>Ga0129308_1000135_pt1 | contig 127844 bp, 118 predicted proteins | sample L827metagenome_FD_94440 | JGI IMG/M metagenome (GOLD analysis project Ga0129308, IMG submission 94440) | Ring-tailed lemur group fecal microbial communities from Wisconsin, USA - L827 metagenome | ecosystem: Host-associated > Mammals > Digestive system > Large intestine > Fecal | place: USA...
AAGACCTGTCCAGATTTGGGAGGGATACCATAACTGCACAAAATTATATTGAAAAAGTTTTTCCCTTTTTACAGGTCCGTTTCATTGCGATCAATGATTACTACGACAGTAACAGGAAAGACACAGAAGTAAAGTTTAAGAATCTGATTAATGGCATTTATCCGGTAATCTGTTCCAAAAATATCAAGCAGGTTGTCCGAAAAAGTGGAGAAGCAGGAAAGTATTTGGGTTCGGTCCCTCCGTATGGTTATTTGTTTGCAGAGAATACTAAGACAGCCCTGGTTGTAGATAAGGAGACAGCTCCGGTTGTCAGAATGATTTTTGACAGAAGGCTTGCTGGGACTGGATATAGAGATATTGCAAGGGAATTGGAGGAAAAAGAAATAGCTTCCCCATATGCATATCTGACGGGAAAAGGTTTTGTGTGCTACAAAATCAATGTCCGTTTGCAATGGACAGCACAGATTGTAAGCAAAATATTAAAGAATCCGGTTTATGCTGGCATTATGGAGAATCATAAGACGGAAACTGTTTTGCTGGCAACTAAAGCAACACGTGTGATTCCGAAAGAAGAACGGATATATGTAGAAGGGACACATGAAGCGATTGTAACAAAAGAGGAGTTAGAGCGTGTCGCGGCAATGGTAAAACACCCCAAACAAGCTGATCAGGCAAAAAGAAAAGAGAAATATCTTTTTTCTGGAAAAATACGTTGTGGCCATTGTCGGAGATTAATGCGGATTAGAACAGATTATAAGATTCCCAGAATCAGTTGTAAGTCTGTTTATACAAAAGGTTCTAATTGCTTAGTGGGTGTTTACTCTATGGAACCGATTGAAAGTCTGGTACTTCAACTGATCAGACAGCAGGCATCATTAGCTGAGGACGCAATAAAGCAGATAAAAGAAATGAATAAAATGCTGGATATCTCAAAATTAAGAAGAAAGAAGGGGGCATATGAAGGGCGGTTAAAAATCTGCAGGAGTAAGAAGATGGAGCTTTATGAATCGTTTGCAACGGGTAATCTGACAAAAGAGGAATATCTGGGCCAGAAGGGGGACATTTCCAAAAAGGAAGCCGAATACAAAGCCCAGAGCCATGAACTGCAGGAGAAGATTGCGGAAGCCGAAGCACGAAAAGCGAAAGAAGAGAATTCAGGTCTGAAAGCATTTATCAAATACAAGAATCTGGAAGCGCTCTCTTATCCGATTATACAGGAACTGATAAGAGAAATCCGCTTTTATGATCCGGAGCATATAGAAGTAATCTGGAACTATCAGGATGACTATCTGGAAACAGCACGGAATAATGCAGAATAAATATTATATATAGGTAGAAAGTGGGAAGGTCTGCATGGCAGCCTTCCTCTTTTGATGGCAGGGAAAGTTGATTATGGATGCGTAGTTCTGCAGGTTCTATAAAGTGGGAAGTGAGGAAATAGGGTGTATCTTGAAAAAATGACAATTGATGAAATAATGGAAATGATTGATGAAAAGGGGTATGGCTCCGTTGAGGCCCGAAAAATTTTTGAAGAGATAGAGTGCAACCGAAGACTTTATGACCGTCTGATCGCCACGCAGGGGGCTGTAGAGGTCCCTAACAGGATGGCAAACGCCGTGGTAAGCTATTACCTGCACCGGATGGACGAACTGAAAAGAGCGCTTCCCTACGATGCAATGGGATGTGAATTTACAGTTCCCATTCTAATAATGCAGGAGTTCAGGAACAGCGATATCGTAAACCAGATGATAGCTTTCCATAATGACTGGGCAAATCTGGACCCGGAGGGACTAAAGGTTGAGATTGAAAAATTCATAACAGTCCGTTTGGACCCGCAGGGAATTATCTTATATATGGAAATGCTTGGGAACCAGGATATAATGAAAAGCCAGGAGGCCAGTATGTCACTTTGGGCATAGAGACAGGAGGGAGCACTTGGTAAAAGAAAGGAAACTTGCTGTGCCAAATACTACGATATTCATTGCACAGCTATCAGCAGGAACAAGAAACATTATCCGTAAGGATTTAGAACAACATGCGAGAGAAAATGGATACCATCTTGACTGGGATTGGGAAGCAAAAGATTATGTAGGCATGACAAGGCGGTTTTGCGATATTGATGAAATATACAAAGATACAAAACTGGTATTTTGTGAGCCGGGAATAGATATAGAGGAGTATGAAATCAGTTTACAGAGGAATATAACGATCAAACTTCCAGATGATGATATAGATGCACTATGCAGAAAAGCTGCAAAAGCGGAATTGACAGTCTCACAGTTGATAGAGAATTTTGTGTCTGATCTGATTGACGGTTCACGAACAAACGGTTCTGATGAGCGTATGTATGCACAACAATGGTTTGAACGCTGTTGGTTCAGTTTCCCTATGGAAGAGACTTTTCTTTCTTATCTGATTGATTTTGGCCAGATTGACACTGCAATAGAGACATGGGAGGAATTGGAGTATTATAAAAAACAGAGTGAATTAGACGAGTACGATAAAGAGGAAGTTGAGCTGCTTAACGAAGAGATAAATGAGTTGTTCAATGACTATAAGGAACTTTATACTAATTGTGCCGATCAAACTCTTGAAGAGGGGATAAAAAGAGTCACTGAATGGTTCAAGGAGAGGGAAGAACTTATGAATGGAAACAAAAGTCCGACTGCACAGGAGAAAAAAAGATGATAAAGATAAGGGAGAGGATATTATGATTCATACGTTGACGAAAGCGGAAAGGCTGGTTTTAGAAGAAATGTACCCGGTTGGAAGCCGAGTGCAGCTTGAATGCATGGATGATCCGTATGGCAAATTGAAGCCAGGGGATTTGGGGACAGTTCGTTTTATTGATGATACTGGCTCTGTACATGTGTCCTGGGATTGTGGAAGCAGTCTGGCAGTTCTGTATAAAGAAGACCGTTGTAAATGTTTGATGAAGAGCGGACAGTTGGATATTTTATTTAAAAATCTGTCTGTGATGCCTTTTGAAAGTCTTGCAAAACTGAAGGCTTGGCTTGAAGAAAAGTTAAGACCGGTTTTTCCGGCAATGAGTTTTGACAATAATCGGAAAGGCGAACTGGAAGTAGGATTGCATGTGGATGCTTTCCAGATGGAGAAAGCAAAGATCGGTATCAAATACCACACTGATGATAAAGGAAACCTATATATTGAAAAGTGTGGATGGACACAAGAAACGCCGGGAAGGAAAAAAGTCAGTACGAAGGTGGAACACAAGAGATAAAAATCTGCAAAAAAACGACAAATTTTTTTGGGAATTACTTGACACAGGCGGGTAAGACTATGCTGGCAAAGGCAGTGGCCGGAGAAGCAAATGTCCCGTTCTTCTCCATGTCCGGTTCAGAATTTGTGGAAATGTTTGTGGGTATGGGGGCTTCGAAAGTGCGGGATCTGTTCAGGCAGGCAAAGGAAAAAGCACCCTGTATCGTGTTTATTGATGAGATTGATGCAATCGGAAAAAAACGTGACGGTCAGTTAGGAGGAAATGATGAACGGGAGCAGACTTTAAACCAGCTCTTAACTGAGATGGATGGATTTGAAGGCAACACGGGAGTGATTATTCTGGCGGCTACTAACCGTCCGGAATCCCTTGATCCTGCCCTGACCCGTCCGGGACGATTTGACCGCCGGGTACCGGTGGAACTTCCGGATTTAAAAGGCAGAGAAGAAATTTTGAAGGTCCATGCAAAGAAAATTAAAGTGGCAGACGATGTGGATTTTTTAAAGATTGCGCGGATGGCCTCCGGCGCTTCCGGAGCGGAGCTTGCCAACATCGTCAATGAAGCAGCTCTCCGTGCTGTTCGGAATGGAAGGCACTTCGCGACGCAGGCGGATCTGGAAGAAAGTATCGAGATTGTGATTGCCGGATATCAGAAGAAAAATGCAATTCTTACAGACAAAGAAAAATGTGTGGTTTCCTATCATGAAATCGGTCATGCATTGGTAGCAGCGAAGCAAAACAATTCGGCTCCGGTTCAGAAGATTACAATTGTTCCGAGAACATCAGGGGCACTTGGCTATACGATGCAGGTGGATGAAGGAAATCATTATCTAATGAGCAAGGAGGAGATCGAAAACAAAATTGCCACTTATACAGGAGGCCGGGCGGCAGAGGAGCTTGCATTCGGCTCTGTCACTACGGGGGCATCCAATGATATTGAGCAGGCGACCAAACTGGCCCGCGCCATGATTACCCGTTACGGAATGAGCGAGGAATTTGATATGGTGGCCATGGAAACAGTAAATAATCAATATCTGGGCGGAGATACCTCACTGTCCTGTTCTGCCGAAATGCAGGCCGAAATTGATAGGCAGGTGGTTGAACTGGTGAAGAGACAGCATGAAAAAGCAAGAAATATCCTGAAGGAAAACCGAAAAAAGCTGGATGAACTGTCTCAATTTCTGTATGAGCGGGAAACCATTACCGGTGAGGAGTTTATGGAAATTTTAAATCGATAATGGAAGTCAGTGCCGGCCATATTTCCGGCAGAATTTATGTGGCAAATCCCGCATACTGAGTCATATAAAGCTCGTAATACTTGCCCCGCCGTGCCAGCAGCTCCCGGTGACTGCCGCTCTCGATGATGCTGCCCTGATCCATGACAACGATGAGATCCGCATCCCGGATGGTGCTGAGCCGGTGGGCAATGAGAATGCTGGTCCGGTTCTGCATGATGCGCTGCATGGCAAGCTGGATGGCCTGTTCCGTCCGCGTATCTACATTGGAGGTCGCCTCATCGAGAATCAGAATGTCCGGATCTGCCACAAAGGCCCGGGCAATTGCTAATAGCTGGCGCTGTCCCTGGCTTAAGCCGGCGCCGGCCGAGGTGAGGACGGTATCAAGACCCTGGGGGAGGAGGGAGATAAATTCCCGGCAGCGGCTCATGTCCACGGCCTGCTCCACCTGTTTCCCGGAGGCTGTTTCGTTGGCGTAGAGTATGTTATTTTGGACCGTATCGGAAAACAGCACCGTATCTTGTAAGACGATGGCCATACTTTTTCGGAGCTCTACTCTGGACAGCGCTGTGATATTTTGATTGCCGATTCGGATTTCCCCGCCGTCTATGTCGTAGAAACGCAGCAGCAGATTCGTTATCGTCGTTTTTCCGCTGCCGGTTGCTCCGACCAGTGCCACCTTCTTTCCGGAGGGGACTGTCAGGGTAAAGTTCCGGATGACCGGGTGATCCGGCACATAGGAAAACGTTACCTGCCGAAACTGAACCTCGCCCTGTGCGGTTCGTTTCAGCGCCGTTCCTTCCATATCCTCGCTGTCCTCCTCCAGGACGGCGAAGACACGCTCTGCGCCGGCAATAGCTGTCTGGAGCTGTCCATAGATCTGGGCAATCTCATTGACGGGGCGGCCAAACTGCCGGGCGTAGACGATAAAAGCAGAAATAATGCCGACCGAGATCAAACCGTGAACTGCGAAATAACCGCCGAAGGCTGCAATGATCACAAAGCCGAGATTGCCGATGCAGTTCATGACCGGCCCCATGACGCCGCTGAAGATGTCGGTGCGTATGCCGGCCTTTGTCAGGGCATCTGCTGTGGTGCAGAATTCTTCTATAGTCGCATCCTGATGGTTGTAGGCGGCTACTGTGCGATAGCCGGAGACCATTTCCTCCACCGTGCCATTCAGTCTGCCCAGGAGCATCTGCCGTTTTCTGGAGCATCTGCGGACCTGTTTCGATAAAATCCTGGTCGCAAGCAGGGTTAAGAGAATCGTTCCGCAGCTGAAAAGGGCAAGCTGCCAGCAATAGAGAAGCATAATCGCCGCAGTGCCTAGTATCGTCAGAATGCCGGAGAACAGGGAGGGCAGAGACTGGGAGACGGTGGTGGAGATATTCTCGATATCGTTGGTCATGCGGCTCATCACATCGCCATGGGAATGGGTGTCGAGATAGCGGATCGGCAGGTCAATGATCTTGCCGAACAGCTCATTTCGCATCTGTTTTACGATGCGCTGGCTGAGCCCTGCGCTTAGGAAGCCCTGAAGAAGCTGGCATCCGCTGTAAATCAGATATGCTGCAGACATCAGGGCCAGCGTGCGGGAAAGTTCTCCCTCAGCGGCGCCGGCGATGATATCGATGGCCCTGCTTTGCAGGCTGGGAGCATAGATTCCGCAGAGCGTGCCAAGCATGACGAGAAAGAGCATGGCAAGAACCATCGTTTTCTCTCGGGAAAAATAAGACAGAAGACGCATAAGTGTTCCGCGGACATTTTCTGCGTGTTCTGCCTGCGCGAACCGAGCGCCGCGGTCCATTCCCGGAAGGGTGCGTTCCAATAATTTCTTTTCATCGGACATAGGGCTCCTCCTTTCCTAACTGAGAATCGTAAATATCCTGATATGCCGGACAGGCTGCAAGAAGCTCTTCGTGAGTGCCGCAGGCGGCAATCTGACCGCCTTCTAACACCACGATCCGGTCGGCACGGCGGACGGAGGCGATGCGCTGTGCAACAAGGATCTTTGTGGCTTTCGGGCTGTTTTTTCGGAGTGCCTCCTGCAGATCGGCCTCTGTTTTTAAATCAAGGGCGCTGGCGGAATCATCAAAAATCAGGATCTCAGCCCCCTTGATGATGGCTCTTGCAATGGAGAGCCGCTGCTTTTGCCCGCCGGAAAGGCTCATGCCCTTCTCAGCGACCATAGTGTCATAGCCGTCCGGCGAGGATTGGATGAAGGAATCTGCCTGGGCCGCCCCTGCGGCCTGAAGAATCTCCTCCCGGGACGCCCCCGGCTTTCCCCAGGAAATATTTTCCCGGATAGGAGCGTGAAAGAGCTCGCTTTTTTGCAGCGCGATGGAGATTTTCTTACGCAGCGCTTTTAGGTCATATTCCCGGACATCCACTCCGTCTACCAGCACACTTCCTTCCGCTGCATCATAAAACCGGGGAATCAGATGCACCAGAGAAGACTTTCCGCAGCCGGTGGTTCCCATAATTGCGATGGTTTCTCCCGGAAAAATAGTCAGGTTAATATTTTTTAAGACAACCTGCGTGCTGCCGGGATAGGTAAAGGAAACATTTCGGAATTCAACCCTGCCGCGGATTTCGGTATCTTCGCTCCACCTGCCGTTTTTTAAGTCCGGCTCACAGTACAGTACTTCCCTGACCCGTTTCCAGGAGGCCAGGCCTCTGGAAATATTCTGAAACAGCATGACCAGCATCAGAATACCGTTTAACAGCTGGGTTGTGTAGGTGATGGCGGCGATGATGGTACCGGGAGTAGCAGTGCCTCCATGGACCTGGACAGAGCCTGTCGCCAGGATGGTTAGAATCACCACATACATCAGAGCATTCATGGCAGGATTCATAAAAGCGAAAATCGTCAGCACCTGCAGCTGGGTTGTTACCAGCGCCTCATTGGCCTTCCCGAATCGTATCTTTTCATAGGCCTCCCGGACACAGGCCTTGATGCTCCGAATCCCGGATACATCCTCCTGCATGATGGCATTGATGTTGTCAAGCTGGTTCTGCAGCTGCCCGAAAAGAGGATTTGCCTTGTGAAGGCAGAGCGCCAGAGTTCCGACGATAAAGGGAAAGGCAAACAGCACAATCCGGCCAAAATCCCGATTCAGACGGAACATGAAATAAATGCTCCCAAACATCAGCATGGAGGTGCGGATCATTCCCCGGACAAATTGGGACACAAAGTTCTGAACCTGAGTGATGTCATTGGTGACGCGGGTCACCAGAGAACCGGTGCCAAAGGAATCGGCCTGGGAAAAGGAGAAGGCCATAATCCGGCGGAAGGAATCCTTTCGCATCTCGTTGCCGATGTTCTGTCCGGTCATGTGAACAAAGGCATTGTTTAAGCTTCCGCACAGTCCTCCAAAGACGACCAGGACGGCCATCCGAAGCCCCAGGGTTCCGATCAGGCGAAGATCGCCGGTGCCACCGCTGCGGATGCCCAATACGCCGTCATCGATAATGGCGCTCATAAGTTCCGGCTGCAATAAGTCCATCAGCACTTCGCCTATCATAAACGCTGCAGCGATTACCGCAAAGTGCAGATATCGTTTGATATACTTCCACATAAGATTATTCCTTTCGGGTTTGGTTCTTAAGTTTCGGTGCGGTAATTCCTCTTTGACGCAGCAGGCGGGCGGTGGCCCAGACGGTATAAGCCGCTGCCGCAGGCTCCGCCGCCCAGAAGGCATACCAGACAGAGGAAACACCCGCCGATTTTTCCAGGATCCGGATCAGGGGCACCAGGATGACAAGCTGGCGCAGGCCGGTGCCTGTCATGTTGATAAAGCCGTTGCCCAGGCCGGAGGCGGCATAGCCCAGAATCATAGTAACCGCAGCAAAGACAAAGGTGAATGAAATGATTCGCAGGGCCGGAATGCCGAGCGCCAGCATCTCTTCGTCGGCATCGAATAATCCGAGGAGCACTCCGGGAAAGGCACAGAATATTGCCGCTGCCAGCAGGGCAACGCCGGCAGCCATGGGTACAGCCGTCCGGAATGCTGCCTGTACCCGTTTTGGCTGCCCTGCGCCGTAGTTATATCCGACAATGGGGATGGCTGCCTGTCCCAGGCCGTTCATAGGCATAAAGAGAAAGTTCTGCAGCTTATAATATATGCCGAAGAACGCGACAGACACGGGGGAAACCGGCATCAGGACAGCGTTGATCGCAGAAACCATCAGGCTCCCCAGGGCCTGTGTTACAATGGTGGGCAGCCCCACCCGGTAGATATCAGACAGAATCCGGTGATCCGGACGATAGCCCTTCCACACGGGCCGGACGGCAGGATTGTGAGTATGATTTAAGAAAATGGCATAGGCGGCAGAGATCCATTGCCCGATGACTGTCGCGATGGCCGCTCCCCGGACGCCCAGGGCGGGGAGGCCCCAAAGGCCAAAAATCAAAACCGGGTCTAACATCAGATTGGTCACAGCCCCGGCTACCAGGGTGAGCATGCTGTCGAAGGTATTTCCCACGGACTGCAGAAAACGCTGGAACATGGTACTTACAAAGGTCCCCAGGCAAAACAGCATACAGATGCGCAGGTACTCTGCACAGGCACCGCCGATGACCGGATCTCGAGTAAAAAGTTCGACAAATCGGTCGGTGCAAAAGAGCCCCAGCAGCAGAAAGACGGCTGTGCCAAACAGAGCGAGCAGGACTCCGGTGGCGGCGATGCTTCCGGTCAGGCAAAAGTCCTTTGCCCCGATACTCTTGGAGAGCAGGGAGTTGATGCCGACGCTGGTTCCCACGGCAACGGCGATCATTAAGATCTGTACCGGATATGCCAGAGACACGGCGGTCAACGCCTCCTGGCCGAGCCTTGCCACAAAAATACTGTCCACGATATTATAAAGGGACTGAATCAGCAAAGAGAACATCAGCGGCAGGGACATATTGATGATGAGCTTTGGCATGGGCATATTGCCCATTTTGTTTTTACTTTCCATAAAAATCCTCCTAAAACGCAAAAAATGTGCAAACCTGGCATTGGTTTGCACATTTCATCCGAAACGGTCGCGTCCATTTATTCTTATGATTTTTGATAAGCGTATTATAGCAGATTTTCCGAATTTCCGCAAACCCTGCCGACGCAATTTTTTATCCCCATAATTTTTTATTCCTTTTCGGGGAAAATTGATATGGTTCTCCTTGTAAATGTTCGGTTTTTCAAGTATAGTGTTATATAGAGGATAATAACTGATAATATGGTATTAAAAACCATGTCTATCAAAGATTTATTGGAGGCACCATAACATTAATAAGAAGAAAGGCGGTTACCTGTATGGAGAAAAAGGGAATTAAGATTGGGTTGGCATCAGCAGTGCTGGCAGGCGCGGGAACAGCGGTGATGATAGCGAAACAGTCCAGGGGGAAAAAGTCAGATCAGAAGCAGCCCGCGGGAAACAGTGAGTACCGCAACACTGAACGGGGGAAGGATGCAAAGAATCCGAAGGGGATTTATTATACCAGCGGAAATTATGAGGCCTTTGCCCGGCCGGAGAAGCCGGAAGGAGTGGATGGTAAAAATGCCTATCTGGTGGGCAGCGGATTGGCGTCCCTTGCGGCCGCCTGCTTCCTGGTACGCGACGGACAGATGCCCGGTTCCCACATCCATATTCTGGAGTCAATGGATATCGCGGGCGGCGCCTGTGATGGGATTCAGGATCCGACACGGGGCTATGTGATGCGCGGCGGAAGGGAGATGGAGAATCATTTTGAGTGTCTCTGGGACTTATTTCACAGTATTCCGTCGTTGGAGATTCCCGGCGCTTCCGTGCTGGATGAATACTACTGGCTGAATAAGAAGGATCCCAACTATTCCCTCTGCAGGGCCACGGTGAACCGGGGACAGGATGCCCATACAGACGGAAAATTCAATTTAAGCCAGAAGGGCTGTATGGAGATCATGAAGCTGTTTCTGACAAAGGATGAAGATCTGTATGACAAAACCATTGAGGATGTATTTGATGAGGAGGTATTTCAGTCCACCTTCTGGCTGTACTGGCGGACCATGTTTGCCTTTGAAAACTGGCACAGCGCCTTGGAAATGAAGCTGTATTTCCGGAGATTTATTCATCATATTGCGGGACTTCCGGATTTCAGTGCCCTGAAGTTTACGAGGTACAATCAATATGAGTCACTGATTCTTCCGATGCAGAAATACCTGGAAGAGGCCGGGGTCGATTTCCAGTTCAATACAGAGGTCACCAACGTGATTTTTGAGTGTAAGGATACGAAAAAGACTGCAAAAACCATAGAATGCAGGGCCGGAGGTGAGAAAAAGGAAATTCCTCTGACGGAAAACGATCTGGTATTTGTGACCAACGGAAGCTGCACGGAGGGAACGATTTACGGGGATCAGAACCATGCCCCGGGCGGGGAGGCAGAGGTTCGCACCAGCGGATGCTGGAGCCTCTGGAAGAATATCGCAAAGCAGGATCCTGCCTTTGGACGCCCGGAGAAATTCTGCTCTGACATTTCGAAGACAAATTGGGAATCTGCTACGATCACCACCCTGGATGATCGGATTCTTCCCTATATTACCAGGATCTGTAAACGAGATCCGAAGAGCGGCAAAGTGGTAACCGGCGGTATCGTAAGCTGCCAGGATTCCAAGTGGCTTTTGAGCTGGACCATCAACCGGCAGGGCCAGTTTAAGGCCCAGGATTCGGACCAGGTGTGCGTCTGGGTTTACGGATTATTTACCGACGTTCCCGGTGACTATGTGAAAAAGCCGATGAAGGAATGTACCGGAAGGGAGATTACAGAGGAGTGGCTGTATCATCTGGGCGTTCCTACAGAGGACATCCCGGAGCTGGCGGAGCACAGTGCGGTCTGCGTCCCGACGATGATGCCCTATATCACTGCCTTTTTCATGCCGAGGACCAAGGGAGATCGCCCGGATGTGATTCCGGACGGCTGTGTGAATTTTGCATTTTTGGGTCAGTTTGCCGAGACTCCGAGAGACACGGTGTTTACCACGGAATATTCCGTGCGGACTGCCATGGAGGCGGTATACGGACTTCTGGGAGTGGATCGGGGCGTTCCGGAGGTCTGGGGAAGCGTCTATGATATCCGGGAGCTGCTTGACAGCTCTGTGAAGCTGATGGACGGCAAATCTCCTCTGGAGATAAAACTGCCGGGACCGCTCAATCTTCTGAAAAAACCGCTGATTCATTTTGTGAAAGGGACTGTCGCAGAGAAACTGCTGAGAGATCATGATGTTTTGAAGGAATATATGATGTAAAAGGATTCTTTCTGCCAGTGAAGACTTTAAACAAAAATGCAAAACGGAATATAAGACAAAATTTAAAAACCGGACGCGCTGACTTTTCACAGCGCGTCCGGTTAAACTTTAATCCGCTCTGCCACCTCGCATCCCAGAGCAAAGCGATGGTCATTCATCCGGATAATGGTTCCTCCGTTTCCCTGCTGAAGAACCCGGATCTGACTTCCTTCTTTCATATCACGGCTGCGGAGAAACTCCATAATCTGAACATTTCCCAGCATCCATTTAATGGTACAGGCCTCGCCGGCCCGAACCTCTGACAGAGACTGCATATTCTTTTCACCTCCGGCACATCATCCCGACACAGTATCTGTTTTTAGTATATGGCGCAGAAGGGCTGTTAGTCAATCGTAACATTTCGGAAGACAGAACGGCAGAAAATCTCACAAAATACGTTTTCACCGAATATTCACAGAAATCTATATTTTTCTCTTGACAAAGAAAAATACATTTATTATATTACAGATATAACAAATAGAACTGACAAACCACTCATTCTTCTGGAGAAAGCGAATTGCATTTCCGGTCTCTCCGAATGTGGATAAAGAATTATATGGAAAGCATGCAAAAATATGAGGAAGTCAGATGTCAAAGAGACGGAAACGAATTACGTGACTGCTATTGCTCTGTCTGGCTTTAAGAGGGCTGAGATTCAGAAATGGAGAACGGTTATCTGACCGCCGGAGCAGCGAAGGGGCTGGATAAAGATGAGAAAAAGGCAGAAGAAGAAAAGAAGCGTTATATCCTGAGATATGGCAAAAATCACGGATAAGGAGGAAGCATGGGAGTAAAAAAGGATTACTATGAAGTTCTGGGCGTGGACCGGAATGCGGATGCCGGTACCGTCAAAAAAGCATATAGAAAGCTGGCCAAAAGGTATCATCCTGATATGAACGGCAAGGATGTGCAGGCAGAAGAGAAATTTAAGGAAGCGACAGAGGCCTATGAGATCTTAAGCGATCCCGAAAAAAGAAAGATGTATGATAGGTTCGGTCATGCTGCCTTTGACGGAATGGGCGGAGAAAGCGAGAGAGAGGCCGGTTATGGGAGCTATCATGAGTACCATTTCGAAGACGGAGATATGGATGACATATGGGATGACATTTTCGGAGGCGGATTTGGGAGAAGCGCTTTCCGAAACAGGAAGTCCCAGGGGGAAGGCTTTGGCAGAGAGCGGTTTCGCCGGAGCGGATATGGTTTCGGAAGCTTTGAACGGGATGGATCGGATCTGCATGCGGAAATATCGATCACGTTTGACGAGGCGGTTTTTGGCTGCGATAAAGTCATTAACCTGTCTGATGCCCAGAGCGGAGAAAGTGCCGGCCGCCCGCTGAAGGTGCATATTCCGGCGGGTATCGATACTGGAAAAAGCATCCGTCTTCGCGGCAGGGGAGCTCCGGGCATCGGCGGAGGCCGTGCGGGAGATTTGCTTTTAAAGGTAAGCGTGGGAACCCGGCCGGGCTTTGAACGAAAAGGGCAGGATATCTATACGACCGTTTATGTACCGTTTGCGGATGCTGTGCTTGGCGGAGAGGCCAGGGTACAGACCCTCTATGGCAATGTAGTCTGCAAGATTGCGGCGGGTACACAGTCGGGAACAAAAATCCGCCTTCGCGGCAAAGGTGTTGTTTCCATGAAGGATCCCGGGGTATATGGGGATCAGTATGTGACCGTGCAGATTCAGGTTCCGGAGCATTTGGATGAGACAGCAAAAAGAAAACTGCGGGAGTTTGAAGAGGCATGTAAGAAAGGAAATAAAAATGTGGCATGATTCCGATACAGACCGCGGAAGGAAAAGAGGAAGAAAATGAGAGGAGTCTGGAACACGCCCCACAGAGATATGCCCGCAGGGTGTGTTCGGCTTTATTTTTTATTCCTGTTTTGGATGCGGAGGCTGCGGGCGGATTCGTCCCAGCTGCCAGAAGGCAACCGCGCTGGCTGCAGCTACATTTAGGGAATCTACTCCGTGAAACATGGGAATCCGTACCGTATAATCACAGCCGGCAATGGTAGAAGCGGCCAGTCCGTCTCCTTCCGTGCCGAGTATAATAGCCAGCTTTTCTGCAGCTGCAAGGCGCGGCTCATCAATAGAGACAGATTTGTCATCTAATGCCATGGCGGCAGTCTGAAAGCCCATACTTTTAAGAAGGTGAATCCCCGGCTGCGGCCACTCATCGTCCGCAGAGCCTAAGTAGGTCCATGGAATCTGGAAAACCGTACCCATGCTGACACGGATGGCGCGCCGGTACAGCGGATTGCTGCACGCAGGCGTGAGAAGGACTGCGTCAATGCCGAGCGCTGCGGCGGAACGGAAAATAGCGCCGACATTGGTGGGATTCATGACATTTTCCAGAATGGCAATCCGGCTGGCGCCGGCACAGACCTCCTCTATGCCGGGAAGCTTGGGGCGCTGCATGGCGCAGAGCACCCCGCGGGTCAGCTGAAAGCCGGTCAGCTGCGTCAGTACATCAAAATCAGCAGTAAAGACAGGGATATCGCCGCAGCGGGCGATCACATCCTGCGCCTGCCCTGTGACATGTTTTCGTTCCAGTAAAAGGGAGATGGGTCTGCATCCTGCATCCAGGGCCCGTTCTACGACCTTGGGGCTTTCTGCAATAAAAATGCCCTTTTCCGGCTCATGGCGGTTTAACAGCTGACCTTCGGTAAAGCGGGCATAAATATCTAATTCGGGCGCATTAAAGTCAGTTATTTCTATAATATTCGGCATCCTTTTCTCCTCTATCATTCCTCTGCTTTCGGCTGCTCCTCTGCAAACCGGTAAATCAGCTCTTTTAAAAACAGGGTAACCTGATCCATAATTTCTACTGTTGTATGCTCATGAGGGCTGTGGTAAGCCCAGCCGCCGATGCCTAAGTTGGGGCAGGGAAGACCCGCAAAGCTTAAGCGGGCGCCGTTGGTGCCTCCCCGGGCGATGGAAAGCTTGGGCTCAATGCCGGCCAGGCGGCAGGCAGCCTCTGCATTTTGGATAAGCTGCGGATAATCCTTCAGTTTATCATGCATGTTGCGGTATTCCTCCTTAAAGGAAAGCTGTACGGTTTCAGCGCCGTAGCGCACATTTAACGTGTGGGCGGCCTGTTTTAAAAGATTTATGCGCCGGGTCATGCCGGCATCCGTGAAATCTCGGAGATTATACACCAGCTTTGCCGCATCAACGGTGCCGTTGGAGCGAAGCAGATGGAAAAATCCCTCTCGTCCTTCGGTCAGGGCCGGAATCTCATCCGGGGGCAGCATGGAGGCAAATTCCAGAGCAGCCAGCTGCGCATTGATGAGAATTCCTTTGCCGCGGCCGGTATGTGTGGTCACACCCTGAATATTCACGGTTGCCTGCATCCCGTTAAAGGTTTCTGTGACAATCTCCCCGGCTTCCCAGCCGTCCACCGTGTAGGCGTATTTTGCGCCGAAACGTTCTAAATCGAAGTGGGCAGTTCCGCTTCCGATCTCCTCATCTGCCAGAAATGCAATGCTGACAGGTCCGTGCGGGCGGGGCGATTCTATGAGCTGCTCTAAGGCTGTCATAATCTCCGCGATCCCCGCTTTTCCGTCCACACCCAGCAGCGTGCGGCCGTCGGAGGTGATGAGAGTCTGGCCGATTAAAGAGGCCAGGTGGGGAAATTCGGAACGGTGCAGCACCAGGCCGGAATCCCCCAGTGCCACGTCAGAGCCGTCATAGTGCTCTATGAGCTGCGGCCTGACATTACGGCCCGGACAGTCCGGATGCGTATCCAAATGGGCCAGGAGTCCCAGAACCGGTCGGTTTTCACAGCCCTGGGAGGCTGGAAGACTGGCATACACAAAGCAGTGATTATCGACCATTACCTGCTGCAGGCCCATTTCCCGCAGTTCAAAGGCCAGCTGGTGGGCCAGATCAAACTGGCGCATGGAGGATGGCTCCTGTGAACGGTTCCATTCACTGGTGGTCCAGATTTTCGCATATTCAATAAAACGTTCATATGCACGCATAGAGATTCCCTCCCGATTCATGCTTTTCTTTTGTTTAAGCTCGTAAATATTTCGCTAAGAGTATAGCACAGGCAGGGAAAAAATTCAAATTGGAGTATAAAAAATAAGTGATAAGGTTGTCATTTTTATTCTGTATATGTTATGATACGCCCGGGAGGGATTAATATGTTTAAAGGAATGGAATATGTTTATGCTGTCTGGAAGGAGAGAAGCTTCTCTGCCGCGGCCAAGAAACTGTATATTACCCAGCCGGCGCTGAGCAACAGTATCAAGCGGGTGGAGGATAAGATTGGTCTGCCGATTTTTGACCGCAGTACCTCTCCGATCCAGCTTACGGATGTGGGGGAGGAATATATCCGGGCCGTGGAGCAGATTATGGCCAGTCAGGAGAATTTTGCTCATTATCTGGCTGATACCCAGAATCTCCGTACCGGAAAGATTACCATCGGAAGCGGCGCCATGCTGTCCTCCTATATTCTGCCGGATCTGATTACCGCATATAAGAACCGTTTCCCCTACGTGAAAATTGATGTGGTGGAATGCGGAGAGGAAGAGCTTCAGAAACGGCTGTTTGACGGAACCATTGATTTGGCAATCGAAAACAGTGCGTTTCCGGAACCTCTTTTTGAGCGCCGTTTTTTCCGGCAGGAGCATATCATCCTGGCAGTACCGGGAAGCTGGACGGTGAACCGGGAGCTTCTGGCCTATCAGCAGAGAATCGAAAATATTATTTCCGGGATTTATCTGGAGCGGCGGTATCCGGCAGTTCCTTTGGAGAAGTTTAAGGACAGTCCTTTCCTTCTCTCAAGCCCCGGCGATGAGAATTATGGGAGGGCTCTGGAGCTGTGCCGGGAGCATGGGTTTGTACCGGATGCTATCCTCACCCTGAATCAGCAGCTTACCTCTTATAATATGGCCTGCGCCGGGATAGGAGCGGCCTTTGTCAGCGACACGCTTGTGAAGAACGCCCTGCCGAATCCCAATATTATTTACTATAAACTGGAGGGGGAAATGGCACAGCGGGATATCTGTTTTTACTATAAGAAAAATCGGTATATGCCCCGATGTATTGTCCAGTTTCTCGAGGATGCTTTGACCGGAACGGATACACCCGCCGATTTTTCACGCGGCTGACCGGTCCTTCGCTTCTCTTACTCAAGGAGGAAGCCCCGCCCCACAATCTCACTGCTGTTTGTGATGATGAGAAAGGCATCCGGCGCAGCCGCATGGATAAAATCGCGCAGCCGGATGGCCTGGCCCCGCTTCACAGCAGTCAGGATTATCATGCGGTTTTCCCGGCTATGCGTGCCCTGGGCCTGGTATACCGTGGCGCCGCGGTTCAGCTCCCTGTGGATAAATGTGCAGATTGGCTCCGGATCGGTGCATACAATAGTAAAATATTTGCACAGATTGATGCTGTCCAATACATTATCAATAAGAAATACCTTGGCCAGAAGCCCCACCAGGGAAAACAGACCAATGGTGATATCATAGAGGAAGAAGGACAGGGCAACGGAAGCAAAATCTATGATAAGCAGCGCCCGTCCGATATTGATTCGGATATATTTTCTTAAAATCATGGCAGCGATATCAGTGCCTCCGCTGCAGGCGCCCTTTTGAAAGAGAACAGCGGCCAGGGCAGCTACGGAAAAGGTCACGATCAGCGCCTCGAGAGCCGGCTCATTGGTAAGCGGAGCTGCAAGGGGCAGGACGGCCTCCAGAATAGAGTAGCAGACTGCTGTGCAGAGCGTCACGTAGACGGTGCGGATTCCAAAGGAACGGCCCAGACACAGGAATGCGGCTGCAATGAGCGCCAGATTAATTACAATATTATAGACGGAAAAGGAAATGGCGGTGGCAGTGGACAGCAGGACAGCCATGCCGGTCACTCCGCCGAATACAAAATGATTGGGCAGCTGGAACAGATGGATCGCGATCGCGGTACCGATACAGCACAAGGTAATAATGGCGTAATCGGTCAGAGTTTTAAACCGGCTGCTGTTTGAAATTGATTGATTCATGACAATATCTCCTCTCAAAATGCACTTCAAAAAATCTGCCCTCATTATAGGAAAGTCCGGCAGGAAAATCCAATTTCAAAAGTGTGATATCTGTTATCACAAAAAGAAAAGAGGCAGGGGTATCACAAAAATGTGATATTCCCTATTCAGACATTAGAATTAGACAATATCCCCGGCAGGAATTAAAATTATTTTATGCAAGATGTACAGTGCAGGACAGAAAGGGCCCTCTGCCGGCAGGCTGTGCACGAAAAACGAGGAGGTTATACCAATGACAAGTGCATTATTACAATCGCTGTTAAAAAGTACGGCAGGGCTGTGTGCTCTTCTGCTGGCCGGCATGTTTTTGCGGGCCAAGGTTCCGCTGTTTCGGAAGTTTCTGGTTCCTGCTTCTGTAATCGGGGGATTCTTAGGTCTGATTCTTGGACCGGAGATTTTAGGACAGACCGGGGTGGAAGTAATTTCAGAAGACTGGTCAGCCACATGGTCTCTGCTTGCCAGTATTTTGATTGTCCCCATGTTTGCAGGCACCCCGCTGGGAAATTTCCGCGGAAAGAATAAGAAGAAGGCCAATGGCCGCCGGGAGGTCGGAAAAATTACGATTGTCAGCGGAATTGCCAGCGGCGCATTCGGTTTCCAGGTGATTTTGGGAGTGGGAATCCCGCTTTTGATGATGAAATTTATTCCGGGACTTGATTTCTATAACAATTTCGGATACGAGATCTGCCAGGGCTTCAACGGAGGCCACAGCATGGCAGGCGCCATCGGAAATATTTTAATGGAAGGCGGCGTGGCACACTGGGAGCTGGCACAGGGAGTTGTAACTACTTTTGCCACGATTGGACTTTTAGGCGGAATTCTTCTGGGTGTGTTTATCATCAACCGTGCTTCTGCCAAGGGACAGACCGCCATCTTAAAGTCAGCGGCATCTCTTCCGGCGCAGAGCACCTATGGATTTACGAAAAACATAGAAGAACAGGGAAGTCTGGGAAGAGAAACGACAACCAGCTCCTCGATCGAAACGATTACCGTTCATCTGGCTGTAATTCTGGTGGACTGCGGATTGGCATACTGGCTGCACGGCCTGGCTGTCAAGTACCATGTGATCGGCCTGCAGGATATTCCGGTCTGGCCCTATGCTCTGATTCTTATGTATGCGGTAAACTATATTATCGAACGTCTGGGACTGGAATGGATGATTGATGCCAGCGTTAAGAGCCATATCAGCGGCGTTCTGGCTGACTTATCCATCACGGCGGCTATCGCCAGCATGCCGATCCGCGCTGTGATGGTATACATGCTCCCTATCGTAATTATCAGTGCCGTTGGCTTCGTGGTGGTTTACTTTACAACAGTGAAAATGTTCCAGGTGCTTCTGCCGGATACCTATCCATTCGAGAGAGGTATTTTAAGCTGGGGTATCAATACGGGTGTTATGATGACCGGTGTAACTCTGTTAAAAATCTGCGATCCGAATCTGGAAACACCGGTTATGAGCGATTACTCCCTGTCCTACGCGATCCGTCAGGCTATTGAGCTGATTACAACACCGGTTATGTATGCGCTTCTGGTTCGGGGAACCTCGTCTCAGATGCTGCTGTTCGGCTTGCTTTATACGGTCGGCTGCTATGTGGTAGTGGCAATCGGAAAGCTTCTTTATAAGCCGCAGAAGGGAGAACTGCAGGGAGAGAATGGATGATGAAGACGGTTTTAGAACGATTTTTTAAATATATTGCCATTGATACCACATCGCTGGAGACAAGCGATACGTATCCGTCCACGGATTCGCAGCTGGAGCTGGGACGCCTTTTGGCAGAGGAACTAAGAGAGATTGGGTTGGAAGAGGTCGTGCAGGATGAATACGGCTATGTGACGGCGACCGTTCCTGCAACCTGTGAGGGGGCGCCGGTGCTGGGCCTGGTATCCCATATGGATACCAGCAGCGCCGTATCGGGAGCAGATATCCGGCCGAGAATGACGATGTATCAGGGCGGTGATATTGTCTTAAATGAAAAAGAGAATATCGTGATGAAGCGGGAGGACTTCCCTTATCTTAAGGAATGTGAAGGAAAAACGCTGATAGTAACAGACGGAACAACCCTGCTGGGAGCCGATGATAAAGCAGGAATCGCGGAGATTATCACACTGGCGGAACGGCTGATGGCTCCGGATGCCCCGCCTCACGGAAAGGTGCGTATTGCATTTACGCCGGATGAGGAGATTAGCGGAGGAACACGCTATTTCGATGTCAAAGCCTTCGGCGCGGATATCGCCTATACGGTAGACGGAGGTCCCATCGGAGAACTGGAATATGAAAATTTTAATGCGGCAACCGCTGTGATAGAAATTACGGGACGCAGTATCCATCCGGGAGCAGCAAAAGGAAAAATGATCAATGCAGCGGCCGTGGGCTGTGAATTCCAGTCCATGCTGCCGCCGGCAGAGCAGCCGGCATTTACAGAGGGCTATCAGGGATTTTATCATCTTTTATCCGTACAGGGCGATGTGGAAGCATGCCGGATGAAAATTGCCCTGCGGGAGCATGATGAAACACGGTTCCAGGCTCAGAAGGCTCAGCTCTTATCCATTGCAGAAACCTTAAATTACCGCTGGGGAGCGGGAACGGTGCAGGTTACCATCCGGGATCAGTATTATAATATGCGCAGTGTGATCGAGAATCACATGGAACTGGTAGAACATGCGGTCAAGGCTTTTCGTGACTGCGGAGTGGAACCTCGGATTCAGCCGGTTCGGGGAGGGACTGACGGAGCACGTTTAAGCTTTGCCGGACTCCCCTGTCCGAACTTATCCACCGGCGGCTATAATTTCCATGCCCGGTATGAGTTTATTCCTGTGGAGTCCATGGAAGAAATGGTGGATGTGCTGATGAACCTTGTATGCAGCTTTGCCGGAGAGGAGAATTGAGAAAGATGTATCAGAAGGTTTCCAGAGAAATGATGGCCTTTATTGAGCAGTCTCCAAGCTGTTATCATGCGGTGGAAAATCTGGGAGAAATGCTTGGAAAAGCCGGGTTTGAGCGCCTTTTAGAGAGCAAGAGGTGGGAGCTTAAGCCGGGAGGAAGCTATTATGTGGTTCGAAACGGTTCTGCCCTGATCGGATTTCGGATTCCGAAACGGCTGGAGGGCGGTTTTATGATTGCGGCCGCCCACAGTGACGCCCCGGCGTTAAAGCTGAAGGCCGATCCGGAGCTGGCAGATGAGCACTATGTGCGCCTGAATGTGGAAAAATACGGCGGAGCCATCCTGTCTACCTGGCTGGATCGGCCGCTTTCCCTGGCCGGCTGTGTAACGGTTCGTAAAGAGGGCGGCATCGGTACCCGTCTTATCAGGTTTGACCGGGATTTGGCTCTGATTCCCAATCTGGCAATTCATATGAACCGCCAGATGAATGAAGGGGTAGCCCTAAATCCGCAGATCGATATGCTGCCGGTAACAGGGCTGGGAGAATCCGCAGGGGAACTGAAACAATTGCTGGCAGCAGCGGCCGGAACAGAGGAGGAGAAGCTTCTTGACTTTGATTTGTTTTTATATCTGCGGGAGAAGGGACGGATCTGGGGCACCGGGGAAGAATTCATCTCCAGTCCGCGTCTGGACGATCTCCAATGTGCATGGGCCTGCGTGAAGGGGCTTCTGGAAACAGAGGAACCAAAGGCTGTTCCTATCTGCGCCGTGTTCGACAATGAAGAGGTGGGAAGCGGGACGAAGCAGGGGGCTGACTCTGATTTTCTTTCCTGCGTGCTGGAACGGATTGGAAGCTGTCTGGGCTTTGATATTCAGGATTATCGGGCGGCTCTGGCCTCCAGCCTGATGGTTTCTGCCGATAACGGCCATGCCATTCATCCGAATCACCCGGAAAAAGCAGATGTCAATAACCATCCTCATATCAATGGCGGAGTTGTGATCAAGTACAGTGCCAACCAGAAATATACAACCGATGCGGTGTCTGCTGCGCTGTTCAAAGCAATCTGCAGCCGTGCAGAGGTGCCGGTTCAGGTATATGCGAACCGTTCCGATGTGGCAGGCGGTTCCACGCTGGGAAATATTTCCACTGCCCATGTATCTTTAAACACAGTGGATATCGGTCTTGCCCAGCTGGCCATGCATTCTTCCATGGAAACGGGAGGTGTGAAGGATACAGCCTTCCTGCTTCAGGCACTTCGCGGATTTTATCACTCCGGGCTTCAGTGTATAGAGGACGGTTATCGGATTTTATATTAATCCAAAAGGGATTTTAAGTGAAGAATATTGTTTTTTTAAGGCGGCAGCTTCCATTCGGGCTGCCGTTTTTCTATGCCCTTTCAGTGAACCTGAAAAAAGAGAAAAAGAAAATGCTCTGCCGGAATCGAAATGAAGGGATTGCCGCAAAAGCGGCGTTATAGTATGATAAAGATATCATAAGGAGGCGTATTCTATGGGATGTTTAGGAAATATTATCTGGTTTATCTGCGGCGGCGCCATCAGCGGCCTGAGCTGGTGCCTGGCCGGATGTCTTTGGTGCCTTACATTGATCGGGATTCCGGTGGGACTCCAGTGCTTTAAATTTGCATCGCTCAGCTTCTTTCCCTTTGGAAAAGAGGTGGTATACGGCGGCGGAGCGGGCTCGCTTCTTTTCAATATCATCTGGCTCCTGATATCCGGACTTCCTCTGGCGGTGGAGCATATGCTGATCGGCCTGGTGCTCTGCCTGACTGTTGTGGGGATCCCCTTTGGGCTGCAGCAGTGGAAGCTGGCCAAGCTGGCCTTGATGCCGTTCGGAGCCGAGATCGTTTAGAGGAGAGCCAGAGTACTGTTTTGGAGGAAAGCGGGGATACCGGGAAAAAGGGGATAGAAGAGAGGTAGAAAAGGAATGGAAGAAAAAAAGACGATGCTGGCCTGCACCTATGTGGAACAGGGAAAATTTGCACTGCTAAGAAAGCCCAGACCTGTGCTGACAGACAGCCGGGATGCCATTGTGCGGGTGACTCTGGCGAGCATCTGCACCAGCGATCTTCATATTAAGCACGGCTCTGTGCCCCGGGCAGTGCCAGGGGTTACCGTGGGACATGAGATGGTCGGGATTGTGGAAGCAGTGGGGGACAAAGTGAAAACGGTGAGACCCGGCGATCGGGTGACGGTAAATGTAGAAACCTTCTGCGGAGAATGCTTTTTCTGTCAGAGGGGCTTTGTCAATAACTGCACAGACCCGAACGGCGGCTGGGCGCTGGGCTGCCAGATAGACGGCGGCCAGGCGGAATATGTCCGGGTTCCCTATGCGGATCAGGGATTAAATCGGATTCCGGACCGCGTGACCGATGAGCAGGCCCTGTTTGTGGGCGATGTGCTGGCCACTGGCTTCTGGGCGGCGCGGATTTCAGAGATTCAGAAGGAGGATACGGTGCTGCTCCTGGGTGCCGGGCCGACCGGCATCTGTACCCTTTTGTGCGTGATGTTAAAGCAGCCGAAGCGGATTATCGTCTGTGAAAAGGATGCCGGACGCCTTCAGTTTGTAACGGATCATTATTCCGGAGTGCTGACAGTAAGGCCGGAGACGGTGAAGGACTTTGTCCGGGAACACAGCGATCACGGCGGGGCTGATGTGGTTCTGGAGGCGGCGGGAAGTGAGGAGACCTTCCGCCTGGCCTGGGAATGCGCCCGCCCCAATGCGGTGGTGACCGTGGTGGCCCTCTATGACGGCCCTCAGATACTGCCCCTGCCGGAGATGTATGGGAAAAACTTGACCTTTAAGACCGGAGGCGTGGATGGCTGCGATTGCGCGGAGATTCTCTCCCTGATGGAACAGGGAAAAATCGATACAACGCCGCTGATTACCCATACATTCCCTTTGAAAGAGATAGAAGCGGCCTACGAGCTGTTTGAGGAAAGACGGGATGGGGTCATCAAGGCGGCTATCCGCCCTTAGAGCCGGCTCCGGAGAATGTCGGGAGAGAGAAGAAGGATAGCGTGAAAAAAGAAGGAAAAGGAAAACGTATGAGAGAGATTGTACTATTTATCGCCATGAGCCTTGACGGCTATATCGCGGACCGGGACGGCGGCGTGGACTGGCTGGCCGGACAGGGCGAGGCGGGAGCAGAGGCGGATACCTATCCGGATTTCGTCAAAGATGTGGATACTGTGCTCATGGGCTGGAAGACCTATCATCAGGTGGCAACGGAGCTGTCGCCGGAGGAATGGGTCTATTCGGATCTGAAAAGCTATGTCATTACCCACCGGGAGCTTCCTTCTACGGAGCAGATCCGATTTACAAACGAAAATCCCTGCAGTCTGGTGAGAAGACTGAGGCAGGAGCCGGGAAAGAGGATCTGGATTTGCGGCGGTTCCCATCTGATCGGACAGCTGATGCGGGAGGATTTGGTGGATCTCTACGTGATTTCCGTGATTCCGACGATTTTAGGAGGGGGGATTCCCCTCTTTTCGGAGCTGGAGAAGGAACGAAAGCTTCGGCTGGCCGGGACGTGGGCTGCAGATGGGATTGTAGAACTGGTTTATCGGCGCAGAGAGACAAAAAGTGAGGGAGGAACCATACAGTGATTGATCGCGAGGACATGCTGGAGCTTACCAGGCGCATGACATTAAAAAGAAACTGCTTTGGAAGAATCGCCGGAGCCTATTTCGATAGGGAGGGCTTTGTGGATGGGACATTTAATAAAAATTTCCGCCTGCTGTCGGCAAAGGATCAGCAGCTGAATCTGGAAATTGCGAAAGCTATCCCCTTTTCTGCCACGAATCAAAACTTGAAGGAATATGTATTCCGGCCGGAGGAGGAGAGGCCCGGCAGTCCCTGGCAGATGCTGATGGCCCTTCGGGAGTGCGAATTGAAAAATGATGCGCTTCTGGATATTTTTTACGAGGTGCTGGGGGAGCATTATGATGCGCTTCAGGATTATGCCGTCTATTTCTTTTATGGAAGCTATGATGTGCCGTTAAAGGCCAGCGATAAGGAAAGTCTCCGGGAATCTGAGGAGGTATTCCGCTTTCTCATCTGTGCCATTTGCCCGGTGCATGGGGATTATGAGCCGGGAGCGCCGGAATGCGGATTTTTGTTTCCTGCCTTTAAGGATCGGAGCACGGATATTCACAGAATGAATGTATTTCAGGCGGATGAAAAGCATCCTCACAGGGAGCTTTTGAGAGAGATTCTGGGACTGGAGGGGTGAGGAGGATGCATATCTTTTGTTTTGGAGATTCCAACACCTACGGCTACGATGCCTGTTCCCGGTTTGGGGAGCGTCTTCCCGAGACACAGAGATGGCCGGAGCTGTTAGAACAGCTGTCCGGGTGGAAGGTGAAAAACGAAGGGATGAACGGACGGGAGATTCCTCAGGATGCCTGGTTTCTGGAGCGGTTTGATCATCTGCTTTCGGAGGCCTCCGGGGATCTGGCGGTGGATTTGCTTGTGATTATGCTGGGAAGCAATGATCTGCTCAATCTGTACCGGCCGGATATGACGGAAATCGGGGAGCGTATGGAACAGTTTATCCGGCATGTGCTGAACCATCCGTCCGTGGCGGGAAAGGGGGAGAAGATCTTATTGATCGCGCCTCCGCCCACAGATATCGGCCGCTTCGGGGAGGCAGAGGCCTGGTATGACAGAGAGGCAGAACGGTTCGGCGCCTGCTATCAGAGGATTGCAGAGCAATATGGGCTGCGGTTTGCCGATGCGGGAGCGTGGGGGATTCCCCTGGCTCATGACGGCGTACATTTCACGCCGGAGGGGCATCAGAGGTTTGCCAAGGAAGTAAGGCGTTTGGCGGAGACAAAGAACGGATGACAGGGGTGCAGAGAGAAATAGGAGGAACGAAGATGCGATTACACAAAAGAGAAGAAAAACAAAATAGACACGCTGCCAAAGGAAGCCTTTTTCTGGCGTTGACGGCTGCGGCTGTGCTGTCCATGCCATGTTCTGCCATGGCAGAGGAGGAGGAGCGTACTCCCATCGAGGAGGTAACGCTTGAGATTTCTTCCTCCATTCAGGTAGGAGATGTGGGCTCTGAGGTGGATGCAGAGACGGATTCCGGCGAGTGCGAGGTGGCCAACGTGGATGTAACCAACGAGCCGAATGACAAATGGGAGCATAAGGACAAGCCCAAGGTGGAGATCACCCTGGAGGCTGACGGAGATTATTACTTTGCATCGGGATTCGGCAAAAAGAAGATTCACTTAAGCGGCGACAGCGCTTCTGTGACTTCGGTCAAGCGAAAGAGCAAAGAAGAAATCAGGGTCATTGTAACGCTGAAGGCCCTAAAAGCCACAGACAGTGACTATTCTCTGGAGGTGGACGAGGCAGAATGGGATCAGCGGGACGGCGTTGCGGAGTGGAACGATTCGGAGGATGCTAAATATTACGAGCTGCGTCTGTACCGGGACGGGAAATTCCTGACCAATATCCGCCCGGTTCGTGATACCGGCTGTAATCTGGGGCGTTATCTGGATACGGCAGGTTCCTATACCTTCGAGGTGAGGGCTGTATACAGCGGTTCGAGAAAGGGAGAATGGCAGGAGTCGGACAGCTTCGAGGTTTCTGAAACACTGGCAAAAGAGCTGGTGACGGCCGCATCCTACCGGATCAGCGGCACCGGACCGGCAGCAGGTACCTGGGAGGCAGAGAACACCGGCGTTCGTTACCGCAATTCGGATCAGACCTATACGGTGAACAGCTGGCAGCAGATCGATGGAAAATGGTATTTCTTTGATGAAAATGGCTTCCGGAAGACCGGCTGGGTTTCATGGAAGGAAAAATGGTATTATTTAGATGAAAACGGCGTGATGCTGGCTGACACGGTAACCCCGGACGGAAAGCAGGTAGGAGCGGACGGCGCATTGTATTAAACGGCCGAAAAAGCAGAAAAAGAACAGAGAGCAAATCAGGTGCCCCATGATCGGTTCTCTGTTTTTTTATTCTGGAACAGATTTTTAAATCCTCAATGGAAAAGAAGAAAGGATGCACTCCCCGCTCTGAATGTTTAAGAAAAAAGTGCGGGAAATGTAAGGTATGAAAAGGAAAAATATAGTACACTAAAGAGAAAAAGAGAGAGGGGCGGGAATCAATGAGGAAAAGAGGAAGACAAATCATAGTGACAGTGTTATGTATGGCGTTTCTGGCAGGCTGCGGGGCGGCCAAACGGCCTGCGGATGCTTCGGGGGAGAATGCGGTGCCGGAAAAAGGAATGCAGGAGAATTGGGTGCAAGAGAATCAGGCGCAGGAAAATGCTGCTTCTTCTGGGACTGTGGAACTGCCGGATCTTTCAGGAATAAATGCAGAAAATCAGGCCTGTCTTCCTCGTATCAGGGAATATATGGAGCTGGTAGAGGCCCATATGGAGGGGACATTTTCTACGATGGACGCGGAGGAAACGAAGGAGCTGTCCTCCATGCTGGAGGATCATTATGAGATGATCGGAAGAACAGACGGAGAAAAACGAAGCTATTATCTTGCTCTTCGCAGGGCAGACGCTCCGGTGTATGAATCGGTAAAAGACTTAGACGCAGGCTGGTATTTCGGGGAAGGGGCAGAGGAGGAGGTTCTGCGGATCGGATATTACGACGAATCGGATGAATCGGTACCGCTTTATGAAGTAAGGGGATATTCCTTGGGAGCGCTGCCTCTTTGGGAAGAAACAGCTGCAGAGAAGCTTTCCTGTTTTTGTTTTTACCGAGAGGAAAGCGGCAATGAGGCACAGATGGAAGCGTTTCGCATGGCATTTTCAGAGAGCGGAAGAGGGCTTCTGGAGTTTATGAAGAGCCATCCGGGCCTGGCGCTGCGGGAGGATAATCAGTCGGGAATCGAATTTTACTATCAGGATGGAGAAACGCTGCCGCATGTTTCGGAACCCCGCCGATTTTTTATCCCGCTGACCGGGGAGGAAGAGGAGGAAATGAAGGCGCTGCTTTCTGCGGCCGGCACAGAGGATGGGCCCTTGACCCATGCGGAAGCGAAAAAGGAGCTTAAGAATAAGGGACTTTTTACCACCGGCGTTTATCTGTACCTGCCGGAGGCGGTATATCAGCTTTACGGAACCCGGGAGAAGGCGGGAATGATTCTGAAGATGCCGGGAGGCGAGGCCTATCCATCCATGGAGAGTCCGGTATCGCTCCTGCAAAACGAGGGTCTCTGGAGCCGGATTCTGGATCGGGTGGAGCATACGGTGGGGATGGATTACGGAAGCTTTGACAAAGACTGGTTTGAACGGCCTCTGACATGTGCCGTCCTGCATTTTCCGGAAACAATCATGGACGGCAAGGGTGGATATGAGACCGAGCTGCGGACGCAGACAGTGGAAGAGGAGGAAAAGCTGCAGGCGCTGCGCCGGATGCTGTCGAGGACGCTTCAAGAGGGGGAAATCTATGGGTTTTCTGCCTGCCCTTACAGCGCCGAGCTGATTGTGACCCGGGAGGACGGTGAGACGAGGCGGATGTACCTTGCCGTGGATTCCTGTGATAGTATGGCCTGGGAAGGGCGTATCCCCTTTGAGTACGGCGGTCAGGAGGAGATGGCGGAGATCTTTGACGAGGCGATGAGAGATCGGATCGTGCAGTAGACGAAAGAAGACAGACTGCGGATAGAAAAGGAGGGATTCGATGGATAAGATAAAAAAGAATCTTCCGCTGATTATTTCGATACTTTGCTGTATCTGTTCTGTGATTTGCGTGTTTAAGCTTTCGTCTCTGGAAAGAGAGTTGGGGGAAATGCGAAACGATCTGGACGGACGCATCAATTACCTGCGGTCAGATCTCCGGAGTGTGGAGGAGGGAGTAACGAGACAATTGTCGGAGCAGGCGAATCTTCTGACAAGCTCTGATTACGAGCTGGGAGAGGCGGATTATGACAAGAGAACCGTTCAGATGAGATACGCCGTGGTTCCGAAGGAATATTCCCCTTCGGAGACAAGAGCGGTTTTGGTCTGCGACGGCAGAGAATATGCCATGGAGCTGGAAGACGGCATCTTTACAGCTGAGCTTCCCATTTCCCTGATGGGGGAGACGGAGGTAGCTGCGGTGCAGCTTCAGGAAAATGGGGTCATTCGGACCCAGAGGCTGGATACCTATATCGCGCCCCGTCAGGAATATCTGGGGACGGTGTATGCCGATTACTACGGAAGCTGGACGGTACAGGGCAAGCAAGACAACAAGGTGACGATGGCTTACGACGGAGCGGTGGACATCTCTATCCAGCATGGAAAGCAGATGCAGGGGATTCAGTCGATTCGTCTGAAGGAATATGTGGACGGCAAAGAGGTTTCGGTGAGAAATCTCCGGTTTTTCCCCGAAGGGGAGCAATCGGAGGAGGATAACGGCGCGGAGACCTCCCTGTATGAGAATGCCGGAGATTCCCAAACGCAGCTCAAGTGTGCTTTTACGGAAACGTATGAGGTTCCGTTTGGGAGCCGGTTCGAGCTTCAGTCCTGCGTGACCATGGAGGATGGCCTGGAGTACCGAAATATCGTGCAGCGGGAAAGCTTTGACGAGAAGGGAGAGCCGAGGGAGGGCGTGTTTGCGGCGGATATGCTCTGGGTAGGGCTGGAGGCCAGCATCTATGATTCGGAGGGAAAGGTGCTGTATGATGCCTTGGAGGAGTTGGAGAGGCAGAACCAGGGAAGATAGGCGGAGTTACAGTTATGAAAATTCGACGTTATATGCCATCGGACTGCGAAGCGCTGGCCCGGCTTATGATACGGTCCGCACAGTCAATGCCGGGGATATTGGGTGGTGAAGAAGCAGCAGGTGGAGCGCCGGGGGGTATGGCTGACAAATGATAGGATGGAAAAGAACATCGAAACGGGGGCGGGGGATTCCCTCTCATCCGTATTGGAAGGAAGAGGGAATAGAAGGAAGGAATAGAACATGATACTCTATTTTTCAGGAACAGGAAACAGCGAATTCGTTGCAAAGCGGATAGCTCGGGAAACGGGAGCGGAGAGTCTGAATCTGTGGGAACGGATTCGGAACCATGACAGGGCCGCTCTAAGTGCGGATAGCCCCTGGATCCTGGTGGTTCCCACCTATGCATGGCGGATTCCGCGGATCGTAGAAAACTGGCTTTTGGAAACACCGCTCTGCGGAAACCGGGAGCTTTATGTCATTATGACTTGCGGCAGTGAGGCCGGAAATGCCGGATTCTATGCAAAGCGAATGTGTGAAAAGAAGGGAATGATTTTCCGGGGGTGTTTTTCTGTCGTGATGCCGGAAAATTATATCGCCATGTTTGAGGCACCGGGCCGGGAAGAGGCGCTGGAGATTCTTACGAAGGCCGAGCCGGAGATCCGGAAGGCAGCAGCGTATATAAAACATGGAAGAGACTTTCCGCGTCCCAAGGCAGGGCTGGTTGATCGACTGAAGAGCGGTCCGGTGAATGTATTATTCTATCCCCTTTTCGTCCATTCGGGAAAGTTCCGGGCATTGGAGACCTGTATCTCGTGCGGAAGATGCGTCACGGACTGCCCGTTGGGAAACATCCGTCTGGAAGACGGTGCTCCGGTCTGGGGAGAAAACTGCACCCACTGCATGGCCTGTATCTGCCGCTGTCCGGCAGGGGCCATTGAATATGGGAAGCGCAGCGCCGGAAAGGTGCGGTATGTCTGTCCGGAGGAAGAAGAGGAGAGAGGATAAGGAAGAAACGATGAAAAGAACCTCCCAGCCAGAGGACTCCATGGAAGCATGGCACATCCGGCTGAGAGGTTCTTTTCCTACTGCTTATTTAAATTTGGATCTGATTTTGAAATTCTTCTATGGATTTTGCGCCCGCCGCTTTCTTTAACCAGTCTTTCAAGGTATCTGTATTGGATTCCCGGGCGATTTGTTCTGCCAAATCCTCCGGAACAGAACCCAACTCAGAAAGCAGCTCCAGGACGGCATCCCGCCGGGCTAAAATTAGTCCTTTCTCCAGTCCTTCTTTTCGTCCGATTTCCTTGCCGCGTTCAATGCCTATCGATAAAATGCTCATTCTCACAGCCTCCCATTCTTCTGACTGCTTTACTTCCTCTACCACTTCGGCAAGCTTCAAAATACGCGGATCCTTTGTCTCTACCTCCGGATTATCCAGCCGGCTGTTCTTCATGTACTGAAGGAGGCTGACTAACTCCGGGCGGCCATTTTTACTGGTCATATTTAAGAATACCTTCGTCGTTCCATCCTCCAGGGGAAGCCCGGGAAATTCGATGCACTGCTCGGTAAAGGTATAGATGGCACTGTCCTTTTCGAAGATATCCTCCATGGTAATGAAAATTACCATGGAGGAAGGTAATTCCCGATAGCGGGTCCGTTTTCCCGATTTCAGCACCGGATCGTCGGCAATAATGCTTAAGGTGCTCTCATAGGCTTCCTTATTCTTCATCACCGATAAAAACAGGGCGAAGTCACTTAAGTTAAATTCTCTTTCTTCCGACAAAACTGCATCATGTTCCATCTGTGTCATAAAATCCACCTTCCTTTGTGCGCGTTCCAGGAAGGCTGTCTGCCTCCCTGCTGTCGTGTTCTGGTAATAAGCAAAGAGTTTCAGACGGCTGCTAAACAGCCATAGATAAAAGAATCATAGAATTTTGAAATCTTGCTTGAGGCTATTATAGCATAGGGAATTTTTTTATACAATAGGAGAAAGAAAACAATGATAGAACAATGATAGAACGGCAGAAAAGAGCCATGGTTTAAGAAAAATGTGTGGAAAATGTAAGGTACAAAACGGAAAAATGTAGTAAACTGTAGTTAGAATCTATTGGGAAAATCAGGGAAATTTGTAATATTCTGATTGACTCTCACGGAACGTCATAGCTTACAATATTCCTATCAGGAGCAGGGAGGACAGCGGACATGAGGACAGTAAAGGAAGTATCAAAGCTCACAGGTATCAGCGTGCGCACACTTCATTATTATGACGAAATCGGGCTTTTTGTGCCAACTGTCAAGAGTGAAGCGGGATATCGGCTTTATGACGATAAAGCCCTGGAGAAGCTGCAGGAAATCCTGTTTTTCCGTGAGTTTGACCTACCTTTAAAGGAAATCAAGTCGATGATGGCCCGTCCTGGTCTTGACAGAAAGGAAATTCTGCAGATGCAGAGAAGGATGCTGGAGGCAAAAAAGAAGCGTATCGAGCGTCTGATTGCCGGTATTGATGACATTTTGAAAGGAGAGAAGTCAATGGATTTTACAATTTTCAGCAAAACAGAGATAGAAGAATTGTTTCAGATAACCTTTGAGCGTATGCCGGAGGAGATTCGGCAGACTGCTGTGGAAGAATTCGGCAGTGCCGCAGAGTGGAAAAAGCACTACATAGAAGCCGTATCCTCAGAAGAGATGCAGAAGCGTTACGCCAAGGTGGTGGAATGGTATGGCGGGAAGGACGCATTTTTGCATGCTGCGAAGAACCCCATCAGTAAAGAGGTGGCAGAGAGCTATCAAAAGCGGGAAGAGGTTATTTTGAAGAAGCTTGTGGGTAAGCGCGGCTGTGACTTGCATTCCTTTGAGGTGAAGGAGATCATCGGAGAGTATGGCTTTGTCATGAAGCAGCTCTTGCAGATGAAGGAAGAGAAAGGGATGATGCTGTCGATTGCCCGGTTCTACCGGAGCGGGCGGAGTAAGGAAGCCCTGGATGCAAAATATGGCGAAGGGGCGGCCGCGTTTTTTGCAGAAGCGATAGAGGCGTTTTACAGCAGGTAGTCTAGAGCGGCCTGCCGGAGCTGTGTTTATATCTCCGGCAGGCCGGACCAGAATTGGGTAGGATAGAGAATGATTGTTGAAACATGGGGAAGAGGAAAGAAGGTCTGTGGAAGGGAGGCTGGAAGTATGGGAGAGAAAATCGGTAACTCCTGGTGGAAAGTACCTCTCTATTGCATTGCTGCCGGATGGCTTAGCTTTTGGCTGATGGTGGGTGCGTTGGGACGGCTGGCGATCGTGACCCTGCCGGATGGAACGGCGGTGATGGACGATACCCGCTGGTTTCTCCTGTCGGGCCTGGTATTTGCTGCGACGATTGCTATCGGCGGATTCTGCCTCTTTTGCCGTATGACAAAACGGGAGCTATTCTATTCCGCCTCTGTCATGGCTGCCCTTCATGTCATCGGCGGACTGATTTCTTATTGGTCAAGCCGATTTGTCGGCGCCGGCGGTGTCAGTTTCTTTCAGGTAATGCCGACGTACCATAATCCAAGCGGAAATAAAGCATACATTATGAATATGTATACCCATCCGAATTATCGGAGAAGAGGGATTGCATATAAAACATTGGAATTGCTGGTCAGAGAGGCCAGGGACAAAGGGATAACGGCCATTTCCCTAGAAGCAACGGATGTGGGACGACCTCTGTATGAAAAATACGGTTTTATAACAATGGCTCATGAAATGGAGCTGCCGGAATAATGTTCGGTTCGATTTGATGAGGTCAGAGCGTCGGATGCACGGAGTCAGATTGATATTTGGAGGGAAAACAGATGATTTTTTTCGATGTAAAGAGCCTGCAATGGACAAGAAAACCGCAGGATTTCCATGCAGAGGATGGGAGGATTGAGATAACAACAAAACCGCACACGGATCTGTGGCAGAGGACTTACTATCATTTTCAGAATGATAATGCGCCTGTGCTGCAGATGGAAACAGACGAGAAGTTCTTTTCCTTTGTTGTCAAAACGGATTTCACCGAAAGCCATTGTCGATTTGACCAGTGCGGAATTGTCATGTATTTGGACAGTGAGAACTGGCTAAAGGGTTCCGTGGAATTTGAGAATGAACAGTTTCAACATCTTGGGTCCGTTGTGACCAATGCCGGTTATTCAGATTGGGCAACAACTGAGATTCCGGCAGATGTGAAAATCATGTGGTATCGGCTGAGCCGCAGAGAAGATGATTATCGTATCGAGTGCTCTCTTGACGGCGAGAACTTCAGCCAGATGCGCGTGTGTCATATGGCGAAAGGCGGCGGGAAAATTCGATTTGGCATCTACGCCTGCAGCCCGGAGGAATCTTCTTTCACAGCGGTATTTTCGGATATGAGGATAACAGAATGTGCCTGGAAAGCACATGACGGCCAGGCACCGGATGAAGTGTAGTGCGGCTTTCCCTTCACCGATCAGAAAAAAGCTGATACTATTCAATAGATGGGAGAGCTAATGCAGGGAGAATAACGATGAAAAATGAAGTAGAAAAGAATCAGGAGAAATACCCATTTCACGTTACTTTGCAGCTGAATGCCCGCTTTCGTCCGCTGGACAGGGGAGAACTGGAGGATGCGCTGCAGAGTGTCCTGGAACGCCTGGAGCTCGGAAGTGTGGATGGAGGAGGTACTATGCTGCAGCCGTCCGGCGAGGTAAAGTTCTGTGACATTGAGATTTGCCTGATGAATCATTCAGACGATACATGGGAGAAGCTGGAAAAGATCATCAATCACTTTGGGGTGCCTAAGGGCTCTAAGCTGCACGCAGGAGAGAAGAGTCGGCTCGTCGGAGAGCAGGAGGGGCTTGCGGTATACCTTAATGGTACAGATCTTCCCGATGAGGTATATGCCTCCTGTGATGTAAATTATGTGATTGAACAGATGAATCTGCTGATGGGGAAAGAGGGAGCCATGTATAGCTACTGGCAGGGTCCTGCGGAGACAGCCCTCTATTTTTACGGAACCTCTTTTGAAAAAATGCAGCAGGCCATTGTTGGTTTTACAGAGAAATACCCGCTGTGCCGGAACTGCCGTATAGTGCAGATTGCGTAGGATACCGGGAAGAATATGCCCTGGTCCATGTAGAGAGCGCAGAAGGCGCTTTTGTCGGTGAAATACGCAGGGCATATGAGAAAGTTCTTGTGGACGTATCGAAGCAATGCTTTGACACAGAGGTGCTGAAGGCGGATCAGACAAAGAGAAACATCCATGAGAAATATCGGCAGGGAGATGGCAAAAAAGCTGACGGCGATAGGGCTTTTGTTATCTCCCTGACACTAAAACAGAAATAAATAACGGATACATCACGCTTGTTTGATTAAATATTCCTGTATTAAATGGTATGGGATTTATACCAAATGCAAAACAATATGCGAAATGGGATAGGATTGCAAATAAGAATAACCGCAATATATATTTCTTTATATTGCGTGTATAATGATATCCTTCACAAATAAAAAACTACATAATAGGGGCAGTTAATCTCCCAATAATATGCAGAAAAATGGAAACCGGATTTGCCGGAAATCCAGGATAAATTAAATCTGAAAAATGATCGATGGTCATTGCAATAATGGCGATTATTTTTAGATGATTTGAATTTAGCTTTCTATCCATAATATACCTCGTCAAATCTTTACTTTCAACCTTACAAATCCCGAGTTTTTACTTGGCCGTTTTTATTTTACTGCAATTCTTAGAGCGTGGAAATAGAGAGTTTTCCGGGCTGTGCCCCCTGCTCCACCAATGCTTTAGTATCATGGTAAAGCCTGCCCTGAAGCACAGAGGTTTGCTTACTTGATTCCACAATGCCTCAAACCCTTGCTTGAGCGGAAATTCCCGTCTGGTTTTCAGAGCGACCCGATAGAAATCCTCATGTTTCCGGATGAACTCTAAAAACGGGAGGATACCGATGGAATTAAAGCAATTAACAGCTCATGTTTATTATACGGAATGTGATCCCAGAACAGATCGGCCTGTTTTGGGATACGTTTTGGGCAGCAGGGAATCAATTATGGTGGATGCCGGCAATTCGGCAAACCATGTGGCGGACTACCAGGATGCTGTGAAGCGGGCTGGATTTTCCCAACCTGCCCACTGTGTGATTACGCATTGGCACTGGGATCATACCTTCGGAATGCATGCCGTAGATGCGGAAATCATTGCCCATGAAAAGACAAACCGGGAGCTTTGCAGGATGGCTGCGTGGGAATGGAACGATTCTGCCATGAAGCGCCGGCTGGAGAGCGGAGAAGAGATTGAATTTGCGGATACTCACATCCGGGCCGAATATGACTGTCTGCAGGAAATTCGGGTGATCTCTGCGGGAAAGCTCTGGGAAAAGGATCTGATCCTGGACTGCGGCGAAGTTACCTGCCATTGTATGCACCTGCCGTCCGCTCACAGCGATGATTCCCTGGTGGTGTGGATTCCGGAGGAAAAAGTCTTGTTTGTCGGAGATATCTACAATGACGATTTTTACAATCATCATTACCGGGATCCCAAGAAGACGAAACAATTGTATGAGGCGCTGCATCAGATTGACTTTGAGACGGCAGTGCCGGGACATAGTGCTCCGGTGAAAAAAGCGGATTTGATGAATTTTTTAGGGCGCGTGCAGGGATGAGAGAATGTTTGCTATCTGCAGTGCCAGAAATTTAACTGCTCCCATATAGTGAATCCGGTTGCTCATGGGAACGTCATAGATTCTGTTTTTGTCGGCGAATAACCGCCCGAAGGCTCCCTTTCCTTCTGACGGTTATTATTTTTGCAATTTTTGAAATTATTGCAATTTTTTTTCGGATCCTATTGCAAAGATACGCTGTCCCGTATATAATCCCATATGGGATTATATACGGAGGTGAAATCGTGAAAAAGGAGACTCTTAATTTGCTCAATGATATCAATCGGGCAATCATAAAATTCAGAGGCATTTACTCCATGTGGTCAAGTGTGCATGGTATCAGCTACAATGAGATGCTTGTCTTTTATACGATTCGTGAGCAGGGGTTTTGTATCCAGAAGCAAATATGCGAGAATTATCTTCTTCCCCGCCAGACGATAAATCATGTGATTGCGGGATTGCGGGAGAACGGACTTCTGCAATATAGTGAGGAACATTCCAAAGGCCGTGAAAAGGCCTTCGTATTGTCGGCAAAAGGCCGAGACTATGCCGAGCCTTTTCTGGCATCATTGGAAGCGGTCGAATCCAGAGCATTGGAAAAATTGGGAACAGATAAACTGCATACTCTGACAGCCCTGCTGTTGGAGTATGATCAGGCGTTAGGTGACGCATTAGACGAACAGAGGTAATACATGAGATGGACACAACAGAATTTTTTGGTACTGAGAAAGTCAGTAAAATACTATTGAAGCTTGCACCGCCTGTCATGCTGGCTCAGCTAATACAGGCACTCTATAATATAATTGACAGTTTATTTATCGGACGGTATTCGGATTCGGGTCTTACTGCCCTGTCTATCATCTATCCGATACAGCTTTTAATGATCGCCCTGGCAGTCGGGACCGGTGTCGGCATTAACACGGTCATGGCGGCTAAGCTCGGCGTAGGCAGAAAACAGGAGGCCGACGAGTTTGCCGGAGTGGGTACGCCTCTGGCGGCTGCCATGTGGTTCCTGTTTGCACTGATCTGCTGGCTGATTATGCCGGCATACGCCAGAATGTCCACAAGCTCCGAAAAAGTCATCCAAGAGGTGATTTTGTATGGCAGAATTGTATGTTTGTTCAGCTTCGGATTGTTTCTGGAAAGCATATGGACAAAGGTTCTGCAGGCAAACGGAGATATGAAAACCCCAATGGCTGCACAAATCATGGGCGCTGTCACTAATATTATTCTGGATCCGCTGCTGATTTTCGGCATGTTCGGACTTCCGGAGATGGGGATTGGCGGCGCTGCGGCTGCAACGGTAGCCGGTCAGATTGTAGCGGCGCTCATTGTGGCAAAGAAAGGTTTTCGGAAATCTCCCGCAAAAGAGGTGTATCCGAGACATATTGCAAGGATTTTTCGTCTGGGTGTACCAAACATTCTGATGCAGTCGGCATATACCTTTTACATATTGGGACTGAATCTGATCCTGGCCGGGTTTTCGGATCAGGCGGTTACCGCATTGGGACTGTATTATAAATGGCAAACCTTTTTCTTTATCCCGTTGGGAGCCATGCAGACATGTATCGTGCCGGTCATCAGCTTTAATTATGCGGCAAGAAACATGGACCGCTGCAAAAATACGCTGGCTGCGGCCATCGGGTTTGGTCTTGCCTTGATGGCGGTGGGAACACTTTGTTTCGTTACCATCCCTGCGCAGCTGCTGCAGGTATTTACTTCGGATGCGCTTGTAATCGAAATCGGGCGGATCGGTTTCCGTTTGATTGGAATCAGTTTCCTTCCTATGGTTACCTCCCTGATTTTTCCTGTATTCTTCCAGGCGGTAGGCTCCAGTTTAAAAAGCTCCCTTTTGACTGTGATCCGGACTGTGGTATTATTTGTGCCGCTGGGGTTTTTGTTCTCCCGGCTTGGGTTAAATTATTTCTGGGTGACCTTCCCGGTAACCGAAACGCTCACCAGTTTGGTTGGTGTCATGTATTACCGGCAGTTCCTTGCAAAGGATTATGTGAAGAAGGAAAAGAAGAAAGCAGAAGATGTGGAAGAAGTTCCTGCACTGAAGCCATCGAAACCGGGCGTGATTATCACCATTGCCCGGCAGCATGGTTCCTCCGGCAAGCAGATCGGTAAGGTTGTGGCAGAAAAGATGGGCATTCCATTCTACTATAAGGAAATGATCGCGCTTGCCGCACATGAAAGCGGACTGGATCAGGAGTTCATTTCAGATATTCACAAGAATTCTCCGGATGTATTGCGCGATCTGTATCTGAGCACCCATGTAGTTCAGCATGCGATCAAAGCACAGGACAGGATCATCCGAAAAATAGCGGATAACGGCAGCTGCGTCATTGTTGGCAGGGCGGCGGGCTATGTCCTAAGGGATTATGATAATGTAATCCGTATTTTTATCCATGCACCCAAGCAATATCGGATCAGTCGGGTGATGGAGGTTTACGGCGATTCGTTAAGAGAAGCAAAACAAAATATCTGGCGTTCGGATAAAGCGAGGGCCGCATATTACCGGCATATTTCCGGAATGCGATGGGGGGATGACGAGCATTATAATCTGGTGATCGATTCGTCTGTCGGAATTGAGAAGACGGCGGAGATGATATGGAAGTATGTTTCCGAGCACACTGTTTCATGAATATTCGGCACGAACCCTGCCATATGAAAAATGACGTATCGAATGAGAGAAGGGGAGACACTCAGCCGAAATATCAGGAGGAAGTACGGGATGCACGATATTTGGAATCCCTGGCACGGCTGTGTAAAATGCAGCGAGGGGTGCCGGAACTGTTATATGTATTTTCTGGATCGCATGCGGGATCGCAGCGGCGCGGATATTTATAGGACAAAGACTGGCTTTACCTACCCGATTCAAAAGGATCGCCAGGGGCGGTATAAGATCCAAAGCGGAGAGCTGATCCGGGTATGCATGACCTCGGATTTTTTCCTGGAGGAGGCGGATCCGTGGAGGTCGGAGGCGTGGGAGCTCATGCGCCTTCGCCCGGATGTGAAGTTTTTTCTTCTGACTAAGCGGCCGGAGCGTGTAAAGGACTGCCTGCCGCCGGATTGGGGAGAGGGCTGGGAGCATATCTTTTTCAACGTTACCTGTGAGAATCAGCGCAGAGCGGACGAGCGGATCCCGCTTTTACTGGAGCTGCCCTTCCGGCATAAGGGGATTATGTGCGCGCCGCTCATCGGCCCGGTCAGCATTGCACCTTATCTGGAAAACGGACAGATTGAGCAGGTCATCTGCGGCGGCGAAAACTATGACGGTGCCAGGCCCTGTGATTTTGACTGGGTAAAAAGCCTGCGGGCGGAATGCGCCGCCCAGAATATTACGTTCTGTTTTATCGAGACAGGCACGGTGTTCATCAAGGATGGCCGGCGGTATCATCTGCCGAAAAAGCGGCTGCAAAGCGAAATGGCGTATAAATCCGGTATGAACTACACGGGAAGGCCGATTCATTTTCACCTGACAGACGCCTTGGGCTTTGAAATCCCGGAGAGCGCACGGTACGTTCCAAAGTACGGCGCCAATTGTACTCAATGTGCGAGCCGACTAATCTGCAATGGCTGCTCTGACTGCGGGGCGTGCGAAGGCCGGAGCGGCTCCTTCTAGTGAGTGGCCATATTTCTTCTAGTGAGTGAGTGGCCGGCTTTCTTCCTGTTGCCGTAGGAGGATGGATGGAGTATAATAGATACCGTATGTTGTGCAGGTGTATGCCCTTTTGTGAAGCATATACCTGCTTTCTTCATAAGGCGGTAAAACAGCCGGAATGCAGGTTGGTGGAAAAAGCTAATCTGCAGGCACTTTTTATGACACTTGAGAAAAACAGGAACCGGAATGGGAAGCAGTCAGGAGGAAAGGGAGAAAGAATATGAATCTGGATAAAGTGAGCAAATTCCTCAGCATGATCCTGCGGCATAAGCCGGAGGCCATCGGAATCACGCTGGACGAGCATGGCTGGGCCAATGTAGAGGAATTGATTGAGGGAATGCAGAAGAACCGGCCCTTTGACAGGGAGCTTTTGGAGGAAATTGTGCGTACAGATGAAAAACAGCGGTATTCCTTCAATGAGGACGGGACGCTGATTCGGGCTAACCAGGGCCATTCCATACCGGTAGATGTGGAGCTGCCTGTGGTGACTCCGCCGGAATATTTGTACCATGGCACAGGGCAGAAATATAGGGAGTCCATTGACAGGAAAGGGCTGCTCTCCAAGAGCCGGCTCTATGTGCATCTCTCCGGGGATATCGATACAGCGGTGAACGTGGGACGCCGCCATGGGCAGCCGGTTGTATATCGCGTGAACAGCGGCCGGATGCAGGAGGATGGATTCGTGTTTTACCGGTCCGTGAATGGAGTGTGGCTGACGAAGGCGGTTCCGTTGGAGTATTTGGAGAAGCTGCAGTAAATGATAAAAAGATAGCATCATGTTTGGTTTATCAGGCAGGAAAATAAAAAAGAATAGCAGGGGGATATGAAAGTTGCTGATTGATGTAACATTAAAAATTACGCCTAAAATGGCGGCAGATGCACAGGGAAATGAGAAGAAGGCCCTGGTGGGTCATTTAGGTACCCACTTTGACATTATGGACAAGGAATTCCCTTTGGAATATACAGAGCGGAAGGGGATTGTTTTTGATGTATCTGAGGCGGCCGCTCAGGGAAGAGAGATTGACGGGATTGATTTGTCCCTGGTAGAAAAGGATATGTTTCTTGCCTTTTATACCGGTTATATTGAGAGGGTGGGATATGGAAATAAAGAATATTTTGCGGACCACCCGCAGCTTTCTTCCGCACTGATTGAGACGTTAATTGAGAAGGGCGTATCGATCATCGGTTTGGATTTTGCGGGAGTAAGGAGAGGAAAAGAGCATACGCCCACGGATCAGCACTGCGCGGAGCATGGTGTATTTATCATAGAAAATCTCTGTAACTTAAAGACCGTCTTAGACCATGGCGGAAGATTTCTGGCACAGACCTACCCGATGAATTACGAAGGCGTGACGGGACTGCCGTGCAGGGTAATCGCAAAAGTATAAAGGAAAAACGTTATGATTCGGAGAATGCAGGAAGCGGATATAGACAGAGTGGCAAAAATCTGGCTGGATACCAACCGGACTGCCCACCATTTTATTCCCGCCGAATATTGGGAAGGGCATTTTGAAGCGGTGAAAGAGATGTTTGCCCAGGCGGAGATCTATGTATATGAGGAGACAGAAGAGGAAGGAACCCACGTCCCGGATGCCGGACAACCCATTCTGGGATTTATCGGCCTGGCGGAGGATTATATTGCGGGCATTTTTGTCTTGGAAAAGGCCCAGTCCGGCGGTATCGGCAAACAGCTTCTGGACTTTGTCAAAGGCAGAAAAAAGCAGTTGAGTCTCAATGTATACCAGAGAAATACGCGGGCAATCCGGTTTTATCAGAGGGAGCAGTTTGAAGTGCAGCGGGAAGGCACAGAGGAAGCCACCGGCGAGAAAGAGTATTTGATGGTATGGCGGCCGGGAACGGACAGGAAGGAAAAAAGGATGCAGGAAGGGCAAACGCGTGAAGGTTCTTTGGAACCATGGAGGATTCGCAAGGCAGCAGAAACGGATTGCAGAAGAGTTTATGAATTGATCTGTGCGCTGGAAGGAAGGGAGCTTTCCTTTGACCGGTTCTTTGCCATTTATCAGAAACAGTTAAAGGACAGGCATTATTACTGCTTTGTCTGTGAAGCAGAGCATCAGGTGATCGGCGTTTTGAATCTGCGGATAGAGGAGCAATTACATCATGCGGAATGGATTGCGGAGATTCTGGAGTTTGCCATTGATGCAGCCTACCGGAGTCGGGGAATCGGGAGGGAAATGCTGGCACATGCCTTCCGGGCGGCAAAGGAATCCGGCTGTGTACAGATCGAACTGGCCTGTAACCAGCTCAGGCTCGATGCCCACCGCTTTTATGAGAGAGAGGGAATGCACAATTCCCATTTCAAATTTTCCGGGACATTGACAGGGGACGCTTCGGCGGATCCCGTGATTGGGAAATAGGCGGCGGGAGATTATATGGGAGATATTTCCCGGAAAGAGGTTTTGGAGAATTTTGCCGGATATATGGCAGAACGGTATGGTCATGTGGATTATCTGATCAACAATGCAGCAGCCGGCAGGGAGAGTGGGAAAGCCGCTGGATATTGCCAATATAGTGCTGTTTCTTTGCTCTGAAAAGGCGGAATTTATCACCGGTGAAAATACCTGCATTGACGGCGGCATGACGAGGCAAATGATTTACCATGGAGAGTATGGATGGACACTGGAGGAATAAAGGAGGATTCGGATGAAACATAGAATATTGCTGACTGCCCTGTTTCTGAGTGTGGGCCTGAGTGCCGGCTGCAAGGGGGCGGCGGGACCGGCCTCGGCAGAGGAGATACTGGCAGAACACACGGGGGAAAAAGCGGCAGAGGAAGAACTGACTGAAGAAAAAGAGACAGAGGAAGAACAGATAGAGGAAGAACCGACCGGGGAAAAGGAGACAGAGGAAAAACTGACCGGGGAAACGGAAGAGGTCCTGGAGACGGCTGGAGCGGAAGCAGGATTTTCCTTTGCGGATGTTGCGGACCGGGAGTTCTATTTCAGCAGCGGTGCGGGAGCCTGGTATACGGTATTGCATATTCATGAGGACGGCACCTTTGATGGGCATTATCAGGATGCGGATATGGGAGATGTGGGGGTGTCTTATCCCAATGGCACCCTGTATTACAGTGACTTTTCCGGAAGACTTACAGAGCCGGAGAAGATAGATGATATGACCTATGCTTTTCAAGTTGCATCCATAGAATATCCCCACGGTCAGGGAGAAGAGATCCAGAATGGCTGCCGCTATATTTACGACACTGCATATGGACTGGATGGGGCAGAGGATTTGTACCTCTATCTTCCGGGCTCCAGAGTGGCGGATTTGCCGGAAAGCTATCGGAGATGGGTCGGCTATTACAATGAGGAGAGCATCATGAAAACGAGGCTGCCCTATTACGGCCTCTATAATGTAAAAGAGGAAAACGGATTTTCCAGCTATGCCGTGGAGAGCGTCGCCGAGCGGGCGAAGGCAGTGCTTTCCGGAGCCGAGGAACGGGCGGCCGCATTGGAAGAACGTCTTTCCAAGGCGCAGACCCAGGGAGATATGAATGCAATATCCGGTGAGCTCTACGAGAACTGGGATGATGCGCTGAATATGATCTGGGGTCTGTTAAAGGAGACCCTGGAGGAAGATGCCATGAGACAGCTCACCGAGGAGGAGCGCGTCTGGATTCAGGAGAAGGAAGCGGCCGCCTCTGCGGCCGGGGCCGAGGCAGAGGGAGGAAGCCTGCAGGCCTTGCTGGTGAATGATAAGGCAGCTGAGCTGACGAAGGAACGAGTGTATGAGCTGGCAGAGCGGCTGCGGTGAGAGAGGAAAGCAGGCAGTATCGGGAGAGGGCAGCTTGACCGGGATAAGGATTTAAAGTTTCGATTCTTCATATTATGAGAATTTGTTTTACAAATGTGCCTCTGGAATTTATAATACTATTATAGGGAGAGAACGATAAAAGGAGGAGAGTATGAAGAAGAAAAGCTTTGGATTACTAATGATTGCCGCTGTATTAGCCGGCACTGCCGGATGTGCACCCAAAAAGGAAAATCAGACATTCACAGTAGGAATTTGCCAGTTTACGCAGCATGAGGCGCTGGATGCGGCCGCACAGGGCTTTAAGGATGCCCTTACAGAAAAGCTGGACGACCGGGTGGCCTTTGAGGAACAGAATGCCAACGGAGACTTTGCGGCATGTACTACAGCAGTTGGGGAGATGATTTCCAATGGAGTGGATCTGATTCTGGCAGATTCCACCATTGCGCTGCAGGTAGCAGCGCTTTCCGAGACGGAGATTCCCATTTTGGGAACAGCGGTGACGGACTATGCAGTTGCCCTTCAGCTGGAGGATTTTGACGGAACCGTGGGAGAAAATATTTCAGGAACCTCGGATCAGGTGCCGGCGGACAAGCAGGCGGCTCTGATTCAGGAATTATTTCCGGAGGCCCGAAAGGTTGGTCTGGTATACTGTGCTTCTGAGGCGAATTCCCAGTATCAGGCAGATGCCATGCAGCATGCATTGGATGACTTGGAATATGCCTGCGAAGCTTACTTGTTTGCAGATTCCAATGATCTGACCTATATGGCGGATAAGGCAGCAGCGGAGTGCGATGTGATTTACGTTCCCACGGATAATACGATTGCCGCCAGTGCCGGTCTGATTGCCAATGTCTGCATCCCGGCGAAGGTTCCGGTCATTGCAGGAGAGGAGAGCACCTGCCGGACCTGCGGTGCGGCCACCTTATCCGTTGATTATTACGAGCTGGGATATACCACAGGAGAGATGGCGGCAGAGATTCTTGCAGAGGGCAGGGATATTTCAGAGATGCCGGTTCAGTATGCTTCCAGTTTTACCAAGAAGTACAACGAGGAGATTTGTGAGGAACTGGGAATCACAGTACCGGATGATTATGTCAGCTTAAAGGGAAAATAGAATACGATAACCCCTCTGGCATCGAAATGCCTGAGAGTTTTTTAATGCTCTGTTATTTGATACGGAAAGAGTATGACCGGACAATCATGGAACTGATTTTTGAGGCCGGTACATAAAACTTAAAAGAATTGTCAGGAATCTTATCCTCCGATTATGATATGATAAGAGCAGAAATGGTTCAAAGCTGTCCCGGAGAATTTAGGCGTGCAGAACGTACAGCTGAGGCGTAAAAGGAGGAAAGGAAAGATGACGAAACTGAACCTTTTTTTAATCTGCGGTCTGACCTGCATTCTGTCTGCCTTATCAGGGTGTCATGCAGGGAGAGGGGCGGACACAGAGTTATCATCAGAAGCGGCTGGGCAGGCCGGGGAAAACGCAGACAGCGCTTCTGTGGACCAGACGGCTTTCTCTGATGCCGGCATTCCAACGGACATTACTCCGGCCGCTTTATTTGCTGCCCGAAACCCTTATATAGGAGATGCAGTTTCGGATGGAAAGCTGATTCAGATGCTGAAAGCTTATTATGAAATTCCGGAATCCTATACCATGGAACTTCAGACCGTGATGCCGCCCTATGGTCTGATCCTGCATTTCAAAGAAGAGCCTGACAATGCTTCTATGCAGAAGGCAGCAGCCGTGTTCATGGCAATGACAGATAACTGCGCATATGTTTCCTGGGATTACCCGCTGGACGAGAGCGGAAACCGGGATTGGATGTATCTTCCCGCTAATTCGGTTCCAGCTTTTGAAGGCAGCGGACTTTATGGAAAGGATGAGGCATACAGAGAATCAGAGGAAGGCTTAAAGGAACTGCTGTCCAAACTGGAGTCCATAGAAAAACCGTACCCTGCATTACCGCGTGTGGTATCCGTTGAGGAGGCAGTATCGGCGGCTGTTCTGGAATATAACCGGAATCTCTTCTTAGAGGCCGAAGTGTTTGGTGAGGGTCATGTGATTCTGGATACAGAGGAAGAGGACGGTGAAAACAGGGATACAGAGGCATCACGTCTGACTGTGTATGCTCAGGTGATTTACGGAGGCTATACCTTTGCAAACGGCCGCTTTGTATGTACCAGCGGAAGCGGCATGGAACCGGCGGCCATCACATTATCAAAAGAGCCTGATGGATCCTTTGTGCCGATTCACCTGCAGATGCCGATAGATGGCGGCGATTATACAGACTCGATTCATGAACTGTTTCCGGAAGCGCTTTGGGAGGCCTGCATTTCTCCGTCAGAAGAAGTAAAAGCGGAATTGACCCGGCAAAAGGAGGCTTATGCAGCAGATTATTTAAAGACCATCGGCCGGGAAGAGGCGGAGATCGGAGAATACGGAGATTTCCCTCATACAACGCTTACCGAAGCCGGCGTTTCCGTGGAGATTTCCAATAAGCTTTTGAATCTTAAAAAGGAGGGGAAAAGTCCGTCAGCCTATGCGCCCGATGAGCCCGGCAATATCGAACGGCTGGAGGATGGAGTCCGCTATCTCTACGAGACCACCTGTGATCCGGAGATAAAAGAAGTGGTGTATTCCAAACTGCGCTGTGACACAGGAGAAGTGATGGAAAGGCAGATTTTTGATACGGAGACAGGGAAATTAAAGAGTGAGCTCCCCTAAATCCCATTGTAATCCCGGTTTTTATAAAACAGACAAAAAGAGTGGATTTTCTTCGGAAAAACTGCTCTTTTTTGCGCTCAAAACAGAAAACAGAAAGAACTGCACCGGACTGCTGAGCAAATAAGCCCTTCAACATTCGAAATCCGATGAATATGAATTTTGATATTAAGCGATAATGAAAAGAGAAAGAATGATAAAGCGATAGAAGCACAGCAAAGAAAGGGAAAAAGATGAAATCAATCGAAGAAAAGTTTTATGATTTGGGAGTCGTTCCGGTTGTGGTTTTAGAGGATGCTGCGGATGCCCTTCCTCTGGCAAAGGCCTTAACAGAAGGCGGATTGCCCTGCGCCGAGGTGACCTTCCGCACCGAGGCGGCAGAAGAGTCCATCCGTTTCATGAGTGAAAAATACCCGGAAATGCTGGTAGGAGCCGGAACGGTACTGACCATAGAGCAGGTAGACCGGGCTGTGGCGGCAGGAGCCGGATTTATCGTAAGCCCCGGCTTTGATCCGGAGATAGTAGACTATTGTCTGGAACAGGATATCCCGGTATTTCCGGGCTGTATCTCACCTTCTGAGGTGGCCCAGGCCGTAAAACGGGGGCTTAAGATTGTGAAATTCTTCCCGGCCGAGCAGGCGGGCGGAATCGCCATGCTCAAAGCGATGGCGGCACCCTATACCATGGTGAAATTCATGCCTACCGGCGGAATCAGTGCGAAAAATTTAAAAGACTACTTAAGCTTTGACCGGATTTTATGCTGCGGCGGAAGCTGGATGGTAAAGGGCAGCCTGATAAAGGAAGGAAAGTTCGATGAGATCCGGAAGCTGGCAAAAGAGGCAGCAAAGCTGGCGGCAGAGATTCGCAGCTGAATCGGAATTTTAAACTCTGCAGACAATTTTATCAGGATAGTAAAGTTTGGAGGAAAAAAGGAATGAATCTGAATCTGAGAGCAGAAAAAGAGTGTAAATTTGATGCCGTATCCCTTGGCGAGGTCATGTTAAGACTGGATCCCGGCGAAGGCAGAATCCGTACGGCCCGTTCCTTTCGTGCCTGGGAAGGCGGCGGAGAGTACAATGTAGTCCGCGGATTAAGACGGTGCTTTGGCATGAAGACAGGCGTGATTACGGCATTTGCAGACAACGAAGTGGGAATGCTGATGGAGGATTTCATCCTCCAGGGCGGCGTGGACACATCCCTGATCAAATGGATGAAGACAGACGGGATTGGAAGAATCTGCCGCAACGGGATTAATTTCACAGAGAGAGGCTTTGGCATCCGCGGCGCCGTGGGCTGTTCTGACCGTGCCAACACTGCCATATCCAAGGCAGCTCCAAAAGATTTTGACTTTGATTATATCTTCGGAACTCTGGGGGTACGCTGGCTGCATACCGGCGGTATCTATGCTGCTTTATCCGAGCAGTCCTGCGAGACCGTTCTGGCAGCTATCAAGGCAGCTAAGAAATACGGAACCATCGTTTCCTACGATTTAAATTACCGTCCGTCCATGTGGAGCGCCATCGGCGGACAGGCCAAGGCTCAGGAAGTCAACAAAGAGATCGCCAGATACGTAGACGTCATGATCGGAAACGAGGAAGACTTCACTGCCTGCTTAGGCTTTGAAATAGAAGGAAACGACGAAAACTTAAAAGAGCTGAACTTAGACGGCTACAAAAAAATGATCAACGAGGCAGCCAAAACCTACCCGAACTTCAAAGCAGCAGCCACCACTCTGCGCGAAGTAAAAACAGCGACCGTCAACGACTGGAGCGCCATCTGCTGGGCCGACGGAGAAATCTACAAAGCCAAAGACTACAAAGGCCTGGAAATCCTGGACCGCGTAGGCGGCGGAGATTCCTTTGCCTCCGGCTTAATCTACGGCCTTATGACCACGGGGGACGCCGCTTTGGCCGTAAACTACGGAGCCGCCCACGGCGCCCTGGCCATGACCACACCCGGTGATACCACCATGGCAAGCAAAAAAGAAGTAGAAGCCCTCATAAAAGGAATCGGCGCCAGAGTACAAAGATAAGAAAAAGGCCGTGTTTTCGTGCGTTTTCCGCCTTCAGCTCCCCCTCTTGCGCCATCCCCCATTTTATGCTATACTTTCCAAGTTAAATGGCGCATCCCCGCAGGATGCGCCGACTGGTTCGAGAACCTCCCAGGATAAAAAACTAGGCACAATCACAGAACATGCTGCTTCATGGCAGGATGCTGTTTTTGCTGTGTTTCTTTGAGGTCCTCAAAAACATAAGCAGAGGCAGCTTTTTTATTGCGCGAAGGACTCTTTGCAGTCTGTCCGGGCGGTCCTCTGCGGAAAAGAGAGGGCAGAATATGCAGGAAAAGAAAAAAAGAAAGGTAATCATCGACTGTGATCCGGGCATTGATGACAGTTTGGCGCTGATGCTGGCGCTTTCCATGGAAGAGCTGGAGGTTGCCGGCATCACCATCGTCTGCGGCAACGGGCCGACGGCCATGGGATTTGAAAATGCCAAAAAGATACTAAAACGGATGAACCGTCTGGACATCCCTGTTTTTATGGGAGCAAAAGCGCCTCTTAAGAGAGAGTACCGGGATGCGCTGGATACCCACGGAGCCGACGCGCTGGGAGAGAGCTTCCTTCCCGAGGTGCCGGGCTATAAGCAGGAGAGGACGGCAGCGGATTTTCTGACGGCAGAGGCCAGAAAAGGGGGCTGCTCCGTGATTGCTCTGGGGCCCATGACGAATCTGGCCCAGATGCTTATCCGGGATGAAGAAGCCTTTGGCATGCTGGACGAGATTGTCTCCATGGGCGGAAGCTTCAAAAGTCATGGAAACTGCTCTCCGGTGGCAGAGTACAACTATTGGGTGGATCCCGATGCGGCCGCCGCAGTCTATGAGGCGGCCGGCCGGCTTGCAAAGCCGATTACCATGGTGGGGCTGGATGTCACACGCCGGATAGTTCTGACCCCCAATCTTCTGGAATATGTAAAGCGCCTGAATCCGGACACAGGACATTTTGTGGAAGCGATCACAAAATTTTATTTTGATTTCCACTGGAAACAGGAGCATCTGATTGGCTGCGTGGTGAATGATCCTCTGGCAGTGGCTTACTTTGCGGATCGGACGCTGTGCAGCGGCTTTGAGGCTTATACGCAGGTGGAGACAGAGGGCATCGGAATCGGCCAGACAATTGTAGATTCCATGAACTTTTACGGAAAACCGGCCAATGCCCGGATCCTGACCAAGACGGATCCGCTGCGGTTTTTCCGACTGTTTTTTGCCCGGATTCTAAAGGTGGAAGAGGATTCTCTGGATTTACTGGAATCCCTTCTGGGCACGGATACTTCTGAAAAAGAGGGAGGTGCCGAAAGAGGATGAATGCGGAAATAAGACAGAAAAACCGCCCGGGTATCGCGATTTTTTCGATCTGCCTGATAGGAATGGCGGCCTGCATCAATACGGCCGGAGGACAGATTGCGCTGCTGCTCCGTCTGCCGGTGTACTTAGACAGCATTGGGACGATCCTGACGGGAGCGCTCTTAGGGCCTCTCTGCGGGATGCTTCCCAATCTTTTGAGCGGCTTGATTCTGGGGATGACAACAGATATCTATTCTTTCTATTTTGCCCCGGTGGGCATGCTGGTGGGCTTTATGTCCGGCCTGGTGCTGCATGGAAGGAAGGAACGGAGCGGGAAGTGGTACAGCCTTTTGCTTCCGGCTCTTCTGGTGACCGTGCCCGGCACACTGGTAAGCTCGCTCATCTGCGCGGCGCTCTTTGGAGGAGTGACCTCCTCGGGATCCACGATCCTGGTACAGCTTCTGGCCAAGACACCGCTTGGAATGACCGCGAGCATTTTTCTGGTGCAGATTGCCACAGATTATCTGGATCGTTTTATCAGCCTGTTTGCCGTGGTGTATCTCCTGAACGTCCTTCCGGCCGATATGAAGCGCCGTTTTAGCGGAGAAAACAGGTAAAAACACGGCACAGCGCATAAAGAAGAACGGAGAGAAAATGCAGAAGCAAGAAGAAAGCAGAAAGAGAGGAAGAGACAGATGGGCGTACCGCAGGAACGCTACAGCCGGATTACAAATAAAAATCAGAGGGAGATCTGCCTTCTGCGGGCATTTCCCTGTGCATGGGGCAAATGTGCCTTCTGTGATTACATTGAGGACAACGGGCGGGACGAGGAAGCTATGGTGAGGCTGAACCGGGAGGTGCTTTCTCTGGTGACCGGAGAATTCGGCGTTTTAGAGGTCATTAACTCGGGAAGCTGCTTTGAGCTTCCGGAAGAGACCCTTTCCGATATTGAGGCCATTGTCCGGGAAAAGCAGATCAAAAAGCTGTTTTTCGAGGCGCACTGGATGTATCGGAATCATCTGGAACAGATGAGAAAACGGATGCCCTGCCAGGTGATTTACAAAATCGGGGTGGAAACCTTTGACCGGGAGTTTCGGGAGGAGGTGCTGAAAAAGCATGCCGATTTTTCAAAGCCGGAGGAAGTGGCGCAGTATTTTGATTCCCCCTGCCTGATGGTGGGGATCCGGGGGCAGACAAAGGAAATGATTGCCCATGACATCGAATGCCTGAAAAAATACTTTCAGCGGGGCACAGTCAACGTGTATAATAATAATACGACCCCGATTAAACGAGACGAGGCGCTGGTGGCCTGGTTTATGAAGGAATACAGCTGGCTTCTTCAGGATCCGGCTGTGGAGGTACTTTATGAGATTACGGATTTTGGGGTCGGATGAAAGAAAAAAGGAGTGAAGCATCAGAATGAAATATGCAGTAATCGGAGCCGGAGGAACCGGAGGTCCCATCGGCGGCTTTCTGGCCAGAGCCGGAAAGGATGTAACCATGATTGCCAGGGGACGTCATCTTTTTGCCATGCAGAAGGACGGTTTGAAGTTTGAGGGAGCCGCCGGTTCGTTTACGGTTCCGGTAAAGGCCTGTACCATGGAAGACTATGCGGACATTCCGGACGTGATTTTTGTCTGTGTAAAGGGATATTCCCTGGCGGACACCATTCCTTTTCTTAGGAAAACTGCGGGTCCCCATACTGTGGTCGTCCCGATCTTAAACATCTACGGAACCGGAAAACGGCTTCAAAAGGAGCTTCCGGGGATTCCGGTAACCGACGGCTGCATCTACATTGCGGCAGAAATCAAAGAACCCGGAACCATCTTGATGTCAGGGACCATCTTCCGGGTGGTTTACGGGCTGCGCAGGGAGACGCCGGAGGAAGAAAAGACCAGGCTGGATCTGGTACTTAAGGCAGTGGAGCGGGATTTAAAGGAGGCAGGAATTCTTCCGGTATATTCTTCTCAGATCGAACGGGATGCCCTGCAGAAGTTTTCCTTTGTCTCTCCCATGGCGGCGGTCGGCGCCTGCTATGATGTCACGGCTTCGAAGATGCAGGAGGACGGTGCCATGCGGGATTTATTTACCGCGCTTGTCCGGGAGATTCGGATTCTCTCCGAGGCCATGGGAGCCGCCATTCCCGAGGATATTGTGACGGTGAATCTGAACATCATGGACGACCTGGCTCCGTCCGCGACAGCCTCCATGCAGCGGGATATCCGGGACGGCCGCCCGTCGGAGATAGACGGCCTGGTATACGAGGTCGTCCGTATGGGACAGGAATATGGGGTGGAGCTGCCGGCTTACAGAGAGATCGCCGGACAGCTCCGGGACAGGATGGCCGGAAAATAAAGCGAACGAAAAGGATCGCTTGTATTGGAAAGTCCGCCTGTTTGTGTTATGATTAATTTGAATAATCGACAGCAAAGGAGAACAGAACGGTGCGTGACTCAAAGTATGGAAAGGCCTTCCGGGCAGCCTTTGTGCGGACCATTCCCGTCATGGCGGGCTATCTTGTGCTCGGCTTCGGCTTTGGACTTTTACTTCAAAGCAGGGGCTACAGTTTTTTATGGGCAATTTTAATGAGTATTACCATTTACGGCGGGAGTATGCAGTTTGTGACCGTGGACTTGCTCTCTGCCGGAGCGGGCTTTATCACGGCAGGAATCATGACGCTCATGATCCATGCAAGACATCTGTTTTATGGTCTGTCCATGCTTTCCGGATACCGGGATACAGGGAAGGTAAAGCCTTATCTGATCTATGGCCTTACGGATGAAACCTACAGCCTGGTCTGCACGGGAGAGGTCCCGGACGGAGTAAAGAAAGGCTCCTATTATTTCTGGATAACGCTTCTGGATCAGGTGTATTGGGTGGTTGGCAGTGCGGCGGGCGGAATTTTCGGTCAGCTTGTTACCATCAATACCAAGGGAGTGGACTATTCGATGACGGCTCTCTTCGTGGTCATCCTGACAGATAATCTGCTGAAGCCGGACAGCCGTATCCCGGCGCTGGCAGGGCTCTTCATTTCTCTGGTCTGCTGCATACTCTTCGGTTCCGGAAACTTTTTAATCCCTTCCATGGCAGGGATTGCGGCTGTCCTCATGCTGCTTCGCCCTGTTCTGGAAAGACGGAAGGAGGCGGAAGCATGAATCATACCCTTTACAGCCTTCTTCTCATTGCTGTCATCGGATGCGAGACAGCGCTCATCCGTTTCCTGCCCTTTGCGGTATTTCGCAAAGAAAACAAAATGCCGAAGGCATTGGATTATCTTGGCAGTGTACTGCCGGGTGCCATTATGGGAATGCTGGTGATATACTGCTTTAAATCGACGGTGATTACCGCATGGCCCTTTGCGCTTCCTGAGCTGATTGCAACGGCTGCGGTAGTCGGACTGTACTTATGGAAACGGAATACTCTGATTTCCATCGGAATCGGAACGGTTTTATATATGGGACTGGTACAGCTGGTATTCGTGTAGACGGTCATGGTATTACTGTTCACGGGGTAGCTGTTCCGCGAGGTGTTCAGGTGCGGTTTCGCACCTGAATCCCGAGTTTTGCAGCGCGAAGCGTCATTGCTGGCCAGACGGCTGCCATTTTTGCAGATGTATGAACAGTAACGCCATAGCGGAGTGCGGGCAGCAAAGCCGGCAGCTGGTTTTTGATTTGATTCGAAGAGAACATTTTATGATGAGACAGGGCCAAAGGAACCGAAGCGATAAAAAATAAGGCAGGGGACAGCAGGATGAAAGATACGAAAGGGAAGAATTTTCAGGAAAAGGACACGGAATCGAGCGAAAAATATATTCAAATGACGCAGACCCCGGTGAAGCCCCTGATCTGCCGTCTGGCGGTGCCGACAATCATCAGTAACCTGATCACCACCTTCTACAATATGGCAGATACCTTTTTTATCGGGAAAATCAGCACCAGTGCATCCGGTGCGGTGGGGATTGCCTTCTCGGTCATGGCGGTGATTCAGGCCATCGGCTTTTATTTTGGACAGGGTTCCGGCAATAATATTTCCAGAATGCTGGGAGAAAAGCGGGAGGAGGAGGCAAAGCGTCTGGCCTCCACGGCCTTTTTCTCGGCATTAATAGCAGGCGCCGTTTTCGGTGCAGTGGGCCTTATGGTATTAAAACCCTTCTGCCGTTTGCTCGGCTCTACAGAAACCATTCTCCCCTATGCCATGAGTTATCTGCGCCTGATTTTAATCGGTGCGCCCTACATGACAGCCTCACTGGTGCTGAATAATCAGCTGCGGTTTGAGGGCTATGCCTTTTATGGCATGATTGGCCTGACCACCGGCGGTATTCTGAATCTAATTCTGGATCCCCTTTTTATTTTCGGCTTTCACATGGGAATCACCGGTGCGGCGCTGGCTACGATTCTGAGCCAGTTCGTCAGTTTCTGCCTGCTTTTCTGGGGTGTGACCAGAAAAGGAGATGTAGCGGTTCAGCTGCGTTTTTTCAGCCCGTCTCTCAAATACTATCAGATCATCACAAACGGGGGTCTGCCCTCTCTGTGCCGGCAGTCCATCGCGGGAATCTCAGTGGCCTTTATGAATCAGGCGGCAGGCCGGTTCGGCGATGCGGCGATTGCAGCGGTAGCCATCGTCTCGCGCATCACAAATTTTTCCAACTCTGTGATTCTGGGCTTCGGTCAGGGCTTCCAGCCGGTCTGCGGCTATAATTACGGGGCCAGGCTGTACAGGCGCGTAAAAGAAGCCTTCTGGTTCTGCGTTCAGGTGGGAACCGTATTTCTTCTGGGACTGGCTATTGTGGAATTTGCCGCGGCGCCCCATCTGATTGCCTTGTTCAGAAAAGGCGATCCGCAGGTATTGGAGATCGGAGTCAGGGTGCTCCGCTTCCAATGTATTACCCTGTGTATCAACTGCTGGTCTATGATGAGCAATATGATGATGCAGACAACGGGAAAGGCCTTCCGCGCATCCTTTATGGGAATGGCGCGTCAGGGTATCTTTTTGATTCCGGCGGTCTTTCTGTTTCCGCGTTTTTTGGGAATCACCGGAATCCAGATCGCACAGCCCGTAGCAGATGTCATGTGCTTTATTCTCTGCGTGATTCTTCAGATGGGGCTTTTGCGGGAGCTGGGAGAGAACGATGGGCGATAAACAGATGACAGACAGGCGAGAGGCAGATGAAAAACAGGCAGATGAAAGACAGACGGCAATCGGATAGAGAAGCAGCACAACATTTCAGGGAAAGGATGGAGCTGTCATGGCATTTTTAGAAAAACTGGATCGTTTTTACGGAACCGGAGAACGCAATCGGGAGGGACAGACCCTGGAGGAATTCTTAACCTCCTACAATCCGAAGAAATACGATTGCCCCAGCAATACCACGGATATTGTAGTGGTCCGCTGCAAAGAGAGGCTGGTACACTGGGGCCAGCCCCTGCAGGTTCTTCTGGTAAAACGGAGCAATCATCCCAGCATCGGATGCTGGGCCACGCCCGGCGGATTCGTGGAGATGAAGGAGGACTTATTTGAGGGCGCGGCCAGAGAGCTGGAGGAGGAGACCGGAGTAAAGGGTCTTCCCTTAAAGCAGCTGGAAACCTGGGGCCGCTATGACAGAGACCCCAGATGGCGTGTGATTACTACCTCCTTTTTGGCGCTGGCGGAGGGAGATATCCCGGTGAAGGCCGGGGACGATGCGGCGGATGCCCTGTGGATGGACATTTCTCTGGAGCGGGAAGAAGCAGAGAAAGCAGGAGCGGAAGGAGCCGGAAAAACAAAAGATGGCGGCGCGGCCGCACCGAAATCGGCGGTGTGGAGGCTGAGTCTTACGAATGCAGAGCAGAAGATTTCTCTGAGCGCCAGGGTGAAGATTTCCCGTTCCGGACATGCTTTACTTTTGCAGGAGACGTATGAGCTTCTGGAAAGCCGCGGGATTGCCGTGGACCACGGCTGCCTGATCGTGCAGGCTCTTTTGTACCTTCGGAGCAGGCTGCCGGAAGGAGAAGGGAAGAAAGGGTGAAAAGTGCAAAGGAAAAAGGGGAGTGCTATGGATATACACCGCAGGAGGCGGTAAGGTTTCATAAATATGCGGTGTATATGCTTGCAGGCTTTTGTGTGCTGTATATTTTCTTCTATAACGGGCGTCTGAATATGAATCTGGCGATTCCGTACATGATAGAAGAATTCGGCGTTACCAAGGCCGACATGGGAATTGTAACCTCTGCGATTTTCTGGTGCTATGGGTTTGGCCATCTCTTTTCCGGCCGTCTGGGAGAAATGGTAGGAAATAAACGGTTTATTCTGTGGGGCGTGATATTATCCGCTCTTTTGAATCTAATGATCAGCTTTCAGGCGTCGCTTATCGTCATCGCGATCTTATGGGGAGTCAATGGGTTTGCGCAGTCCATGGCCTGGTCGCCCGGCGTTGCCATGACAAATAAATGGTGGCCCAAGGAGAAACGAGGCTTTGCCAGCGGGATTATCACCGGCACGGCGGGGGCTGCACAGGTGGTCACCTATTTCTGCGTACTGGCTGCCTATCGGATTTCTCCGAATATGGGTTGGAGAGCCGTATTCCGCTGGCCGCTGGTGCCGTTGGTGATGGCTTTGGCTGTATTTGCAGCGATTGTGAGAAATGAACCGGGAGACATCGGACTGAAAGATTTTGAAGAACCGGATCGGGAGCTTCAGGCGCTGGAGGAGAAGCGTATGGAACGCCTGAAGGAGAAAGGGGCGCTGTATCCCTTTGCCTGCCTTCTGAAGGAGCCCAAAATGCGGGTCTTCCTTTTCATCATCGCCATCGGGGGAATCGGACGGTACGGAATGATAAGCTGGGTGCCCATTTATTTTAATGAGGTATTGGGGATGGACATCAAGACCGGCATTTTTTCGTCCGTATTGCTTCCGGCCGGACAGGCGGCGGCATCCTTCCTTATGCCGTATCTGACCGATAAGATATTTAAGGGAAAGAGGGAACCGCTCCTTGTGATGTGCGGTGTGATCTCTGTGATTGCCCTGGTCCTCTTTCCGAGTATCAGGACCCGGACGGCGGCCAGCCTGATGCTGTTTGTGGTGGGATTTTTTTCCTCGGTAAACGGAATCGTCTGGGCCTTCGCCGGAGATATCGGAACCCGGGCCTTTGCCGGAACTGCAACCGGCCTGCTTGACTGGGCTGCTTATATGGGGGCTGCTTTGCAGTCAATCCTGTTTGGCTATGTCAGCGGGAAAAGCTGGACGGCTGTGTTTATTACCATTGCTGTTTTATACGCGCTTTTGGTGATTCTGGCTTTGGCGGCGCAAAAGATGAAGGTAAAAGGGACGGCCTGCTGAGAAGGGGCAGAAGGGCCGCAGCCCAGCTTTCCTGTCAATCATTTCACAGGAAAATCGGGCTGCGGCCCTTTTTAATTTTGTTTGGAAGTATATGTTTAGAAGTCTACCTCAGTTCCATAGTAGGTACAGGTAAACAGCTTCTCCATCTGTTCCGGAGTGATAGCTCTCGGGTTGGATCCGGTGCAGGCGTCGCCGACTGCATTGACTGCGATGGCGGCTACCTTCTCTTTAAATTCAGCCTCATCGATGCCGAATTCCTTCAGAGTTGCCGGGATATTTAACTTCACATTGTAAGCCTTGATTAAGTCGCACAGCGCATTGACCTGGGATTCCTCGGAGGTTCCGCCGAGACCGATGCGTCTTGCGATATCTGCATAACGGCGTTTTGCTTCCGGCTCATGTGCATTGTACTTGATGACATACGGTAAGTAGATAGCATTCGCGCAGCCGTGCGGAATATGTCCGGTGGAGAAGGCAGCGCCCGTCTTGTGGGCCATGGAGTGAACGATTCCCAGCAGGGCATTGGAGAATGCCTGTCCGGCCAGACACTGTGCATAGTGCATCTGCTCTCTGGCATCCATGTTTCCGTTGTAGGAAGCCGGCAGATAATCCACAACCATCTCGATGGCCTTAATTGCCAGCGGATCGGTGAACGGAGAGTTGAGAGTGGAAACGTAAGCCTCGATGGCATGGGTCAGTGCATCCATACCGGTGTAGGCAACCTGCTTCGGCGGCAGAGAAGCAACCAGCTCCGGATCCAGAATGGCAACATCTGGTGTGATTTCAAAGTCAGCCAGCGGATACTTGATTCCCTTGGAATAATCGGTAATAACAGAGAATGCAGTTACCTCTGTTGCGGTACCGGAGGTAGACGGAATCGCACAGAATCTCGCTTTGGTTCTTAATTTCGGGAAGTTAAACGGAGTGATCAGATCCTCGAAGGTAGTATCCGGATACTCGTAGAATGCCCACATCGCCTTTGCGGCATCGATGGGAGATCCGCCGCCGATGGAAACGATCCAGTCCGGCTCAAACTCCTGCATGGCAGCAGCGCCTTTCATAACAGTCTCTACCGACGGATCCGGCTCTACGCCCTCAAAAAAGCGTACTTCCATGCCGGCCTCTTTTAAATATTCCCCAACCTTATCAAGAAAGCCGCCTCTTCTCATGGAGCTGCCGCCGGAAACGACGATCGCCTTTGTGCCGGGAAGGTTCTTTAAGTTCTCTAAAGCGCCTTTTCCGTAATACAGATCTCTGGGTAATGTGAATCGCATCATAGTAGTATATTCCCCCTTGTTTTAATAGAATTATGTATTTCTGTTCTGACTGTTTTGCCGGTCAGCCCGGCGGGTTCCCCTGTCAAAAGTCAAAACAAAATCCAATAGCATTTTAACAAGAAAGCGTTATATCGTCAAGTAATAACGGATGAAATCTGACAATTATCGAAAAAAATACAATATAATACAGCAAAGGATAGATAAAGAAGAGAGACTAATACAAATCTTCCTTGCGATGTCAAGCGGATCCCTTGCGCCTCCTGCCGTTCAATGGTATGATGTGTAACAGTTCAGCTCATGAAAAATAAAGCAAAAGGAACAGACAAACATGGAACCCTATTACTATCATCAGATGAATAAACAGGAGCAGGCTGTCTATCACGCCATGAAAACAGGCCTCCTGTCCCTTGCCCCATCCTTTCAGGTGCCGAGGCTGGACGGCCGTATCCTGTCCGATCTGTTTTTTAAAGTCCGGCTGGATTGTCCGGAGCTGTTTTATGCGGTCAGCTTCCGCTACCGCTATTATCCGGATTCTCCCAACGCTGAAATCGTGCCGGAATATTTATTTGACAAGTCCAAGGTGCAGGCGCATCAAAAGGCTATGAAGGCCCGGGTGGAAAAGCTGATCCGCCCTCTGACCGGAAAGAGTGAGCAGGAAAAGGAGCTCTGGATCCACGACTTTATCTGCCAAAACGTGCGTTATGATAAGCTAAAGAAGCCCTATTCCCACGAAATCATCGGCCCTTTGGGACAGGGCGTGGGAGTCTGTGAGGGAATTGCTAAAACGGTTAAGATTCTCTGTGATAATCTGGGAATCTGGTGCATCATAGCCATATCGGAGGCCAATCCGGAAAAGAAGATCAAATACCGTCATGCCTGGAATATCGTAAAAATCGGCGGTGCTTATTACCATCTGGATGCCACCTTTGACAACACGTTAGGTCGGGGAGAAATGCTTCGCTACGATTATTTCAACCTGGATGATGCCAGACTGTTCCGGGATCACGAGCCGGCCCTGTACCGGATTCCGGCCTGCTGTGAGAAAGAGCATGATTACTACCGGGAGAAAAAGCTGTCCTTTACAAAGCTTGAGGAAGTGAAAAAACGGGTGCAGCAGGCGGCCAAAAAGGGAAGAGTCCTGACCTTTCGCTGGCGGGGCGGTTATCTGACCCGGGAGGTATTAAAAGAACTGATTGCCGTCATAGAAGAGGCGGCCGCTGAAAGAAATAAATTCGGAAAGCTTAGCTTAAACTGGCCCCAGGCAGTTCTCCAGGTTTCCTTTACAGAAAGCCGTCCGGATGAAACTGTGGTTCTGGAAGAGGCGAACGAAGGAGAGCAGGCGTAAAATTTGTCAAAATTTTATCATTCCCCCATTGAAACTTAAAGGAAAATCATGTAAAATAGGAAATTGGCAAGAATGTAAATGCAGAATGTATTTCCTATAAATAAAAGAGATAAAAATAAGGAGACAGATTATGAGCAAGAAACCAACCGTATTAATGATACTTGATGGTTATGGATTAAACAAAAGCTGTGAGCATAACGCAGTCTGCGAAGCCAGAACTCCTGTGATGGATCAGCTGATGAGTCAGTGCCCCTTTGTTCCGGGAAATGCCAGCGGAATGGCAGTAGGCCTTCCGGACGGACAGATGGGAAACTCGGAGGTAGGTCACTTAAATATGGGCGCCGGCCGCATTGTTTATCAGGAGCTGACCCGCATTACAAAATCCATTGAGGACGGCGATTTCTTCACCATTCCGGAATTTGTCACTGCAGTAGAGAACTGTAAGAAAAATAACTCCGCCCTTCATTTATTCGGTCTCGTATCGGATGGCGGCGTTCACAGCCATAATACGCATATTTACGGCCTGGTGGAGCTGGCTAAGAGAGCCGGCCTTGAGAAGGTATTCGTACATTGCTTCTTAGACGGCCGTGATACACCTCCGGCATCCGGCAAAGACTTTGTAGCGGATCTGGAAGCTAAGATGCAGGAGATTGGCGTCGGCCGTGTGGCATCCGTCATGGGCCGCTATTATGCGATGGATCGTGATAAAAACTGGGATCGCGTGCAGAAGGCTTATGATGTGCTGACCAAAGGAAACGGCGAGAGAGCAGAGAGCGCAACCGGCGGCATTCAGGCTTCCTATGATAAGGAAATATTTGATGAGTTCGTAGTACCGTTCTCCGTAGAGGAAAACGGTGAGCCGATCGGAACCATTCAGGACGGCGATTCCGTTATTTTCTATAACTTCCGTCCGGACCGTGCAAGAGAGATTACCAGAGCCTTCTGTGACGATGCCTTCACCGGCTTTGCAAGAGACAAACGTCTGGAACTGGTATACGTATGCTTTACAGATTATGATGAGACCATCGGCAACAAGCTGGTAGCCTTTAAGAAAGAAGAGATTACCAATACCTTCGGTGAATTTCTGGCTGCTCACGGAAAAACACAGGCCAGAATCGCTGAGACAGAAAAATACGCCCATGTTACCTTCTTCTTCAACGGCGGCGTAGAGGAGCCCAATGAAGGCGAGGATCGCATTCTGGTTCCGTCTCCCAAGGAGGTTCCGACCTACGATTTAAAACCGGAAATGAGCGCACCGGCTGTATGTGACAAGCTGGTAGAGGCCATCAAATCCGGCACCTATGATGTGATTATCATTAACTTTGCAAACCCGGATATGGTTGGTCATACCGGCGTAGAGGAAGCTGCGATCAAGGCTATCGAAACTGTAGACGCCTGTGTGGGAAGAGCAGTAGCTGCAGTAAAGGAGATGGATGGAGTCCTCTTTATCTGTGCAGATCACGGAAATGCAGAGGTGATGGTAGACGAATCCACCGGTGAGCCGTGGACTGCCCACACCACTAATCAGGTACCGTTTATTCTGGTAAATGCGGATCCGTCCTACAAGTTAAGAGAAGGCGGCTGCCTGGCAGACATCATTCCGACCCTCATCGAACTGATGGGCATGGAACAGCCGAAGGAGATGACAGGAACCTCTCTGCTGGTTAAGTAAGAGGCAAAATCATATTTTACGGAAATGACCGGATGAAATATAACAGCCGTATACCTGCTTACTTCTGAGACAATGAAGCGGCGGTATGCGGCTGTCTGAATAAAAGGGGGAAAAGCTTATGGGAATGGGATTTATACTGGTGATTTTATCTGCTGTACTGTTCGGCACCATGCCTTTTTTTGCCAAGCAGATTTACGCACTGGGAGGAAATGCCCAGACCCTGTGTCTTCACCGCTTTGTATTCAGTATCCCTTTTTTGTATCTGATCCTGCGTTTCCGGCTGAACATCAGCCTGGAAATTACAAAAGAACAGGCAGGAAAGCTGGGAATCCTGTCTTTGGGAAGCTCGATGGCTCCTTTTCTTCTCTTTCAGTCCTATTCCTATATTTCGTCCGGCATGGCCACGACCATTCATTTTGTCTATCCGATTCTTGTGATTTTGGGCTGCTGGGCATTTTACCATGAAAAAATGACGGGGAAGAAGGCACTGTGCGCGCTGCTTTGCTGCGCAGGTATCCTGTGCTTCTATTCACCGGGAGAAAAGGGAAACGCGGCCGGAATGCTCCTGGCCTTTACCTCCGGTGCAGCATATGCCTTTTATGTGGTTTATTATGCAAAGAGCGGTCTTGCTGATGAAATGAACCTTTATAAACTGAACTTTTATCTGTCCATATTTTCTTCGGTCATTCTGACCGTGATTTCGGGGCTGGGAAAAAAGCTGGTGGTATACCCGTCTGCGAAGGTGTGGCTGATGGCCGTCTTTTTTGCCTTCATGGTATCGATTCTGGCAACTGTATTTTTTCAGGCAGGCACGAAGGAGATTGGACCGGAGAAGGCTTCGATGATCAGTACCTTTGAACCGCTGACCAGTGTCCTGGTGGGAATTTTTGTTTTCCATGAGAGGTTTACGCTGCGGACCGCCGGGGGGATTTTCTGTATCCTGTGCGCCGTGGTGCTTCTGGCCCTGCCGGAAAAGAACAGGGAATAAAAAAGCATAAAAGACATGAAAAAGGCATGGCACCGCGGCTCGATGGGCACCATGCCTTTTTAAGATTCGGTTTAGGAGGCCTGATAAAGCCTTCCGTAAATCTCCTCGGCCAGGAAGTCCGCATAGGCCTGATCCGGAAGATCCTGTCCGGTGATCAGATGATCCTGAATCAACTCAAAGCGTTTCAAATCCAGCTCCGCTTCGGAGAGGGAAGGATCCTCTTTTAAAAGCTCCTGATCCAGCTTTCCGGCATCCCAGCCCTGCAGGAACCATTCGATGATTTCCTTTGTCCGGCGTTCTTCTTCCTCGATCCGATCCTTCAAAGAAGCGATGGAGGCTCTGGTCCGGAAGGATACAAAAAGGAATAATAGTCCCATAGCTGTGAGAACTCCCTGGAAAAAGAGTCGGGAGCCGTCCGACATGGGCAGACGGATGATACCGGCCCAGCAGACCGCAGAAAAAGCGAGGACTGCACCGCCTACCAGCAGGAACGCAGAGCTGGAGGAACGCATATCCTCACATTTCTGGCGGCTGGATACATAGACTCCGGCAGAATGGAGTCTGGCCGGTGTTTTTTCCATATCTGCAGGCCCGCCCTCAGCCGGCATTATTTCCGGGTCATCCTCCGTAAAATCTTCAAAGCCCATGGAAGCAGCCTTCGCAGCCAGTGCCTGTTCCTTCTGTTCTTCCAATGCTTTTTTGTAGGCTTCCTCTGATTCCACCAGCGGCCCCTTGCAGTCGCTGCATATGGTAATTCCTTCGACAAATTCCATGTCGCATTTTGGACAATATGGCATAATTTCGTCTCCCCCGTAAAATATAATGGCAAAACCCGTGCTTCTGTCTGTCCGAACGGCAAAAGCCGATTTTGACTATTCCCATTATAAGGCAGAAATGGGAATTCGTCCATATGGAAATCGGAAGGATGCCTTTTTATGGGAGCAGAAAAATTGAATGGCAAGAATTTTCTTTTTATCTTCCCTTTCAGGGAAAAATACGTTAGAATATAGAAAGCCGCTGCCCGGTACCTGTCAGCTGCAGGCTTTTAGACCGGAAAAACGGCGCGGCGGATTAAAAAGTCAAAACAGGGAGGAAGCAATGGAACGGATGAAAACGAGTGAGCTGCTCCGGCGGTTTGCCCCTTATTATGTAAAATATTGGAAGGTGCTGTTTTTTGATTTGTTCTGCGCGGCTCTCACTACGGTGTGCGAGATTGTGCTTCCTCTGATTCTTCGTTATATTACGAATCAGGGCATGGCAGATTTAGCCGGCATCACAGTGCGGATGGTGCTGCATATCGGTCTTCTGTATTTCTGCCTCCGGATCGTGGATGGCCTGGCCAGCTTTTATATGGCTTATACCGGCCATATCATGGGTGCGCGGATTGAGACGGATATGAGAGAGGATGCCTTCCGGCATCTGCAGAAGCTTTCTGACAGCTACTACAGCAATACAAAGGTAGGCCAGATCATGGCCCGCATTACCAGTGATTTGTTCGATGTAACGGAATTTGCCCATCACTGTCCGGAGGAATTTTTTATTGCATTTTTAAAGATTTTAATCTCCTTCTTTATTCTGGCCCGCGTGAACCTGGCATTGACAGCTATCATTTTTATCTTTATTCCGATTATGGCGGTTTCCTGTACCTGGTTTAACCTAAAAGTGCGGGCAGCCTTTAAACAGCAGAGAAACCATGTGGGTGAATTAAATGCCAGAATTGAGGACAGTCTTTTAGGAAACCGGGTGGTCCGCGCCTTTGGAAACGAAAGGCTGGAGATTGAAAAATTTCAGCAGGACAACTTAAAATTTCTGGATATCAAAAAAGAAACCTATTTTTTCATGGCAGCCTTTCAGGATACGGTCCGTATGTTTGACGGTATCATGTATACCGTGGTGATTGTGGCCGGCGGCCTGTTCATGGTAAAAGGCCTGATAAGCCCGGGCGATCTGGTGGCATATACCCTGTATGTGACTACGCTTCTGGCAACCATCCGGCGCATCATTGAATTTGCCGAGCAGTTCCAGCGCGGCATGACGGGAATTGAGCGGTTCTGTGAAATCATGGATGCGGATATTGACATTTTTGATGAAGAAGGAGCAGAGCCTCTGGAGCATGCGAAAGGAGAAATCCGGTTTGAGAACGTTTCCTTTGAGTATCCGGATGATCACAACGAGGTATTAAAGGAAATAAGCCTTACAGTCCGTCCGGGAGAACGCGTGGCTTTAGTGGGACCGTCCGGAGGGGGCAAAACAACCCTGTGCAATTTAATTCCCCGGTTTTATGACCCGACCGAGGGGCGGATCTGCATTGACGGAACAGATTTAAAGAAAATTACGCTGGAAAGCCTGCGGGGGCAGGTGGGAATCGTGCAGCAGGATGTGTATCTGTTTTCCGGAACCATTTATGAAAATATTGTATACGGACGCCCGGATGCCAGCAGAGAGGAAGTGGAAGAGGCCGCCAGAATGGCCGGAGCTGACTCTTTTATTGAAGAACTGAAGCAGGGGTATGATACGTATGTGGGAGAACGGGGCGTGAAGCTGTCGGGCGGCCAGAAGCAGCGTATCAGCATTGCCCGTGTCTTTTTGAAAAACCCGCCGATTCTGATTCTGGACGAAGCTACCTCCGCTCTGGATAATGAGAGCGAGAAGCTGGTAGCACAATCTCTGGATCGTCTGGCAGCCGGAAGGACTACGCTGACGATTGCTCACCGGCTCAGCACGATACGAGGTTCCGATCGGATTCTGGTACTGGCGGATGGAGCAATTGCCGAAGAGGGAACCCACGAGGCATTAATGGAGAAAAAGGGAATCTATTATCAGTTATCAATTTCAGCTGAAGCAGAGACTTACAAGACAGCAGAAATGACAGGAGGAGACAGACTATGAAAATTGCAATCGTAACAGACAGCAACAGCGGTATTACGCAGGCGCAGGGAAAGGAACTGGGGATCCATGTGCTTCCGATGCCTTTTATGATTGACGGAAACGAGTATTTTGAGGATATTACCCTGACACAGGAGGAATTTTACGAAAAGATGGCGCAGGATCTGGATATCAGCACTTCCCAGCCGTCTCCGGAAGCTACCATGGAATTCTGGGATAAGCTTCTTGAGGAGTATGATGCGATCGTTCACATCCCCATGTCCAGCGGCCTTTCCGGATCCTGCCAGACAGCGAAGATGCTGGCAGAAGAATATGACGGCCGCGTGCAGGTGGCAGACAACCACCGCATCTCTGTAACCCAGCGCCAGGCTGCCCTGGATGCGCTGGAGATGGCACGCTCCGGGATGAACGCAGAGCAGATCAAGGACAAGCTGGAAGAGACAGGCATGGATGCCACCATTTACATTACAGTAGACACGCTGAAATACTTAAAAAAGGGAGGGCGGATCACACCGGCAGCGGCAGCTCTCGGAACGCTTCTGCGCTTAAAGCCCGTTTTGAGTATCCAGGGTGAGAAGCTGGATGCCTACGCAAAGGCCAGGACCATGAAGCAGGCTAAATCCATGATGATTACAGCCATTCAGCATGATCTGGAAACACGGTGGAATGATACAGACGGAAGCCGGGTTCATTTAGAGATTGCTCATACGCAGAACGAGGAGGCGGCCCTGCTTTTAAAGGAAGAGCTGAAAGAGCTGTTCCCCGGGACAGATATCCATGTGGATCCGCTGTCCTTAAGCATTGCCTGCCATATCGGACCGGGTTCTCTTGCTATCGCTGCTGTAAAGAAGCTGGTATAAACAGAGGCTCTATATGAAAAAATGGAAACGGAAATTAAAACGCTGTGTGGGAATGCGGGTGCCGCTTTTATTCTGCATCCTTGTGATTACGCTGATTCCTCTTCTGTTTCAGGCCAGAGTGATGGCCGGTTTCTTCCGGAAAAGCCAGGTAGAGGAGAGCATGATTGAGGCGCAGAATACGTGTCTGAAACTGACCAACAAGATGCGCAGCTCAGATTACATCAACGGCATGGTAAACAATACGGCAAATCCGGCTCTGGACGCGGAGCTGAATGCAGTCGCGGATTTATTTAACGGCCGAATCGTTGTGATTGACAGCAGCTTTCGGATTATCCGGGACACCTTTGAGGTGGCCAAGGGCCGGATCAGTGTGGTGGAAGAGGTGTTAAAGGCCTTTGACGGGGAAACGGCCAGCCGGCTGAATACGGAAAAGGATTATTTCTATCTGACGCTGCCTGTTTACGGAAAGGCCGATACCTCCAAGGTTACTGCCGAGAAGTCGGAGACAGCCCCGGTGGAGGGTGTGCTTTTGATGACAGCCTCCACGGAGGGGACCGATCTTCTGGTTGCCAATGTCAACCACAGGGCCGGTTTTTTTCAGCTGGTGCTGATAAGCTTTGTCATTGCAGCCGATTTCCTGGCTGCCGCACTGCTTTTAAAGCCTTTCAGACGGCTTTCCCAGCAGCTGAACCTGGTGGCAGAGGGAAATCTGGACCAGAATATTGAAGTGGATGATTACTGGGAAACCCGGGACATCTCGGAATCTGTCAGCCAGACCATCCGCCGCTTAAAGGATGTGGACCAGTCCAGGCAGGAATTTGTATCGAATGTATCGCATGAACTGAAAACCCCCATTACCTCAATCCGCGTGCTGGCTGACTCCCTGATGAGCATGGAGGATGCTCCGGTGGAGCTTTACCGGGAATTTATGGAGGATATCTCGGATGAGATTGACCGGGAAAATAAGATCATTGATGATCTTTTAACCCTGGTGAAAATGGATAAATCTTCGCCGGATTTGAATATTACATCCATCTCGATTAATACGCTTTTGGAGCAGATCTTAAAGAGGATCCGCCCCATTGCCAAAAAACGCAATATTGAGCTGATTTATGAAAGCATTCGGGAGGTAACCGCCGATGTGGATGAGGTGAAGCTTTCCCTGGCGCTTACCAATCTGGTGGAGAATGCGGTGAAATACAATCAGGAAGAGGGCTGGGTCCGGGTGACGCTGGATGCGGACCACAAATTTTTCTATGTAAAAGTCATTGACAATGGCGTCGGTATTCCGGAGGAATTTCAGTCTCACGTTTTTGAGAGGTTTTACCGGGTCGACAAGGCGCGTTCCCGGGAGACCGGAGGCACGGGACTGGGACTTTCCATTACGCGCAGTATAGTAATGCTGCACCAGGGCGCCATTAAGCTGCAAAGTAAGGAAGGCGAGGGAACTACCTTTACGGTTCGTATTCCGTTAAACTATATCCCGTAAGGAAAGGACGATGGCGTTTGAAACAACATACATTACGTACCGGCTGCCGGCTGGCTGCGTTAGGTTTATGCCTGGCAGCGGGAATTCTGCTTTCCGCCTGCAAAAAGCAGGAAGAGGCCTCGCAGCCGCAGGATGGAAAGTATCGGATTTATTATCTGAACTCCACCCGGACAAAGCTTGCCAGCACCGGCTATGAGACAGAAGCAGCGGATCCGGAGCAGCTGATCGGAGAGCTGGCCGGCCAGATTCTGGAGGCGCCTGACAACCCGGATTATCAGGCTGTGCTGGGAGAACAGGTAGTGCTTTTGGATATTCAGAGAGAGGATAATATCCTGTATTTTAACTTTAATAAAGACTACAGCACCATGAAACCGTCCCGGGAAATCCTGTGCCGGGCAGCTCTGGCAAAGACCTTTACCCAGGTACCGGGAATTGATTATATCAGTATTAACTGTGACGGACAGCCTCTGTGGGACAGCCATGGAAACCCCGTGGGGGCCTTTTCCGGTTCCGATTTTGTGGAAAGTGTGTCGGATGTCAACTCCTTTGAGCGGGTGGAGCTAAAGCTCTATTTTGCCAATGAAGCCAGGGACGGACTGGTGGCAGAAACCCGGGAGGTCGTTCATAATATCAACACTTCGCTGGAACGTCTGGTGGTGGAACAGCTTCTTTCCGGATCCCAGAACGGGGGCGCGGCAGTGCTGCCGAAGGATACGAAAATTTTAAGCGTATCTCTGACGGATAATATCTGCTATGTGAATCTGGACAGCAGCTTTCTGAACGGGGAGCTGGATGCGGCGGATTATATTCCGGTTTATGCTCTGGTTAATTCCCTGACCGAGCTTCAGACGGTCAACAAGGTGCAGATCACAGTGGCCGGCTCGGCCAATGTACTTTACCGCAATTCCATTTCTCTGACCTCGCCGTTGGAACGGGAAGAGAAATACATTGCAGAAAAGCAGTAGGAGGAACTGAATATAAAAAGACCATTTTTGTGGATAACAGGGGCTTTTGTACTTGGAGAGGTCACAGCATACTGGTTCTGCGAAATGGCATATGGAAACGGAAGCAGCATGGCGTTAGGCATGCTGCTTCCTGCTGTCTTTTTTCTGGCGTGCGTGCTGAGAGGAGACGGAAAAAGAATCCGGCTGCTTGTATGTCTTATCCTCTTTACCGCAGGAGCCATTCGGATGGCGCAGCAGTACCGGACGGATCCGCTCCTTGTGCGGCTGGAGGAGGAAGGGAAAATCCGGAATGTCCGGGCCCAAGGGCGTCTGGTCCGAATCTCGGAGAACAATCAGACAGCCAGCATCGTTTTGGACCGGGCAGTGCTTGTCCTGCCGGGAAGAGGGAAGGAGAGGGAAGAATCCTATACTCAGAAGCGTCTGATGGTCAGTTTTTCACTGCCGGAAGGGGAGACACAGGCAGCGCTTGAAAGAAAGCATCTTTGGGTAAAGGGTACCCTGGAGCTTTATCAGGGAGCGCGTAATCCCGGGGAGTTTGATGCGCGCCTTTATTACCGCTCCCAACAGATCCGCTGCCGCCTTCGGGCCGATACGGTGCAGGAAGGAAAAGATTTGCTGCCGCCTTTTGAGCGTCAGGTGCGGAGCTTTTCGAGAGCGGCGAAAGAGGCTGTGAACCATGTCTTTGCCCCGGAAGATCGGGGCTTTTACCAGGCAGTCCTTCTGGGAGATCGGTCAGAGCTGGAGGAGGAGACAAAAACGCTGTTTTCCGCAAGTGGGATCGCGCATATTCTTGCAGTCAGCGGTCTCCATGTTTCCCTGATTGGCCTGGGGCTTTTCGGTCTGCTTCGAAAAGCCGGTCTGGGGCTTCGGGGCGCCGGCCTGGCCTCCGGTGCGGTCCTCCTGTTCTACGGTGCCGTGACAGGATTTGGTCCTTCTGTGTATCGTGCGGTTTTTATGCTCTGCTGTTCCTTTGCTGCAGCATGGCTGGGAAGAACCTATGACCTTTTGTCAGCCATGGCTTTGTCTTTGCTTTTCCTTTTGTGGGATTCTCCCTTCCTTCTGTTTACGGGAGGCCTGCAGCTTTCCTACGGGGCAGTAGCTGCCATCGGGATGGAGACAGAGCGGAAGAAGAGAGAGGCAGGCGAAAAGGAAAAAGAAAGAGGAATTAAAGCACAAATCGCAGATTCCCTGTCAGTCAGCCTTGCCATTCAGCTGGTGACCCTTCCGATGATTCTCTATCACTATTTTTCCTTTCCGCCATGGGGCATCCTATTAAATCTGATCGTCATTCCGCTTATGTCCTATGCAGCCGGCTCCGGTATTGCGGCAATGGGATTTTTCGGGATTCATCAGCAGCTGTTAAGGCTTCCTTCCGGCCGTTTTCCGGCTCTATTCAGTCAGCTTTTTGGCTGGGCCTCCTATGGCGCCGCAGGTCCGGGACATTATATCTTTTCTTTCTATCGGCATCTCTGTGAATGGTCCGGATACCTTCCCTTTTCCTCCATCCTGACCGGAAGGCCGGAGTGGTGGCAGACGGCTCTCTACTACACAGCGCTGGTATGGTTTTATGGAGGCCGGGCGGACGGAAAACAAAAGAGCAGAAGAACCGCGGTCCCTGTCTGTCTGTCGATTTTTTTCCTGTTTGTCCATCCGGTACACGGACTGGACATCTGGTTTCTTGATGTGGGGCAGGGAGACGGGGCAGTGATACGGACTGCTGAGATCACGATTCTTTCCGACTGCGGCAGCAGTCAGGAACGCCGGGTGGGGGAGAAGCGGCTGGTTCCTTTTTTAAAGAGCCAGGGAATCGGCCATCTGGATTATATATTCATCAGCCATGGAGATGCGGATCACATAAACGGAATTACGTGGATGCTGGAGGAGGAAGCCGATATTTCGGCCGGCTGTCTGGTTCTGCCGGCGGCAGGAAAAGGGGAGGCGGTTTATGAAGAACTGGAAGAGCTGGCCCGCTCCCGGCAGATGCAGATCCGCTACATGAAAGCAGGAGAAAGGCTGGAAACGGGAAAACTCACCCTGTCCTGCCTTGCTCCGGCGGCGGATGGAGAAATGGCGTCCGCCCGGAGAACATCGTCGGAAGAAGGGATCACGCAGAAGAATACGGATCGAAACAGCCACAGCCTGGTATTGTCTGTCGCTTACGGAAGCTTCCGGATGCTGCTGACCGGTGACATCGGAGCAGAGGAGGAGCGGACCCTTTCCCTGCCTCCTGTTTCTGTTTTAAAGGCGGCCCATCACGGCTCGGCCGGATCCTCCTGCCGGGAATTTCTGGAGGCTGTCAGACCTTCCGTTACGATCCTCTCCTACGGAGAAGGAAATTCCTACGGTCATCCGGCCCGGGAGACCATCGAGCGGCTGAAAGAGCAGAACAGCCGGCTGTTTCATACCGCGAAGTCAGGGGCTATCCGGATCCGCACGGATGGGAGACGGATGAAAATCACCGGCTTTCTCAGAAAGCCGGTGGACAAAAAAGGGGCGGACGGTCTATAATAGAGTCACAAACACAGCATACAGGAGAGCAGGATGCAGACTTTAAATGAAGATATCAAAACCCGGCAGTTTAAGCCGGTGTATCTTTTGTTCGGAGAAGAGGCCTTCTTAAAGCACAGCTATAAAAAGAGGCTGAAGGAGGCCGTCGCCGGCGACGATACGATGAATTACAATTATTTTGAGGGAAAGGGACTGGACGTAAAGGAACTGATCAGCCTGGCAGACACCATGCCGTTTTTCAGTGAAAAGCGTCTGATTCTTGTGGAGGACAGCGGTTTTTTTAAAAGTGCGTCCGAAGAATTGCTCGCATATCTTCCTGTCATTCCCGATACCACCTGCCTGATCTTCGTGGAGGAGGCTGTGGATAAGCGAAATAAGCTCTACAAAAAGGTGAAGGAGCTGGGCTATGCAGCGGAGATGAAGCGTCAGGACAGCGGCCAGCTGGCCCGGTGGGCCGCCTCGATTCTGGCCCAGAACGGCCGGAAGATAACAAGCGCCACCATGAACCGATTTCTGGAGCGAACCGGGGATGACATGGAGCAGATCCGAAATGAGCTGGAAAAGCTGATTTCCTATACCATGGGAAAGGATGTGGTGACCGCAGAGGATGTGGAAGCCATCACTACGGTGCAGGTGACCAATAAAATTTTCGAGATGGTCAATGCCATGGTAGCCGGAAAAACGCGGCTGGCCATGGACTTATATGAGGATCTTTTAACGCTGAAAGAGCCTCCTATGCGGATTCTCTTTCTGATTGCCAGACAGTTCAATCAGCTTCTGCTGGCCAAGGAGATGAGCGCCCAGGGCATGGATCGGGGGAGTATCGCTTCCCGCCTAAAGGTTCCGCCCTTTGTGGCAGGGAAAATCTGTTCCCAGGCCGGAGCATTTTCCAGAGAGCAGATTCTGGGATTCGTGAAAAACTGTGTGGAAGCGGAGGAGGCTGTGAAAACCGGCCGATTAAATGACCGCCTGGCAGTAGAGCTTCTGCTTACAGGCCGCGGGTACGGTGTCTGACAGAAAAAGGTCAAAAAAGAAAGAACAAAAACATAGAAAATAACAGAAAAAACGGTTCCGCCACACCACGCGGAACCGTTTTTTCTGTTTGGGTTAAATTTAATATAAAAAATCCAGATTCTAATCGCAATTAAGCAATAGCGTTTACAGCCTTGGATAAACGGGATACTTTGCGGGAAGCTGTATTCTTGTGGTAAACTCCCTTGGAAGTAGCCTTGTCGATCTCGCTTGTAGCAGCTAATAATGCAGCCTGTGCAGCAGCCTTGTCACCGGCAGCAATAGCAGCGTCTACTTTCTTGCATGCAGTTTTAACTTTGGATCTGATTGCTTTGTTTCTTGCAGCTCTTGTTTCAGCTACTAAAATTCTCTTTTTTGCAGATTTAATGTTAGCCAATTGGTACACCTCCGTTAGAATATGTGATCTTAAAATTTAATTCATAAAACTTTGTATTTGGTTTGCATTAAAACCTGGACACGGACAGTTCAATGTAAACATACTATTGTATTTTAGCGAATAAAGCTGAGGATGTCAATATCTATTTTCCTGTTTTTTGGAAGTTTTTCAGCCTCTTTTTGCGTGCCGGACCATATGAGCCGTTTCGGATAGAAAATCTGCGTACTGCATAAATTTTTTTCTTATGCAGACAATAGATGAAAAGAGAAAGCAGGTCCTAACTCGGTCTGGGACAGCTGTGCTTAAAAACAGGAAAGAGGAGAAATGATGGCAAAGGAAGGTCATGGGAAAAAAGAAAATCAAAGCGCCGGTTCCGGCAAATTTGATTTAAATAAGAAGGAACATGGAGCGGGAGCCGGGAGAGAACTTCCAATCCCGAAATTTGAGGTCCGCACAGACTTAGCTGTGGAGGAGCGGGAGAGCTTTGCGGGAGATGGAGGAGAGATACGGGGAGTTTCCCTGCGGGAGTGGCATCACCGCGGCAGCTCCATCCGGATGACGGAGGTGTCCATCCTGAATGAGGATGGGGCCAGAGCCATGGGAAAACCCATGGGAACCTACTTAACCCTGGATGTTCCGGATATGGCAAACAAGGATGAAGGCTATCATGAGGAGGTGGCGGAAGAATTGGGGGCCCAGCTTCGCATGCTGATGCAGAAAATGTGTCCCGGGAAAGGAAAAAAGGCTTCGGTTTTGGTGGTGGGCCTGGGCAATATGCAGGTGACACCCGACTCATTGGGGCCGAGAGTCGTGGATAACCTTCAGATGACCCGTCATTTTCTGGCAGAGTATGGGAGTGACTTCTGTGAAAAAAACGGTCTGCCCATACTGAGTGGAATTGTACCGGGAGTCATGGCCCAGACGGGTATGGAGACGGCTGAGATCGTCAAAGGAATTGTGGAAGAGACGAAGCCGGATATGATTCTGGCCATTGATGCTCTGGCAGCCCGGAGTGTGCGCCGCCTTGCTTCCACCATTCAGCTGACCGATACGGGAATCCATCCCGGATCCGGTGTGGGAAATAACCGGCACAGTATGACAAAGGAGACAATGGGAGTGCCTGTGGCAGCTCTGGGAATTCCCACAGTAGTCGGAGCGGCAGCTATTGTACACGGCACAGTGGATGCTCTGATCCGGACGCTTTCCTTTTCTGAAAGCACAGCCGGTTATGGGACTTATATGGAAGAGTTGGATACGGAAAGCCAGTATGAGCTGATCCGGGAGCTGATGGAGCCGGAGTATGGTCCGATGTATGTAACCCCGCAGGATATTGATGAGCGGGTTAAGGAATTAAGCTTTACGGTATCCGAGGGAATCCATCGGGCTCTGTATGGGAAAAAAGAGGAATAGGACAGCTTTTCTGCATAGAATGATAAGGGAAACCGTAAGAGCAAGGCGGGATGGAATGAGAGCGGTTCGAATCAGGCAGTGGAAGAGAGAGATCAAACGGGCGTGGGCAGGGGGTGCAGCGAAAACAGCCGGTTTTTCGTGTGTCCTCCTGTGCGCCTGCGTTTCTTTTTTTCTGCTGTCCTCTAAAATCTGCCTGCATGTGCCTCAAAACTGGGAGCGTGCGGCAGCGCTGTTCCTGTGGAAAAGCTGGTATGGCGTTCCTTCCGGTTCCGCAGCCGGGGAAGCGGACGAAGAATTTTCCGGCTGGCTGACCCGTTTTATTATGAGACAGGTTCCCTATTACCGGAATGCGGGAGGGAATAAAAGGCGGATACTTCCCGGAGAACTGGATCCATCCTATCGAAATTATCTGGAAAGCGCTGCCCTTTTAAAGGAGTATGAAAGCCTGGTGCGCGAACTGGAAGGAAGCTATCTGATGGCCGGCGGGAGAGGAAGCCTTCTGCCGGATCAGACATCGGCTGCAGGGCCGGCAGGAGAAGGTGAATACGGCAGCCGGGAAAATGGCGGGGAAGGCAGTTCCGGTCCCGGTATAGATGCGGGAACCGATCCGGCGAAAGCGGAGCAAATCCGGCTGTCCGGCGCTGCAGTGGCGGGAAAAGCCCTGTTCGGGGAGAACGGCAGTATCCAGTATCTGTCCGGTCAGCTGGCCGACTATGATTTCTTAATGAAGCATTTTTATACGGTCCATCCCACTGCAGCCGCAGGACGGGATCTGATGAAAGCCAAAGACTTTCTGGAACAGGATTTTTCCCTGAATTTTCCGGATCCTGTCCAAACGGACGGAGCCTCCGAAGCGTCCGGAAATCTGAACCGGTCCGGCACTCCGGATGATGCCGGGGACGCGGCGCCCCAGATACTGATCTATCACACCCATTCCCAGGAGGAATTTGCAGATTACAGCCAGGGAAACCGGGAGGCCACTATTGTGGGGGTAGGAAGCTATCTGACCGAGCTTCTGGAGAAGAAAGGCTACCGGGTCTATCATGACACCGCCGTTTACGATCTGCGGGACGGAACGCTGGATCGAAGCCGGGCCTACAGCTATGCACTGGAAGGCATCACCGGCATTCTTCAGAAATACCCCTCCATTCAGGTGGTGCTGGATATCCACCGGGACGGAGTGAAGGAAAGCACCCATCTGGTGACAGAGGTGAACGGGAAAAAGACCGCTACCATCATGTTTTTTAACGGAACCAGCGAGACGCCGGACGGCCCCATCGAGTATCTGAAGAACCCCTACCGGGCAGAAAATCTGGCTTTCAGCTTCCAGATGAAGCTGTGTGCCGATGCCTGTTATCCGGGCTTTACCAGGAAAATCTATTTAAAGGGGTTAAGATATAACCTTCATCTGCGCCCGAGATCCGCATTAATCGAGGTGGGAGCGCAGAATAATACATACGAAGAGGCAAGAAATGCCATGGAGCCGCTGTCGGAGCTTCTGGACATGGTGCTTAAAGGAAGACAATGACTTTTCCGCCCGGCCCGCAATGAAAAATCACCGGAAAATATTGCAGGAACGGAAAAAAGATGCTATATTTTACTAGAATGTCTAACTATGCCTGTTTACTGATAAACAGCAGGACAAAAGGAAATGTGAAAAACAAGAAAGAAGAGAGGAATAACAGATGGCAATAGTTGACCAGAGCAAAATCAGAAATTTCTGCATCATCGCCCATATCGATCACGGTAAGTCAACCCTTGCGGATCGGATTATAGAGATGACCGGACTTTTGACCAGCCGGGAAATGCAGTCACAGGTTCTGGATAATATGGATCTGGAGCGGGAGAGGGGCATCACCATCAAGGCCCAGTCTGTCCGCACCGTCTACAAGGCAAAGGACGGGGAAGAATACATCTTTAACCTGATCGACACACCGGGCCATGTGGACTTTAATTACGAGGTATCCCGAAGCCTGGCAGCCTGTGACGGCGCCATTCTGGTGGTGGATGCGGCCCAGGGCATCGAGGCCCAGACCCTGGCCAATGTATATCTGGCCCTGGATCACGATCTGGATGTGTTCCCGGTACTCAATAAAATCGATCTTCCCAGCGCTGAGCCGGAACGGGTGGCGGCAGAGATCGAGGATGTCATCGGAATCGAGGCAGCCGATGCCCCCCGGATTTCGGCCAAAACAGGACTCAATGTGGAGGAAGTATTAGAGCAGATTGTGGAGCGGATTCCGGCCCCAAAGGGAGATCCGGATGCCCCGCTTCAGGCGCTGATCTTTGACTCCCTGTACGATTCCTATAAAGGCGTTATTGTATTCTGTCGGATCAAAAACGGAACAATTAAAAAAGGAACCCCGGTCAAGATGATGGCAACCGGCGCCACAGCAGATGTGGTGGAGGTAGGCTATTTCGGAGCCGGCCAGTTTATCCCCTGTGAGAGCTTAAGCGCCGGTATGGTAGGCTATATGACAGCCAGCATTAAAAATGTAAGAGATACCATGGTAGGAGATACCATTACTAACCGGGAGAATCCCTGCGCTGAGCCGCTGCCTGGCTATAAGAAGGTAACTCCCATGGTATACTGCGGTCTGTATCCGGCAGACGGAGCGAAGTACCCGGATCTGCGGGATGCCCTGGAGAAGCTGCAGCTTAATGACGCGTCCCTGTTCTTCGAGCCGGAGACCTCCATTGCCTTGGGCTTTGGTTTCCGCTGCGGTTTCTTAGGACTTCTGCATCTGGATATCATTGAGGAACGATTAGAGCGGGAATACAATCTGGATCTGGTAACGACTGCCCCGGGCGTTGTATACCGCGTTCATAAGACAAACGGAGAGATGATTGAGTTGACCAACCCGTCCAACCTTCCGGATCCTTCGGAGATCGACTATATGGAGGAACCCATTGTATCGGCTGAGATCATGGTAACCACGGAGTTTGTAGGCGCTATCATGACTCTTTGTCAGGAACGGCGCGGCGTATATTTAGGTATGGAGTACATCGAGACAAGCCGTGCCCTTCTTCGCTACGAGCTGCCGCTCAATGAGATCATCTACGATTTCTTCGACGCGCTGAAATCACGCTCCCGCGGCTATGCGTCCTTTGATTATGAGCTGAAGGGCTATCAGCAGTCCAAGCTTGTGAAGCTGGATATTTTAGTGAACCGCGAGGAAGTGGATGCCCTTTCCTTTATCGTATTTGAGGATTCTGCCTATGAGCGGGGTCGCAAGATGTGCGAGAAGTTAAAGGAGGAGATCCCGAGACATTTATTTGAAATTCCGATTCAGGCTGCCGTGGGCGGCAAGATTATTGCCCGTGAGACGGTAAAAGCCATGCGAAAGGACGTTTTGGCCAAGTGCTACGGCGGCGATATTTCCCGAAAGAGAAAGCTTCTGGAAAAGCAGAAGGAAGGAAAGAAGCGGATGCGCCAGATCGGCAATGTAGAGATTCCGCAGAAAGCCTTTATGAGCGTGCTGAAGCTGGATGAAGAATAAGGGGCAGCACGATTTAATGCGCTGCAGAGGAAATTTGGAATGTCAGACCTTGTAAAGCGAAACGAGACAGAGATACTGGAGCTGTATCTCCATATTCCGTTCTGCGTCTGGAAATGCAGCTACTGCGACTTTTTATCCTTTCCCGCCTCCGGGGAAATCCGGCATGCCTATGTGGATAAGCTGGTACAGGAAATAAGGGAATGTGGAAAACGTCCGGAGACAGCCGGGAGGACCGTTGCCACCGTCTTTCTGGGCGGCGGTACGCCGTCGCTTCTGGAATCAGAGGAGACAGAGCGGATTCTGGATGCAGTCGGGACCTCCTTTTCGGTGGAGAAAGAAGCGGAAATCACCATGGAGGCGAATCCGGGCGCTTTTGACGGGAAAAAGGCCCGTCATTGGAGAAAAGCCGGTATTAACCGTCTAAGCCTGGGCCTTCAGTCGGCCTGCGATGCGGAATTAGAGAGACTGGGACGGATTCATACCGGAAGGGGATTTCTGGAAAGCTTTCATCTGGCCAGAGAGGCCGGCTTTGAAAATATGAATGTAGATCTGATGTCTGCGCTTCCGGGGCAGACGACGGAGAGCTTTCTTCGGACCTTAGAGTGCGCGGCAGAGCTTTCTCCGGAGCATATTTCTGCCTACAGCCTGATCATTGAGGAAGGCACTCCGTTTTATGAGTCCTATGGGGCCATGGAGGCGGATCTGGAGAGGTTTGGCGAGTACGAAGAGATTCCTTTGGCCCGCCGTGCCCGTTATAAAGATCTTTTGCCGCTTCCCGGAGAAGAGGCGGATCGGGAAATGTATCATCTTACGAAGGCATACCTGCGGGAACGGGGCTATGAGCGGTACGAGATTTCCAACTATGCGAAGCCCGGGCGGGAATGCCGTCATAATATCGGCTACTGGAACGGAACCGACTATCTGGGACTTGGGCTGGGAGCTTCTTCTCTGCTGGCTGGAAGCCGTTTTTCAGTGACCCGCTCGCTGGAGACTTATCTGAAGCTGACGCCGGAGGATTTTCGTACCGGGCGCCAGTATATCGAGACAAGTATCCTGAGTGAAAAGGAGCGGATGGAAGAGTTCATGTTCCTGGGACTTCGTCTGATTCGGGGAGTCTGCCCGGCAGAGTTTGCCGAACGGTTCGGCTGCAGCATGGAGTCTGTCTATGGACAGGCGCTCTTAAAGCTTCGGGAAGAGGGACTTCTCGCCCTGTCGGGAGAGGGAGAAAGGGAAAGGATTTTCCTTACGGAACCGGGACTGGATGTCAGCAATTATGTGCTGGCAAAGTTTCTTTTATGACCGTACAAAATTTGCGGCCGTACAAAAAGAAAAAGACGGAAATAAGTTAACATTGGAGGATAAGAATCATGGAGCTTACATGGATTCAGTTTTTAATTGTGTGCCCTCTGGTTTTTCTGGCCGGAGTGATTGATGCGATAGCAGGAGGAGGCGGCTTAATTTCTCTGCCGGCCTATTTGATTGCGGGGGTTCCGCCCCATATGGCTTTGGGCACCAATAAGATGGGATCCGTCATGGGAACCGCTGTGGCAACCTGGCGGTTTGCCAAAAATGGATTTATCCATTTAAAGAAGGTAATTTGGTTTATCGTGGCAGCCCTGATAGGCTCAGCACTCGGTTCCAATTTAACGCTTCTGGTAAGCGAGCGGACGGTAGAATACATGATGATTGCCGTGCTTCCCATCGTGGCCTTCTATGTGCTTCGCAATAAAAAGATGGGGGACGATTCGGATGCCGGCACTATCCCGGAAAAAAGGGCCTTTGCCATCGCCATGGCAGCCGCTCTGCTCGTCGGTACATATGACGGCTTTTACGGTCCCGGAACCGGAACCTTTCTGCTGCTGATTCTGACCGGGGCGGCCAAATACACCATGAAGGAAGCATCCGGCACCACAAAGGCCATCAATCTTTCCTCAAACGCCTCGGCTTTTGTCATCTTTGTGCTCAACGGAAAGGTCATCTATCCGCTGGGGCTGGCTGCGGCAGCCTGCAGCATCCTTGGAAACTATATCGGATCCGGCCTGGTGCTCTCCAACGGACAGAAGATCGTGCGTCCGGTGGTGCTTCTGGTGCTGTCGATCCTTTTTATCAAAATTTTGTTCGGATAATGTTTGAAAATGATTACGGAGCGGACCGTAATATCAAAAAGGAGGTTCTCCTATGAAATGGAAGAAATATACATTGACCACTACCACAGAGGCAGTGGATCTCATCAGCTGCACCTTTGATGAAATCGGCATCGAGGGCATTGAGATTGAGGATAACATTCCTCTGACCGAAAAAGAAACCAAGGGTATGTTCATCGATATTCTTCCCGAGCTTCCCCCGGATGAGGGCGTGGCAAAGGTAAGCTTTTATTTAGACGAGAAGGACGATACCGAAGCCATGCTTCAAAAGGTAAGAGAGGCGCTGGAGGAGTTAAAGCTCTTCACCGATTTAGGCGCCTGCACCATCGAGGAATCTGAGACAGAGGATAAGGACTGGATTAATAACTGGAAGCAGTATTTTAAGCCCTTCACGGTGGATGATATCCTGATCAAGCCGACCTGGGAGACCGTTCCGGAGGAACATAAGGACAAGCTTTTAATTCAGATTGATCCCGGCACTGCCTTTGGAACCGGCATGCATGAGACCACGCAGCTGTGTATCCGGCAGCTGCAAAAATACGTGAACAGCGAAACACGGGTACTGGATGTGGGAACCGGAAGCGGGATCTTAGGCATTACTGCTTTAAAGCTGGGAGCAAAAGAGGTGTTCGGAACGGATCTGGACGAAAATGCCATCACAGCAGTGGGAGAGAATCTGGAAGCCAACGGCATATCCTCCGAGCAGTTCCGGGTGCTGCAGGGCAATATCATTGACGACAAAGCCGTACAGGATGCTGTGGGATATGAGTGCTATGACGTGGCAGTGGCCAATATCCTGGCCGACGTGATTATCCTTTTGCAGAGCGAGATTCCGGTTCACATCAAAAAAGGCGGCATCTTTATAACCTCCGGTATCATCAATATGAAGGAGGAGGCCGTCAAGGCGGCTTTTGCAGCAAATGACGCCTTCGAGGTAATCGAAATCACGCATCAGGGCGAGTGGGTATCTGTGACGGCCAGAAAACGCTGAGAACGGGCAAAGGATAGAGTATGTACCATTTTTTTGTAGAAGAAGAGCAGATCCGGGAGCAGGAGATTAACGTGACCGGGCCTGATGTGAATCATATCCGGAATGTGCTCCGGATGAAGCCGGGCGAGCAGGTACTCCTAAGCAGCCGGACAGGCGGCGACTACCTCTGCCGGGTGGCAGAAATCCTGCCGGAGGAGGTCCGGATGCAGATTTTGGAGAAACGGGAGAACAGCATGGAGCTTCCGGCCCGGATTCATCTGTATCAGGGGCTTCCCAAAAGCGATAAGATGGAGCTCATCATTCAAAAGGCCGTGGAGCTGGGAGCTTTCCGCATCATTCCTGTGGAGACAAAACGCGTGATCGTGAAGCTGGATGCCAAAAAGGAGCAGTCCCGCATCAAGCGGTGGCAGGCCATCGCGGAAAGTGCGGCCAAGCAGTCCAAGCGCAGCCTGATTCCCCGGGTAGAACCGGTCATGACCTATCGGGACGCTTTAAAGGAGGCATCGGAATATAGCTTAAAGCTGATTCCCTATGAATGCGCCGGGGGCATTGAAAAGACGAGAGAGCTCCTGAAAACAGCAGAGGCGGGAATGGATATAGCCGTATTCATCGGTCCTGAGGGCGGCTTTGAGGAGGAGGAAATCCGGCAGGCCGCAGAAACAGGCGCGGAACCGGTGACGCTGGGAAGGCGGATTCTTCGGACCGAGACAGCGGGACTCTGCATATTGTCTGCGCTGATGCTTGAGCTGGAAGAATAAGCGGAATAAGAAATCGAGGAGATAACGGGTTATATGGAAGCATATTTTGATAACTCTGCCACCACCCGGGTGTTCGACTGCGTAAAGGACGCTGTCATTCAGGCCATGACGGTGGACTACGGCAATGCGGCCGCCAGACACATGAAGGGCGTGGAGGCAGAAAACATAATAAAAGAGGCCAAAAAGGAGATTGCAAAATCCTTAAAAGTACAGGAAAAGGAAATCCTCTTCACCTCCGGCGGGACAGAATCCAACAATCTGGCCCTCATCGGAACGGCCCTTGCCAATAAAAGGGCCGGAAAGCATCTCATCACTTCTGCGGTAGAGCATGCCTCCATTTACAATACGATGGCATTTCTGGAGGAAGAGGGCTTTGAGATCACCTATCTTCCGGTGGATTCCTTTGGCTGCATTTCCTTAACGGATCTGGAACAGGCTGTCAGAGAGGATACGATTTTAGTATCCATTATGTATGTAAACAATGAGATTGGCGCTGTGGAGCCGGTGGAAGAGATTTCCCGGTGCATTAAGAAAAAGAATCCCAGAACGGTATTCCATGTGGATGCCATCCAGGCCTACGGAAAATATCAGATTCGGCCGAAAAAGCAGGGCATTGACCTTTTATCCGTCAGCGGCCATAAGATCCACGGACCGAAAGGGGTGGGCTTCCTCTATATTGACGAGAAGGTAAAAATCCGCCCTCTCATCTATGGAGGCGGACAGCAGAAAGGAATGCGCTCCGGAACTGAAAATGTACCGGGCTGCGCCGGACTCGGAGCGGCGGTAAAAGAGATTTATACGAATCACAGCCAGCGCATCGAAGCGCTTTATGGACTGCGGGAGAGGCTGATTGCAGGGCTTAAAACCATTGACGGGGTGACCATCAACGGTCATGAGGATAGGAAGAATGCGCCGCAGATTGTCAGCGCCAGCTTTGAGGGAATTCGGAGCGAGGTTCTCCTCCATGCGCTGGAGGAACGGGGAATTTATGTCTCCTCCGGTTCCGCCTGCTCCTCCAACCATCCGGGGGTCAGCGGCACCTTAAAGGGAATCGGTGTAAAGAAAGAGCTGCTGGATTCCACGCTGCGCTTCAGCTTCGGCGTATTCAACACACCGGAGGAAGTAGACTATGCAATCGAGGTATTAAAGGAGCTCCTTCCGGTACTCAGACGTTACCGGGCCAGATAGAAGAGAGAGGAAAATAGAATGTTTCAGTCATTTTTAATTAAATATGCCGAGATCGGCATCAAGGGAAAAAACCGTTACTTATTCGAGGATGCGCTGATGTCCCATATTCATCACGCATTGAAGCGCCTGGACGGTCAGTTTACGGTTACCAAGGAATCCGGACGCATCTATGCTCATGCGGCAGAAGAATTTGACTATGATGAGGTGGTGGATGCTTTAAAATGCGTATTCGGTGTGGCTGCCATCTGTCCTCTGGTACGAATAGAGGATCAGGGCTTTGAGGATCTGAAAAAGCAGGTGATCCGCTATATTGATGAGACGTATCCGGATAAGAATTTCACCTTCAAGGTCAATGCGCGCCGTGTCAACAAGCAGTATCCGGGAAGCTCTGAGCAGATCAACCGGGATCTGGGCGAAGTGATTCTGGAGACCTTCCCGGAGACGAAGGTAAATGTCCACAATCCGGATGTGCTCTTAAATGTGGAGATCCGTTCCAAGGGAATAAATATCTACTCCCGCATCATCCCGGGCCCGGGCGGCATGCCGGTCGGAACGAACGGAAAGGCCATGCTTTTATTATCCGGCGGTATCGACAGCCCGGTGGCCGGTTATATGATTGCGAAGAGAGGCGTAACCATCGAAGCAACCTATTTCCATGCACCGCCGTACACCAGCGAGCGTGCGAAGCAGAAGGTGGTGGACTTAGCCAGAGAGGTATCCCGCTATTCCGGTCCCATCAAGCTGCATGTGGTGAATTTTACGGATATTCAGCTTTATATCTACGATAAATGCCCCCATGAGGAGCTTACCATTATCATGCGCCGCTATATGATGAAGATTGCCGAGGAGCTGGCGAAAAAAGATAACTGTCTGGGGCTTATCACCGGCGAGAGCATCGGACAGGTGGCCTCGCAGACGGTACATTCCCTGGCTGTTACCAATGAGGTCTGCACGCTTCCGGTATTCCGTCCTGTGATTGGCTTTGACAAGCAGGACATTGTGGATATCGCGCTGAAGATCGGAACCTACGAGACCTCCATCGAGCCCTATGAGGACTGCTGTACCATCTTTGTGGCCAAGCATCCGGTTACCAAGCCGGTTCTGGAAAAGATTCAGAAGTCAGAGCGGAATCTGGAAGAGAAGATCGACGAGATGATGAAAGAGGCCATTGAGACGGCGGAAATCGTGTGGTGTTAATCATTTAGGACGCACTTTCCTATTGCATAAAAAAGAGCCGCTGCAAAGCGACAGCTTCGGCAGCGGCTCTTTTCCCTCTATCAAAAGATGAATTATACAATATATGGTGCTAAAATTGTAAGAATATCATCAACCTGTGTTTCGGAGTGAATATTTAAATCAATCGGTTTGGAAAGATCCAGGCTGAAAATTCCCATAATGGACTTGGCATCGATTACGTATCTGCCGGATACCAGATCAAAATCAGCATCAAACTTTGCCAGATCATTGACAAATGATTTAACCTTATCAATGGAATTTAACGAAATACGAACTGTTTTCATGAAAAAAACCTCCTCTTGCTGCCCTTCATGCAGCGTAATATGTTGGAAAAATCTGATAACTATGTAGTATTTTCATAGCTAAAAATTCTAACTCTATACTACAAAGTTATGGGGTAAAAGTCAAGAGAGAGATTGTATGAAATTCGAAAATATGATGGAATGATTGATACAAAACAGGCCTGGTGAGACAGCGGTTTTTGTGACAGGCGGAGGCTGAAAATGAAGGAGAGAAAACATGAGAAAAGCAGCATTTCATAATCTGGGCTGCAAGGTCAATTCCTATGAAACAGAGGCCATGCAGCAGCTTCTGGAGGATGCGGGATATGAGATTGTACCCTTTAAGGAAGGCGCTGATGTCTATATTATCAATACCTGTTCCGTAACCAATGTGGCGGACAAAAAATCGAGACAGATGCTGCACCGGGCAAAAAAAATGAATCCCGATGCAGCAGTTGTGGCAGTGGGGTGCTATGTGCAGGCCGCAGGCAGGGAGCTGGAAAAAGACAGCGCGGTAGATCTGATTATCGGAAATAATAAAAAGAAGGATCTGGTGGAGATTCTGGAACGTTATTTTGCGGATCAAGAGCAGAACCGGGAGATGATTGACATCGGAGCTTCCCAGGAATACGAAGAACTGCATATCCGGAAGATTGCGGATCACACCAGAGCCTTTATCAAGGTGCAGGACGGCTGCAATCAGTTCTGCAGCTACTGCATCATCCCCTATACCAGAGGGCGGGTCAGAAGCCGCGATCCCGAGGAGGTCATCCGGGAGGTGGAGGGCCTGGCAGCTGCCGGCTATAAAGAGATTGTCCTGACCGGAATCCATTTGAGCTCCTATGGGCTGGATTTTAGGAAAAAGGAGGCCTTACGGGAAAGCAAAAAGGTGCAGGCAGAAGAATCCGGGCCGGCGGCCTCCATGGAATCAGATTTTCTGAAAGAGGAAGAAGCATGGAAAGCGATTTCTGGCCGGGAGAGAGATGCGGCGAATGTCCCTGTCGGAATTCAGGATTTATTAGGGCTCATCGTACGTCTGGATCAGATACCGGGTATTGAAAGGATTCGTTTAGGATCCCTGGAGCCGCGTATTATTACAGAGGAATTTGCCGAAAAGCTGTCCGGCTTAAGAACCATCTGCCCTCATTTCCACCTGTCACTGCAGAGCGGCTGTGAGGCAACTCTAAAGCGGATGAACCGTCACTATACACCTGAAGAATATCTGGAACGGTGTGAGATTCTGAAAAGAGCCTTTCGGAATCCGGCCATTACGACGGATGTGATCGTTGGATTTCCGGGAGAGACAGAGGCGGAGTTTGAAGAGACAAAGGCCTTTTTAGAGAAGGTCGGCTTTTATGAAATGCATATTTTCAAGTATTCCAAACGGGCCGGGACTCGGGCCGCTTCCATGAAGGATCAGGTGCCGGAGCCGGTGAAGGGGGAAAGAAGCGACTGCCTTTTGAAACTGGAGGCAGAGCTTTCCGCCGATTACCGCAGGAGCTTTTTGGGGCAGGAAACAGAGCTTCTTCTGGAGGAGCCGGTGGAGATAGACGGAGCGAAGTACATGATGGGCCATACCAGACAGTACGTAAAGGGAGCGGTTCCTTTTAAGGAAGGCTTGAAAAATCGGACGGTGAAGGGGCGTTTTACCCGGATGCTGAATGCAGAGCTTCTGCTCCTGGAACCGTCGTAATTCCTTTCATGGGCGGGGGTTTTTCGAAAGCAGGAAAAACCCCCGCCTTTTCCGACTCAGCACCAATGGAAAAATACTACTTGCCGAATACTATATTTTAAGGTAGAATAGATAAGAGTAGCAAAAAGGACGTGAATGAGATCATGGGCGATATCAGAAATACACAATTTTTTAAGGCAGTACAGGAAGAGAAGAAGCTGGAAGTAAGCCAGGTTCTGGAACAGGTTTATGTCGCTCTGACTGAGAAGGGTTACAATCCAATCAATCAGATTGTCGGCTATATTATGTCCGGAGATCCGACTTATATCACCAGCCATAAGAGTGCCAGAAGCCTGATTATGAAGGTGGAGCGTGACGAGATTCTGGAAGAACTGATGAAGGTATATGTGGAAACAAAGCTTCAGTAGGACAGAGATATTTTCCACACCACTCAATCGATATCATAAGCAGATCAGTATACAAAAAGGACAAAGCAGTTGGCAATATGCCAGCTTGTTTTGTTATGGGTAAAATAAGCAATGAGAGTGTTGGGACTTGATTTTGGCTCCAAAACCACAGGAGTGGCAGTGAGCGATCCGCTGGGAATCACAGCCCAGAATTTGGAGACCATTACGCGTAAAGATGAGAATAAGCTTCGCCAGACCTGTGCGCGGATAGAAGAACTGATTCGGGAATACGAGATTGAAACCATTGTTTTAGGGTATCCTAAAAATATGAACAATACGTCGGGAGAACGGGCGCAGAAAACGGAAAGCTTCAAAGAGATGCTGGAACGCCGCACCGGTCTGCCTGTGATCTTATGGGACGAACGTCTGACTACAGCAGCTGCAGAGCAGGTTTTGATAGAGAGCGGGGTACGCCGCGAGAACCGGAAGGCAGTGATCGACCAAATAGCCGCTTCTATGATTCTTCAGGGATACTTAGAACGGCAGTCTCAGTCGGCATTAAAGCCGGAGGAGGAAATTTAGTTATTCTGGAAAGGAAGAATCGAATGGATCAATTTGATAATTTAGACAATTTAATGGATGATATGGAAAACAGCATTACACTTCAGACCGATGACGGCGAGGAAGTAACCTTTTACGTGCTGGAGGAAACCAGATTAAATGGGGAGACCTATCTGCTGGTGACAGATACGAAAGACGAGGATGGCGACTGCTATCTTTTAAGAGATAAATCAAGCCCGGAGGATCCGGAAGCATCCTACGAATTTGTGGAAGAGGACGGAGAACTGGATTATATGTCCCGCATTTTTCAGGAGCTGATGAGTGATCTGGGTGTTGAGATCGAGAAATAAATGAGCGGAAAAGCAAGTGAAGAAAAGAAACAGGAACGTGAAAAATTACGGAGGTGCATTATTTGAAGCAGGAAAATAAACATAATAAGGTGAAGATCATCCCGCTGGGAGGGCTGGAGCAGATCGGCATGAACATGACTGCCTTTGAGTATGAAGACAGTATTATTGTCGTGGACTGCGGACTGGCATTTCCCAGTGATGACATGCTGGGAATTGATCTGGTGATTCCGGATGTAACATATTTAAAAAACAATATTGACAAGGTCAAGGGCTTTGTGATCACCCACGGACACGAGGATCACATCGGGGCCCTCCCCTATGTGCTGCGGGATGTTCCGGCGCCGGTTTACGGCACCAAGCTGACCATCGGCTTAATTGAAAATAAATTAAAGGAACACAATATGATGAAGTCGGTCCGCCGCAAGGTGGTAAAACACGGCCAGTCTATTAATCTGGGCTGTTTCCGGATCGAGTTCATCAAGACCAACCACAGTATCGCCGATGCATCGGCTCTGGCCATCTTTACACCGGCCGGCATCATTGTCCATACCGGTGACTTTAAGATCGATTATACTCCGGTATTCGGGGAACCGGCGGATTTACAGCGGTTTGCGGAGCTCGGAAAGAAGGGTGTGCTGGCTCTGATGTGCGACAGCACCAATGCCATCCGCCCCGGCTTTACGATGTCAGAGCGGACCGTGGGGAAAACCTTTGATTCTATTTTTGCAGAGCACAAAAACAACCGGATCATCGTGGCTACCTTTGCCTCTAATGTGGACCGGGTGCAGCAGATCATCAGCTCTGCCTATAAATACGGCCGGAAGGTCGTGGTAGAAGGCCGCAGCATGGTCAATGTCATCGGCACGGCCAGTGAACTGGGATATATTAATATTCCGGAAAATACGCTGATTGATATCGAGCATTTAAAGAATTATCGAAAAGAGGATACCGTCCTGATCACCACCGGAAGTCAGGGAGAGTCCATGGCGGCCCTGTCCAGGATGGCGGCCAGCCTTCACAAGAAGGTATCCATTATGCCGGGCGATGTGGTCATTTTAAGCTCCACGCCGATTCCGGGCAATGAAAAGGCAGTTTCCAAGGTTATCAATGAGCTTTCCATGAAGGGCGCCGAGGTCATTTCTCAGGATACCCACGTATCGGGACATGCCTGTCAGGAGGAAATTAAGTTAATGTACTCCCTGATCCGGCCGAAATACTCCATTCCGGTCCACGGTGAATACCGTCACCTGATGGCTCAGAAGGGGCTGGCGGAATCCATGGGAATCCCGAAGGAGAATGTGATTATCATGTCCTCCGGCGACGTGGTGGAAATCGGCGAGGAAGGCTATAAGATTGAGGAACACGTACCGGCCGGCGGAATTCTGGTAGACGGCCTGGGAATCGGTGATGTCGGGAATATTGTTCTGCGCGATCGCCAGAATCTGGCCCAGAATGGCATTATTATCGTAGTATTAACCCTTGAAAAATACAGCAACCAGCTGCTGGCCGGTCCGGATATCGTATCCAGAGGCTTCGTTTATGTGAGAGAGTCTGAGGATCTGATGGAAGAGGCCCAGAAAATTGTGGATGAAGCAGTTCAAAGCTGCCTGAAACGCCATGTCAGCGACTGGGGCAAGATTAAAAATATCATCCGTGACAGCTTAAGCGATTTCCTGTGGAAAAAGATGAAGCGGAGCCCGATGATTCTTCCGATTATCATGGAAGTGTAAAAGTTATAACGGCAGATTGATTCAGACAGACAGGGCCGGACTGCCGGAAAAACGGCGGCCCGGCCGGACAGCAAAAGGGAGGCATCCTATGAGCCGTGCGACGAGAGAGATTAACCGCATTACAACCACCATTATCGGTATATCAGCCAGGCTTCTGATTGCTGCGCTGGTTTTTCTTCTGATGTATGAGGGCATTACCAGAGGCTACCAGTTCGGCCACGATATTTTTTCACCTGCGGCCGTGGATGAGGCACCCGGGGTCAGCCATGAGGTGGTAATCGAAGAGGGGGAATCTTTGACAGAGTTGGCCGGAAGGCTGGAAGAGGCCGGACTGATCCCAAACCGCTATATCATGATGGTACAGGCTAAAATCTATGATTATGAGATCTATCCGGGAACCTACACATTGAATACATCTACGACCTCCAGAGATATGTTAAAGCTGATTGATGAAACAGGTGCGGCGGCCGCCAAAGAGGCTGCCGGAAACGGGGCAGATTCCAAATGATAGTAAATGAGAGAATTACAGCATATATTCATTCATTAGATTCCGGAAACGGCAGTCTCTGCGATACCATTGAGGAGGAGGCTGTTTCTTCTTATGTTCCGATTATCCGCAAGGAGACCTCTGCGCTTCTTAAGACCCTGGTGGCTATGAAGCGCCCGAAGGAAATCCTGGAGGTGGGAACGGCAGTGGGGTATTCCGCTCTTTTAATGAGCCGGGTGATGCCGGAGGACTGCCATATTACAACCATTGAAAAATACGAGAAACGCATACCGATTGCAAAAGACAACTTCAAAAGGGCGGGGGAGGAAGCACGTATCACCTTATTGGAGGGCGATGCCCAGGAGATACTGAACACACTTTCCGGCCCTTATGATTTTATATTCATGGATGCGGCCAAGGGCCAGTATATCCACTGGCTGCCCATGATTCTGCGCCTGCTCTCCGACGGCGGCGTGCTGGTGTCAGACAATGTACTGCAGGACGGAGATATCATTGAGTCCCGCTATGCCGTGGAACGGCGCAACCGGACGATTCACAGCCGGATGCGGGAATACTTATACACCCTGACCCATATGGAGGAATTTGAGACTTCCATTGTTCCTATCGGGGACGGGGTTACCATCAGTGTAAAAAAGGAGAAGAGAGGATGAACACCATGAGAAAACGGGAGCTTCTGATTCCGGCCGGCAGTCTGGATACCTTAAAGACGGCCGTAATTTACGGAGCCGATGCCGTATACTTAGGCGGCGAAGCCTTCGGACTCCGGGCTAAAGCAAAAAACTTTACCAATGAAGAGATCAAAGAAGGAATCGCCTTTGCCCATGAACGGGGCGTGAAGGTTTACATTACGGCCAACATTCTGGCACACAATGACGATCTGCCGGGCGTGGAGTCCTATTTTGAGGAACTTCGGGAAATCCGTCCCGACGCGCTGATCATTTCGGATCCGGGCGTTTTCGCCATTGCAAAGCGGATCCTGCCGGATATGGAGCTTCATATCAGCACCCAGGCCAACAATACGAACTACGGAACCTATCAGTTCTGGTACGGACTGGGAGCCAAGCGGGTGGTTTCCGCCAGAGAGCTTTCCCTGAAAGAGATCCGGGAGATTCGGGAGCAGATTCCGGAAGACATGGAGATAGAGAGCTTTATCCATGGGGCCATGTGCATTTCCTATTCGGGCCGGTGCCTGCTCAGCAATTATTTTGTCGGCCGGGATGCCAATCAGGGCGCCTGCACCCACCCCTGCCGCTGGAAGTATTCCGTGGTGGAGGAGACGAGACCGGGCGAATACCTGCCGGTCTATGAAAATGAGAGGGGTACTTATATCTTTAACTCCAAGGACTTATGCATGATCGAGTATATTCCGGAGATGATAGAAGCAGGCATTGACAGCTTTAAGATAGAAGGACGGATGAAGACAGCACTCTACGTGGCGACTGTGGCCAGAACCTACCGCAAGGCCATTGATGATTACCTGGAAAGCCCGGAGAAATACAGAGCCAACTTAGAATGGTATAAAGCGGAGATCGGCAAATGCACTTACCGCGAATTTACCACAGGCTTTTATTTCGGCAAGCCGGATTCCGATACGCAGATTTATGACAATAACACGTATGTGAAGAACTATACGTATTTAGGCACAGTGGAAGAGGTACAAAAGGACGGCCTGATCCGCATCGAGCAGAAAAATAAATTTTCTGTCGGTGAGACCGTGGAGATAATGAAGCCCGATGGGCGGAATCTGACAGTTACGGTGCGGGCTATCTGCGATGAAGAGGGAACCCCGATGGAAAGCGCTCCGCATCCCAAGCAGCTTCTGTGGGTGGATCTGGGGGCTGAAGCGGATGTGTATGACATCATTCGGAGAAGTGAAATATAACCAGACTTCAGTCTGACGGTAAGAGCGGGCTGCGGTATAAAAGCCTTACAAAGGAGGAGACGGATGACCTGGATTTTAGAAGGGGCAGCCATTGTCTGCCTGATTTATTATGGGATTCTGTCCGCATATGTCGGATTTTCGGTTTCGTTTTATCTGTTCTGGCCGGCTCTGGCGGCGGTTTTGCTGGTATTGGCCGGCGGGCTTCATTATTACAGCCGTCACTGTGAGACAGTGCCGCTCTGGATTCCCGTCTCTGCGGCCACTGCCCTTGGGGCCTTGCTTCTCATCTTTGCCGTAACGGAAGTTCTGATTGGCTGGAGTGCATTGACCTCTACGAGGCAGGCTGTGGATTATGTGATTGTTCTGGGAGCAAAGGTGAGAGGAACGGAGCTCAGCAACTCTCTGCGGGAAAGGCTGGATCGGGCAGTGGAATATGCAGAGGCCAACCCCAACACCATTCTGGTGCTGTCCGGCGGCCAGGGAGACGATAAGATCATGAGCGAAGCCAGAGCCATGTACGAGTATCTTCAGTACAACGGCATCGAAAAAGAACGGCTTCTCATTGAGGATCAGTCCTCCAATACGGTGCAGAATATAAGCTTCAGCCGGAAGGTAATCGAACGCCACGAGTTTTATAAGGCTCAGGCGGCCCAGGCCAGCTTAAAAGAAAGCTACCGGGAACGTTCCGAGGCAGATCCCGTGAAGGTAGCGGTTCTGACCAGCAATTATCATCTGTTCCGGGCTAAATCGATTGCCAGAAAGCAGGGCATAGAGAATGTGGCCGGTATTGCGGCGCCGGGAGATCCCATTCTGGCGGTTCATATGTGGGTCAGAGAGAGCTTTGCGGTACTGAAAGATAAATTTATGGGAAGAATGTAACTGTGAGATGACATAGAATGAATATGAGGTAAATGGCCGTGCCTTTGGCCGGTGCTCCGGCCGGGCGGCTAAATGAAGAAAAGGAAGATGAGAATGACAGTAAAGGATTTAAACAGCTATCAGGTAGTGAAAGAAAAGCAGGTAAAAGAGCTTCATTCCGAGGGAATGATTTTGGAGCACAAAAAAACAGGCGCCCGGATTTTCCTGCTCTCCAATGAGGATGAAAACAAGGTATTCTGCATCGGATTCCGCACGCCGCCTTCCGACAGCACGGGAGTTCCCCATATTTTGGAGCACAGCGTGCTGTGCGGTTCGGATAAATTTCCGGTGAAGGATCCATTTGTGGAGCTGGTAAAGGGATCGTTGAACACCTTCTTAAACGCTATGACCTATCCGGATAAGACTGTATATCCGGTGGCCAGCTGCAATGACAAGGATTTTCAGAACCTGATGGATGTCTATATGGATGCCGTGCTGCACCCCAATATCTACAAGGAGGAAAAGATTTTCCGTCAGGAGGGCTGGCATTATGAGCTGGAGTCCGAGGACGGCCCGGTAACGTATAACGGCGTGGTTTACAACGAGATGAAGGGTGCGTTCTCCTCCCCGGAGAGTGTGCTGGATCGCTTTACACAGAACGTGCTTTTCCCGGATACCTGCTACTGCCACGAGTCCGGCGGCGCTCCGGAGTCCATTCCGGGCCTGACCTATGAGGCGTTCTTAAACTTCCACCGGACCTATTACCATCCGTCCAACAGCTTTATCTATCTCTACGGCGATATGGATATGGCAGAAAAGCTGGACTGGCTGGATAAGGAATACTTATCCCATTATGACAGACAGCCGGTGGATTCGGCCATTACCATGCAGAAGGCCTTTGACGCGCCGGTGGAGCGGGAGATTTTCTATCCCATCACCGAGGCGGAGACAGAAGAACAGGCGACCTATCTTTCCATCAATACCGTAGTGGGAGACGATCTGGATCCGGTGCTCTATATGGCGTTCCAGATTCTGGAGTATGCCCTTATCGATGCGCCGGGGGCTCCTTTAAAAGAAGCACTGATCGGCGCCGGAATCGGCCAGGACATTCTGGGCGGCTATGAGAACGGTATTTTGCAGCCCTACTTCTCTGTCATCGCAAAGGATGCTGACAAGGAACAAAAGGGCGAATTCCTGGCCGTGGTAAAGGGAACGCTTCGCAGACTGGCTGACCGGGGAATCGGAAAGAAAAGCCTTTTAGCCGGCATCAATTATTATGAATTCCGCTATCGGGAAGCGGATTTCGGCTCTGCGCCGAAAGGGCTCATGTACGGCCTGCAGTGTCTGGACAGCTGGCTCTATGACGGGGATCCGTTCATGCATCTGGAATACGAGGATACCTTTGAATTCCTGAAAAAAGGCGTGGAGGAGGGATACTTTGAAAACCTCTTAAAGGAGTATCTGCTGGATAATCCGTTCGAGGCCGTGATCATCGTAAGCCCGAAAAAGAATCTGACAGCCATGGAAGATGAAAAGCTGAAGGAAAAGCTGGCGGCATATAAAAAGACACTTTCCCCGGAGGAGATTCAGGAGCTGATCCGCAAAACCAAGGAGTTAAAGGAATATCAGGATACCCCCTCCCCAAAAGAGGATCTGGAAAAGATTCCGCTCCTTCGCCGGGAGGACATCGGAACCGAGCCGGAAAAGCTGATCTTAGAGGAAAAAACCATAGACGGTACAACCGTGCTGTGCCATCCCATGTTTACATCCGGAATCGGCTATCTGAAGGTTATGTTTAACACCAACCGGGTACCGGCCGAAGATCTGCCCTATGTGGGCCTGTTAAAGTCTGTGCTGGGTTACGTAAATACCGCAAAGCATACCTACAGCGATCTGTCCAACGAGATCAATTTAAACAGCGGCGGTATCAGCTTAAGCGTAAACTCCTATCCGGATTTAAAGAACCCGGATCAGTTTACCGGCGTCTTTACAGCCAGCGCCAGAGTTCTTTATGAGAAGCTGGACTTCGGATTCTCCGCCATCGCAGAGATTTTACTGGATTCCATCCTGGATGATACCAAACGGCTGGGTGAGATTGTGGCAGAAATGAAGTCCAGAGGCCAGATGAAATTAAACTCTGCTGCCCATTCCGCCGCCATGGTCAGAGGGCTTTCCTACTTCTCCGCCATTTATGATTTCAATGATAAGACAGGCGGGATTGCTTACTATCAGTTCTTAGAGGATATGGCAAAGAACTTCGAAGAGAAGAAGGAGGCTCTGACGGCTAAACTCAAGGAGACGGCGGATAAGCTCTTTACGGCGGATAACCTGATTATCAGCTACACGGCTGATGGAGACGGTCTGGCCTATCTGGAGTCCTCCTTAAAGCTTTTAAAGGATCGCCTGCCGGCGGGAAGCGGCTGCATTTATCCGTTCGTTTTTGAGAAGAAAAACAGAAATGAGGGCTTTATGACCTCTTCTCAGGTAAACTATGTGGCCCGCTGCGGAAACTTTTCAGACAGCGGAAAGGAATATACGGGCGCTCTGCGCATCTTAAAAGTCATCTTAGGTTATGATTACCTGTGGCTGAATGTCCGGGTCAAAGGAGGCGCTTACGGTGTGATGAACGGCGCCGGACGGTTCGGAGACGGATATTTTGTATCCTATCGGGATCCGAATCTGAAAGAGACCAATCAGGTTTATGAGGGCGTGCCGGATTATATTGAAGGATTCGATGCCGATGAGCGGGATATGACCAAATATGTCATCGGAACCATCAGTGATCTGGATGCCCCGCTGCTGCCGCCGTATAAGGGAGGAAAGGCAGTATCTGCCTGGTTCTCCGGCATTACAGACGAGATGCTTAAAGAGGAACGGCGCCAGATTCTGACTGCGCAGCCGGAGGACATCCGCGCGCTGGCGGACATGATCCGGGCGATTCTGGCAGACGGCAGCCTCTGCGTGATTGGAAATGCAGAGAAGATTAAGGCGGAGAAAGCCATGTTCGGAGAGATTAAAAACCTGTTTAATTAAAAGAGTGCGAGATTTTATCACAAAGGAGAATACATGCAGGAACAGTTTAAATCAGGATTTGTAACACTAATCGGGCGGCCCAACGTGGGAAAATCCACGCTGATGAATCATTTGATCGGCCAGAAGATTGCCATTACTTCCGATAAGCCCCAGACCACCCGCAACCGGATTCAGACCGTTTATACCGATGAACGGGGCCAGATTATCTTTCTGGATACCCCAGGCATCCATAAGGCCAAAAATAAACTGGGTGAATATATGGTAAGCGTGGCAGAGCACACCTTAAAGGAGGTGGATGTGATCCTCTGGCTGGTGGAACCCACCACCTTTATCGGAGCCGGAGAGCGCCATATCGCAGAGCAGTTAAGCAAGGTAAAGACACCGGTGATTCTGGTAATCAATAAGATCGATACAGTAAAGAAAGAGGAAATTCTGACCTTTATTGCTGCATACAAGGATATCTGCAGGTTTGCGGAGATCATTCCGGTTTCGGCATTAAAGGAGATCAATATTGAAGATGTGAAGGACAGTATTTTTAAATATCTGCCTTACGGACCTCAGTTTTATGATGAGGATACGGTAACGGATCAGCCCATGCGCCAGATTTCGGCAGAGCTGATCCGTGAAAAGGCGCTTCGTCTCCTGGATGATGAGATTCCCCATGGAATTGCAGTGGTCATCGATCGGATGAAAGAGCGGCCCAATGGACTTATTGATATTGATGCTTCCATCATCTGCGAGCGGGATTCTCATAAAGGCATTATCATCGGCAAGGGCGGTTCCATGTTAAAGAAGATCGGAAGCGCAGCCAGAGTGGAGATTGAGAACCTGATGGATACCCGCGTGAATTTAAAACTCTGGGTGAAGGTGCGCAGAGAGTGGCGCGACAGCGATCTCTACATGAAGAATTACGGATATAATCCAAAGGACATCGGATAATGGATCTGGTAAAGACAATGGGGATGGTGCTCATGGCCGCCCCGGCGGGAGAATACGATAAACGGCTTATCATCCTGACAAAGGAGAGGGGAAAGATCACAGCCTTTGCCAGAGGAGCAAAACGGCCCGGCAGCCTTCTTCGGGCAGCCAGCCGCCCCTTTGCCTTTGGAACCTTTACGCTGGCAGCGGGCCGGGATGCCTACAATCTGTACGGGGCGGAAATTGAGAATTATTTTGAAGGTCTCGAAAAGGATGTGGAATGTGCCTGCTATGCCTCATATTTTGCTGAGTTTGCAGATTACTACGGCCGGGAGGGTATCGAGGGGACCGAAATACTGCGCCTCCTTTACCAGTCCTTCCGGGCTCTGTTAAAGCCAGCCCTTCCCAATCCGCTGGTGCAGCGGATTTACGAGCTGAAAATTATGGTTATCAACGGGGAATATACGGAGCACCCGCCTCTGGCATCGGGAGATTCCGCATCCTATGCCTGGGAATATGTGGTCTTCTCACCGATAGAAAAGCTTTATACCTTTCTTTTAAAGGAAGAGGCCTTCGCGGATTTTAAGAAAAACGTAGAGAAAAATAAAAGAAGCTACATAGACCGGAAGTTTCATTCGCTGGAAATTCTGGAGACGCTTCTTTAAAGGCAGAGGTGCGCGGAGGCCGAAAATAAAAGGGAGCTGAAACGAAATAGGAACGAAAGGAACATGCATGGAAGAAAAACTATTCCGAAATAAAATAAGCTGGTTTAATTTCATCTGCTGTATCCTTGTGATATGGAATCATGCAGGAAATGCGGAATTATTTTTGCCGGGAATATCCTCCGCCCATCCGCTGATGCGTTTGGAGTACGAGGTGATTCCGGCTGTGATCCGAATCAACATTCCATGCTTTCTCATGATATCAGCCTATTTATTTTATCGGGATTTCACCTGGGTAAAGCTTCCCGGCAAATGGAAGCGCAGGGTTAAGACTTTGCTGGTGCCGTACATAACCTGGAATCTCCTTTACTATGCCGGATATCTGGCAGCGGGACACATTCCGCATCTGGCAGAGATGGTGAACCGGCCGGGACTTACCCTTACCGCATCCAATCTGTTTCAGGCTGCCTTCCGTTTTGCCTTTAATCCGGTATTCTGGTTTATGTATCAGCTTCTTCTCCTGGTGGCTCTGGCTCCTGTACTTTATCTTTTTTTGAAGAATAAATGGATTGGACTGGCATTTTTAGGTATGCTTTTCTTTGCCCTTTCCCACGGGGCGGCTCTCCCAGAGCTGAACCTGGACGCGCTGATTTATTATTCCGCAGCTGCCTGGCTGGCTCTGCATGCCAAAAAGACGGCGGAGAGCTGCTGGTCAGGGAAACGGGCCTTTTTGGGAGTCATTCTGCTGGTGGTGGGAATTGTCGTCAGCCGGGAATACTACAGGCGTTACTGTGTGCCTGCGATCGTATTTTACCAGGTTCTGGCGCCTGTCTCCCTGTGGCTCATGGCAGATGAAAGAAAGCTTGCCGCGCCGAAGCCCTGGATGATGTGCACCTTTTTTATCTATGCCTTTCATTTTATCCCGGTCCGCCTGATCAATAAGGCGGCGGCTATGGCACTTCCGGGAAATGCGATGGCTGCCGGACTCCTGTTTTTCCTGATGCCGGTGCTGGCCGTGGCGATCTGCTATCAGGCTGTTCGGGTATTAAGGAGATTCACTCCAAAGCTATGGCGGCTTTTAAATGGCGGGCGGTGAGACGGAAAAAACGCATTTTTTTACAGCGAAGACTTGAAAAGAAAGGAAAAAGTGAGTATACTATAGAAACTTGATGTTTCGATGACAGCTATGCATCACCCGCTGCCCGGGATAAAGTCAGGAGGCAGTGTGGATTTCAAGGAGGAATTAAGTATGAAAAGGTTCGGACGGCTCCTGGCAGTGACAGCGGCAGCGGGAGTTCTGCTGACCGGGTGCAGCGCCCAGGCAAAAAGCACATTTAATCCGTCCGCAAGCTGTGTCTATGTGGCACAGGACGGCGCTCTTTCCAGCGCTCTTGTGAAGGAGTATGAGGGAGAGGCTGTGGATGAGAAGGATTTAAGACAGTATCTGGAGGCGGCGGTGATCCGGTTTAACGAGGCGAACGGAGCCGAGGCTCTGGCTGAAAATAAGCAGGGAAGCGATAGACTTCCGGCGGCGCTTCAGAGTGTCAGTGCGGAAAAAGGTGTGTTAAAGGCTGTATTCGATTACGCATCCACAGAGGATCTGATTGCCTTCCGTCAGACAGAGGAGAATGAGGATACCAGCAATACCATTACCGCTCTGGAAGTGAAAAAGGCGGCAGAGGCAGAAAGCGCCGGCTGGCTGTCTGGGGCAGCTTTTGTAAAAGCCGACGGCAGTGCGGCCGCAGCGGAAGAGATCACAAAGGATGCAGGGAATACCGTAGTTTCTGTTGAGGGAGGCGCGACGGTGGTTTGTGCCGGAACGATTGTCTGCCTGACAGAGGAAGCAGAAAAAAAGGATGAGCACACGGCGGTTATACCGGACGGAGGCAAAGCCCTCATCGTGTTCAAATAGATAGGAGGATAAGAAGATGGAAAAGACAATGGAAAAGATTGTAGCTCTTGCCAAGTCAAGAGGATTCGTATATCCGGGTTCTGAGATTTACGGCGGACTTGCCAATACATGGGATTACGGCAACCTTGGCGTGGAGCTGAAAAACAATGTAAAAAAAGCATGGTGGCAGAAGTTTGTACAGGAAAGCCCGTACAATGTGGGAGTGGACTGTGCGATTCTTATGAACTCCCAGACATGGGTAGCTTCCGGCCATTTAGGCGGCTTTTCCGATCCTCTGATGGACTGTAAGTCCTGTAAGGAGCGCTTCCGTGCCGACAAACTGATTGAAGATTATATGGAGGAGAACCACATTACCATCGAAGGTTCGGTAGACGGCTGGTCTCAGGAAGAGATGAAGAGCTACATTGAAGAGCACAATATCTGCTGCCCCAGCTGCGGAAAGCATGATTTTACAGATATCCGCCAGTTCAACTTGATGTTCAAGACCTTCCAGGGCGTAACCGAGGATGCAAAGAACACCGTATACTTAAGGCCGGAGACTGCACAGGGCATTTTTGTAAACTTCAAAAACGTACAGAGAACCTCAAGAAAGAAGGTTCCCTTCGGTATCGGACAGATTGGAAAATCCTTCCGTAACGAGATTACCCCGGGCAACTTCACCTTCCGTACCAGAGAGTTCGAGCAGATGGAGCTGGAGTTCTTCTGCGCGCCGGGTACTGATCTGGATTGGTTTGCATACTGGAAACAGTACTGCATCAACTGGCTTCAGACACTGGGCATCAAACCGGAGGAGATGCGTGCAAGAGACCATTCTCCGGAGGAACTCTGCTTCTACAGCAAGGCTACCACGGACATTGAGTTCCTGTTCCCCTTCGGCTGGGGCGAGCTTTGGGGCATCGCAGATCGTACCGATTACGACTTAACCCAGCATCAGAACACCTCCGGACAGGATATGACCTACTTCGACGATGAGAAGAAGGAAAAATATATCCCATATGTAATCGAGCCGTCTCTGGGCGCTGACCGTGTCACACTGGCATTCCTGTGCGCTGCCTATGACGAGGAGGAGATTGGCGAGGGCGATGTAAGAACCGTCCTTCACTTCCATCCGGCGATTGCACCGGTGAAGATCGGTGTGCTTCCGCTGTCCAAGAAATTAAACGAGGGCGCAGAGAAGGTATACGCAGAGCTGAGCAAATATTACAACTGCGAATTCGATGACAGAGGAAATATCGGAAAACGTTACAGAAGACAGGATGAGATCGGAACTCCGTTCTGTATCACCTACGACTTCGATTCCGAGACAGACGGCGCAGTAACGGTAAGAGACCGTGACACCATGGAGCAGGTTCGCGTGCCGATCGCAGAGCTTAAAAACTGGTTTGAGGATAAGTTCCGCTTTTAAAATATCAGATTTGAGGGACAGACCTCAATCGAAAAGAAAATAATCAGATGAAGAAGACCTTGTATGGTGGAGATTACTGCACTGTACAAGGTTTTTTCTATTGCATCCGCCCACGTAGCCATGAAGATTTTCCTTCCTTTTACCTGTATGCCATGCGCGTGTCTAATGACAGGAAGTACATAGATTAGGAGAAATGAGCAGGAAGATTGTTGAAAATGACAATTCCATTCTTAGAAGCGTGTGCTATAATTTCAAAATGAGGGAATTCAGACTGCTTTTTGGGGAGCTGTCCGAACAAGTAACAGGATGTAACAGAATTTTAACTAAATCAAAGGGACATAAGGAGGGGAAAATATGGTGACGGCACAAATTTTAGCTGTTATAATATTTGTAGTGATGTTTGGACTGATTGTATCGGAAAAGATTGAACGTCATATTGTATCGCTTGGATGCGGTCTTTTGATGATTGTTCTGGTATTCGGAGTCTGTATGCACAGTGAAGCGGCTGCAGCGGAGACATTGAACCTCCGGTGTTTTTTTCAGCCGAACTTCTGGTTTCAGGTGAGTGAAGCATCAGAGAGCTCAACAGGTATTAACTGGGCCACCATCATCTTTATCGCAGGAATGATGCTGATGGTAGAGGGAATGGGAAGAGCCGGCTTTTTCCAGTGGCTTTGTCTTCGGATAGCAAAGGCGGTACATTACCAGACAGTACCGATTTTTATTACATTTATGATTATGTCGGTTCTGCTGGCTATGTTTATTGACAGTATCACGGTCATTCTGTTTTTGGCGGCCGTGACGGTGGAGCTGGCCCAGCTTCTTCGCTTTAATCCTGTGCCCATGATTTTGTCAGAGATTTTCTGTGCCAATCTGGGCGGTTCGGCGACCATGTGCGGAGATCCGCCGAATATTATCATAGGAACCTCCCTGGGCTATTCTTTCGGAGATTTCATTTTGAATACAGGCTTTATGGCAGGCGTATCCCTGGTTTTTGTTGTGATCTTTTTCTATTTTGCCTTCCGGAACGCGCTGGTACAGAATCAGGAGGACGGGGAGATTCTTTATCCCAACCCGCAGGAGGCAATTAAGAATAAAAAGGATTTTGCAGCCAGCTGCATCATTTTCCTCTGTGCTATTGTGATGCTGGTTACCCATGCACAGACGGGGCTCACCGTGGCAACCATTGGTTTGTTCATTGGAGTTTTGACGCTTCTGGCAGCAGGAGATGACGCTATGGAGCTGCTGAAAAAGGTGGACCATAAAACCCTTTTATTTTTCATCGGTTTATTTATTGTAGTCGGAGGTCTGGAGCAGACGGATATTCTGGATTTGATTGCGGGCTTTATTGCCAAAATCAGCGGAAATAATGTAAAACTGATGATTGCCATTGTGCTTTGGATTTCGGCTGTGGCCAGTGCCTTTGTGGATAATATTCCTTTTGCGGCTACTATGATTCCGGTTATCCGCAGCCTGGCGGCTTCTCAGGGCGTGGACCTTTCTGTTCTGGCCTGGGCTCTGTCCATGGGAACGGATATCGGCGGATGCGGAACCCCAATCGGTGCATCGGCCAACGTAGTGGGTATCTCTGTGGCAGCTAAAAACGGATACTTCATCGGGTGGGGAAGATATTGCAAATATGCCGCACCGGCTACGGTTCTGGTTGTACTCATTTCCATGCTCTGTATTTTTGTAAGATATTTTTAAAGATAGCTTATTCACAATTCAGCCGCAGATTCAAAACAGCAGCAAAAATGCGGCGGAATCGCTTCAGTATGATACAGCAGCAAGCATGGAATTAGATATAAAAAAACGATTGAAATGCGTGTATTACAAGGAGATGGTGGTATGAAAAAAAGAGTGATTATTTCTGTAGGCCGTGAGTTTGGAAGCGGAGGTCATGTGATTGCAGAAGAACTGTCCAAACGTTTTTCCCTTCCGCTGTACGATCATGTATTGCTGGAGCAGATTGCACAGGAGAAAAACATGGATCGGAAACATCTGGAAAAATACGATGAACGGCCGGTTAACAAGTTTTTATCCAGAACGGTGCGCGGTCATTCCAGCTCTCTGCAGGACCATGTAGCACAGTTTCAGTTTGATTTCCTCAGAAAAAAGGCGGATGCCGGTGAGTCCTTTGTAGTGGTGGGCCGCTGTTCCGAAGATATCCTGAAAAACTATGACGGCATTATCACCATTTTTATTTTGGGAGATGAGGAAGTGAAGCGGAAGAGAGTCATGGAAGTCTACAAGCTTTCAGCAGAAGACGCAGGCTACATGATGACGCGCAAAGACTGGAAGAGAAAGTCCTATCATAATTATTACTGCAAGGGAAAATGGGGCGATTCCAGATACTATGATGTCTCCATCAACAGCAGCAAGCTGGGAATTGACAAAACGGTGAATCTGCTGGAGGAATATATCCGAGAGCGGATGGTGGAGATGGAATCCTAAGAAAAAGCATTCCGGATAGGGAGTGGATGGAAAAATTATAAAGATGAGAGGAAAAACGCTTTGCATCGCGTCCGGCAAGGGACGGTGCGAAGCGTTTTTTGCTGCACATAAATATCCTGCGGAAAAGAGTCTGCCATTTCCACTCATTTTGTAAAGAATATATGGATATGGTTTCGTAGAATTCCTAATTCTATGAAATTTTAATCAATTATACTACCGAATCTGATTTATTTCAATAGAAGTTTCTGTCAAAAAAGTCTTAGTTCTTTATTAAGATTCCCCTTATTTTTCTTTATTTCATAAAAAAGAAGCGTATTTTTTTGCATACTGCCCTTCCGTTTTTCCCTGATTCTTTCGTAGAATTAGGAATTCTACGAAATTTCCGGGTTTTCCGGAGCGTGGAAACCATGGATTTGCTGGCTCGAATATTTTGCGGAACAAAGGAGGCGGCAGGATGGAACAGTGGTATGTGTTAAAGACTGCCTCCGGAAAAGAAAAAGAAGCAGCAAAGCTTTTAGAACGGCGGGCAGAGCGGGAAATTTTCAGCCAATGCTGTGTTTTGCAGAAAACAAAGGTATTCCGCTCCGGCGGAATTCTGCATCTGGCAGAGGATGTGATGTTTCCGGGGTATGTGTTCGTAAAGACAGCATACCCGGAAGAGATGGCAAATGCTGTTTTACGCGCAAGAGACTTCCCGCAGCCCATTGTTTTCGGAGAAAATTTCTGGAACAAGAGAGGGCTGTTAAGTCCGATTGCAAACGAGGATTTACGGTTTTTACAGTCTGTATGCGGAAATAATCTGCAGAAGCCTATGGGAATCAGCCGAATTCAGCTGGATTCAGAAAGCCGAATCACAAAGGCTGAGGGAGTAATAGAGCCCTACTTAAACCAGATAGTCAAACTGAATCTGCACAAACGGTTTGCCATTGTGGAGGTGCCGCTGTTTGCACGGATCCAGCAGATATTATTCGGGGTACGCCTTCCTCAGGATCAGAAAGAACAAAAAGTACATTTAGAACCTGTGTGTGGTTCATGCCATGGGCAGGAGTCAAATGGATCATAAAGCTCTCCCAGAGAAAGCATGGTGGAAAACATCATGAAACGATATCTGGCAGAAAGAGATATCCGGAAATGACTGCGGAGCGGCGAAGCATACCCTGATTCCGCAATCCGAATCAATCCGCATGCATTCTGTGAAAAGGGATGGAGAAAAAGAAAGGCAAAAGTTTATGTGGTATGTCATTCAGGCCCAGACAGGGAAAGAACAGGAAACAGCAGATGCGATTGAACGTGTGCTGGGCGGAAATGGATATGAAGAATGCTTTGTTCCGCGGCGGGAAGCCGTATGGCGGATAGAAGGGAACTATCGAATCCATATTGAGCCTCTGTTTCCATCCTATGTATTTGTAAAAACAAAAACTCCGGAAGACTTTTTCCTATCCCTGAAAAAGGTACCGAAGCTCACCCGGATACTGGGCGGCGACGGCGGCTTCTGGACAATAGAACCGGAGGAGGAAACGATTCTTCGGAACATGATGGGAGAGAATACGGACCGTATTGTCCGCTGTTCCCTGGTAACCGTGGACGAGAATGGAGATATCCTGACAGCCGAAGGCGTTTTAAGCGCATATCTGGATCGGGTTGTGAAAAAACGGCTGAGAAAGCGCAGTGTCATTGTAGAAGTGCCGTTCCTGGGAAAGACCAAAAGAGTGCAGTTGGGAATCCGCCTGAAGGACGATGAGATGGAGCGGGCCTAAGCGGAATAAGGCTGAAACAATATGGCCGAGTCAAAATGAAGCAGCGGATATCCAGGAAATCCGAAATATGAAACCTAAAACAGGAAAAACCAAAATATGGAAATAAAAAATATGAAAACGAAACACACGAACCTACAAGATACAGCAATAAAAGATATAGAAACAAAAGATACAGAAATAAAAGATACAGAAATAAAAGCCGCAAAAATAAAAAATGCAGTCCGGTTTGAAACATGTGTCTGCTGTCATAAGCAGCTTCCCATTCCGGTAGACGAGCCCATTGATTACCGGGCATTTTATGTAGAAGGAGCAGGCCAGCTCTGCTATGACTGCTACCATAAAATATACAAATAATACGAAAATAAAAAATACTTTCGGGAAAACGGAGTTTCTAGAGCCTTCTTGGCCAAGTGAGAACTCCGTTCAGAAAGGCAGGGAGTTTTTAATTATGAAAAATCAGGAACAGTATAAACGGCTCATTCGGGCTGTTTTTTGCTGTATATTACTTTGCGTGCATGCAGGCTTCTTCTGGTATGTATGGAAAAATCATTACAGTCCTCTGATGGAGATAGAATATTGGCGCAGGGGCCATTGGCTGATACTGGCCTTTTATCTTTTCTGGGTATTTCTTCTTCCCAGAGTGTACGGCGGCTGGAAGGTTGGCTATCTGCGGGTCTTTAATATGATTTATTCCCAGATGCTGGGAATTTTTATGGCAGATGTGCTGATGTACTTTTTGATTGTGCTCTTAACTAAGCACTTTGAAAATCCCGTTCCCTTACTGCTCATGTTTGCCGGTCAGTTTTTTTGTACAGTAATCTGGGGAATCGCAACAAACCGGTTGTATCTGACTGCTTATCCGCCGAGAAACGTACTTCTGGTATATGGAGAGCGTCCGGCCATGGGCCTGATGAAAAAGCTGAGCACCCGGACGGATCGATTCGAAATCGGCAGAATGATACATATTTCCGAAGGACTCGAAAAAATCGAACAGGAAATCGAAGAATTTCAGGGTGTTGTGATCTGTGATATTCCCAGCCATGAGAGAAACCGGCTCTTGAAATATTGCTACGGCAAAGGAATCAGAACCTATACTACGCCGAAAATTTCGGATCTGCTGATCCGGAGCGCAGAGAGCCAGCATATGTTTGATACACCGTTACTGCTCTCCAGAAACAACGGACTGACCATTGAACAGCGGTTTGCAAAACGTATTGCAGACATAGTGATCTCAGCCATCGCTTTAATTCCGGCGCTGCCGCTCATGGCGGTTGTAGCCGTTTTCATTAAGGCCGAGGACGGCGGAAGCATCATCTATAAACAGAAGCGCCTGACTCTGGATGGAAAGGAATTCTATGTTTACAAATTCCGCAGTATGAGAGAGGACGCCGAAAAAGACGGAGTAGCCCGCCTGGCCGGAGAGAATGACGATCGAATCACCAAAACAGGCCATGTGATCCGCGCAATCCGCTTCGATGAACTGCCGCAGCTGTTTAATATTTTAAACGGAGATATGAGTATCGTAGGTCCAAGACCGGAACGGCCGGAGATAGCCAGGGAATACGAGAAGGCAATCCCGGAGTTCGCATACCGGTTAAAAGTAAAAGCAGGACTGACAGGCTATGCGCAGGTATATGGCAAATATAATACGACAGCGTATGACAAGCTGAAGCTGGATTTGATGTATATACAGAATTACAGCTTTCGGCTGGACTTTGAGATCATGCTGAAAACCGTGCAGATTCTGTTTATGAAGGAGAGCACGGAAGGCATGGAGGCGGGGCAGGAGATTGCGCTGACGAAAGAGACTGTCAATAATATTACTATACCAAAAGAGGTAGAAGTAAAAAGTGAAAATAGAGTATCTTAAAATATAAAAAGCTATGGAAATGAAAAAAAAAGTAGTTATTATTACATGTTTCGAGGCAAATGAACCTCGGGTAGATTATATAAAGCGATATTTTGAGAAAAGTGGAAATTCAGTTAAAGTAATAAGTACAGATTTTATTCATCGAGGAAAGAAAGTAAGAAGTAATCCACCGGAAGGATATACTTATATAAAAACGAGGCCATATAAAAGAAACCTTTCAATAACTCGCTTATTTTCCCATTATTGCTTTGCAAAGGATGCATTGCAATTAGCAATGTCCTTTTTTCCAGATTTGCTTTATGTTCTAATACCGGCCAATTCTCTGGCAAAATTTTCTGGAGTGGTGAAACTTAAAACAGATTGTAAATTGATTTTTGATATTGTTGATCTATGGCCAGAGTCGTTGCCCTGCAGAAAGATGAAGAACCATTGGCCCTTTACTTATTGGAAAAATTTAAGAGACAATCATTTGAAATATGCCGATGTTATTATAACAGAGTGTTCATTATATCAGAATATACTCAATTTGAAGAAATTTCTAGCACCGAGTTTTACAGTTTATTGGCCTCAGGAAGATTATGGAGAGTTTGAACACAGGAAAATGAAAGATGGTATATTACGATTTTTATATCTGGGTTCTATAAATAATATCATTGATGTGGATGGAATTTTGCTTTTTTTAAAAACTATCCAAAAAATAAAGTCGATAGAATTACAGATTGTTGGTGATGGAGAGAGACGAAAATATTTTATAGAACTTCTGCAAAGAAACTATATACCATATAAGTTTTATGGATTTGTTTATGAACATAAACAATTACAACAAATTGCATCAGAATGTGATATGGGAATTAATTTGATGAAACCGACAGTGGAAGTTGGGTTAACAATGAAATCAGTTAGTTATTTTGGATTAGGGTTACCAATTATCAATAATATAAAAGGTGACACATGGGATCTGGTGAATCAATTTAAGATTGGAATTAATTTATCTCCCAAATATGAATTCAAACCGGATGTTTATTCTGATGCAAATTTAAAAATGATGGGTGAAAATGCAAGAGAAGCTTTTATACAATTTTTTAGTGAAAAGGCCTTTGAAGAACAGTTAAATATGGCATTATCGGAATTGACATTTTAAATGTGTTTAATGCTTTACTGAAAGGAATATAAAGAAAATGAATATATTACATATTTCTCCTTATTTGCCCTCTGTAAATGAAAATCATGCGGGTGGTATTTGTATGGGTAAACAAGTAGAAACACTAAGAGAGAGGCATAAAGTACATGTCCTGTCTTTTATTGTAACAGGCAAGGATGAGGAATTGGCAGCTCAGTTAGATCAAAAGCAGTATACATTGCATAGGATAAACAAAATAAAAAAGATTTGTTGGGTTTTATCTCATTTTTGGATGCCAAACTTATTTGCTGCAAGGAGTAGCAGAGCATTTGCAAAGGATCTGATACGTTTGGTAAAAGAGTTAGAAATTGATGTTATACATGCGGAATATGCTGCTATGGGGCAGTATATATGGATCAAAAGGCTTTATCCTCATATTCAATTTAATCTAGTTGAACATGATGTTACAGTACAATCGTATGAAAGAAAAGTGGAAAAAGAAACCTCAATCTTAAAAAAAATATATTTGAAATTGCAGCTTTCCTTAATTCATTGTTATGAGAAAAAGTATTGTACTGAAGCTGATCGAGTTTTTGTTTTTAATGAAAAGGATAAAAGGTTGGTTCAGAAGTTGTACCGAAAAAAGGAAGTTGAATTGATCAATCCTTATTATGGGATAGAGCATACACAATGTATTCGTTTAAATCAGGCTAACCATATCTGCTTTGTAGGGCAAATGGGCCGAGTAGAGAATACGGAAGCGGCCATACGTTTAATTCGGATTTGCAACCATGTAAAAAATAGAATTCCAGATTTAAAAGTATATATTATAGGAAATGCTCCGCCAGCGTCTTTATGTGCTTTGGCGAACGACTTCGTTCGTGTTACGGGTTATGTAGACAATATAGAAGATATAATATCTTCCTGTCGTCTGGCAGTTTTCCCTTTAGAAGCGGGAGCTGGAATTAAACTAAAAGTATTGATAAGTCTGGCTTTGGGTCTTCCTGTGGTAACCACAATGATTGGGGCAGAAGGAATTGATGAAGCAGGAGAGGTAGTACGAATTGCTGAGACAGATGAAATGTTTGAACAAATTATTATTGAGTTACTAGAAAATCCAACCCTATGTGAAGCTCTTTCTCTATCTGGGCTGCACTTTGTAGAAAGGCATTTTTCGTGGGAAAAGACGGAAGAGGTTTTTAAGAAAGTTTATAGCGCTCCTTAACCTTAAATGAACGATAGATCACAGAGAGGAAAGTTATGATCCCATTTTTTAGTATAATTATACCAGTATACAATGTGGAAAGATTTATTGGTGCATGTATTGAAAGCGTTTTGAATCAGGAAATGACAGATTATGAAATAATTCTTGTCAATGACGGTTCTACTGATCAATCATATCAGATTTGTAGAGAAAAGGCAGCCCATAATACGAAATGTATTTTGGTATCCCAGGAGAATCAAGGACTTTCAGCAGCGAGAAATTCGGGAATTGAACATTCATGTGGAAAATATTTAATATTTTTAGACGGTGACGATATGTTGGCAGAACATGCGCTTGAAACATGCCGACAAATACTGATAGAAGAAAATTATCCGGAAATTTTGGTGAATCGAGCCCAGTATATTGATATAGAGGGAAAACCAATAAAATACAGTAGTGACTTTGCTCCACGGATAAATCAACTGCGGATCTGTGAACAATATAAAGTTTGTTATCTTGATGGAGAAATTCAGCCATGGGCGTGTGCCTATGTTTGTATGGGAACATATATAAAGAAAAAGAAACTTTATTTCCAGAGAAATTTGCTGCATGAAGATGAACTTTGGACTCCACAGGCATTTTTAAATTGCCAATCGGTAAAATTTAACCATGGAATTCTTTTTTTATATCGTCAAGGAAGAGATGGTTCTATTTCTCAACATCTTACTTTGAAAAATGTGATAGCAAAGTTACGAGTAATAAGAAGTTTAGAAAATTTATTTCAGGGAGACAAAGAGAAAAAGGCACTGTTAATGGTACGCTCTGCTATGATTTATTGGGGAATCTTGGATAGCATTGTGAGATATGGAATTGATTATTCCGACGTAGAGGAAGAATTATATATCCGGTCAGAGGTACTTTTAAAAAGCCGAAAATTTAAGTATCAGTTTGTCTATTTTACAATCCGTATCATTGGAATTTCAAGAATGCTTAAACTTTTAAAGAAGGTAAACGGACACAATGAAAAAGTATAGAGAATTTATGAATTGCTCCCAAAAGATAGGCTGTTGGTGTCTATCATTGGGGTTTATTACAATATGGCTCAATACAATGCGTTTTTATAATATTATAGGCCATGCTTTGTTTCCATGTTTCTCTGTTTTCTTCTTTTTTGTCGGGTTATTGAGAAAAAAAGGAAAAAGAGATTGTATTTCAATACTGTTTTTTCTTGTACTTGGAGAGTTATTTTTTTCAAGTATAATTTCTCTGATTCGTAATTATGAATTACATTATGGCCAGTTATGCTCTTACTTTTTGATGCTGTTATTATGTTTTCTATTACATCAACAGGATTTAACCGTAAAGGATATAAGAGAAATACTTTTTTCTGTGATGATCGGGGCAATAATTATTGCATTTTTAATTATTGTTCTGCGTACACAGTATTTTGAAGACGATAATACACGATTAACTATTCTAACAAGAAAAGGAGAATTGGTAGATCCCAATTTTATCGGAAGTATTTTGAGTACAGCTCTCTCTGTTGGACTGTTTTTTTTACTTGAAAAAAGAAAAAATATTGTTTTAATTGCAGTTCTAATACTCGGTTTTTCCGTTTTTCTGACAGGAAGCAGAGGAGCAATGCTTTATTGCATGATAACAGGCACGGGATTTATGTTGGAATTGATGATACGATTCAAAAAAACAGCAAGAAATATTTTTCTGTTTTTCATAGTGATTTTTTGTTTGTTACCGATTGGCTCTCTTTTCTTATTTCATAGATATTATGATAGCTTTGCTCGCCTTTTTTTGAATTTATCAGCTTATACATCGGATGCATCCAATCTTCATCGACTGGAACTTTGGAAAAATGGATTGGAATTATTTTTAAGAAATCCTTTTTTGGGCCAAGGGATCGCTCGGGAGGAATTGATGTTTGAAAGGATTTTGAATCTTCAAAATCAGACGGCTCATAACACATGGCTTACTCTGGTAAATCAATTGGGGTTGTTGGGATTTATAATTTATATTTCACCGCTCATATATATGCTTCTTTCTTTTTGCAGCAAAAGGAAAATCATGTTGGCAGCTATGCTGCTTGGTTATTTGTTAAATGTAACGATTATTTCTGCACCGATATCTTATGTGTTCTGGCTTCCATACATTGTTTGCATACTTTTGCTTGATTATACCAAGTTAGAATCCGGTTGTACGAAAACAGAAAAGGAAAAGGCTGTATAGAGCCTTTATCAAATGTTGTAATGAAAAGGAGATATATGAAAAAAGTAGGAATAATAACCTTTCACAATTCAAGAAGTTACGGAGCCTGTCTCCAGGCAATTGCTACGGTATATATGATTAGAAATATGGGATATCAGGCAGAAGTGATTGATTATGTGAATCTATTCGAACAAAAAAGATATAAAGCGGATCTTGATAATCTTATTGTTGCGATGAAATATATCCGGTGGAAGATAAAAACATGGCTATCCAGAGATGAATACTGGCTTCAAAGAGCTTTTGGAAACACAAAACAATTATATTCAGATGCAATTTCTTCTGAGCACTATACTAAGATAGAGGAACTGTCAAACCTAAAATATGATGTTTTGCTAGTGGGTAGTGATCAGGTATGGAATTCTCAAATTACAGAGAAATTAGATACGGTATTTTTACTGGATTTTGGACAGAGCCCTAAAAGAATATCCTATGCATCTAGCATGGGAAGCCATAGAATTGAACCCAATGAGGAAAAATTATTTAGACATTGTTTAAAACGTTTCTCTTTTATCAGTGTTAGAGAAAAATTTGCAATGGAAGAATTAAGAAGAATTCTAGATATAGACGTTGAGATCGTACTTGATCCTACTCTACTGCTGACAAAGGAGCAGTGGACAGACTACATCCTTCAAGTTTCAGAACGGATTCCTGTTCCTCAAGAACCATATATTTTAACTTTTTTTGTTGGAAAAAATATTTCATTTTACAGAGAACAGGTTTTTCAAATAAAAGAGAAGAAACAACTTCCTGTATACAACATACAAACAAACAAACGTAAATATATACCGGTCGACAGAGTATTAGCGGGAGTGACTTGTGGAGAATTTGTCCAGTGGATTCAAAATGCTGCTTATATTATTACAGATTCATTTCATGGGACTGCCTTTTCCTTGTTGTATCAAAAGCAATTTACCTCAATAAGCAATACTGTAAATCCAATACGCGTAAAAGAACTTTTGGAATCTGTCGGCCTGCAGGAGCGGTTGGATTCACCACAAAATTGTGATAGGGAAATCGAATATCATGCAGTGAATAAAAAATTAAATGAACTTAGGAGTAGAAGTATTAAATGGTTGCAAACAGCATTGGAATCGATACAATAAAAAATGTTTCGCATACAGCCTGTTTTGGATGTAGCACATGTACTATTAGCTGTCCCGTTTCATGCATTAGCATGGAGGAGGACGAAGAAGGGTTTAAATATCCCAGTATTGACGATTCAGTCTGTATTGGCTGCGGACAGTGTATAAAGTTCTGTCCGGCTGTGCAGAAAAACAAGTTGAATCCAATTGATGAGGCCATTGTTACAGCGAATCCGGATAAAAGCAGGGAGCTTTACAGTTCGTCTGGAGGAATGTTTCCTAAAATTGCGGAGTTGGTTTTAAAACAAGGAGGATACGTCTGCGGAGCAAAAATGATGTGCGATTTGTCATTAAGGCATATTGTAACAGATCAGATGAGTGATGTATTAGAAATGCAGGGGTCTAGATATATGCAAAGTGATATGGGAACCTGTTTTCGTGAGATAAAGCAATTGGTAGAATCAAAGAAAAAGGTCATGTTTATTGGCACGCCTTGTCAGGTCGCTGGTTTGAAGCAATATATAAATGGACATGAAAACGAACTGATATGTGTAGATTTAATTTGTCACGGCGTTCCAAGCCAAGATTTTTTTAAAAAGTATATTGTTCAAACCTATTCGACCAGATGGGGGAAAATATCGAATGTGAAATTTAGGGAAAAAACTAAGTATGAAAAAGACGTGTACCGTTTGGTACTTTCAACGGCCAGAGGGACAAAGCGCATATATTCGACGGAAGATGCCTATTATTCTGCATTTGAAAAGGGACAGAGTTTAAGAGAAAGCTGTTATGTATGCCCTTATGCAAGACCCGAAAGAATCGGTGATATTACATTGGGGGATTGTGCAAATAAGGAAGAGCACATGTCATTCGGATTTTCCCAGGTATTATCTAGTGTGTTTATCAATACATATGTTGGTAAAATGATTTGGCAGCAATTGAAACAAGAATTGACTTTTGAAAAAGCTAATTTGGAAAAGGAAATTCTATTAAATAAACAGTTGCATATGCCAGTAAAGCGCCCAGAAATTAGAAATCAAATTTATAAAGATTTTATGAATATGGATAGAAATATGTTTTCTCATAAGTATAAGGTAAACATTACTTATAAGCTCAGACTAGAGCGCTTTTTAAAGCGGTTGCTTCCTCTATCAGTTAAGGCCAAGTTGAGGGGATACAAAAAATGAAAAAGAGTTTTAAAATTGACAAAGTGCTGTTAAGCAATACATTTTTTTTATATATATTAACTTTCTCTACTCACTTTTTTAGTTTGGCAACAGTTCCGTATTTAACAAGAATATTGGGAGCAGTTACTTACGGGAAAACGGGAATTGCTACGGCATATATGTCCTATGTTGCAATTATAATGGATTTAGGATTTATTTTATCAGCTACTCAAAAAGTGGTAACACATAAGACAGATCAGAAATATATTGGAAAACTCCTTTTTTCTGTATGTCTGATAAAACTTATATTGGGAGTTATACTTGCAGGGATATTTATCATTTATATTTTTAAGAATGACACTATGCGACTGGATCTTTGGTTTTATATTTTTTATTTGGTGGCGTATCTTATTAACGCATTTTTGCCCGATTTTTATTATCGCGGTATTGAGAAAATGAAAATCATTACATATCGCACATTGTTGGTTAAAGCGTTTTTTATGTGTTTGATTTTTATTTTTGTGAAACAGGAAGCAGATTATTGGAAAGTTCCGTTAATTACTCTGCTAGGAAATTTGATCGCCGTTATAGTTATGTTCTTTGATTTGTGGAAAAACTATCATGTTCATTTCTACAAGGCAAGTAGAAATGAGATTATGTATCATTTGAAAGATACCATTCCGTTTTTTGTATCCAGAATTGCCTCAACGGTATATCAAGCATTGAATACAATTATATTGAGTTTTATTTATGGTAATTCGGAAATTTTAGGGTATTATACATCAGCTGACAAGATAGTTACTTTGAGTAAAACAGGGGCTTCTCCCATTGCAGATAGCTTATACCCGTACATGCTACGGGAGAGAAACTTTAAGCTAATTAAAAAGTTTTTGATGCTTGTGATGCCGGCTATTTTGTTGGGGGCATTATTTATTTTTATTTTTGCCGATTCTATTTGTATTATCTTATTTGGAAGTCATTTTGCGGACGCGGGAAATATTTTACGTTGCTTACTACCGATTATGGTAGTAATTTTGCCTACGTATGTTTTATGCTTTCCAGTGATGGTTCCGTTGGGACTTTCGCAATACGCAAATGCATCAAATGTAATAGGGATGGTAATTCAAATATTGGGATTGCTGGCACTGTGCTGCATGGGGCAGCTCCACATTTATACTCTTTGTGTTCTTTCTTCTATATCGGAAGTAAGTGTTTTTTTATTTCGATTAGGAGTCGTATTATTTTATTGTAGAAAAAAGCACAGGGATAGATTTTAATAATACAAAGGATTGAGAGGTTCAATTATATTATGATAATAAGCAAAACACCATTTAGAATGTCTTTTTTTGGAGGTGGAACGGATTTTCCAGATTTTTATAAAGAGTATGGCGGCGCTGTTATTTCTACAACTTTTGATAAATATTGCTATGTTACAGTTCGCCATTTGCCTCGTTTTTTTGAGTATAAAAATGAACTTTGTTACTCGAAAATTGAACGTACAGAACATGTTAGAGATATATCTCATCCAGCTATTCGAGAGGCTATGAAATATTTGGATATACATGAAATACGTTTGAATTATGAAGCAGATTTGCCAGCGAGATCTGGGCTGGGAACAAGTAGTTCTTTCGCAGTAGGAATGCTGAATGCATTTTATGCTTTGAAAGGAAAATACGTGGATAAAAGAAAGCTAGCAGATGATGCAATTTATTTAGAACGCATTCTTTGCAATGAAGCGGGAGGTGTTCAGGATCAGATTGCGGCGTCGTTTGGCGGATTAAATAAAATTATTTTCCATAACCAAGGATATGAGGTTATGCCTATTATTATAAGCCCTGAAAGAAAAAAAGTATTAAACGATAACCTGATGCTATTTTTTACAGGTTTTTCTAGGTTTTCTTCAGATATTCAGCAAGAAACTCAGGCAGTGATTGCAGATAAAAACAAACAGCTTTTAGAAATGCTTGATTTGGTTTCGATAGCAGAAAAGGTAATATTAGATAAGTATACTGATATTAATGAATTTGGAAGGTTGCTTGATTATACATGGAGATTGAAGCGAGGAATTTCTTCTAAAATTTCTACTAATTCTATAGATGAGTTATATCAAAAAGCCTTATCTGCAGGAGCTCTTGGTGGTAAACTTTTGGGAGCTGGAGGGGGTGGCTTTCTTTTGTTCTATGTAGAACAAGATAAACAAGTGAAAGTAAAGGAGGCGTTGAAAGATTTACTTTATGTGCCTTTTCAGTTTGAGGAGGCAGGAACAAGAATCTTATATTATACTCCAGAGTTTTATGAAAAAGATTTATAGTACATCATTAAAATAAGAAATGTTTTGTTGTCAGATAAAGAAAAAGGACATACTTAAGAAGTAATCCAGAGAATTTTATATGACAAATCCGTATTAGAAATACGGTTAGGATTTATATGGTTTTTGGGTAATAAATCCCGAACCGTGTTTGACAAGAGAACTTTTGAGATTTTGTTGCTGCTGTGAAATGGAAGATTCTCTTTGTCTAAAGCAGCAGATTAAGAAAGTCCTCCTCCGTACATTTCCGAATGATATGCTTTGTTTTTTCCACTGGGAAAGGAACATCCTCCCTTGAAAAATGTTCTATTTTGACAACATTAACTATCGCCAGATGGTTGTCCGTACCAGCAGGAACAAGAACAAAATCACCGACCTCGATACTGTCATCGTCTGCAATGTAGTAATAGCTCCGGGAGCCATCCTCAAAGATTACACTGCAATAAATAATGTCATCTTTTCTGCGCTTTAAGCTGCTATACACAGAAGGGTTAAAAATTTCGCCTTGACCAAAAGAACGCATAAATTTAGACACAGTAGTAGCAAAAATTGCCCAATCATCAGGAAGCCCTCTTTTGTCAAAACTTCCTTGAATAACCTTTTTGGGGCTGTCCTTAAATTCTATGACAATGGTGTAGTCTCGCGATTCGTTTGGATTTTCGACAACATCAGGGGGATTGCCTTCAGTATGCGTAAATAGGTATTTCGCCTCCAGCGCATCAAGAAGATTCTCCACCCTATTTTCAACTTTGTATTTTTGGGTAATGGTGCATTCAGTTCCGATGTCCTGAGTATGCTCAATGGTCTTAGTTTTTCTGTCTATGATAAACGATTCGCAGTACTCCCATGTGACATATTCTTCCGCTGCGTTGATAGGATACTTGGGCTTTCTTCTTGTTACATGATAGTAGTTTACTGTGATCCGATTTACCATATCCGGTTTATTATTTTCATCAGAGACATTGGATGCACTTATTCCAGGATCTCGGCATACTGGAACAGACGGAACAGTATGCTCCCTCTTACCCTGAATTTTGAGCGGTGTATCATCAGTAAGAACCGCCAGCCTCTCTAAAGCCAAAAGAAACCAGGATCGATTCTCAAATTCCAGAATTTCTGCCCCGCTATATGCCCAGTGGTTAAAATAACGCCATCGGGAATAGACTGCTGAACCAAGGAGATCGATATCCGTGACTTCATGAATGATTTTGTCAAGCTCCTCATAATTGCTGGCTGCCTGACCGTACCGTTCGGCAAAGGCCTGGCCACAGTCCATTTTAAAACCAAGCAAAGCGCAATCGTCTGCCATGTGATGATCCACCAATTCCATGTAATGAATTTTCTGGTCACGGAACTTATCGGCCCATCTTAATGCAAATTCATGAACCTGCTTTTTATTTGCCATGATTTTCCCCTTTGCAGCTATATTTAATACAAAATATCCTTGTATTTTACTATCTGAATCTTATGACGTTATTTCGGTACCGAGCATTTCTCGTTTCATAGTAGCATAGGTAAATCGGTTTGAAAAATGAATATTCTTGTGCGATTTCATCACACAAGAATATTCAAAAGGAACATCCTCCCTTGAAAAATGTTCTATTTTGACAACATTAACTGTCGCCAGATGGTTGTCCGTACCGAAATCCAAAGATATTGAATCCCCTTTCAGCGCAGCTATAAGCCTTCTGGAAGGGGATTTGTTTCATTTTATGTAACGAAGGGAGCAATTTCCACCAAAATTCACCCTACAAGTCAAATTCCTCTAAAAGCATTTTCTGAAATTCCGGATCCTCCGTTGCCCGTTTCAAGTCATCGATCCGCTGCTGCGCAATCAGCTTTTGAAACAAAGCATTCATCCTATTCTGTCCAATCAAGATTCCCTGAGCCTCTCCGATTTGAATTCCCTGGGCCTTTCCGATTTGAATTCCACGGGTCTCTCCGATTTGAATTCCCTGAGCCTCTCCATCCTCATACCCTTCCTTGTAAGTAGTTTTTTGATGCAGCTCTTCATTATATTCTGATAAAATCAACAGCTTCGCCTCCTCCCTGTGTCTGGTCAGAAAGTCCGTTAAGATTCCGTTCTGCAGGCAGTTCTGAACCGCCCGGTCAACGGCTGCCTCCAGCCGCATGCCCCGTCCCAAAGCCTCCCGGATTTGATTTATGAGATAAGCGTATTCCCGAAGCTTTGCACAGCCCTCCATCAGTTTTTGATTCTGTCCATAATTAATATTCAAAACCGTAGCGATACATTCCAGGCCGAGCTCCTGTCCGGTGTCCGTTCTCTCAAACGAAGACGACAGCCGGAGAGTCTGAACCTCAGGCTCTGTCTTTGTTCCGTTATAAAACACGATGTAACGGGGCACAGGAAGCATCAGAAGCTTGCTGGAGTAGATATCGAGCTGCCGGCTCTCGATGTAGCTGCTGTAAAGTCTGGAAAAGTAAAACAGTCCGCGGAGCGGCATATTTGGATTCCTGGAGGACTGGTGCTCGTAAAGATTCATAAAGTTTTCGATGAGGAAGGAAATATCGTTTTTCATCCCCATGTATAAGACGTCCTCTATGGTGGTGATTTCCAGCTCTGTCGGATCCTGATAGCAGGAGCCGTTCACTGCATTGTAGAGGCTCAGCAGATCCTCTTTCTCACTGAAAATAATCCGAAACAGCCGATCTTTATAACGGCGGTTTGCTTTGACATTTGTCATAGGCAATTCTCCTTTCATGATAACATAGGTAAACAAATTTGAAAAGGGTGCGAAACGGAAGTTTGTGGAATAAAAAGGTGGAAAACAGCGGCAGGAGCCATCATGATTACCACAGAAAGCCTAAAAGGCTTAGAATCAAAGCGGGTAGAAAGCCGCTTAGAATAAAAGAATTATAGTATAAAATGCATTTCAATACAAGGAAAATCCGAAAAAAGTCAGCAAAGTCAGCAAAAAGTCCATCTAAAAACCGCCTGAAAAGTGGCGTGACATAAAACGGCTCTAAAATAGCTCCAGATTAATTTCGGCAATCAGTCGATTTTTATGGTCCTCTTAGCCTTGAACTATGTGTCTGAAATTCCGTTTTAATCTTGAAAAAATTTGGAATAATTCAAGAAAACCCCTTTACTAGGCCCCAGATTATGTTATAATATTCACGATGGACAGATCAAACAAGCGCATATCCAAATGTACATTACCCGGAAGCATGACAGGCTGACGGATAGTGTGTATTTGGGTGTGTGCTTGAGGCGCATCTGCGGCAGGCGGCCTGGGGACCGCTGTTTGTGGACAGGCAGTTGTTCTGTCCCATCGGAGCATGCAAATGTAAACATAATAACATTAGGAGGAAGAAAACTTATGGCAAAATGGGTTTATTTGTTCAGTGAAGGCAATGCCAACATGAGAAACCTGTTAGGCGGTAAGGGCGCAAACCTTGCTGAGATGACCAACTTAGGTCTTCCGGTACCGCAGGGTTTTACCATTACCACAGAGGCTTGTACCCAGTACTATGAGGATGGCCGTCAGATTAATGACGAGATCCAGGCACAGATTAACGAGTACATCGTTAAGATGGAGGAGATCACCGGCAAGAAGTTTGGTGATAAGGAGAATCCATTATTAGTTTCCGTTCGTTCTGGTGCAAGAGCATCCATGCCGGGTATGATGGATACCATCTTAAACCTTGGTCTGAACGAAGAAGTAGTTGAGGTAGTTGCTAAGAAGACTGGCAACGAGAGATGGGCCCGCGACTGCTACAGAAGATTCATCCAGATGTATTCTGACGTAGTTATGGAAGTAGGCAAGAAATACTTCGAGGAACTCATTGATAAGATGAAAGCAGAGAGAGGCGTAACTCAGGATATCGAGTTAACTGCTGCTGATCTGAAGGAACTGGCAAATCAGTTCAAAGCTGAATATAAAGCAAAAATCGGTGTTGACTTCCCGGATGATCCGAAGGAGCAGTTAATGGGCGCAGTTAAGGCTGTATTCCGTTCCTGGGACAACCCGCGTGCAAACGTATACCGTCGTGACAACGATATCCCGTATTCCTGGGGTACTGCTGTAAACGTACAGGAGATGGCATTCGGTAACTGGTCTGATGAGTCCGGTACCGGTGTTGCATTCACCCGTGATCCTGCAACAGGCGAGAAGAAGCTGATGGGCGAGTTCTTAATCAACGCTCAGGGCGAGGACGTAGTTGCCGGTGTTCGTACTCCGCAGCCGATCGCAGCTCTTGCTGAGGTTATGCCGGAAGTTTACGAGCAGTTCGTTCAGGTTTGCAATACTCTGGAGACTCACTACAGAGATATGCAGGATATGGAGTTCACCATCCAGGATCGTAAATTATTCATGCTGCAGACACGTAACGGTAAGAGAACCGCTCAGGCTGCATTAAAGATCGCCTGCGATCTGGTTGACGAGGGCATGAGAACAGAGAAAGAGGCTGTTGCCATGATCGATCCGCGTAACCTTGACACTCTGCTTCATCCGCAGTTCGATGCTAAGGCATTAAAGGCTGCTACTCCGATGGGCAAGGGTCTTGGCGCATCTCCGGGTGCTGCCTGCGGTAAGATCGTATTTACTGCTGAGGATGCTGAGGCCTGGGCAGCAAAGGGCGAGAAGGTAGTCCTGGTTCGTCTTGAGACCTCTCCGGAAGATATTACCGGTATGAAGGTTTCCCAGGGTATCTTAACAGTTCGCGGCGGTATGACCTCTCACGCAGCTGTAGTTGCCCGCGGTATGGGTACATGCTGTGTATCCGGATGCGGCGACATTACTATGGATGAGGAGAACAAGAAGTTTACCTTAGCCGGCAAAGAATTCCACGAGGGAGATCCGATTTCCATTGATGGTACTACCGGCAATATTTATGACGGTATTATCCCGACCGTTGACGCAACCATCGCCGGTGAGTTCGGAAGAATCATGGCATGGGCTGACAAATATAGAAGACTGAAGGTAAGAACCAACGCAGATACTCCGGCTGATGCCAAGAAGGCAAGAGAGCTGGGTGCAGAGGGTATCGGCCTTTGCCGTACCGAGCATATGTTCTTCGAGGAGAGCAGAATTGCCGCATTCCGTGAGATGATCTGTGCTGATACTGTAGAAGAGAGAGAAGCTGCTCTTGATAAGATCCTTCCGTACCAGCAGGGCGACTTTGAGGGCTTATTCGAGGCTCTGGAGGGTAATCCTGTTACCATCCGTTTCCTGGATCCGCCGTTGCATGAGTTCGTTCCGACTGAGGAAGAGGACATTCAGAAGCTGGCTGACGCTCAGGGCAAGTCTGTTGAGGACATCAAGGCTCTCATCGCTTCCCTGCATGAGTTCAACCCGATGATGGGTCACCGCGGACTCCGTCTGGCTGTTACCTATCCGGAGATCGCTGTAATGCAGACTAAGGCTGTTATCCGCGCTGCTATCAATGTTCAGAAGGCACATGCTGACTGGAATGTGAAGCCGGAGATCATGATTCCGCTTGCATGCGATGCAAAAGAGTTAAAGTATGTAAAGAATATCGTTGTTAAGACTGCAGATGCTGAGATCGCAGCAGCAGGTGTAGAGCTTAAATACGAGGTAGGTACTATGATCGAGATCCCGCGTGCGGCTCTGACAGCTGACGAGATCGCAAAAGAGGCTGAGTTCTTCTGCTTCGGTACCAACGACTTAACACAGATGACATACGGCTTCTCCCGTGATGATGCCGGTAAGTTCCTGGATGCATACTATGATGCAAAGATCTTCGAGAACGACCCATTCGCTAAACTGGATCAGATCGGCGTTGGTAAGCTGATGGAGATGGCAATCAAATTAGGCAAGCCGGTACGTCCGGAGCTTCACGTAGGTATCTGCGGCGAGCACGGCGGAGATCCGTCTTCCGTAGAGTTCTGCCATAAGATTGGCCTTGACTACGTATCCTGCTCACCGTTCCGTGTGCCGATCGCAAGACTGGCAGCAGCTCAGGCGGCTATTGCTGAGGAATAATGCAAGTGACAGATGGAGAAAGGCGAGGATTTTATGCCCTGCCTTCTCTGTCTTTGAATCCGTATACTGTTTGTAAACTGTGGATAATGTGGCCGATATTGTGTATATTATTAGTGTGCGGATTTAAGAAGGGATATGGTGGCCATGTATTTAAAGAAAACACGGGCTGTTCCTATTTCTAAAGAAAAAAAAGTGGATAAGAGTGAAAGCAAATATTTCACCCCAACATGCTATAGCGCCAGAGGAAAGACTTCGAGAAACGAAAGTGCATACTTTAAAGAAGAGGACTTTTTATAGAGCGGCCTGATTACAAAAGAATAAAAGAAAGACTAACTCCCATTGACAGAATTTCTGCAATGGGAGTTTTTCGTAGGAAAGTGGCAACAAAAATGCAGGGAAAGATATCTGGAGATAGAAATTCGATATGGAATACTGGGAAATATAATGAAAGATTACCGTTGGAAAAAATCTGGAAGCTTTTGAAAAACGGATTTCCTTATATTCTGTTAGTAATAGTGTTTATTTGGAATTACAGTGAATTAACATATGAACATACGGCAGCTGCATGCTGTTTTTTGCAAAATATGAAGGCATCGGAAATGTTGGATACCTGCAGCTTATATGGAATGAAAAGCTGGCGTTTGATTCTGCATTCCTTTTATCATAATATATCGGAAAGCTCTTTAAAAAATGCAGCTTCCTTTTTTTCTTTATTTGCGTTAGTTATTGCGATGATTCAAACGATTTACCCATACCGCTTGGGGAAAATTCATGATTATCCTATTGCTAAATTGGACGGGCCTCCTATTTCCAAAGAAAAGTTTCGCAGATTACTGGTCTGTGCTGTGGTTATTATTGTGACAGAATTCCTGATGCTGAATCTTGTAGAGGTTTGTGCTGTACTCATTGGGTATGCTCTGATTATGGACTGGCTTTGCCAGGTTGTAAAGTGGTATAAGAAATATGAAAATGACGGAGCAGTAATTCTAAATAAAGCTAAGGAAGATCTGCGGAAGCTTTTGAAAAATAATGCGGCGGATAATTGTAGCGAAAACAACTATATAAAAAGAAAAGATTTTGGATATGAGCAAGCGGAAGATGATTTAAAAGAGATTTTAGAACGAAACACAAAAATTGACGGAATAGAAGAACGGGAGATTTTAAAACAATTGGCGGACATTTTGGCAAATCCTGGATGCGGTGTGGATCATAATGGATGCCGATGTATATTTGAATACAGCTTTTACTTTGCACATTGGCTGGTGGAGGAATGTGAAGGAACTTTACAGACTACTACCTCGTGGCATTATAAAATGCTGAAAAAAGAGCTGTTAAAAACAAATTATAAAAATTCTTCTGGAGAATATTTTATAAAGGGGGTTTTATTGGGGATCCTGTCATCAAATAATTTGAATATCACAGAAGGATGTTTAAAGGATATTCTGCCGGTTATTTGCAAAAACATGAATGACATCAGGTGTTTTTCTGAACTGATTGGATGTATCTGTGTTTTTTTGGAGCTTTACTGCAATGTAAACGAGGAGGCCCTGTACATGGCGGATTTGCTGGTCAGCGATCCCTGCCTGGATGAGGCAGCGGAATTTCATACGGAGGATGTAAAAATAAAAATGACAGAATGCTATCATTTTTTACTGGATTTGGATTTGGTAGATGCTATTGAAGAATATGATGTTGTAAAAGCACTGCAGACTGAACTGAAGGGAAGAAATGATAAAATTCCGCAGACTATTTTGGGAAGATTGTATGCGTTTTGTCAGAGAATGTGAGGGGGAATGTAGGATGAATATCTGCAGGCCGATTACTTTTTTTAATAATTTTGTGCCGCCGTCAGAAAAGGTTCAAAAATGGGAATATGAGGCATTGGGATATTATGACGGTATTAGCATTGGAGAGAATCTGGTGAAGGATGATAGCTTTACGCTTAGGCAGATGTGGGATGCCCTGGCTGCCCAGGTAAAGGAAATGAGGGGAGAATATACGTCTCAGATAATCTATCTCTTTCGAAGTGAAAACGGGCAGGAGGTGATAAAAGATCAGGAGTTTTGGGAAGACCGAACGGAAAAGGATGAGCGTCCGTTCCTATTTATTACAATGCTTCGTCTGAACCTAAAGGTAGATTCTATTCTTAATTTGAAATCAAAAATAGAAAAAGAAATGCAGGATGACGGCATCCGTTTGATTACATATTTATCATTGGACAATAATGATTTGATCGTCGTGATCCGAAGCAGGGAGTATTCATCTGGAGCAGAGCTGATTGATTATTTCCATCAGAGGAAAAAGGCCGGAACTTTGGAGCGTTCTGTTATTTATGACAGCTTTTCGATCAGCGGGGTAAATAAGAAATGCCTGAATTCCCCGAATTATCAATTTGCGGACGGCCCCCGGATTATTGATAAGGTATGCCTGCGGGTCATTGAAAAGGAACCCGGCTCAATACAATTTTTGAAGGAGGGACTGGAGGAGTATATAGAGGATATTGAAGGAGCCGGTATTTATACATATCCAGTGCTTGGATGTGAGGATGAGGTAATCCTTTTGGAGCGGATTCCATCCGAAAAATTTTGGAGGCTCTACCGTGATCAGTATGGAATTTTATCGAGCACGAATCAGGATTTCTACAGAAAAGCTGCAGTTGGAATTACTGCTTTAGTGCTTCAATCAAGAACAAAAAAGCAGTTTAAAAAGGGTGTCTTGTTCGAGGCAAATGGAATTGCCGGAAGAAGAGTGCGGACGATGTGTGCGGAACTTCGGGAAAAATGTCTTGAATTTTATGAAACAGCGAGCAAAGACTATGAAAGCCGAGAAAAAATGTATTACAAGGCAATCCTGCAGATTATAAACTCTCTGCAGAAATATGAGAATATAGAATATATTGATTATACTTATGCGATGCTATATGCACCCATGAAAATGCTTCTGGAATTGATTGGAGATGTAAAAAGTCGAAAACGGGAGGCCATACTAAGTGATATTTCCAAGTTTTTTTATGCAATCAATCTTTTAACACAGAATTCTGTCCGCCTGGAGCGCCAATTTATTCAGAATGTAGAATTGAATGCCAGAATTTATGAGGCTCCCGTACAGCTCAGTACCTTCTATACAGCATATTTTAGTTTGCTGAGAGATATTCTTAATAAGCATGTGGATGTAAAACATAATTATGAATTTATGATATGTCCTGGAATGATTGAATATTTGAAGGTTCAAAGGCTGCTTCCCCATGCATCACAAATTAACCGCCTGCTTTTAGTGGAGATACCGGAAAATCAAATGTATGATGCAAAAAATCAATTGGTGGTAATGGCGCATGAAGCGGCGCATTTTGTGGGAAGAGGAATCCGAATGAGAAAGGAGCGGTATGAATTTATGCTGAAGTCTATCGTAAAGTCAGTCAGCACGCTTCTGATTCTGGACGAAGGGATGCATCAATATTGTACGAAATGGGCGATTGAGCGATTTGAAGAGAGATATTTAGAAGCGTTAAGGGAGGAGGCGGATAAATATTGTGCTCAAATAGAGAAACTGGGAAATGGAGATCGAAGTCTGGAAGATCGATATCATGCTGACTATATACTGGACGATCTCTGGATCAGTGCTCAAAATACGCTTTTAGGGAATGTCAGTTTGATGAATGAGATCGGTGAAGCCGCCCATGCGGAAAATATGAGCGCCTATAGGAATCAAAATATGAGCCCATCCGAGAAAATTGAAATGAGCAGAGCATTTCAGGATGAATTCGAGGAGCAAAAAAACAAATTTTTAATTCGAATGACGGTTCCCGGTACACATATGCCGGACGAAAGGTGTATGAATAATATCGTGGACAGCAACGTCCATATTTTTAAGGAATCCTTTGCAGATTTGATTAGTATATTGTTGCTGGGGCTTACGGCGGAAGAATATATTGATACCGTTCTGGAAACAACAGATCAATTAAGAAACCCCAATGTTTCGATTAATACTTCCATATGGAGACTGGCATTGGTAATAAAAACGATGTGTGAAAAAAGCACGGCATATGATGAGCAGTGGAGCATGAAAATACTGCAGGATATGGCTCAAAAAGAGGGCAGCTCACCTAAGGGAAAATTACTTTCAAAGATCCTGAAACTCTTAAATGACTACCTTTCGGGGAGATGGAGTATATTTGAGCTATACCAAAATGATGATCGGCTTAAGAATAGCCGAAAGCATATTGACAGGATGTATAATGATAAATTAGGATTGATTTTCTGCGACTATTTGAAGCTATGTTATGAGCAGTTCGAAAAGAACCGAACAGACGAGGTATACTGCAGCGAGCTGGATCACTTACGGTCGGTTTATCGGAAATTAAGCAGGATAGATAATATAGAAGAATATATTGTCTATCTTAGGCAGGTGATTGAAGCGTATAAAGAAAATTTTGTTGAGGATGTGAACAGATAAAAGGGATATTTCAGTTTTAAAGAGTATGAAAAATCAGAAATTTTTCTATTACTACACTTTCCGAAAATGGTGTAAGAGGGCTTCGCTTTAGTGTATTGTAGGGAGAGACAGCAGCGTAAAGCTGCAGCCTCTCCTTTTTGTGCAGCATATTCAATAAACTCCCCAATGTATCTTCTCCATCGGAAGCTCCTCCAGTGTCCGGGGCTTGGGATGGGATTTTGGAATGCCCAGAGACAGTATCGCCTCCAGACAGCAGGTTTCCGGGAAATGGAGAAGGGAGCGGAGATATTCTTCTGAGGTCTCCTTCCCTCCGGCAGCGGTCCGGAGCCTGCCCTGAATCCAACAGCTGCCGATGCCCAGGCTGTCTGCCATCAAGTGCATATTTGCCATGGCAATCGAACAGTCCTCGGTCCATACATCTGTTTTCTGCGGGTCAGCAAGGACCACGATTGCGCAGGAAGCGCCCTTAAGCATATCGGCCGAGCCCTCTCTGCAGCCGGCCATTTTACACAGCATCTCCTTATCCCGTACTACAATAAACTCCCAGGGACGGATTGCGCGGCCCGAAGCGGATAAGAGCCCGGCTTGAAGAATCAATGTAAGCTTTTCCTCCGGAATGGCTTCATCCGTGTAGGTGCGCACGCTGCGGCGGTTTTTCATCATTTCAATCAGTTCCATAAAGGCCTCCTTTATCATGGGAATTCTCACTTTTAACAGGAAGAAAAATCTTATATACCCTTATTATAAAGGAGGGATACTGCCGGGGCAAGAAAAAAGTGGCAGAAGGACGCAGGGCTGCAGGGATGAAAGAAGTGCTGGGCAGTCCGGAACCCAGAAAGCGGTCTGTATTGCAGCGTATCCCTTATCGGGCGAAGCCTGACGAAGCCCGCCGGCCCGAAGGGCATAAAAGGCGGTATACCCGAATGGGCATGCTATTGGCCGCGGAGAGAACAATATCCCAGATTCTGGAGCAGCGTCTGCATCTGGCAGATTCCCTTCTGCTGGGAGGTGATGATAGCCTGCAGGATGGGGCGCAGCTCCGGGCAGATGGGATATGCAAGGGTTAAGGAGGCCATCTCGACAGCTCCCATATGGTGCGGAATCATTTCCCGCATAAAGTCGCAGTTGATATGACCGGTGGTGCGGGCATTTTCCATTTTTGTAAACATAGTTTGTTTTATCTGATTCATCCGGTCCTGATATCGGATCTGATCTGCCCTTGTATTTTCAGTTTCCATGCAGCTGCAGCGAATCTGTTTCATATTTTCGATGCTTCTGGTCTGCTCTGTGATAATGCCGGATGCGATAGTCTGAAGCGGGGAGGACGTTATAATAAGGTTACATCGATAGAAGCCCGATAAAATAAGTGTTTCCGCTCATTTTCCCCAAAACAGAAACGAAACACTTTCAATGGATTCAGAGGAAAATCTGCCCGGGTTGGAATCGAAAATCCAGTTTGATGAGAGGTTTGCAGCAATGATGTAACATGAGTTGTCGGCAGAAAATTAAGTACGAACGAAGTGAATATTTGATTTTACCTGACAGTTCAATGAGAAACCAGAGGTTTCAAGTTGTATTATAACGAAAGAGGTGACACTATTGGAAATAACGTATAGACAAGCAGGTGACTATTTGCTGCCTGAATTGGAATTGCGTTCAGAGGAAACCAGAATCATAGGGAAATATGGTATGCTCAGAAGAACTTATCTGAAGGAGTATAAGCCGGGATGGTATCAGTCCATGCTTCTTACTGGAAAGCTGGACAAACATTTAGCAGATGTGGACGAACAGGCAACAATACGCTTTGAACAAATTGTGAAGCAAATGAAAAAAGCAGAAGGAGTGACAGAAGAACTAAAAAACGAGAATCAGTTTGTTTGGATACAGAAAATGAATAACATACAGGCTCGTGCGATGGAGATTATCGGGGAAGAGTTAATCTTCGTATAGGCAAATGAAATGTTGTGTAATCTCAATCATCTATTATTCTGAAAAAGGTATATTATCTAAAAATGAATGAATAAAATTCATTGACATTATTATACAAGTATGATATGTTGTACTTGGTAAGGACGGGAAAAGAGGTGATCGGATTTATGACCAGAATAACAAAAGCACCAGAAGAAAGAAGGCAGGAAATTATAGATACGGCAATGAAGGTCTTCTATGAGAAAGGTTATGAAAAAACATCTATTTCAGATATTGCGAGAGAAATGAATGTTGCTCAGGGACTTTGTTACCGCTATTTTTCATCAAAGGAAGAATTATTTGACACAGCATTAGATCAATATGCAGGGAGACAAGTGGAGCAGATAAGTGCCGTTTTAGATGAGCAAATGATTCTGGCAGATATTATCGAAAAGATGCCAACCTTTGTAGAGGTGGAAAATGACAATAGCTATGCTCAAAAAATATGTCATGAGACAGGCAATTTGAAATTTCATAACCAGTTGTCTTTGAAGATTTGTTCGAAACTGCAGCCTATCGTGTCAAATTTACTTGCTAA
>Ga0129308_1000136_pt1 | contig 127446 bp, 120 predicted proteins | sample L827metagenome_FD_94440 | JGI IMG/M metagenome (GOLD analysis project Ga0129308, IMG submission 94440) | Ring-tailed lemur group fecal microbial communities from Wisconsin, USA - L827 metagenome | ecosystem: Host-associated > Mammals > Digestive system > Large intestine > Fecal | place: USA...
GATTTTCAGCGGTTATAAGGCTTTTTCTGCTCCTTTCTTACAACTGCTTTTCAATTCACCACAAATGAGCCGCAGTCATATGTATTCGGGTGGAGAAACCACCCTTTACATATTAACTCTTGAGGGATTATTTTATATATTTGACCGGTGGAATACGCTTAGAGAAACTGACCACCCAGCTTTTAATCCCGGCTGTAGATCTTCTGAGCGGAGACACGGTTTGCTTTACCAATCTGAAGCCGGATGGAAAGGCTTTGTCGGGAAAAACAGGGGCAGCGGGAGCGGATCCCCAGATTCGCTGGGTCAATACAGGGCAGGTGGGGGAGATTATGATGGCAAGCAGCAGTGTGCCCGGAGTATTCCGGCCGGTGGAAATGGCACCGTATCTTCTGGTGGACGGAGGCGTGACAAATAACCTGCCGGTGGATTTGATGCGGGCTGCCGGGATCTCCCGGATTGTGGCGGTCGATATCGGATCGGACTATGAAATGCCGGAGCATGACTGTGTGTTTGAAATACTGTCCCATTCGTTTTCTATCATGAGCAGCAGCTTAAAGGACTGCCGTTCTATGGGTGAATGCCTGCTGCTGCGGCCGGAGCTGACGAAAAAAGCGGGTCTTTTGACCTTTGAATATATGGAAGACTGTATGGAGGCAGCCTATCGATATACCAGGGAGAACGCACCGCGCATTCGGAAAGAGCTTTGTTAATCCAAAGGGCGGACGGATTCCGTTTTCCAGCACTTTTTGGTAAATTTATTCTTGACAAAACGGGAACAGATGCTATAATCGGAAAATGAAGAGAGAAAGACAACACGTTGAGAAGACCAGTAGGATCGGGAAGCTGTCCAGAGAGAGGCGAAAAGGTGGGAGCGTCTTACAGCAGAGAGATACCGAAAACCAGCTTTGAGTGTCCCTTAATCGGGAACGGTGATTCCGTTATCATCAAATTGAGTGGTTCGGGCTGTCGGCAGTCCGTTCAACCAGGGTGGAACCGCGATAGATATCGTCCCTTGGCCTGCATCGAAGGATGCGTGCCAGGGGATTTTTTTACGCGATTGACGAGCCAAACGGACATACCTGCATGTTCACTTGGCGACCACCGCGGTAACGAGCAAAACCCGCAAAGCGTGTTTTGTCTCGTTTGTCAGGAGAACATTCCGTTTCAGAAACAATAAAATAAAAGGAGATACCGCAATGAAGATTACATTAAAAGACGGCTCAGTAAAAGAATATGCAAGCCCAATGTCCATTATTGACATTGCAAGGGATTTAAGCGAGGGATTGGCCAGAGCAGCCTGTGTCGGTGAGGTAGACGGTGAGGCCATGGATCTGCGTACCGTGCTTGACAGAGACTGCCAGTTAAACATTTTAACAGCCAAAGATGAGAAAGGTCTGGCAGCGCTGCGCCATACAGCCAGCCATGTCATGGCTCAGGCTGTAAAACGTCTTTATCCGGAGACCAAGCTGGCCATCGGACCGTCTATCGCAGACGGTTTTTACTATGATGTCGATCCGGCTTCCCCGTTAACGGCTGAGGATCTGCCGAAGATCGAGGCAGAAATGAAGAAAATCATCAAAGAAGGTCTTCCGCTGGAGCGCTTCACGAAACCGAGAGAGGAAGCGATTGCTTTCATGAAAGAAAAGGAAGAGCCGTATAAGGTAGAGCTGATTGAGGATCTGCCGGAGGGCTCTGAGATCAGCTTCTACAGCCAGGGCGAATTTACCGATCTCTGTGCCGGCCCGCACTTAATGAACACGAAGGGCGTAGGCAAGGCATTTAAATTAATGAACCTGGCAGGCGCTTACTGGAGGGGCAGCGAAAAGAATAAGATGCTGACCCGTATCTACGCAACTGCCTTTGCTTCCAAAGAGGATCTGGAAAGCTACATCACTATGATGGAAGAGGCCAAGAAGCGTGATCACAGAAAGCTGGGCAAAGAGCTGGGACTCTTTATGATGCATGATGCCGGTCCGGGCTTCCCGTTCTTCCTTCCGAAGGGAATGACTTTAAAGAACACCCTTCTGGACTACTGGAGAGAAATCCATAAAAAGGCCGGATATGTGGAAATTTCAACCCCTATCATCTTAAACAGAAGCTTATGGGAGACATCCGGCCACTGGGATCACTATAAAAATAATATGTATACTACAGTGATTGATGAGGAAGATTATGCCATTAAGCCCATGAACTGTCCGGGCGGCGTTCTTGTCTATGCATCGGAGCCGCGTTCCTACCGTGATCTGCCTCTGCGCATGGGAGAGCTGGGTCTGGTACACCGCCATGAAAAATCCGGACAGCTTCACGGTCTGATGCGTGTCCGCTGCTTTACGCAGGACGATGCGCATATTTTCATGACTCCGGAGCAGATTAAGGATGAGATTAAGGGCGTTGCTCATTTAATTAATGAAGTATACTCTCTGTTTGGATTTAAATACCATGTCGAGCTTTCCACCAGACCGGAGGACAGCATGGGAAGCGATGAAGACTGGGAGATGGCAACAGAAGGCCTGCGTTCCGCACTGGATGAGCTGGGTCTGGATTATGTGATCAATGAGGGCGACGGTGCATTCTACGGCCCGAAGATCGACTTCCACCTTCAGGATTCCATCGGAAGAACCTGGCAGTGCGGTACCATCCAGCTGGATTTCCAGCTTCCGCAGCGGTTTGAGCTGGAGTATACCGGCGCGGACGGCGAGAAGCACAGACCGATCATGATTCACCGTGTGGCATTCGGATCCATTGAACGTTTCATCGGTATTTTAATCGAGCACTTTGCCGGTGCCTTCCCGACCTGGCTGGCTCCGGTACAGGTGAAGGTACTTCCGATCTCTGATAAGTATGCGGATTATGCAAAGAAGGTGCTGGATGACTTAAATGAAGCCGGCATCCGCGCAGAGCTGGATACCCGTTCCGAAAAGATCGGCTACAAGATCCGCGAGGCACAGACGCAGAAGATTCCGTACATGCTGGTAGTAGGTCAGAAGGAAGAGGAAGAAGGCTGCGTTTCCGTCAGAAGCCGTTTCGCAGGAGATGAAGGAAGCAGCTCTCTGGAAAGCTTTATTTCCATGATTCAAAAGGAAATTGCCGAAAAAGCAATCCGTCCGGTGGAGAAAAAAGAAGAAAAGTAATTTCCGGAATAAATTACGGAAGCTTTACGCATACTAATCCTGCATTTCAAATATGAGAAAGAGTCAGGAGGTAATAGCTATGACAAAGCTGGATTGTAATGTAACCGGATGTGTACACAATGCAGAAAACTGCTGCTGTAAGAGCGCCATTATCGTAGAAGGCCATTCTGCCAAGGAAAAATGTGATACCTGCTGCGGCAGCTATGACGAAAAAAAGGGCGGCATGTTCCGCAATCTTTTCAAAACACCGGAGAATCGTCTGGAGGTAGAATGTGAGGCTGTCAACTGCGTATACAATAAGGAACGCCGCTGTGCTGCCGAACATATCGGTATTGTGGGCGGAAATGCCACGGAGGCGGTTCAGACAGAATGCGCAAGCTTTAAGGCAAGATAAAGGGAATCCTACTGTATCCTGATTTGGCCGGTGCACCCGGAAGGGGCGGCGGCTGAATCGGAACGGCGGGGCAGCGGATAATCTGGAAATAAGACCTGAAAAACATGGATAAAAAAACGGAAATATTTATGGAAAAACAGGTTGACATTTTCGGTGCAATGTAGTATAGTTATCAAAGTTGTGAGTGAATCGCAATGATACAGGAAAGCAGGTTATCCGCCTCACCCTGGCACGAGCAAGTGACCATGGGTTCATATCGTTGAGAAATTTCCTTAATTGGATTTCCTATTATGATAAGTGGATAGTCTGTCTATCCACTTATTTTTTATTAATCATCACAAGTTATGGGGGTGTACGGCTATTAGCGAATTAATGATTAACGAACAGATTAGAGACAGAGAGGTTCGTTTGATTGGCGAAAATGGAGAACAGCTTGGAATTATGTCCGCAAAGGATGCTTACAAGATGGCAAGAGAGGCAGAGCTTGATCTGGTAAAGATTGCTCCGACTGCAAAGCCGCCGGTATGTAAGATTATTGACTACGGAAAATACAGATACGAGCTGGCCAGAAAAGAAAAGGAAGCTAAAAAGAAACAGAAGGTAATCGAGGTTAAGGAAGTGCGTCTGTCACCGAATATTGATGACAACGATTTAAATACCAAGATGAACAATGCCAGAAAATTCATTGAAAAAGGCAATAAGGTAAAGGTTACGCTTCGTTTCAGAGGCCGTGAGATGGCTCACATGTCCAAAACAAAATATATCCTTGATGATTTTGCAGAAAAACTTTCTGATATTGCCACGGTTGATAAGCCGGCGAAGGTAGAGGGCAGAAGCATTGTGCTTTTCTTAACTGCAAAACGCTGAAAGGAACAGACGCGACTCAGTTAATTCGCGAAAGCTAAGTCTTTTCGAGTTTAACGGTGACTCATCCAGTCACAATAGACAAATATTAAGGAGGAAATATCAATATGCCTAAAATGAAAACAAGCAGAGCTGCTGCTAAACGTTTTAAAACAACAGGAACTGGAAAGTTAGTAAGAAATAAAGCTTACAAATCCCACATCTTAACCAAGAAATCTACTAAGAGAAAAAGAAATCTTAGAAAAGACATCGTTACGGATGCTACAAACAGCAAGGTAATGAAGAAGATTTTACCGTACTTATAAGATTTGAGATTAAGAAGGAGGAAATAAGCGATGGCAAGAGTAAAAGGCGGATTAAACGCTAAAAAGAGACATAATAGAGTATTAAAGCTGGCAAAGGGCTACAGAGGAGCTCGTTCCAAACAGTATAGAGTAGCAAAACAGTCTGTAATGAGAGCATTAACCAGCTCCTACGCAGGCCGTAAAGAGAGAAAGAGACAGTTCAGACAGTTATGGATTGCACGTATCAACGCTGCAGCACGTATCAACGGCTTATCCTACAGCAAGTTCATGTACGGCTTAAAGTTGGCTGGTGTTGAGATGAACCGCAAGATCTTATCTGATATGGCTATCAATGATGCAGAGGGATTTGCAAAGTTAGCTGAGCTGGCTAAGAGCAAATTAGCTTAATCTGCAATAGACACAGTCTATAAGCTGAATCGATACAGAAAAACCGGAGCGCCCGATCCGTTCGGATCCGATCAGGCGCTCCGGTTTTTTACGGAATAAAATAAAAAATCCGCTGTCAGGCGTACAGCGGATAAAAAAAGAACTCCCCGAGTAGGACTCGAACCTACGACAGCGCGGTTAACAGCCGCGTGCTCTACCGACTGAGCTATCGAGGAATAAACAGCCGCGAATTTCAATAAATCCGCTCAATTTATCTGTAATTATACTCCGAAAATCTGTGCTGTCAAGGGGCCCGAAGAAAAAATTCTGCGTAAAAAATGTGCAGTCTGAAAAAACAGCCTAAAAAACACAGACTTTCGGCGGGACAGAAAAACGGGATTGAAGAAAGAAAACTTAATAATTAAAAAAATTAAAAAAATTTGAAAAAAGTGGTTGCCATTCCGGAAACTTTGTGGTATACTAGCTTTCGTTGGTGAGGAAAACAAAAACACCAAATGCGGGAGTGCTGGAATTGGCAGACAGGCAAGACTAAGGATCTTGTGGGTGTATGCTCGTGTGGGTTCAAGTCCCATCTCCCGCACGATGCAGAAGTGGCGGAATTGGCAGACGCGCACGGTTCAGGTCCGTGTGAGAGCAATCTCATGAGGGTTCAAGTCCCTTCTTCTGCATGACCTTAAAGCCCTGATACCGAGACCGGTATCAGGGCTTTTGCTGTTGCAACTATAATCAACCATAGGAGGACCATCATGTTAGAACTGAAAAACATCTCTTTTGAGGTCCAGGAGGACAAAAGCCAGAAGGGAATTATCCATCATTTAGATTTGACGATAAAAGACGGAGAATTTGTTGTCATAACCGGCCCGAACGGAGGCGGAAAATCGACGCTTGCCAAGCTGATTGCCGGAATTGAAAAGCCGACCTCCGGTCAGATTCTGTTTGACGGAGAGGACATTACAGAAACGAGTATTACGGATCGCGCCAATCTGGGTATCAGCTTTGCGTTCCAGCAGCCGGTCCGCTTTAAGGGTGTGCAGGTCTTAGACTTAATCCGCCTGGCAGCCAAGGAAAATTTATCTGCGGCGGCTGCCTGTAAATATTTATCTGAGGTGGGTTTATGCGCGAAAGATTATATTAACCGTGAGGTGAATGCCAGCCTTTCCGGCGGCGAACTGAAGCGGATTGAGATTGCCACTGTGCTGGCCCGGGCATCCCGGCTGTCTGTATTCGATGAGCCGGAGGCCGGAATTGATTTATGGAGCTTTCAGAATCTGATTCAGGTGTTCGAACGGATGAGAGAGAATACCAAAGGCTCGATTATGATTATTTCCCATCAGGAAAGAATTTTAAATATTGCAGACCGCATCGTCGTGATTGCGGACGGAAGAGTGACCAGAGAGGGCACGAAGGATGAGGTGCTTCCGGATATTTTGGGAACGGCATCGGCAGTCGGCGGCTGCGACTTTTACCGCTGATTGGAAACGGAAACAGGAGGGAATGCGAAATGGATGAGATTCAGAGAACGCTTCTGGAAGAAGTAGCGGATTTACATGGCGTGCCGGCCGGCGCTTATAACATTCGCGCCAATGGTCAGATGGCGGGACGTCATACAACAGCTAATATTGATATTATTACAAAAGAAGATAAATCAGGCATTGATATTAAAATTAAAGAAGGAACAAAAAATGAGAGTGTTCACATTCCGGTTGTGTTAAGCCAGAGCGGGCTGACTGAGATGGTATATAATGACTTTTATGTCGGTGCGGATGCGGATGTGACGATTGTGGCCGGCTGCGGAATTCACAACAGCGGTGATGCCGCCTCTGAGCATGACGGAATTCATCGCTTCTTTATCGGAAAAAATGCCAGAGTGCGCTATGTGGAGAAACACTATGGAGCCGGAGACGGAAGAGGCGCCCGGATTTTGAATCCGACGACAGAGATTACCATGGATGAGGGAAGCTATCTGGAGATGGAGACGGTGCAGATTAAGGGCGTGGATTCCACGGTGAGAAGTACAACGGCAAACCTGGCTGCCGATGCCAGAATCGTGATCAAAGAGCGTCTCCTGACCCATGGAAGTCAGATAGCAGACAGTACCATTGAGGTGAATTTAAACGGAGAGGATGCCAGCGCCAATGTATTATCCCGTTCCGTAGCCAAGGAAGAGTCCAGACAGAAGTTTATCTCGATTATCAACGGCAACAGCCGCTGCGCAGGTCATACCGAGTGTGATGCGATCATTATGGATCATGCAAAGATTCAGGCAGTGCCGGAGCTGACGGCCAACGATCCGGATGCGGCCCTGATTCATGAGGCGGCCATCGGAAAGATTGCAGGAGAACAGATTATTAAGCTGATGACTTTAGGCCTTACGGAAGCGGAGGCAGAGGCACAGATTATTAACGGTTTCCTGAAATAAAGGCCAAAGGGGCTTTTTAAAAACGTTTTTCTAAAAAGAATGTCATAACGGAAGACTTCCGCGCATATATTTAGATGTAATATGAAAATATGGGTGTGCGTATGGACGGTCAAAAGACGGAAAACCTTCTGAATCTGTCATTGGATGCCACAGAGACAGAACGTGAGAAATCACCTGCCCTCCGGGAAGGATATGACAGGGAAGAAAGACGTTGGGAATTAATTATAAAATACAACGGAGAACTGGAACAGATAGAGGCTGCATTGCCGGAGATGACCGCGTTTCCTCTGGTCGGCGGCTATGCAGTCATCACAGTTCCGGAATCACTGATAGAGTCTTTGGCTGGTTTTTCACAGATCGAATATATGGAAAAACCCAAAAGGCTCTTTTTTTCTGTCAATAAGGCAAAGAGCGATTCCTGCATTCCGCCGGTCCAGAGAGGCGGTCCGGGAGAAATGGCCTTAAGCGGCCTGGGGGTGATCACAGCGGTGATTGACTCAGGGATTGACTATTTCCACCGGGACTTTCGTGATTCGGAGGGAAACAGCCGAATTTTAGAGCTGTGGGATCAGGATCGGGATGTGGTCTACAGCCGGGAGCAGATCAATGAGGCCTTACGGGCCGGGAGCCGGGAAGCGGCCTACCGGATTGTGCCGTCCCGGGATGTGAGCGGGCATGGGACGGCAGTGGCCGGGATCGCAGCCGGGAGCGGTCTGGAGGGGGACGGAACCTACCGGGGAGTGGCCTATGAGAGTGATTTGATCATTGTGAAGCTGGGGGCACCGAAATCGGATTCCTTTCCGAGAACAACAGAGATGATGCGGGCATTGGACTATGTGGTCCGGCGTGCCATGGATTATCAGATGCCGCTGGCAGTCAATTTAAGCTTTGGAAATACATATGGATCCCATGATGGAACCAGTCTTCTGGAAACGTATATGGATACAGTGGCAGCCATGGGACGCACGGTCATTGCGGTGGGAAGCGGAAACGAGGGAAGCAGCCGAGGGCATACCTCCGGAATTTTGCAAAGCGGTCTGCAGGGAAGAGGAGGCCCCGGAGAGGAGATCGAGCTTTCGGTGGGAGAATATGAGACGGGATTCGGCGTCCAGCTCTGGAAGGTTTATGTGGATGATTTTGCGGTAGAGTTAATCAGCCCGTCGGGCCGTTCCTCCGGGCCGATCACTCCGATCCTGGGTTCCCAGCGCCTTGCCTTTTCGGGGACAACAGTGCTTCTCTATTATGGGAAACCGAGTCCGTACAGTATGGCCCAGGAGATTTATTTCGACTTTATTCCGTCCGGCAGCTATGTGGAAAGCGGAATCTGGAAGTTCCGCCTGATTCCGAAAAAAATTACAGACGGAAGCTTCGATTTCTGGCTGCCGTCAGAAGCTGCGCTGACCCGTTCCACCCAGTTCCTCCGCCCGACGCCGGATACAACCCTTACCATCCCATCTACGGCGTCGAGGGTCATTACAGTGGGGGCTTATGATGATGCATATCAGGCGTATGCCGATTTTTCGGGGCGGGGATATACCAGGCTTTATCAGATTATTAAGCCGGATCTTGCAGCTCCCGGTGTCAATATTGTGACCTCTCAGGCAGGGGGCGGCTATGAAGCGGTGACCGGCACCTCCTTTGCGGTACCCTTTGTAACGGGCAGCGCAGCACTTATGATGCAGTGGGGGATTGTGGACGGCCGGGATCCGTATCTTTACGGGGAGAAGGTAAAAGCCTATTTGAGAAAGGGAGCAAATCCCTTGCCGGGAGAGCGCATCTATCCGAATCCGAGGCTGGGATTCGGAACCCTCTGCCTGTCCCAGAGCTTTCCGGAATGAATTTGTGCGGAGGAATGTTACGACGGACTTTTACACAGAGTGTTTTTCATCTTTTGTTCTTTTTTTCTAAATTTTTTAGAAAGTATTCACGAATAAAGGGTGTTAAAAAGTAAAAAAATATGATATTATAGTTGGATAATGGGTGAACTTTTGAGCGAATTTTCATAAGTGTTCTGAATAAGGGTGGGATCGCTATGAATATCAGAGAAACGACGGAACAGTGGGAGAAAGAATATTTGAGTCCCTATGCGGCTTTGAGTATTAACACAAAGGGACGGGATCGGGCGGAGGAGCTGTGTGATATCCGGCCGGAGTATCAAAGAGATCGGGATCGGATCCTGCACAGCAAATCCTTCCGGCGGCTGAAGCATAAGACGCAGGTTTTTCTGGCTCCGGAGGGAGATCACTACCGGACCAGGCTTACCCATACGCTGGAGGTGTCTCAGATTGCCAGAACCATTGCCAGAGCGCTGCGCCTGAATGAATCGCTGACAGAGGCCATTGCTCTGGGGCACGATTTGGGCCATACGCCCTTCGGCCATTCGGGAGAAGCGATTCTGGATAAGCTCTGCAGCGAGGGCTTTGCCCACTATAAGCAGAGTGTCCGCGTAGTGGAGGTGCTGGAAAAGAAAGGAAAGGGGCTCAATCTGACCTGGGAGGTGCGTGATGGGATTTTGAATCATCGGACCAGCGGACACCCATCCACGCTGGAGGGTCATATTGTGCGGCTTTCTGACAAAATTGCTTATATTAATCATGATATCGATGACGCGATCCGGGCAAGGATTTTCAGAGAAGAGGATTTGCCGCGGGAATATACGGATATTTTAGGCCACAGTGTCCGGGAACGGCTCAATACCATGATTCATGATTTGATTTATCAGAGTGTCGATAAGCCGGTGATTGCCATGTCTCCGGGAATGGAAAGCGCCATGCACGGCCTGCGGCGGTGGATGTTTGAGAATGTTTACCGAAACGGTGTGGCCAAGATGGAGGAGGGTAAGGCACAGCAGATGCTGGTTATGCTTTATGAGTATTATTTAAAGCATATCGATGAACTGCCGGAAGAATACTTATTGATGATGCAGGAGCGGAATGAGACAGAGGAAAGGACGGTCTGCGATTACATAGCCGGTATGACGGATGTCTATGCCATTGACCGGTTCCATGATCTGTTTATTCCGCAGTCCTGGAAGGTATAGGAGGTTTTCATGTATTATCCGGAAGAAGTAATAGAAGAAGTCAGAATGAGAAGCGACATCGTGGATATCATTTCCGGGTATGTGAGGCTTCAGAAAAAGGGAAGCAACTTATTCGGCTTATGTCCCTTTCACCACGAAAAATCACCGTCCTTTTCCGTATCGCCGTCCAAGCAGATGTATCACTGTTTCGGCTGCGGTGTCAGCGGAAATGTGATTACCTTTGTGATGGAATATGAAAACTATTCCTTCAGAGAGGCTGTGGAGATGCTGGCGGATCGATCCGGTGTGAAGCTTCCGAAGATGGAATATTCCAGGGAGGCCAAAGCGCTGGCGGATCGGAAGGCGGCGCTTTTGGAGATCAATAAGCTGGCGGCAAATTATTTTTACTATCAGCTGAAACAGCCTCAGGGGAAGCTGGGATATGATTATCTGACGAGACGGAAGCTGACGGATGAGACCATCCGGCGGTTCGGCCTTGGCTATTCCAATAAAATCCGGGATGATCTGTACCGATACCTCCGGGGAAAAGGATATGAGGACGGGATTTTGAAGGATACAGGGCTTGTGACCATTGAGGAGCGTGGCACCAGGGATAAGTTTTATAACCGGGTCATGTTTCCGATTATGGATGTCAACAGCCGTGTGATCGGCTTCGGCGGCCGTGTGATGGGAGACGGAGAGCCGAAGTATTTAAACTCCCCGGAAACCCCGCTTTTTGACAAAAGCCGGAACTTATACGGTCTTAATTATGCCAGGACATCGAGAGAGCGCTATATGCTTTTGTGTGAGGGCTATATGGATGTGATCGCCATGCATCAGGCGGGCTTTACCAATGCGGTGGCCTCCCTGGGAACTGCGCTTACCGAGCAGCATGCCGCGCTCTTAAAGCGCTATACGGAGCAGGTGATTTTAACCTATGACAGCGACGGCGCGGGAGTGAAGGCGGCGCTGCGGGCAATTCCGATTCTGAAGCGGGCCGGGATTTCCACAAAGGTTCTGAACATGCGGCCCTATAAGGATCCCGACGAATTCATGAAGAATCTGGGACCGGAGGAATTTAAAAAGCGGATTGAAAATGCCAGAAACAGTTTTCTGTTTGAGATAGATATATTAAAGGAAAGCTTTGATATGGGGGATCCGGAGCAGAAGACGGAATTTTATAACCGGACGGCCAGGAAGCTTCTGGAGTTTTCGGAGGCGCTGGAGCGGGATAATTATATTCAGGCGGTTTCGAGGGAGTTTTTTATTCCGTATGAAGATTTGAGAAATTTAGTAAATCAGCTGGGAAACCGTTTTGGGACAGGCATTCGGGAGACGGATGGATCGTACGGGCGGGAGGAGTCCAGGGAACGCCCCCAGGCACCGGGAAAGAAGAAGGACAAGGAAGAGGGGATCCGCAAATCGGAGCGCCTTCTTTTGACCTGGCTGATTGAGGAACCGGAGCTGTTTGAACGGATCCGGGGAATTATCGGTCCGGAGGATTTTGTAAAGCCTCTTTACCGGGCGGCAGCCGAAGAGGTGTTTAAAGCCCACGAGACGGGAGAGGTGAACCCGGCGGCAATTTTAAACCATTTTATTGATGATGAAGGAAACTACAGGGAGGTGGCAGCGCTTTTTAATGCCAGTCTGGAGGAATCCTTAAGCAATGAGGAACAAAAGAAAGCATTTTCTGAAACGGTGCGGAGGATTAAGAAAAACAGTCTGGAGTACCAGATCCGGCATGCGGAAGGAATCGAGCAGCTGCAGGGGCTGATAAAGGCCCAGGCTGAGCTTGCTAATCTGCATATTTCACTGGACTAGGGAGAAACTAGAGTATGGTTCCCGGAAACAATACGGCGGGTCCGGATTGTGACGGCGATGAAGCTATGGAAGGATGGAAGAATATGGAAGAAAAGGTAGTGACATTTGAGGAAAAGCTGACACAGCTTTTGGAGCTGGCAAAGAGTAAAAAGAATGTGCTGGATAATAAAGAAATTCTGAACTTTTTCCATGGCGAGATTTTGAGCCCGGACCGGCTGGATCAAATTGATGAATTTTTGGAGCGCAACAAAGTCGATGTGCTCCGGTTTGATGAGGATCTGGATATTGATCCGGATCTGTTTATGGAAGATGAGATGGCATCAGAGGAAGATCTGGATGTGGACAATCTGGATCTGAGTATGCCGGAGGGGATGAATCTGGAGGATCCGGTGCGGATGTACTTAAAGGAAATCGGAAAGGTTCCGCTGCTTTCCCCGGAGGAAGAGATTGAGCTGGCCAAACGGATGGAGCTGGGAGATGAATCGGCCAAGGAACGGCTGGCTGAGGCCAATCTTCGTCTGGTAGTCAGCATCGCCAAGCGCTATGTGGGGCGCGGTATGCAGTTTTTGGATCTGATCCAGGAAGGCAATTTAGGGCTTATTAAGGCCGTGGAAAAGTATGATTATTCCAAGGGCTTTAAATTCAGTACGTATGCCACCTGGTGGATCCGCCAGGCGATTACCCGGTCCATCGCCGATCAGGCGAGAACCATTCGGATTCCGGTGCATATGGTGGAGACCATCAACCGTTTAATCCGCACCTCCAGACAGCTTTTGCAGGAATTGGGGCGGGAGCCAACCCCGGAAGAGATTGCAGAGCGGATGGACATGCCTGTGGACCGGGTGCGGGATATCATGAAAATCTCCCAGGATCCGGTTTCTTTAGAGACACCGATCGGAGAGGAAGAGGACAGCCATTTGGGAGATTTTATCCAGGATGACCATGTGCAGGTTCCGGTGGACGCGGCCACCTACACGCTGCTTCATGAACAGCTGATGGAGGTATTGGATACCCTGACAGAGCGGGAGCAGAAGGTACTGCGTCTGCGTTTCGGCCTGGATGACGGCCGGCCCAGAACCTTGGAGGAGGTTGGCCGGGAGTTCAATGTGACAAGGGAGCGGATCCGTCAGATTGAAGCCAAGGCCCTGCGAAAGCTCCGCCATCCGAGCCGGAGCAAGAAGCTTAAGGATTATCTGGATTAAAGAATAAGATACAGAGAGGTTGCAGATGAAACTGTCTAAACGCCTGGAAACGATTGCTTCCTTTGTGCAGGAGGGAAGCATCGTTGCCGATATTGGAACGGATCACGGATACATACCGATCCATCTGGTAAAGAATGGGATTTGCTCTCATGCCTATGCCATGGATGTTCGTAAAGGGCCCCTGGAACGGGCCGGTGCCCATGTGAAGGAATGGGGACTGGAGGATAAAATCACGCTGCGTCTGTCAGACGGACTTGTAAAGCTGGCCCCCGGAGAGGCGGATACGGTGGTGATTGCCGGGATGGGCGGAGAGCTCATCAACCGCATTTTGGAAAACGGGCGCCACGTGTGGGAATCTGTCAGCAGATGGATCCTTTCCCCGCAGTCAGAGCTGGGGGAGGTACGGCGGTATCTGGAACACTGGGGCTTTGTGATTTTGAAAGAGTCCATGGTGGAAGAAGACGGGAAATTTTATACGATTATGGAAGCAGGACGGGGCTGTATGAAGCTTTCAAAGGCCTGCTATTATGAATACGGGGTGGATCTGATCCGGAAACAGGATCCGGTATTAAGGGTTTATCTGGAAAAGGAAGAGAAGGTTTTAAGCTCCATTTTGAAAGGTTTAAAGGCTCAGGATACGCCGGGAGCCAGAAACAGGCAGCAGGAGCTGGAGAAAAAAATGAAGGTTTTGAAGGAGGCACAGCATGAGATGCAGTGAGATTATCAAGATTTTAGAGGAGCTGGCGCCCGAGTCTCTGGCCTGTGACTGGGATAATCCGGGTCTCTTGGCGGGACGGAGTGATAAAGAGGTAAAAACCATATTTTTGGCCGTGGATGCCATGGATTCTGTCCTGGATCAGGCGGAACATGTCGGCGCGGATCTTTTGATTACGCATCACCCGCTGATTTTTAAAGCGCTTAAAAAGGTCAATGATCAGGACTTCATCAGCCGAAGGATTCTGCGGATGATTCAGAAGGATATGTCCTATTATGCCATGCATACGAATTTTGATGCGGCGCCTGGCTGCATGGCGGATTTGGCAGGAACGATGCTGGGGCTTTCCGATACTGCTGTGCTGGAACCCATGGGGCTGACAGAAAGCGGAGTTCCCTATGGCATCGGAATCTGCGGAAGCTTCGAAAAGAAGATGACGCTTCTGGAGACAGCAGAGCATGTGAAGGATGCCTTCGGGATTCCCCATGTGAGTGTATTTGGAGATCCGGCGGGAGAGCGGCGGATTCAAAGGGCGGCTGTCTGCCCGGGAGCGGGAGGAAGCACTCTGAAGGAAGCTCTGAAAAGCGGTGCGGATGTCTATATTACCGGAGATATCAGCCATCATGAAGGGATTGATGCCGTGGCCGAGGGGATGGCGGTGATTGATGCCGGACATTATGGAATTGAGCATATTTTTGTGGGTTTCATGAAAGCTTACCTGACAGAAAAGCTGGGAGATAAGGTCCGGATAGAAATGGCGGAAACCGTATTTCCCAATTGTGTCGTATAGGGAAGGGCAGAGAGCGAAAGGAAGGGATTTTATGCCAGCAGTGACAATCGGAAGCGAAATCCGGGAATACCGGGAGGGCATTACGTATGGGGAGATTGCCAGTGAGTATGAAGGCAGAGAAGGAGGAGAGATTCTTCTTGTCTCGGCAAACGGGCGGCTTCGGGAGCTGCATAAGCGGCTCAAGGGAGACTGTACCCTGCGCTTTATTACAGCCAGAGATCGGGAAGGATTTTCCGCTTATCAGCGGAGTGCAGTATTCCTGCTTTTAAAATCCTTTTTTGATATAGCAGGAAAAGAAAATGTGAAGAAGCTGACCGTCTGCTTTTCCATGGGGAACGGGCTTTATATTGAGCCGGAGGGCAATATTTCCCTGGATCAGGCGCTGCTTGATCAGGTGAAGGCAGAGATGAGGCGTCTGGTGGACTTGGATCTGCCGTTCTTAAAACGGAGTGAGAATACGGATGATGCAGTGGAACTGTTTCACAGGCATGGCATGTATGACAAGGAAAAGCTGTTCCATTACCGCCGGGCTTCCCGGGTGAATATCTACAGTATTGAAAACTTTGAGGATTATTTCTACGGATATATGGTAAAGAGCAGTTCTTACATCAAGCTGTTTGACTTACAGCTCTATGATGAGGGGTTTGTGCTGCTTTTGCCGACCCGGTCCAATCCCGGAGAGATTTTACCGTTTTATCCCAGAAGAAAGCTGTTTGAGGTACAAAAGGAGTCTGAACAGTGGGGAAAGAAGCTGGGTGTCTTTAACGTGGGGACCTTAAATGAAGCAATCGCCCAGGGGCGGATGAATGATCTGATCCTCATGCAGGAGGCTTTGCAGGAAAAGAAAATCGGCGACATTGCGGAGCAGATTGCAGGGTCGGGGCGGAGTAAATTTGTCATGATTGCCGGTCCGTCCTCCTCCGGAAAGACGACCTTTTCCCACCGTCTGTCGATTCAGCTGAGTGCGCTGGGCTTAAAGCCCCACCCGATTGCAGTGGATGATTATTTTGTCAACCGGGTCAACAGCCCCAGGGATGAAAAGGGAAATTATGATTATGAATCCCTGTATTGTATTGATATTCAGCAGTTTAACGAGGACATGACAGCGCTTCTGGCCGGAAAGAGGGTGGAAATGCCCCATTATAATTTCGTTACGGGAGAGCGGGAGTATAAAGGGGATTTCCTGCAGCTGGGAAGCGATGACATTCTCGTGCTCGAAGGGATTCACTGCCTGAATGATGAGCTGTCCTACAGCCTTCCCAGGGAAAGCAAGTTTAAGATTTATATCAGCGCCCTGACGCAGTTAAATATCGATGAACATAACCGGATTCCGACTACAGACGGAAGACTGATCCGCCGGATGATTCGGGATGCCAGAACGAGAGGCTCGTCGGCTCAGGATACCATCCGGATGTGGGATTCCGTGCGCAGGGGCGAGGAGCGCAACATTTTCCCCTTCCAGGAGGAGGCGGATGTGATGTTCAATTCGGCTCTCCTTTATGAGCTGGCAATTTTGAAGCAGTACGCGGAGCCGCTGCTCTATGGAATTCCCAGGGAATGTGCGGAGTATACAGAGGCCAAGCGGCTGTTAAAATTCCTGGATTATTTCCTGGGTGTCAGCAGCGAGCGAATTCCGCAGAATTCGATTCTGCGCGAGTTTGTGGGAGGAAGCTGTTTTAAAGTATGACAAAAAGCGGGAGAGAACGAAAGGATGTGCGCCGGGCGTAAGCCAGGCAGCAGACCGGGCGGCGGAAAAACGGATGGACAAAGCGGAAAAACTGTGATAAACTGATAACGTTTTGAGTAAGACAAATGGCCGCAGCTGCAGGTGCCGAAAGGCCGCAGGTGAGGAAAGTCCGGGCTTCACAGGGCAGGATGCCAGATAACGTCTGGTGGAGGCGACTCCAAGGACAGTGCAACAGAAATGTACCGCCGCGGCAGAGCACTTGGCGAGGTATTTTCGAGCCTAGTGCGAGCCCGCGGTAAGGGTGGAAGGGCAGTGTAAGAGACTACCGCCCGGCTGGTAACAGCCGGGGCACATGTAAACCCCATCCGAAGCAAGACCGAACAGGGGGCATAAGGCGGCCCGTCTGCTCCCGGGTAGGTCGCTTGAGCCGGCCGGCGACGGCCGGTCTAGATAGATGGCCATTCAACGACATAACCCGGCTTATCGTTTTGCTCAAATCTAACATAAAAACTCTCGGGAAATGGAAGTGCGCCGTTTTGGCGGTTCGGATTTCCCGAGAGTTTTTATATTGCAGTCTGCTGCACTCTTTTATCTGATATTTTGCAGGTTACAGGATTTTACAGGAGCTTCCTGTCTATTTCCGGGAATACTTTTCGTCACAATACCGGCAGCGATAAACCTCTTTTGCCTCATCCGCCAGGTAGAAAATATGAGGCAGCTCCTGTTCGATGGAGGTAATGCAGCGGGGATTTTTGCAGGAAATCACATTGGTAATGATCTTCGGCATTTTTACCCGTTTTTTCTCCACGATATGACCGTTCTCTATGATATTGATGGTAATATTGTGATCAATATAACCCAGCACATCCACATTTACCAGATCCAGTCCGCCGTCGATTTTGATGATATCCTTCCTGCCCATTTTGCGGCTCTTGGCATTTTTGATGATGGCAATCTGGCAGTCCAGCTTGTCCAGTCCCAGTTTAAAATAGATGTCCATACTTTTTCCGGCCTGGATGTGATCCAGAACGATGCCGTCGCTCAGTCCGCTGATATTTAACATGGTTGCTTCACCTCCAGTAATGTCATGATCAAGGCCATTCTCACATATACACCGTACTGCACCTGCTTAAAGTAGGCAGCGCGGGGATCCTCATCTACCTCCACGGAGATTTCGTTGACTCTGGGGAGCGGATGAAGAACAAACATGTCCTCCTTGGCCAGCTTCATCTTTGCTTTGTCGAGAATGTAGCAGTCTTTCATGCGGATATAGTCCTCTTCATTGAAAAAGCGCTCTCTCTGAACGCGTGTCATGTAGAGAATATCCAGCTCCGGCATGGCGTCCTCCAAATTTTCCACCTCGCGGTATTCAATCTGTCTGGAATTTAATACATCCTCCTTGATGTAATCCGGGACGCGAAGCTCCGGAGGGGAAATCAGCACGAAACGGATACCGGTATAGCGGACCAGCGCATCAATCAGAGAATGGACGGTACGGCCAAACTTCAAATCGCCGCAGAGTCCCACGGTCAGATGATCTAAGCGCCCTTTTAAGGAACGAATGGTCATCAGATCGGTCAGGGTCTGTGTGGGGTGCTGGTGACCGCCGTCGCCGGCGTTGATTACGGGAATCGAGGATTTAGTGGAAGCTACCATGGGAGCGCCTTCCTTTGGATGACGCATGGCACAGATATCTGCAAAACAGGAAATAACACGGATTGTATCAGAAACACTTTCACCCTTTGCCGCGGAGCTGGAGTCAGCGGAGGCAAAACCCAGTACGCTGCCGCCCAGATTCAGCATGGCAGCCTCAAAGCTTAGGCGCGTTCTGGTACTTGGTTCATAAAACAGGGTTGCAATCTTTTTGCCGTCACATACATGAGCGTATTTCTGGGGATACTTTTCAATGTCAGAGGCCAGATCAAGGAGCTGGTCGATTTCCTCCACGGAAAAGTCCAGAGGATTTAACAAATGTCTCATTTGATTCTCCTTTTTGTTCTTTTTGGAAAGTATTATATAGTATTTCATAGGAGATTGCTATAGATTTTCCGCAGATTTTCAAAAAACTTGCGCATTGAAAATGGAAATAGAAGGTTCGATGCCCGGCCGGGTGCAAAGACCGGGCCGGGCATCGGGAAAATCCAAACAGAAAGATAAAACCTGTCACAAAACCATCTGAATAATCGTTTTAAGTTATAGAGAGTTTAGGCGGTTGCCGGAGTGATCTTCATCCGGTCTGTATTCGAATATATCTTCCACCTTGCAATTTAAAATACTGCACAGAGTTTCAATCGTATGTGTGGAAACGTACATATTCTTTTTCAGACGTCCAAGCTGTCCGGCGCTGAAGCCATAGTATTTGATCAGGCGATATTGGGTGATTTCTTTCTTCTTCATGGTTTCCCATAATTTATCATATGTAATCAAGGCATTAACACCTCCAATACCATTAAATACTGAACAGCTTTGGTTGCATATTATCCATAAATGGCGTATATTTGGTTGACAGAGGGAGGAAACGTGTTGTGAAAAAAATATTACTGTCTTTATTTTATCTTAGTTGTTTTTTGGCACTGTCTGCGGCGATATATCGCCTGGCAGTCTGGGTCCCTCCGAACCCCTGGGAAACGGGATATGACCGGTACCGTCTCTGCAGCGGAATGATTGCCGTCATAGTTTCAGCTCTGGCAGTGGGAGGGGCTGTTCTGCTGGAAATGGTTTTATCGGATTTCGGAGAGGATGAGTAGATCTGTAGGTTCCTCTTTCAGGCCATCGGCATGCAGAATTAAAATGATGCGGATAGGCGGCTGTAAAATGAGGACTTGACAATTTCGGTAAAAAACACTATGATATCAAAGAAAAGGCAGTGAAAAAGAGGAGTACGTCTGAAAACCCCGACAGAGAGAGCCGCCCACCGGTTGAGAGGCAGCTTCGGCACGTGCGGACGGAAGGTAGCTTTGGAGCCGGATTTCTGAACGCAGGACAGGCAGAGGAAAGGGCCTGTGGTGCCGGTAGGAGATCACGGATCGTCCCCGTTACAGGACATAAAGAGAATCGGATATCCGCTCCATCACAACAGAGGACAGGGAGGATACCGGTTAAATAAAGGTGGTACCGCGAGCAGCTTCGCCCTTTGCATTAGATTGCAGAGGGCGTTTTTGAGTTTGGAAAGGGGAATGATGCCGTGGAGAAGAAAGGACGGATTCAAAGCTGCGACAGCTGTGGAAATTACGTTTACGATGATGAATACGGCTATTATGTCTGTGAGGCAGATTTAGATGAGGACGAGATGGCTGCCTTTCTGGGAAACCGCCGTTTCGCCTGCCCCTATTATCAGAGCGATGACGAGTACCTGATTGTAAGAAAACAGATGTAGGGGCAATGGAGCATTCCGGAAGCTCGGAAGGAAAAGAAGTGTGACAGTGAAAGGGAATTATCAGGATAGAGAAACGAAAAGGAGAATGAGACCATGAAGGAACTGGAAAAGACTTATAATCCGGCGGACATTGAGGAACGCCTGTACCAGAAATGGCTGGACAGCAAGTATTTTGCCGCCGATGCCGCCCGGGGAAGAAGAGAGGGGAAGAAGCCCTTTACCATCGTGATGCCGCCGCCCAATATTACGGGCCAGCTTCATATGGGTCATGCCCTGGATAATACCATGCAGGATATTCTGATCCGCTATAAGAGAATGCAGGGCTATGAGGCGCTGTGGCAGCCGGGAACCGACCATGCCGCCATTGCCACCGAGGTAAAGGTCATTGATAAGTTAAAGAGTCAGGGCATTGACAAGCATGACTTAGGCCGGGAGGGCTTTTTAGAGAAGGCCTGGGAGTGGAAGGAAGAATACGGCAGCCGTATCGTAAAGCAGCTTCATAAGCTGGGCTCCTCCGCAGACTGGGACAAGGAACGGTTCACCATGGATGAGGGCTGTTCCGATGCCGTTCTGGAGGTATTTACGAAATTATACGAAAAAGGCTATATCTACAAGGGCTCCCGCATCATCAACTGGTGTCCGGTCTGCCAGACCTCGATCTCCGATGCGGAGGTAGAGCATGAGGAGCAGGACGGCTTCTTCTGGCATATCAATTATCCCATTGTGGGAGAAGAGGGCCGTTTTGTGGAGATCGCCACGACTCGTCCGGAGACCTTATTAGGTGATACGGCGGTGGCTGTGAATCCGGAGGATGAGAGATATCAGGATCTCATCGGCAAGATGTTAAAGCTTCCGCTGACCGACCGGGAGATTCCGGTGATTGCCGACGAATATGTGGATAAGGAGTTTGGTACCGGCTGCGTGAAGATCACCCCGGCCCATGACCCCAATGACTTCGAGGTGGGCAAGCGCCACAATCTGGAAGAAATCTGCATCATGAACGATGATGCGACCATCAGCGTGCCGGGCAAGTATCAGGGCATGGACCGCTATGAGGCCAGAAAGGCCATGGTAGCTGATTTAACGGAGCAGGGACTTCTGGTGAAAGTAGTTCCCCACTCCCACAACGTAGGAACCCATGACCGCTGCGGCACCACGGTAGAGCCCATGGTAAAGCCCCAGTGGTTTGTAAAGATGGACGAGATGGCAAAGCCGGCCATCGAGGCCTTAAAGTCCGGCCGCTTGAAATTCGTTCCGGAGAGCTTTGGAAAGACCTATCTTCACTGGCTGGAGGGCATCCGCGACTGGTGTATCTCCCGTCAGCTCTGGTGGGGACACCGGATTCCGGCCTACTACTGTGATGATTGCGGAGAGATGACCGTGGCAAAGACGGCTCCGGCTTCCTGCCCGAAGTGCGGCGGCACCCATCTGCGTCAGGATGAGGATACCCTGGATACCTGGTTCTCCTCTGCTCTGTGGCCCTTCTCCACGCTGGGCTGGCCGAAGAGCACGCCGGAATACGAGTATTTCTATCCGACGGATGTACTGGTAACGGGCTATGATATCATCTTCTTCTGGGTTATCCGTATGGTATTCTCCGGCCTGGAGCAGACCGGAAAGGAGCCGTTCCACACTGTATTGATTCACGGCCTGGTACGGGATTCTCAGGGCCGCAAGATGAGCAAGTCTCTGGGCAACGGCATCGATCCGCTGGAGGTCATTGACAAGTACGGTGCAGACGCTCTGCGTATGACCCTGATGACGGGAAATGCACCGGGCAACGATATGCGTTTCTACTGGGAGAGAGTAGAGGCCAGCCGGAACTTTGCCAATAAGGTATGGAATGCGTCCCGTTTCATTATGATGAATATTGAGAAGGCGCCGGAGGCTTCTGCGGCACTCTCTGACTTGACCATGGCAGACCGCTGGATCCTTTCCAAGGTGAATACCCTGGCCAAGGATGTTACGGAGAATATGGATAAGTACGAGCTGGGAATTGCCCTTCAGAAGGTGTATGACTTCATCTGGGAAGAGTTCTGCGACTGGTATATCGAGATGGTAAAGCCGAGACTGTGGGATGACAATGACACCACCAAGGCAGCCGCCATCTGGACCTTAAAGACGGTATTAATCCAGTCCTTAAAGCTTCTGCACCCCTATATGCCGTTTATTACCGAGGAGATCTTCTGCAACCTGCAGGAGGAAGAGCCGTCCATCATGGTATCCCAGTGGCCGGTTTATCAGGAAGAGTGGAACTTTGAGAAAGAGGAGCATGCAGTGGAGACCATCAAGGAGGCGGTTCGTGCCATCCGTAATGTCCGCACTTCCATGAATGTTCCGCCCAGCAAGAAGGCCAAGGTATTTGTGGTATCGGAGAAGGAAGAGGTTCTGGAGATCTTCGACCACAGCAGAAGCTTCTTCGCCAGCCTGGGCTATGCAAATGAGGTAGTCCTTCAGAAGGACAAGGCAGGAATCGCCGAGGACGCCGTATCGGCGGTAACGGCACAGGCGACCATCTACATGCCGTTTGCAGAGCTGGTGGATCTGGACAAGGAGATCGAGCGCCTGAAGAAGGAAGAGGAGAAGCTGACGAAGGAATTGGCCCGCGTCAACGGAATGCTGAACAACGAGAAATTCGTGAGCAAGGCGCCGGAGGCAAAGATCGCTGAGGAGAGGGCAAAGCTGGAGAAATATACTCAGATGATGGCTCAGGTGAAGGAAAGACTGGGACAGCTTACAAAGTAAAAGAAAAACTGTGTTCTTAGAGCGAAAAGACGGGAAAAAAGACAGAAAAATAAAAAGCGAGGAGGTATCGGAAACTGGCGGGGTTACGCCGGCGTTCCGTTACCTCTTCGCTTTTTCTATGCGGGAGAAGATTTCTTTTTCCCCGTTATTTTTCCAACACCCGGATTCCCTTCAGAATAAAGCTTTCCGTAAGCTCTGCCATATGTTCCGGGCTTTCCCGCATGCCGGAATCCAGCCAATACTGGACAATTCCGATGCAGCCTGTGATCATAAAGGAGGAATAGGCGCCGAGAGAATCGGGATCCTCGGAAAATTTCAAATCCAGCCAATGCCGAAGAAAACGTTCCCTTAGAATGCTCTGCAGGCGGCTGACGAAGCTTAAATCGCCGTTTGCTCCCATTAAAATGGAGATAATATCGGAATTCCGTTTTACCATGGGGTAAAGCTCCAGGAAAATAAGGGACGGCTTGACCATTAGATCCTGTACACTGTAATGATTCAGCACATCCTCCAATTCGGACATGAGTTCATTTTCAATCTGCTCCATCAGATCATATACATCTTTATAATGAAGGTAAAAGGTGCCGCGGTTAATATCAGCCATCTCGGCGATCTCGCGGACTGTAATATCCTGAACCCGTTTTTCCTTTAAGAGAGTAGTAAGGCACTGGCGGAGCAGACGCCTTGTCTTTCGAACCCGCCGATCCAGTGTTTCTTCTTTCATAAAAAAATCTCCTTTGCTGCTCCATTTTTGTTGCTTATGGAGAAAAATTATCATTAATAGACAGATTATAGACGAATGTTGATTAATAGAATAATTGTAGGAAAATGATTATTGTATTAATCATCGCAACTTAGTATAATGCATTATAGTCTAAAAATAAACAAATGTCAATTAATTGTCCCGAGTTGTTTAAAAGTGAAAGGGTATCGGAATGAAGAATTTTGTGATTTGTATCGGAAGAGAGTTTGGGAGCGGCGGCCACAGAGTCGGAAGACTTCTGGCAGAGGAGCTGGGAGTTCCCTGTTATGACAGACATTTGATAGAAGAAGCAGAGGCCTGCAGCGGATATGACAGAAAGGAGCTGGAGGATGCGGATGAAATGAAAGCGAATCCATTCCTCTTTAAAGTACCTGCCAAATCGAATCCTTTTACCGGCTATGGAAAGCCGATGAATGATACGTTGTTTGCCATTCAGTCAAAGCTCATTAAAGACTATGCGGAGAAAGGCTCCTGTGTCATTGTGGGCCGATGTGCGGATCGGGTTCTGGAAGGGTATGAGGGGCGGATTTCTCTTTTCATCTATGCACCGGTTTCGGCACGGATCGAGGAGATAAAGAAACGGTACAACACGGATGAGGAGGAAGCCCGCTATCTGGTAAAGCAGGCAGATAAAATCAGAAAGCAGTATTACACTTACTATACAAAAAAGGCGTGGGGAACGCGGGAGAGCTATGATTTGATGATTGACAGCAGCCGTTTTACGGATGCGGAGATGGCAGCTATGATTCGTGCTTTGCTGGAAGAGCGGCTGTCAGACGGGAAAGAAAAAAAGAACTGAGAGGAGAGGCGGAATGAAAGAAGACAGCAGAATGAGAAGACAATCGGCATCCAAAGAAACGGAATATAATCCGAAAACGGAAAATGGAGAAAAGACCAAAGAAACCAAAGCGGCCGGATGGACTATCAGAGGCCTGCAAGCGCTGGGACTCGTATGTGCCCTGTCGGCCGGCGTTTTTCTGGCCTCTCCCATGATGGTGCAGGCGGGGCCGGCCAGTGAGGCCGCCGGTGGAAATGCCGGTGAAACTGCCGGCAGCGGCAGCGCCGGGACAGAGCATGCTGCGGCAGAAGAAAGCAGTGGAGGAAGCGGTCTGGCAGCAGATGATTCCTTGCTGGCCGCTGCCGCGGTCTGGCAGCAGAACGGAGGAGACTGGTATCTGGTAGGGCCGGATGGAATTCCTCTTACCGGCTGGCAGCGAAAGGATGGGGCGTGGTATTATCTGGAAGCCAACGGAGTTATGGCAACGGGCTGGAAACAGATTGACGGTTCCTACTATTATCTTCGGGAAGACGGCTCCATGCAGAATGCAACACTCCGTAAGGATGGAACGCAGTACACCTTTCGGGCAGACGGAGCGCTGTCATCTGCCAGAAAAGAAAAGAATACAGGCGGCGGAAGCTATGAAATCGCTTTTTTTGATGGGGCATCCCAGGAGCTGGCAGACGGCTTAAATGAATTAAAGGCTGATTCCTTTGAGGGAGATGAGGAAGAGGATTATTATGAGGATGATAAAAAAGACTATGATAAGGATGCCAGCTATATTTTGAACGGTAAGCTGCAGGAGATTGCCGAGCACCGCCTTCTCATGGCCCGTACCAAGGGGTATGGAAGCGGCCGGATTCCCGATGAGGGAACGCTTTCTGACTATTTAAAGTCTATCCGGTACGAGAGCGGACGCCGTATCCTGGAGGTTTATTTAATCAACTGTGACGGCGCATCGGCAGCGGAGGAAAAGCTTTTAAGAAATCATGACAGCGATGAGAAAAAACGTTCGGATCGGGCGGTGTATTATAAGGAAATGGGAATCGCCCACGAAGAGGTGAACGGAAAAGATTATTACATGGTTATTTTCATGAGATGACGGACAGGAGAGCGAAACCATGAAACTGAAATTCCTGAAAAAAAAGAGGCTTAGGGAAGAAAAGCCGAAACGTGCAGTCCCGCTTCCGGTTTTTATTATTGAGCGGAGCCGGGCCATTGAGATTGTCTTTCTGGTGATGGTAGTTATCTCCATTTTGATGGCCCCCTTTGTAAATATCAATTATGACCTAACCGAGTATCTGCCGGATTACGTTCAGTCCAAAGCCGGCCTGAATCTGATGGAGGATACCTTTGGCTATCCCGGCACGGGCCGTATTATGATTGATGATGTGACCCTTTATGAGGCCAAGGAGTATAAGGATCGGCTGGAGGCCGTGGACGGCGTGGATCAGGTGATGTGGCTGGATACGGGAGTCAACGTATTTTCTTCGGATGCCTTTATCAATTTTGACAGCATTGACGAGTATTATAAGGACGGCTCTGCTGTGATGGATGTGGTGTTTGAAAAGGGAGATACCCATAAAAAGACATCGAAGGCCATTGATGAAATGCGGGAGATTACAGGAGAAAAAGGCCATTTCGTGGGAATGGCTGTGCAGAATAAGTCTCTGGCGGAGAACGTGACCCGGGAGATGAAGATGATTCTTACCATCGGTGTGCTGATGATTTTTCTTATCCTGTGTCTGACCACCACCTCCTGGTTCGAACCAGTGCTTTATCTGATTGTCATGGGTGTGGCCATTGTCATTAATAAGGGAACCAACATTTTCCTGGGAGAGATTTCTTTCCTGACCAACAGCGTATCAGCGGTGCTGCAGCTGGCTGTGTCCATGGACTATTCCATTTTTCTGATTCATGCCTTTACAAGGGAAAAGAATAAGGGATTTGACCAGATAGAGGCCCTGACCAATGCCATCAATGAGGCTCTGAATTCCATCTTCGCCAGCAGCCTGACGACCATTGTGGGCTTTATTGTTCTGACCTTTATGAAATTTAACATTGGCTTTGATATGGGCATTGTACTAGCCAAGGGAATTGTCTTAAGTCTTTTGACGGTCGTATTCTTTATGCCGGCTATGATTTTGAGGCTGACACCGCTGATTGAGAAAACATCGCATCGTTCCTTTATGCCGGATTTTAATAAGCTGAGCCGCGGGATTTATAAGATCCGCTACGGAATCCTGGTGCTGGTGGCTGTTTTTGCCATTCCGGCCTATACGGCCCAGAGCATGAACCGCTTTATGTTCGGCAATGATGCCGTGGGGGCGGGAGAGGGAACGAAAGTTTATAATGATGAACAGCTGATCCTGGCGAAATTCGGACGCAGCAACATGATGATGGCCATTGTTCCCAATCATTCACCGATTGATGAGAAGGCATTTACCGATGAGGTGGAAGCGCTTCCGTATACTAAATCCGTGACCTCCATGGCGGGCACTCTGCCGGAGGGAATACCGGAAGAGTTTCTTCCGGCCAGCATTACGGAGCAGCTACATAAGGATGACTATTCCAGAATTTTAATTTATGTGCGCAGCAAGGGCGAAAGTGCGCTGGCCTACCGCTGCTCAGATGAAATTCAGGAGATTCTAAAAAAATACTATCCGGAAGAATCTTATCTGGTGGGCGCCACCCCATCCACCCAGGATATCGAGACTACGATCACAAAGGATTACAGCCGGGTGAACACGTTGTCGCTTGTGGGCGTATTTCTGGTGGTGATGTTCAGCTTTAAGTCGCTGATTATCCCGGTGATTATCATGATTCCCATTGAGGTGGCGATTTTTGTCAACATGGCAGTACCCTATATAAAGGGAGAAACCATGATTTTCATGGGATATATCATTGTAAGCTGTATCCAGCTGGGGGCTACGGTAGATTATGCCATTCTGACCACGAATAACTATCTGGAATGCCGGAAAGAGGCTGAGAAGGGCGAGGCGGCTATTTTGGCGCTGAAGCGGAGCATTCCGGCGATTTTAACCTCCGGATCCATCTTGACGATTGTCGGCTATATTCTCTACTACATTTCATCCATTGCCGCCATCGGCGATATGGGGCACCTGATAGGAAGAGGCGCCTGGATGAGTATGCTTTTGGTGGGAACCCTGATGCCGGCTTTCCTGGTTCTTTTCGATCAGATTCTGATGGACAATGAGTTCGAGCGGATCCGAAAGTTTCTGAAAGAGCGCAGAAGGCGCCGCTTGGAGCGTCTAAAACGGGCAGCGGGACGTCTGGTCGGAGGAAGAGACGGAGCCGGAAAGACAGAGCTGAAAGAAGCTGCGGAACCGGAAATCCCGGCGGAACCGGATGAAGCCAGGAGAGAGGCAGCTGCCGGCAGGCAGGATATTCCGGAAACGGGCCGGCAGGCAGAAGACGGAAAAAGGAAGAACAGAAAAAGGAAGGAGAACGAGGAGGCTGAGGGCAATGAGACAGAAGAGTAGAAAATGGACAGCAATTTTGATGACTGCTGTCACGATGACCATGAGTATGGCAGCCCCCGTAAAGGCAGCGGCGCCCAGGGCTACAGTGGATGAAACCATGTATGTGAACCTGGATTATTATGGCGCTCCGACTAAAATCAATGTGGTGAAGGGCGTAAGCCCCAATGGAGTCTCTGTTTATACGGATTACGGAGTTTATGATAAGCTGGTGAATATGACCGATAAAACAGAGCCGATGGTGGGCGACGGCAGCGTAACCTGGCAGCTTCCGGAGGGCAATAAGCGGTTCTACTATCAGGGAACCATGCCGGAGGGAAGTGTGGAGCTGCCCTGGAGCTTTGATGTATCCTATAAGCTGAATGGGGTTCCGGCCAAAGCCGAGACCCTGGCCGGAGCTTCCGGTCTGGTGGAGGTGAATGTAAAGGCAGTGCCCAATCCGGCGGCCAGAGCCTACTATCGGAATAATATGATGCTGACAGTGGTGGTTCCGGTGGATATGGAAAAGGCCTACAGCGTGGAGGCCCCCGGCTCTCAGCTTCAGACACTGGGCAATCATACGGCGGTTATGTTTGCTGCCCTGCCGGGAGAAGAGGGAGATTATACTGTACGGATCGGAAGCGATGCTTTTGAAAGCGTCGGCGTGATTATGATGATGGTGCCGGGAACGCTGGATGCCCTGAATCATATCAAGGATTTAAAAGAGGCAAAGGATACCTGGCGGGAGGACGGAGATCGGATGTATGACAGCGTAAACCAGCTGCTTTCCTCCATGGAATCCATGAAGTTAGATGTGACGGAGGTTTCCGGCGGCCTGGCAAATCTGGATCAGGCCAGAGCTTTTGTAAGCGCCAACCGGAAGCAGATCGAGGCTCTGTCAACCCAGGCGGTGGCGGATCTTGCTTCTGTGACGGAGCAGACTGCGGTTTTGATTCCTTATCTGGAAACAGCTAAAAGCGCTGTGGTGGATATTAACGCTAACTTTGATGCCATATATAATACCACCCAGGATACACAGGATGAGCTGGATCGTCTGTATGATCGTCTGGGTGGCCTCAAAAATTCCTTAAACTCCATGTCCGGCCAGATCGAGAGCGGCATCAGTGCAGAAGAGCAGAAGAAGCTGGCAGAGGAAATCCAGCAGCAGACCCAGGAAATCCAGCAGATTTTGGGTGCTTTGGGAGGTATGCTCGGAAACGGAACCGGCCTTTCAGAGCTGACAAAGGAAGAATTAAAGGAGCTGGAAAAGAGCCTGGAGGAAGCGGATGCCTTCCGCTATGACAGAAAGCGAAAAGATGCCAAAAATACAGAAGACTCAGAATCCGATGCAGGAGAAAGGAGAGCTTCTGCATCAGAGGCAGAGGCTGCGGATATGACGGCCTTTGGAGAGAGCGTATTCGGAGAAATATCGAAAGATGCGTCGGATTGGCTGCGTACCGGACCTTCAGGCCTTTTGGGGAGCGGCGGTGTTAACGATGCGGATTTCGAAGCATGGAGTGAGGAGCTGGATCCTTACGCCGATGATGTGGAAGAGACTCTCTCTGCGCTTCTCGGAACGGGATACCCGGAAGAGGTGCAGGAGCTTCTGATGCAGATTGGCAGCATTCTGGGAGACGGAAGCGCCGTTGAGCAGTCAGCGGCAGAGCTGATCCAGAAGGTAAACGCAGTTTGTGCCGGAATCGGAAATGTGGGAGGTAAGACAGCTTCCACCGTCTCGGCTCTGCGGAGTGTAACAGATGAGCTGATTAATCTTCTGGATGATTGCCGCGTCCTGATTGATACGGCAGACAGCTATGTACCGTCTCTATTAAACGGACTGAGCGACACAGAGGAGCTCCTCGGCCGTTTGACCCGGGCCTTGGGAAGTACGCATGCGCTTTTAAATATGGTCAACACCACCCTGATTTCAGCGGGAGATTCCCTGGATGCCGGAACAAGAGACAGCTTACAGGGCTTAAAAAAGATGCTGGATAAGAGTCTGGATGTGCTGGACAGCATAACGGAGATTCGCCTGGCGGGAGAGAGCATGAAACAGACCCTGGATGAGCAGCTGGATAAATTTGAGGATGAGAACCTCTTCTTAAACATGGATCCGGAGGCGGATACTGTATCCTTCACCTCCTCTAAAAATGCTTCGCCGAGAAGTCTCCAGATTGTTCTGCGTACCGATGAGATCAGCGACGAGGATGAAACTACGGATATCTCTGATTTGGAAGAAAACGGAACCGACGATATGGGACCGTTTGAGAGAATGTGGCGGGTACTGGTGTGGATTGTGCAGGCTGTCATTTCGATTTTCCAGGATCGGTAAAACGAGAATTATAAATACTGGTGCCGATGAAATAGGAAGAGGGAATCTTTCGCGGCACCGGTATTTTTTTGCCCGGCATGTTTGGAAGGCTGAATTTTCCTGTCGAGAATACGGACATTTTACCGAAATAAACTCCTTGCATAAAACAGATCTTATATTATAATAGTAGGGTAAACGAAAGATGTACAAAAAAGCAGTAATCCGGGAGAGATACCATGCGGGAAAAGCACAGGGCTGTAAAAGAGGCAGCAGAATATTTAGATCAGATTCCGAAATTTACGAAAAGAAAACATACCCGGGAGGAGCTTTTGCGGATGCTTTTTCTTCTCGGTGTGCGGGAAGAAAAGATGCGGATCCTCCATGTGGCGGGAACCAACGGAAAGGGTTCGGTCTGTGCTTTTTTGGATTTTATCCTAAGGGAAGCCGGGTATCATACCGCGGTTTTTACCTCTCCGCACCTGGTTTCCATAAAGGAACGGTTTTCCTTTGACGGAACGGATGCGTCCGATCTGCAATTCCTGCAGGCCTTTGAGGCAGTAAAATCCAGCATTTCGGTTTTTGAAAAAGAGGGCCTGGGACATCCGTCCTATTTTGAATATTTGTTTTTTATGTTCATGGTGATGGCATCCAAGGCAGCGCCGGATTATGTGATTTTAGAAACGGGACTTGGCGGAAGACTGGATGCTACCAATTGTGTTTCCCATCCGGAAGCAACGATTATCACCTCCATCAGCCTGGATCACATGGAGTATCTGGGAAATACGGTGGAGGAGATCGCCGGAGAAAAGGCGGGAATTTTAAAGGCCGGAGTGCCTGTGATCTATGATAATACTTCGGAACCGGCATCCAGGGTGATTGCAAAGCGGGCCGAAAGCCTGGGATGTCCGGCCTGGCCGGTGGACAGGCATGCTTACGAAAGCGCTGTGCTGGAAGGCGACGGCCTGTTGGTAAGCGTGGCGGCAGAGGAGGAGGGCACCTCTCTTGCGCTTCAGATTCCTTTTGCGGCCGGCTATCAGGCAGTGAATGCCATGCTGGCATTCCGGACCGCAAAGCTTCTGGGAATAGAAGAAAGCATCATCGGCCGCGGGCTCCAAAAGACAAAATGGCCGGGAAGAATGGAGGAAATCCTTCCCCATGTGTATCTGGACGGAGCTCACAACGAAGGCGGAATCCGGGAGTTTGTAAGGGCTGCTAAGGCGATAGCAGATGGCCGGGAAATGCAGGAAAATGGCCGGAAAATCCTGCTTTTCGGAGTGGCCTCTGACAAAGAGTATGAGACCATGGCAAAAGCGCTTCAGGATGGATTCTCACCGGATGTCTGGATTCTGACAAAGGTGCGCTACAGCCGGGGACTGGAGCTTTCAAAGCTGGAAGGGGCGGTTCGAAGAGCGGTCTGCGGTATGGAGGGAAACGATCCTGATATCCGCATTCTTCCGGATACGGAGGCTGCGTTTTCACAGGCCATGGCAGAACAGCGGCCGGAGGATACGGTATTTTGTGCCGGCTCTTTATACCTGATTGGAGAGATTAAAGAAATGCTTAGGAGGAAAGAGAATGAGTGATGAGGCATTAACCATAAATTTTGAAGAAGAAATCAAGCAGTTTAAGCCCAGTCTGGAGGTTGAGGATATCGGAGAGGCCATTGTAAAAAGTGACTTAACGGATATGTCCGATATTATGATGGAGCTTTTAAAGAATGCATAGGAATAGGCGGTAAACATGGATCAGATGATGAAAATACGCCGGGTTTCCAACAGCTATTACAATGCCGGACTGGAGCGGGCGCAGCGAAGAGATTTGACAGGGGCAGTACAGTGCCTGAAAAAGTGCCTGAACTTAAATAAATACCATATTGATGCCAGAAACCTTCTGGGCCTTATTTATTATGAGATGGGCGAGGTGTCTGAGGCGCTGGTGCAGTGGGTCATCAGCATGAATTTCACGGAGGAGAATAACCGGGCCGATTATTATCTGGATCAAATCCAGAGAAAGCCGGAGCGGTTAGAGGTGGTCAGCCAGAACGTAAAGAAATATAATCTGGCGCTGATGCAGGCGCAGAGCGGAAGCGACGATCTGGCGGTGCTTTCTCTGACCCGCGTGGTGGAGGCCAATCCGCGGTTTGTAAAGGCGCACCTGCTTCTGGCGCTTCTCTATATCGAGCATGAGGATTATACCAAAGCGGGAAAATCCCTGTATAAAGTATTAAAAATTGATAAAAACAATCCGAAGGCTTCCTGGTATATGTCCATTGTAAAGGCGAAAACGGGAAAGGCGGAGATTGAGAGAAGAAAGATTAAGAATGCGTTTTCCCACCGCCAGATGCAGGATGACGATGTCATCATTCCTCCCAGCTATAAGGAAAACACCGGATGGCAGTCCATCTTAAACATCGGCGCCGGCCTTCTTTTGGGAGCGGCTGTGATCTTTTTCCTGGTGATGCCGGCTGAGATGAAACAGATGAATAATGAGCACACTCAGGAGCTTCTGCAGTATAACGAACAGTTAAACCAGAAAAACGGTGAGATTGAGAATCTGCAGAGTACCATGGATCAGTATCTGAATGATAAAGAGCAGGCAGAAGAACAGCTGAATACGTATCTAAATAACAGTGACAACGAGGTGAGCCAGTACGCAATTCTGGTGAAAATGCTGCAGGCGTACCGAAGCAATAATCTGACAGAGGCTGTGACCCTGTATCCCGGCTTTGATCCGTCCCTGTTTACCGATGAAACGGTGCTTTCCATTGCGAATGGATTAAAGCAGGATATTGAAACCAACGGCTATCAGACCTTAGAGGATCTGGCTTATACCATGTGGTCAGCCGGCCGGATGAGCGAGGCGCTGAATTATTATCAGACCTGCTTAACCATCCGCCCGGATAATCCCAATGTGATTTTTAATATGGCAATGATCAACCGGTCGCAGAATCAGACCGATACGGCAGTGCAGCTGTTTACCCAGATTGTGACCCAGTATGCGGATTCGGAGCAGGCGGAGAAGGCCAGACAGCAGCTGGCGGAGCTGGTACCGCAGAATCAGCAGGCGGCGGTTCCGGGACAGTCGATTCTCGATCAGGGCCAGCATCAGGATGAGACGGAGGCCGGAACGGAGGGAGCGCAGACACAGGCTCCGGAAGCAGATTAAAAAATAACAATAGAAAGACACTACGGAAGAGAAAATTGTAATCCGCAGTGTCTTTTTTTGTGAAAAGGAGAGAGTATTTGCTTATGGGAAGAGAATTATTTACGTATGAGGCAGAGGGACAGGCTCTGGTCATCCATCTGCCGAGAGAGGTAGATCATCACAACTGCATTACCCTGAAATATGAGACAGATTTAATATTGGAGGAAAATTATATTAATCGTCTGGTTTTTGATTTCACAGGAACGGAGTTCATGGACAGCTCCGGAATCGGTGTGCTGCTGAGCCGTTATAAGCAGATGGAGGGAAGCGGCGGCACGGTGGCAGTCTACGGCACGGGCCCCCGGATTTCCCGGATTTTGAAAATCGGAGGCATTAACCGCCTGGTACGGGAGTGCCGGACACGGGAAGAAGCAGTCGGAAGCTGGGCCCCAAAAGGGTGAGAAAGGAGCGGCAGTAAACGTGGACAGGGAAAGGAAAGAGATGGAACAGGTGAAAAGGCTGGGAAGCAGAAGCGAGCAGGAAACAGAGGAAAAGAAGATCCGGAAAGACTGGATGCGGATGGAAATGGAAAGCTGCTCCCGAAATGAGGAATTTGCCCGGGTGACAGTGGCTGTGTTTCTAAGCCGTCTGGATCCGACGCTGGAGGAGATGAGTGATGTTAAAACCGCAGTGTCCGAAGCGGTGACCAACTGCGTGATTCACGGATACGGAAACGGAGAAGGAATCATTTACATAGAGGCTATGATAGAGGGGCAGGAATTTACGGTTTCCATTCGGGATGAGGGAAAGGGCATTGAGGATGTAAGCCGGGCCATGGAACCGATGTTTACAAGCGATACCAGCGGGGAGCGCTCAGGCATGGGATTTTCCTTTATGGAGGCCTTTATGGATCAGGTAGAAGTGTCTTCGGAACCGGGCCGCGGTACACTGGTTACCATGAAAAAGAAAATCGGCAGGTGACTCTATGGATGAGACCATGAAGCTCATTGAAATGGCTCACAACGGAGATAAAACGGCCAGAGAACGGCTGGTGATGGACAATGTGGGGCTGGTCTGGAGTATTGTCCGGCGCTTCACGGGAAGAGGCTGTGAGACAGAGGATTTATTTCAGATAGGGAGTATTGGTCTCATTAAGGCAATTGATAAGTTTGACACCTCATATGAAGTGCGGTTTTCCACCTATGCGGTGCCGATGATCACAGGAGAGATTAAACGTTTTTTGCGGGATGACGGCATGATTAAGGTAAGTCGTTCCATCAAAGAGCTGGGCATGCGGGTCGGTGCGGCCAGAGAAGCCCTGTCCGGCTCTCTGGGGCGGGAACCGACTTTAGAAGAGCTGGCTGAGACACTGGGAGCCAGCCGTGAGGAGGTGGCAGCTTCCTTGGAGGCCGGAAGTCAGGTAGAATCCCTGTATGCATCATCCGGATCCGGAGATGAAAATAACTTAACGATTCTGGATCGGGTGTCGGAAGAGAGAGAAGAGCAGGAAGAACTGCTGGATCGGATGGTTCTGGGCCAGCTGTTAAAATCGCTTGATAAGCAGCAGCGGGAAATCATTATCCGGCGTTATTTCTACAATCAGACACAGACACAGATCGCAAAGCTTTTGGGCATTTCTCAGGTTCAGGTATCGAGAATGGAACGGAAAATTTTAAAGGAAATGCGGGAGCGCTTATAAAGACAGATTCCTTTGAATAAAAAATTCATTTTAAACCATACTATCCTTAAAGAATTCAGAAAAAGGATGTGATGGACATGGGATTAAAAAAGAAAACAGGACTTGTACTCCTTTTATGCTGTATGGCAGCCATTGTGGCGGTAGTGTGGTACTGCCTTTTGACCGTTGGGCAGGGAACCTCCCATATTGACGGAACCTTTGTGGTGGTGCCGGCCGCGGAAAAAAGGATGGAGATGGCGGCATGACGCAGACGGTATATGTGAAGCTGAATCAGATTACGCAGGTTCATAAAAAAGATGTGTTTTTAAGCGATATCGCAGAGGTTTTCTGCAGTGATAAGGCTGTGGCCAGCCGGTGTAAGGCGCTGAAAGTAAAAACCATTCACACGGATAAAGAAAAGCGCTATATCGGAAGCATTGTGGATATTGTTGAGGAATTGTCAAAACAGGTTCCGGAAGCAGAGGTAAACAGTGTTGGCGAGACAGATTATATCATTGACTACCGGCCTCCCCAAAAGCCGAAATACGCCTGGCAGTGGACAAAAACGGTTTTTGTCTGCATCACCTGTTTTTCCGGAGCGGCCTTTGCCATTATGACCTTTAACAATGATGCCAATGTGCTGGATATTTTCAGTGAGCTGTACCTCCTGATCATGGGGCAGGAATCAGACAGCATAACAGCATTGGAGCTGGGATATTCCGTGGGATTGGCCATAGGAATTGTGGTATTTTTCAATCATTTTGCGAAGTGGAAGCTGAACACGGATCCGACTCCCCTTGAGGTGGAAATGCGTCTTTATGAGGACAATGTGAATAAGACTTTGATTCAAAACGATGGAAGAAAGGAGTCTGGTGTGGATGTTTCTTAAAGAACTGCTGCTTCTTTTCATCGGCCTGTGCGCCGGCGGCATCATTGCAGCCGGCGTTTTCGCATTTCTGGCCATGATTGGCGTATTCCCGAGACTGATGGGGCGAACCAGAACGGCCTCCCGGTTCCTTCTCTATGAGAGTGTCATCATTCTGGGCGGGATATTCGGAAATGTGGTAGATTTGTACGAATTTCCCATGCCGTTTGGCACCGCCGGGACGGGAATTCCGCTTCTGGGGAGTGCCGTGCTGGGCATCTTCGGCCTGGCCTCCGGCATCTTCGTCGGCTGCCTGGTTATGTCTCTGGCGGAAACTTTGAAAGCTCTGCCTGTCATCAGCCGGCGGGTGAGGCTGGCTGTAGGGCTGCAGTATATTATTCTCTCTGTAGCGTTTGGGAAGCTGTGCGGTTCGATGGCATTTTTCCTTTTGGGGATGGGGAAATAGCATCTGCCGATCCGGCCCGCAAAGCGGGAAAACAGAGGAAAAAGAGTTTTCGTATTTTTTACAGAAAATCATAGAAAGGATGGGAACATACGGATGGAAGTAAATAAAAAGGAATATGAGGCATATGTAAAGGAAGTGACACCGGTTCATAGTATCTTTAAAAATGTGATAGCGGCCTTTTTTACAGGAGGGCTTATCTGCACCCTGGGGCAGATGCTGATGAATTGCTTTAAAATGAACGGAATCGAGCAGGAGGCAGCAGGAATTTGGACCCTTATGTCACTGATCTTTTTGAGTGTACTGCTGACTGGGCTGAACCTGTTCCAGAAAATTGCCAAATTCGGCGGCGCCGGGGTGCTGGTGCCGATTACCGGGTTTGCCAATTCTGTGGCTTCGCCGGCGCTGGAATATAAGGTGGAGGGGCAGGTGTTTGGTGTCGGCTGTAAGATCTTTACCATCGCCGGGCCGGTGATTCTGTATGGGGTGTTGGCCAGCTGGGGGCTGGGGGTGGTTTACTGGATTGGGGGGATGATGGGGATTATTTAAAATATAATGTTGTTCCATGAATCAAAAATCAGGCAGCAAACTTCCCGTTTTGTTTGCTGCCTAATTTTTGATGAACTACATAGGTGTATATCGAATCTTGGAACATAACCGTAAAAAGGTAAGTATAAATCGATTGCTCTGGAAAATAATTTCTCCGAGACGGCATTTATTGTAAAAGAGGGAGAAAAATATCATTTGCGTTGGTTTACATTGGCCGGAGAGATTAACCTGTGCGGCCATGCCGCAATGGCATCCTCCTTTGTGATATTTAATTTTTTTGAGAAGAACACCACGGAGATCGTATTTACAACTTTAAGCGGCGATCTGGTGATTCATCGTGTGGGGAACCGGTTTGAGACGGAGTTTCCGTCTTTTCCTCTGAAAGAAATACCTGTTTCAGAAAAAATAGTCGATGCAATCGGTATGAGGCCGAAGGAAACGCGTTTGATTGTGTTTCCCGCACGTTTGCACCAAAGTGCAATACGCCGGAGGATCCCGTATGCGGAAGGGGTCATTGCCACATTATACCATGTCCTTCGGACACGGTGTCTCCGACGGATTTTAGCGCACGGATTTCTGCCTGATGCAGAAACTGGCATGCGCAGGTATAATATCTGGCGATATTATACCATATTGGTCAAAACGCTTGCAAAAGAATGAGCTGGTGGCATATCAGGCCTCCAGACGAGGCGGTATCTTATACTGCCGGATGAAAAATGATAAAGTGATTTTGGCAGGGGAAGCGGCGCTCTTTTCTATTGGAAGATTATTTTTGGAGGCGGCCGAGTCATAAGAAATTATTTGATGGGAGTATTGAGTTTTTGCATATAGGGATTGAACCCTTTTTTCGGCTTTCGGATGCTCCTCCGTAAGATATTCGTAAAGGAAAAGCAAAGAACAAAAGCGGCAGAAATGATATAATATTGTAAGATAGTATACCTGCGCATACCGGTCTCTGCGTTCAGCAGAAAAACGGGCGCAAAAATACGTCGGAGATGCGATTTCCGGAACGGAATAAAGGAGGGAAAGTGCTGTGAAAAGTATCAAGCCGGGCAGAGGCCCATCCATGATGAATGGGATAGGAAGTATTGCCGCCGCTGTATTCGGCGTATTCTGGACCATTACAGCCGCAGGCCTGGGTGCCGGAATATTCAGTATGTTTGGTGTTCTCTTTATTATCATAGCTGTGGTGCAGGCTGTGTACAGCTTTAAAAACGCAGCTGGCAGGAACCGTTATTCGGAATTTGATATTGTCGACGGAACAGAAGAGCCGGATCCCCTGGAATTGCGATTTTCTCCAAAAGAGCAGCAGTCGGAGCTGCAGATATCGAAGGACAGATACAAAGACAGCATCCTTTCGGAAAGCGAAGCTGAGGAGCAAAAGAGCCGTTTCTGTCCGTACTGCGGTGCAAAAGCAGAAGGAGACTTTCTCTTCTGCAATCAGTGCGGTAAAAAACTTCCGTAAAACAATCAGGCAGACATAGAGGAGCGGATATTGTCCGATTCATTCCTTTATGTCTGCTTTTTTGTCCCTTGATCTGTATAAATCCCGTCATGCATACAAAACGAAAAAAATGGATAAAGTAGTAATAATCCCGGACCAGATTTTTGAAAGGAATGTTCAGAATAAAAAAGAAAACAGAAAAGAAAGAGCCGAATGGAAAGGGAATCAACACGTTATTTACAGGAAGGAGTCATTAGTATGCAGAAGGGAAAAGCGAGCATCCGGTATGAGAATCCGCCTGTCATTCTGGCAGCGGCCTCGATTGTGGGAGAAAAAGAAGGGGAGGGACCCTTAGCCCGGTGTTTTGACCGGATTGAACCGGATCCCATGTTTGGAAAGAAGAGCTGGGAGGAGGCGGAGAGCGAGCTGCAGCGCCAAACCGCGGTGAAGTGCCTGGAAAAAGCAAAGCTGGAGGAAAACGATATCCGGTATCTCTTTGCAGGAGATCTGCTGGGACAGATTGTAGCTACCTCTTTTGGCGTACAGGATTTGGAAATCCCTCTGTTCGGTTTATATGGTGCCTGCTCAACCATGGGAGAATCCATGGTACTGGGTTCTATGACAGTAAATGCCGGATATGCGGATCGGGTGTTGGCAATGGCCTCCAGTCATTTTGCTTCTGCAGAGCGGCAGTTTCGTTTCCCGCTGGCCTACGGAAATCAGCGTCCCCTGTCTACCACCTGGACGGTGACAGGCTGCGGATGTGTAGCGATTGGAAAAGAGGGCAGCGGAAATCCGGCAGCGGAGGCAGGGCCCTATGCCCGTATCACCGGGGTAACCACCGGAAAGATTGTGGACATGAATTGCAGAGATTCCATGAATATGGGGGCGGCCATGGCCGTGTCGGCCGTTGATACCATTCTTCAGAATTTTCGGGACTTTGGTGTAGGACCGGAATATTATGATCGGATCATCACCGGAGACTTGGGGGCAGTGGGTCAAAATATTCTTTTTGATTTTATGGAGGAAGCCGGCTGTGATGTGAGGGGGATTCACATGGACTGTGGAATGGAGATCTATGATTCAGCCTCCCAGGATACCCATTCCGGAGGAAGCGGCTGCGGTTGTTCGGCTGTTACCCTGTGCGGCAGTATTCTGCCGAAAATCAAGAGCGGAGAATGGAAACGGGTTCTTTTTGTCCCCACCGGAGCCCTGCTTTCCCAGATAAGCTTTAATGAAGGCCAGAATGTACCGGGAATTGCCCACGGGGTAGTCCTGGAGCATCTGTAGAAGGTAAAAACAAACCATAGCGAAAAGGAGGAAATACTATGGAAGCAATGGAATATATAAAGGCTTTTCTTGTAGGCGGCGCCATCTGCGGGGCAGTTCAGATCCTGATGGATAAGACGAAGCTGATGCCGGGACGGATCATGGTGCTTTTGGTGGTGACGGGAAGTATACTGGGTTGTCTTGGAATCTACGAACCTTTTGCAGAATGGGCAGGCGCCGGTGCCACGGTTCCCCTTTTGGGATTTGGAAATACCCTCTGGAAGGGAGTGAAGGAGGCCGTGGACGCGGAGGGCGCTCTGGGCCTTTTTAAGGGCGGATTAAAGGCAGGCGCAGCGGGAATTTCGGCGGCCTTGATTTTCGGGTACCTGGCCGCCCTGGTGTTTAAACCGAAGATGAAAGACTGATTCGGAGCTTTAGATAACAGCAGGAGAGGGAAGGAATTAGGGGGGAGAAAAATTGGGTTCAAAAAAGGAGCCGGATCAGGCAGCTGACACACAGCCAGCCGCGTGATCCGGCTCCCTTTATCAATTTTGAATCCTGTCAGTTTTGAATCCCGCCGGTTTGAATCCAATCAGTTTTTGGATCCAATCAGTTTTTGAATCCCGGCAGTTTTTGAATCCTATCAGCTTTTCAATCCCACCAGTTCTCCCAGCCCGAATCTTCCTCATCCCAGCTGCCCGGAGCTGCCGGAACAATGGGAATCGTATTGCTCTCCCAGGACGGCCGTGTCGAATAATTCGGCGAGGTCGGGGCATAGGGCGAGGTGGACGAATACGGTGAGGTCGAGTAGTAGGGCGACGTATACGGCGGATAGGAGTAAGACGGCGCCGCACTTTCCGGAATATATCCCGGTCCGAAAATATCGCTGTTCTGACTCTGCGACGGATCCAGAATCGTAGAGGAACCGCCGTGTACCGTACAGTAATCCGGTGCTGCATAATAGCTGTCATCCGTAGTGCCCTCGTCGGGAATTGTCATAACCGTTTTGGACTCCAGCTGGTCAGCCGGACAGAATGCGGTCGGTTTTCCGCCGGATGCAGCGCATACAGAGATGCGGACATGATGGTCACAAACCTCTGTGGGAACGGTTCCTTTGGCAAAATATTCCGTATAAACTGCATTCCCTCTGGGATCGCTGCTGCAGACCCCGGAAATGGCAAGCTTGCCGGACTTTCTGCAGACCTGCGCTGTTTCGATGCTGTCCGGAACCGTAAAACCGGGATCGGGGAGCCCCTCGTGAATCTGCGTCATGATAGTGCGCCAGATGCGTTTATGGAAGCTGGTTCCGCCGTTTTGATCCTTCAAGTTCTGGTTGGCATCACAGCCGCCCCAGATACCCGCGGTATAGTAGGGGGTAAAGCCCACAAACCAGATATCCACGTTATTAGTCGTAGTACCGCTCTTTCCGGCACAGCTCATGCCCGGAATGGCAGCCGATGCACCGGTCGCATTGACTCCGGCGCCGGGGCGGGAATACAGGACATTGCTCTGCATGGCATCAGACAGGGCATCTGTTAAAAGAAACGCAGTAGAATCCTTTAAAGCCTGTCTGGTTTCCGGCACATTTTCGATTAAGACTTTGCCGTTGCGATCCAGAATCTTTGTAAAAAATACCGGCTTTGTGTAAGTACCGCCATTGGCAATGGTGGCAAAGGCGTTAGTCAAATCCAGATTCGTGACACCCTTATTTAAGCCGCCCAGTGCAGTGGCAAGATTTAAATCCGCAGTACTTAAGGTGGTAATGCCCATCTTTTCTGCATACTCCACGCCCAGCTGGGGGGTGACCGTATCAGCCATACAGCGCAGGGCAATGATATTCATGGAATAAATCATACCTTCACGGATGTTGTGATAACCTTTGTAATCCGTGCCCCACCAGTTTCGGAAGGTTTTCGTACCCACCGTATAAGGCGCGTCATAGTACACGGTAGCCAGAGTAGCGCCGCAGGTGTCAATGGCCGGAGCAAAAGAAGAAACAACCTTAAAGGTGGAACCGGGCTGCCTTACGGAATCCGTGGCCCGGTTTAAGGTACGGTTTGCCTTCTTTTCGCCGCGTCCGCCGCTTAAAGCTTTTACATAGCCGGTGGACTGCTCAATCAGAACAAAGGAAGTCTGCGGCTGCAGCACAATGTTAGATGATTCTCCCAGGATGGTATCGCCGTCCTGTACGAGGTAGGCCTTATAATCCTCGATGGCAGCCTGTACCGCCTCCTCACTGTCAAACAGCCCTTCAAAAGAAGTCTGGCCTTTCACCTGGCGGATATAGCTTTCCATAGTCTGCTGGGAATAATGCTTGGTTTCTCCGTTTGCATGGGCAACGGAAAGCCGGTATTCCACAGAATAGCGCACGGCATCATAATTTTCCGGCCGGTTGATCTCTTCATCCACAATGGCCTGAAGCTTGGGATCCTGCGGAGTATAGATCTGCAGGCCGCCGCTGAACAGAAGATTGGAAGCCTGGGTGTCTGTATAGCCTAACTGTTCCTTTAACGCTTCTGTTACCTGATCGATGAGCTCGTCCGTATAATAAGAGTAGGGCGTGGTGCTTCCCTTCATGGCCAGATCGACGTTCTGAATACGGGAATAGACATCGTCTGCCAGGGCTTCCTCCTGCTCTTCCTTGGTAATATAGCCCTGTTCATACATTTCCTGCAGAATGACCCTGCGCCGCTCGGCATTCTCCTCAGCCCCTGTGATGGGATTTAATTTTCCGGGGCTTTTTGTAATGCCGGCAATCACTGCGCATTCCGACAGGGTCAGCTCCGACACATCCTTATTAAAATAGCGCAGCGCCGCGGCTTTGACGCCGAGCGTATTGCTTCCCAAGTTAATCGTATTCAGATAATTGGTGATAATGATCTTGCGATCTACATTTTTAGTAAGCTGCAAAGCCAGGTACTGTTCCTGAATTTTACGCTCAATCCGTGCTCCGCTGCTGGTCTCCATACCGCCGTTAAACACGGTATTCTTAATCAGCTGCTGGGTCAGAGTGCTGGCGCCGCCGCTGTAGTTGTGCGTCAGAATGCCGACTGCGGCACGGGTGATGGAGCGGAAGTCGATTCCGTTATGCTGCCAGAACCGCGTATCCTCAATGGACACAAAGGCATCGATCAGATCCTGCGGAAATTCGTCGTAGGACGCTTCAATTCGGTTGGAATTGCTTCCCACCAGCGTATCCGTCACTTCTCCCTCACTGTTATAAATCGTGGAAAAATATCCGCTGGGTGCAAAGCTGTCCGGATTAAAATCCGGGGCGCTGTCAAGAATTCCCCGGAATATGCCGATGCCGACGCTGACTCCTGTTACAACAACAAACAGGAACAGGACAAGAACGGTTTTGAAAAATGTCAGAAATACACGGTTGGTATATTTCTTTTTACGGGAACCGGCTGCCTTTATCTTTTGTTTCGTTTCTTTTCTGCCATAGTTCATAGGAGCCTCCTTTAAAGAATCATTATAACAAAACTTTTCTTATAAATAAATACTATTGTCATGAAGTTTTTTTTACGTTATTATAAAAGAAGCAGTTACTGCTCCCCTTCGCGGCCGCCGGCACGCTTTTCGGTGCATGGAAAATATGCAGAATGAGCAGTAACAGTATTCCCGCTTTCACAGGGGGATAGACAGAAAGGCGGAACGACCGATGAAGGAACGGTATAAAATTTTATATAAGGGCGGAGAGGGAGAAATCATAGAAAAAAAATCCCGGTTTATTGCCACGGTCCGTCCGGTGGAATCAGAAGAAGAGGCGTCAGCCTTTATTGCTGAGATGAAGAAAAAATACTGGGATGCCAGCCATAACTGCTCGGCCTTTACCATAGGAGAGCGCAACGGCATCAGCCGCTGCAGCGATGACGGAGAGCCGGCTCAGACGGCGGGCCGCCCCATGCTGGACGTGCTTTTGGGAGCAGAGCTTCATAATGTGTGCGTTGTGGTGACCCGATATTTCGGGGGAACCCTTTTGGGAACCGGCGGCCTGGTGCGCGCCTACTCCAAAGCCGTACAGGAAGGCTTAAAAAACAGCGTCATTCTGGAAAAATGTCTGGCGGACCGTATCCGGTTAAGCACGGATTACAGCGGTCTCGGAAAGGTGCAGTACATTCTGGCAGAGGCAGGCATTGCAACCATGGACAGTCAGTACGGCGAGGCAGTAGAATTGACCATACTGGCGCCGGTGGATGATTCCGGACGGATTCAGAAGAAACTCGTGGAGGGAACCAACGGACGCTGCGGCATTGAGCTGCTGGATCAGGTGTATTACGGACTGGAAGACGGGGAGATTGTGCTTTTATAAGAACTGTGAAAATAGTCTTGAACTCTGCGATAAATGATGTTAAAATAAGATTTTGTGAAAAATCAGTGCCTGTTCCGACGCAAAAAAGACAAAAACAGGCAGAAAAATAAAAATCAAACGCATAAAATCAAGGAAAAGAGAGATAAAAAGCTATGAAGATGAAACGTGAAGATATCAGAAACATTGCGATTATCGCGCATGTCGATCACGGCAAGACCACTCTGGTTGACCAGCTGCTGCGTCAAAGCGGCGTGTTCCGGGCCAATCAGGAGGTAGTAGATCGTGTCATGGATTCCAACGATATTGAGCGCGAGCGCGGTATCACCATTCTTTCCAAAAACACAGCCATCAATTATAACGGTGTAAAAATCAATATCATTGACACCCCAGGCCATGCAGATTTCGGCGGTGAGGTAGAGCGTGTTCTTAAGATGGTAAACGGCGTTATTCTGGTGGTGGACGCCTATGAGGGAGCCATGCCGCAGACCAAATTCGTACTTAGAAAAGCGCTGGATCTGGATCTTCCGGTTATTGTCTGCATCAATAAGATCGATCGTCCGGAGGCGAGACCGGATGACGTGGTGGATGAGATCCTAGAGCTGTTTATGGATCTGGATGCATCGGATGATCAGCTGGAGTGTCCTTTCCTCTATGCTTCTGCCAGAGCCGGCTTTGCAAAGAAGGAGTTAACGGATCCGGAAGTGGATATGACACCGCTTTTTGAGACGATTTTAGAGTATATTCCGGCGCCTGAGGGAGATCCGGAGGCAGAGACTCAGGTCCTGATCAGCACCATTGATTACAATGAATATGTGGGAAGAATCGGAGTCGGAAAAGTGGACAACGGTTCCCTTAAGGTGAATCAGGAGTGTGTGATTGTCAACCATCACGAGCCGGATAAGTTCCGTAAGGTAAAGATCGGAAAGCTCTATGAGTTTGAGGGCTTAAATAAAGTAGAGGTGACAGAGGCTCAGATCGGTTCCATCGTTGCCATCTCCGGTATCGCGGATATCCACATCGGAGATACCTTATGCTCTCCGGAAAAGCCGGAGGCCATTCCGTTCCAGAAGATTTCGGAGCCGACCATTGCCATGGACTTCATGGTAAATGACAGCCCGCTGGCAGGACAGGAGGGTAAATTCATTACCTCCCGTCATATTCGCGAGAGACTGTTCCGCGAGTTAAATACAGATGTCAGTCTGCGTGTGGAGGAGACAGAGTCTCCGGACTGCTTTAAGGTTTCCGGACGAGGTGAGCTGCATCTGTCTGTTCTCATTGAAAACATGAGAAGAGAGGGCTACGAGTTTGCAGTCAGCAAGGCAGAGGTTCTCTATAAATTTGATGAGAGAAACAGAAGACTGGAGCCCATGGAGATTGCTTATGTCGATGTTCCGGAGGAATTTACCGGTGCAGTAATCCAGAAGCTGACCAGCCGGAAGGGTGAGCTGCAGGGTATGAGCCCCATCGGCGGCGGATATACGAGACTGGAGTTTTCCATCCCGTCCAGAGGCTTAATCGGCTACCGCGGCGAATTTATGACAGATACAAAGGGAAATGGTATCTTAAATACCAGCTTTGACGGCTACGGCCTGTTCAAGGGTGAGTTAAATTACCGGAAGCAGGGATCCCTGATTGCCTTTGAGGCCGGCGAGTCCATTACGTATGGTCTGTTCAATGCGCAGGAGAGAGGTACTCTCTTTATCGGACCGGGCGTAAAGGTATATTCCGGTATGATTGTAGGCCAGAGCGCAAAACCGGAGGATATCGAGCTGAACGTCTGCAAGACCAAGAAGCTTACCAACACCCGTTCCTCCAGCTCCGACGAGGCTTTAAGACTGACCCCGCCGAAGGAGATGAGCCTGGAGCAGTGTCTGGATTTCATCGATACGGACGAGCTTTTAGAGGTTACCCCGACCAGCCTTCGTATCCGCAAGAAGATTCTGGATCCGACGCTTCGTAAGAGAGCCATGATCAGCCGCAAGGATAAGGAAAAACAGCAGTAAGAATCATCGGAAGACGTCAAAATTTAAGAGAATAATCGTGTAAAATACAGCCCCCGGCAGAATGAAACCGTTTTGTCCGGGGCTTTTTTCTGCCCTTTCATCCGGAAAGGCGCTTTCTCTTCTAAGATCCGGCAGAGGCCGGCATGTCGAATTTTTCCGCATCTCCTTCGGGTTTCCTGTCGCATTCCGTAGAAATATTTGATGCGTTTTTTCTTCTAAATCTGGTATTCGGGCATAAATATAATATTAGCAATTGGATCGGCTGCGCCCATAGAGAGGCATCAAAAGGCCGTGGTTCCAGCTGCCCGAATAAAATGAAGAATAGAAATGGAAAGAGGAGAGAAGTACTATGTCAGAAAAAATGATTGAAAACAATAAGGTGAGCGTAATCGGAGAGGTGGTTTCGGAGTTCTGCTTCAGCCATGAGGTATTCGGCGAGGGATTCTATGTGGTGGACTTAGCAGTCAATCGTTTAAGCGATCAAGTGGATATTATTCCATTGATGGTTTCTGAACGGCTGATGGACGTATCCAAGGATTACCGCGGCTGCACCATGGAGGCCATCGGACAGTTCCGATCCTACAACCGTCATGAGGGAACTAAAAACAGGCTGGTACTTTCCATTTTTGTACGAGAAGTCAACTTTTTAGAGGAGTTTACAGATTATACAAAAACCAACCAGATTTTTTTGGATGGCTATATCTGCAAGGAACCGATTTATCGGAAAACGCCTTTGGGACGGGAGATCGCGGATCTGCTGCTTGCAGTGAACCGTCCTTACGGAAAATCAGATTACATACCCTGTATTGCCTGGGGAAGAAATGCCAGATATGCTTCCGGTTTTGAGGTGGGAAGCCGAGTCTGCGTCTGGGGGCGGGTGCAGAGCCGGGAATACACCAAGCGCCTGAGCGAAACAGAGTGTGAAAAAAGAGTGGCATACGAGGTATCGGTCAGCAAGCTGGAATGCACAGAGGGCTGACAGAAAGCAGCTTGAATCCTTCCTCAGGCCAGCGTGTCTGAGGCATCGTGAGACAATACTTGCAAATTTATAAAAAGTATGCTAGAATAAGTCGGCTTAAGAAGTCAGTAAACTTTGAAATAGAATTTGAATACCGGGCAATCCGGCGCGTATGGCAGAAATTGCCGGGCATGATATTGTCATGCGGAATGAGGTACTGATATGGATAAAGGGATTATTCAGGTGATCTGCGGAAGCGGACACGGAAAGACATCCATGGCTCTGGGCAAAGGCATCGGAGCAGTGGCCAAGGGACAGAAAGTCATCATGATACAGTTTTTAAAGGGCGTGCTGGGCGGCACAGAAACCTCGGAATGGATGAAGCAGCTGGAGCCGGATATGAAGATTTTCCGGTTTGAGAAGCAGGCCTGCTATTTTGAAAGCCTCAGTGAGAGTGAAAAAAAGGAGGCACGGTGCAATATCCAGAACGGAACGAATTTTGCCAGAAAGGTTCTCTCCACCGGGGAGTGTGATATGCTGATTCTGGATGAATTCCTTGGGATCGTGGATCAGAATATCATCACGATGGAAGAGGTAGTGAACCTTCTTTCCCTTCGGGAGGAGGGGACGAATCTTATCCTGACCGGAAAGGTGTGTCCGCCGGAGCTTATGAAGCTTGCGGATGTGATTACCCGGATTGAAGAGGTTCAAGTTGACAAGCAGGCAAAGTAATGATAATATTAGGACAAATATAAAGTAGAGGTTGCGTTGATCATGAGTATACGGCCGGATGTGGCAGGACAGAGGATGGCCGTGGAAAGGGAAGACGCCGAAGGACTGGGAGGCTGCAGACTCAGATCCTGGGCATATGGTTAAGAGCCATATGACTGTCATCGGTAAGATGGAGAGCTACGAAAGATTTGTTCATTTTGAGCTGGCCGTCGTGCCAGCTTTTGCTTTAACCGTTTTGCGGATTATATTACAGAAGAAGGGTAGAAGGAGGAATATAAAATGTCAATCTTTGAGGGAGCAGGAGTTGCTTTAGTTACTCCGTTTAAAGAAAGCGGAGAGATTAATTATGCCAAGCTGGAGGAATTAGTGGAGGAGCAGATTGCAGGGGGAACGGACAGCATTATCGTCTGCGGCACCACCGGTGAGTCGGCTACCTTAACCCATGACGAGCATGTCCGAGAGATCAAGTTTGTCTGCGATGTAGTAGCCGGAAGAATTCCGGTTGTAGCCGGTACCGGTTCAAACTGCACAGAGACAGCGGTTTACCTTTCCCAGTGTGCGGAAGAATCCGGAGCAGACGGACTTCTTTTAGTTTCTCCTTATTACAATAAATCGACACAGAAGGGCTTAAAGGCTCACTTTACAGAGATTGCCGAGTCAGTAAAAATCCCGATCCTGCTTTACAATGTTCCCAGCAGAACCGGAGTCAATATTGCGCCGGAAACCATTGTGGATCTGTGCAAGAATGTAGAGAATATCGTAGGCGTAAAAGAGGCCAGCGGCAACTTCTCAGCTATCGCGCAGATAGCCAGCCTGTCCAAGGGATGGGTGGACATTTACTCCGGAAATGACGATCAGACAGTGCCTATGATGGCTTTAGGCGCCAAGGGCGTGATCTCTGTACTTTCCAATGTGGCACCGCGTCAGGTACATGATATGTGCGCTGCTTTCTTTGCAGGTGATTTGGAGAAGAGCCGGAAGATGCAGCTGGATGCGCTTCCGTTAATTGAGGCGCTGTTCTGCGAAGTGAACCCGATTCCGGTAAAAGAAGCGATGAATATGATGGGCAAAGAAGTAGGCCCGTACAGAAGACCGTTAATTGAGATGGAGCCGGCGAACCGGGAGCGTTTGAGACGCGAGATGGAGGCTTACGGTCTGCTGTAATAGAAAAGCTGCCGGATAAGCGGCGCATAGACAAAACGGATCAAACAGACAGAAACGGTTGGGCCGGGCAAAGCCGGGAGGTTGTGATGCCGGGCGGCCAATAGGAAATACGAGATGGCAGGAGGCTTAAGAAATGGTACGAGCAATTATGCATGGCTGCAACGGAGCCATGGGTCAGGTGATTTCTCAGATTGCTGCAGAGGACGGGGAGATTTCCATTGTGGCGGGAATCGATTTAAATGATACGAAGCAGAACCCCTATCCGGTGTTTGCTTCTCTGGATGCCTGTGATGTGGAGGCAGATGTGGTGATTGATTTCTCCATTGCCAAAGCGGCAGACGGCCTGCTGGATTGGTGCAGCGCCCACAAAATGCCGGTGGTAGTATGCACAACCGGTTTTTCCGAGGCACAGATTCAGAAGGTAAAGGATGTTTCCGGGACAACGGCAGTGCTTCGCTCCGCCAATATGTCTCTGGGCGTCAATGTGCTGTTAAAGCTCTTAAAGGAAGCTGCCCGGGTACTGGCAGCAGCTGATTTTGATATTGAGATTCTGGAAAAGCATCATAACCAGAAGGTGGACGCGCCCAGCGGAACTGCGCTGGCTCTGGCCGATTCCGTCAATGAGGCCATGGATCATGCCTACCATTATAAATATGACAGAACAGCCACACGGGAGAAACGTGACAAAAAGGAGATTGGAATCCAGGCTGTGCGCGGCGGAACCATTGTAGGGGAGCACGATGTAATCTTCGCAGGACGCGATGAAGTGGTAACCTTCTCTCATACAGCATATTCCAAGGCAATTTTTGCCAAGGGCGCCGTACAGGCGGCAAAATTCCTGGCCGGAAAAGGTCCGGGGCTTTATACCATGGCGGATGTCATCGGTTGATGGCTGGAAATATTTTCCAACTATAAATCCTTTCTCTCTGACACATACTAGTCCAGAGAAAGGAGATGTCATTATGAAAAAAACAAGACAGTATGTTTTAGGTCTGATGCTCGTCTTTATGATGGCGCTGGCATCCGGGTGCGGTGACGGAAGAGATACAAAGTCAACCACAGAGGGGATGAAACAGCCCCAGTCCACGGCGGCTGCTCAGAGCAGCGCCGGCGGTATGGAGAATGATACGGACGGAAAGGCCGGAAATGGTTCTGGAGCGGGAAGCGGCGGAGCCGAAGAAAGCACCGGCGTCCTGGACGGCCTGGCAGATGATGTAAAAGACGGCGTGAATGATGTAAAAGATGCAGTAGAAGGCAGTACCGCAGCGGCGGGAGAGACAGCTGCCAGATAGTGAGTAAAACTCCTGGGTGAAGAAGCATTCCATCCGGGAGTTTTCTTTTTGCATCGCATTCGGCCCAGCGGAAAATAGAGGTTTTTCTTTACTTTTCACGGGAGATTCGTTATAGTGAAAGCAGGCTTATGAGACAGAGAGGCAGCCGCAGGGGAGAGATGCAGTTGCCGTTACAAAAAGAAATCAGGCGCTATTTAAAGAAAATGCGCCGCAGAAAATATCAGAGACGCCGTCGGGCGGCTTTTTTCCTGCTGGCCGGAGCTTTTGTTTACCTGGGATGGGTGGGAAGCGTCCGGGATGCTTTCTACGCCGTATCCGAAGACTGGACGGTGGAATACGCGCTTCCGTCCAAAGAAGAAGGAGAAGAGGATGTGTTCCGCCTGGAGCTTCATCTGAAAACGGGAGAGATCCTGTTTTTTCGGGAACAGAGGCGGATTCATAAAACGGATCCCTGATGGATTATTAATTAAAATAATAAATGCGCTATTGATTTTGCACAGCGAGTGTATTATAATTTCTACTGAAACACGAATCTTTTATATTAAAAACTTATAAATAAAAAGACCCATAGCGAGGTAGAAGAGCCATGTATGATAAGTATGTAAGTCCCCTTTCCGAGCGTTATGCCAGCAAAGAGATGCAGTACATTTTTTCTCCGGAGAAGAAATTCCGCACCTGGAGAAAACTGTGGATTGCCCTGGCTGAGACTGAGAAGGAGCTGGGCCTCCCGGTAACTCAGGAGCAGATTGACGAATTAAAAGAGCATCAGGATGATATTAATTTTGATGTGGCAAAGGAACGCGAGAAAATCGTGCGCCATGATGTCATGTCCCATGTTTACGCTTACGGTGTACAGTGCCCGAAGGCCAAGGGAATCATTCATCTGGGTGCCACCTCCTGCTATGTAGGAGATAATACGGATATCATTATCATGTCCGAGGCATTAAAGCTGGTAAGAAAGAAACTAATCAACGTGTTAGACGAGCTGGCAAGATTTGCCGATCAGTACAAGGCTCAGCCGACTCTGGCATTTACTCATTTCCAGCCGGCTCAGCCGACTACGGTTGGTAAGAGAGCGACCCTCTGGATGATGGAGTTAAAGCTGGATTTGGACGATTTGGACTACCTTATCGATTCCCTTCGCCTTCTTGGTTCCAAGGGAACTACAGGAACCCAGGCCAGCTTTTTAGAGCTGTTTGACGGCGATCATGCGAAATGCAGAAAGCTGGATCAGAGAATCGCAGAGAAGATGGGCTTTGAGGGCTGCTATCCGGTTTCCGGACAGACCTATTCCCGCAAGGTGGACAGTCGCGTATTAAGCGTGCTGGCCGGCATTGCACAGAGTGCTCATAAATTCTCCAACGATATCCGTCTGCTTCAGCACTTAAAAGAGGTGGAAGAGCCCTTTGAGAAGACCCAGATTGGTTCCTCCGCTATGGCTTACAAGAGAAACCCCATGCGCAGCGAGCGTATGGCTTCCCTGGCCAACTATGTGATGGCTGATATGATGAATCCGATGATGGTAGCATCTACTCAGTGGTTTGAGAGAACGCTGGATGACTCTGCCAACAAGCGGTTAAGCGTGCCGGAGGGCTTCTTAGCCATTGACGGAATCCTGGATCTGTACTTAAATGTGGTAGACGGCCTGGTGGTATATCCGAAGGTAATCGAAAAGCGCCTGATGTCAGAGCTTCCGTTTATGGCAACTGAGAATATCATGATGGATGCCGTAAAGGCCGGCGGAGACAGACAGGAGCTTCACGAGAAGATCCGTACCCTTTCCATGGAGGCAGGAAGAAATGTAAAGGAAAAAGGTCTTGATAACAATCTCTTAGAGCTCATTGCAGCAGATCCGGCATTTAATCTGACTCTGGATGAGTTAAAAGAGACCATGGATCCGTCCCGCTATACCGGACGTGCCAAAGAGCAGGTGGAGGAATTCCTTGCTGAGGTCATCCGCCCGATTCTGGATGCGAACCGGGATGCGCTGGGAGTAAAAGCGGAGATTAATGTGTAGGCGGATGTACCCTGCACGGAATGGGAGAAACTTCGGGTTTCAATAGAAATGAGATGAATCAATGGGGAGAGAATAGCTTATGACAGGCTGTTCTCTCTTTTTTATACTGTATAAAGCGTTGCGGGAATCTGCTGAAATCTATTAAAATGCGGGAGTAAACAATTGAGTATCGCTCTTTCCTATGATAAAATAGATAGAAATGAATCAGATCTGAAGAAGAATGAAAAAGCGGGGGCGTTGAGCATGGTTGAGGAAAAAACGCAGAGGGAACAGGAAGAACGAGTCTCTGTCGTGAAAGAAGCAGCGGTTCGGCTGATGCATCTGATCTATCGGGAAGGCAGTGAGGAAGAGGTGCTTGCCTTTTTGGCTCCGGAGATTACCTGGATTGGAGCGGGGGAACGTCAGTGGGCATCGGGAAAGGCGGAAGCGGGGGAGTATTTTCGCTGGCTGAGGAAGGACTCTCCGGACTGTCTTTTACTGGATGAGCAATATGAAGTATCGGAAGCGGGGGAGGGGCTCTATCTCTGCCGCGGTCTGATGTGGTTTGTGACCGATGCGGGGGATGCGGCGGACGGAAGGCTGAGACAGAGGGTATCGCTTCTGTTTCGGTGGACAGAGAATGGGCCGCTCTGTATCCATATTCACTGTTCCCATCCTTATACGGGGATGTGGTCCAGTATATTTACAACCGTTCCCTGCGGGATTCTTCGTTTCAGGCAGACAGGAGATTCTTATGAACTGCTTTCGATTAATCCGGCAGGTATCAAATTGCTGGGGTATGAGAACCAGACCGTGGAGATGCGCAATTGGACAGATGGGATTGCGGATACCGTTCTGCCGGAGGATCATAAGGTGCTGCTTGACTCTTATGAAAAGATGAAGAAAGTGGGAGATCGGGTCTGGCTGGAGTACCGGGTGCGTTGGCGGGATGGAAGCATTCACTGGCTGCGCGGCAGCAATGCGATCGTCGGAGAACTCGGAGATGCCCAGATTGTCCAGCGGATGTTTCTGGATGTGACAGAGAGTAAGCTGCTGGAAGAGCAGCTTAAGCGGGAACGGGAAATGTACCGTCTTGCGATGGAAAGCAGTTCCGATATTCTGTACGAATATACATCGGAGACAGATACCATGGCCATCTATGTACCGGCAGAGAGCACAGACGGGGAATGCCGGGTGAAAAAATGGGAATTTCCGAATTATTTATCGCTTATCAGGCGGGGAAGGGCAGTTCATCCGCTGGATATTCCGAAGGTGGCGGAAAATATCTGCCGGGGCCGCGCAGAATCCTTTGACTGTCGTTTCCGTATGATGGAACAGCCGGAGGATGGGGAATACAGATGGTATTTCGTGACCGGAAAGCGGATTGAACGGGATTTTGGCCATTACCGGATTGTGGGAACCATTCGTGATATCCACGAGGAAAAACAGGCCTACAGCGCCAGTGTGGCGGAACTTCATATCAGCCAGTCTGTGCTGCAGGCAGTAAATGGCAGATATTTAAGTATTTACTATGTAGATCTGCTCCATGACTGGAGCTATCAGGTGCGTCTGCCTGGAATGCGGGAGGCAGGCTCCTATGAACGCAGGGGAGAATTTATAGAAGAATTAGAAAACTATATCCGGGATCAGGTAGAAGAAAGGGATCAGAAACGGCTGAGAGAGTTTTTGACGCTGGATAATCTGGAGTCCCTGCTGAATGCGAATCATGACACCTGCGGAATCGATTACTGTGAAGTCGGCAAAGGAGAAAAACGCTGGCTGCGCCTGGAGTTTTATCTGGCAGCTAAGGAAAAAGGGCGGATCCGTGATGTGATTATTACCTTCCGAAATGTGACAGAGGAACGCAGGCAGGAACTCGAACACCGGCAGAAGGATGAAAAGGCCAGGGAAGCTTTGGCGGCGGCCCTTGAGGCAGCCAGAAAGGCAAACCAGGCAAAAAGCGATTTCCTGTCCAGAATGTCCCACGATATCCGTACGCCGATGAATGCAGTGATGGGTATGACGGCTATTGCGAAACAGAATCTTTCGGATCCGGAGCGCCTTCGGGATTGTCTGCAGAAAATCGAGGTTTCGAGTGAGCATCTGCTGAATCTGATCAACGAGGTGCTGGACATGTCAAAAATCGAAAACGGTGGGACTGTACTTCAGGAAGAACCGTTCTGCCTTCGGAAAGCGGCGGAAGCGGTAATCGAAATGATACGGCCGCAGGCGGAGGCCAGAAAGCAGCTTCTGGAATCCTCGATTCAGGCTCTGAAGCATGAATCCGTGATTGGCGATTCGGTACGACTGCAGCAAATCCTTTTGAATCTTCTTTCTAATGCAGTGAAATATACAGAACCGGGCGGAAAGATTCAGGTGTCTGTGACCGAGCTTTTGACAAGTCGAAACGGCGTGGGCTGTTATCAGATAGTGGTAAAGGATACCGGAATCGGCATGTCCGCGGAATTCTTGCAGAAGCTGTTTAAGCCGTTTGAGCGGGCGGAGGATTCCCGTGTCAGCAAGACACAGGGAACGGGGCTGGGCATGCCAATCACGAAAAACCTGGTGGAAATGATGAATGGCACTATTGAAGTGCAGAGCCGGGCAAAAGAGGGAACGTGTTTTACGGTTACGCTCTATCTGAAGCTTGCAGAGCATCCCAAAGAGCCGGTCTTCAGAGAAAAGGAGCCGGTTTCTATTCCCGGCAGCCATACGAAACGGATTCTTCTGACAGAGGATAATGATTTAAACCGCGAAATTGCGAGAGAGCTTCTGGAGATAGAGGAGCTCTGTGTAGATGAGGCGGTAAATGGACAGGAGGCCGTGGAAAAATTCAAAAATTCCCCGGTGGGATATTATGATCTGGTTTTGATGGATATTCAGATGCCGGTGATGAACGGCCATGAGGCTGCCCGCGCTATCCGGCAGCTGGAGCGGCCGGATGCAGGGAAGATTCCTATTATTGCCCTGACTGCCAATGCGTTTGCGGATGATATTTATGCGGCCAGACAGGCAGGAATGAACGAACATCTTTCCAAGCCGTTAAATATGGATCGGCTCCGGGAAATGCTGGGAAAATGGCTGTCCTGACCAATTTTAAAGGCGGAAAATAGACATGGAGAAACACGGCAAAATTAATCTGGAATATTACAAAGTTTTTTACAGTGTATGCTGCTGCGGCGGGATTACAGCCGCGGCGGAGGAACTCTGCATTTCCCAGCCGGCTGTCAGTCAGGCGGTCCGGCAGCTGGAGGGAACGTTGGGCTGCCGTCTCTTTTCCAGAACCTCCCGCGGCGTAAAGCTCACAAAGGAAGGTGAGGTTCTGTTCTCCTATGTGAAGCGGGGCATTGAAATGCTGTACGAGGGAGAGGAGATGATGGGGCGTATCCAGGATTTGGAGACCGGAGAGATACGGATCGGAGCCAGCGACATGACTCTGCAATTTTATCTGCTCCCTTATCTGGAGCGGTTCCATGAGAAATATCCCCGCATTAAGGTGAATGTCTCCAATGGTCCTACACCGGAAACCCTGGAGCTGCTCCATGACGGTCGCATTGATTTTGGCATTGTCAGCACTCCGTTTGAGGCCAGGCCGGATATACGCAGTATCCCGGTGCGTGAGGTGCGCAATATTTTCATTGCCGGGGCTAAATTTAAGGACAGCCTGGCAGGAAGAAAGCTTCAGTATCGGGAGCTTTTGGCTTACCCCTGCATTTTTCTGGAGCAGAAGACCAGTACAAGACGGTTCATGGATCAGTTTTTGGAGAAGAGAGGGATCTGTCTGGAGCCGGAATTTGAACTGGCCACCAGTGACATGGTGGTGCAGTTTGTCAGGAGAAATCTTGGAATCGGCTGTCTGATGTCAGAGTTTGCCGATGAAGCCCTGGAAAGCGGGGAGGTCTTTGCTCTGCAGTTTGAAGAGGAGATGCCGCTTCGGCATTTTTGTTTGGTTGCTTCAGAGAAGGCCTATATGTCGCCGGCGGCTGTCCGGCTGTACGAGGAAGTAAGCAGCGCGGCGGGGAGATAAGTACAGATTATCTTTTGTATAAATAATATTGATTTTACTTATATGAAAAAATCGTGTATTCTTAATATGTATTGCTGTTTGGCTGCAGCCTCTATGAAAATGCTGCCAGCCGTGAAAAGAGCAGTAACTTGTTAATGATTCCTAAGGAGGAAAAAGATTCATGGTAAGAGCAATAGTAGGAGCTAACTGGGGAGACGAGGGCAAGGGAAAGATTACAGATATGCTTGCCAAAGAGTCTGACATTATCATCCGTTTCCAGGGAGGAAGCAACGCAGGCCACACGATTATCAATAATTACGGCCGTTTTGCCCTTCATCTGCTGCCGTCCGGCGTATTTTACGGTCATACAACCAGCATCATCGGCAACGGAGTGGCATTAAACATCCCGTATCTGATCAATGAAATCAATGATCTGGTTTCACAGGGCGTGCCGAAACCGAAGATTCTGGTATCCGATCGTGCTCAGATTCTGATGCCTTATCATGTTTTATTTGATGAATACGAGGAGGAGCGTCTGGCAGGCAAGTCCTTCGGCTCCACCAAGTCCGGCATTGCGCCGTTCTATTCCGATAAATATGCCAAGATCGGCTTTCAGGTAAGCGAGCTTTTCGAGCCGGCGGAGGATTTAATGGAAAAGGTAGTGCGCGTATGCGAGACAAAGAATGTGCTTCTGGAGCATTTATATCACAAGCCGCTTCTGGATCCGGAAGAGGTATTTAAGACCATGATGGAATATAAAGAGATGGTAGAGCCGTATGTATGCGATGTATCATCCTATCTGCATGAGGCCATCAGGGAGGGCAAAAAGATTCTTCTGGAGGGACAGTTGGGTTCCTTAAAGGATCCGGATCACGGAATTTATCCGATGGTAACGTCCTCCTCCACCCTGGCTGCTTACGGCGCCATCGGAGCCGGTATTCCGCCCTATGAGATTAAGGAAATCACCACCGTCGTAAAGGCATACTCCAGTGCAGTGGGCGGAGGTGCGTTTGTCAGTGAGATATTCGGAGACGAGGCAGATGAGCTGAGACGCCGCGGCGGAGATAAAGGCGAGTTCGGTGCAACCACAGGCCGTCCGAGACGTGTAGGCTGGTTTGATGCTGTAGCCAGCCGTTACGGCTGCCGTATCCAGGGAACGACAGAGGTGGCTTTAACGGTTCTTGATGTGCTGGGATACTTAGACGAGCTTCACATCTGCGTTGGCTATGAGATTGACGGAGAGGTAGTAAAGGACTTCCCGGTTACCTATAAGCTGGAAAAGGCAAAACCGGTTTACAAGACCATGCCGGGCTGGAAGTGCGATATCCGCGGAATCCGTAAGTATGAGGAGCTTCCGGCAGAATGCCGCGCATACATCGAGGAGATTGAGAAAGAACTGGGCGTACCGGTTACCATGGTTTCCAATGGCCCGGGACGTGACGAGATTATTATGCGGAAATAAATCCGGCCGGCCTTTGCCGGAAGGTTTTTGAAAAAAGACAGCGGATGGATTTTCCCGGTGTGAACCGCCGGATAAACCCATCCGCTGTTTTTTTATTTTCGATTTTTGAAATATCGGATCAAAACAACGTACGCATAGAGAACTCCCGGAACTGCAATGGTGCAGAAGAGAGAAGCGGCCAGAAGATTCTGAGCCAGGGGGCTGTCCATCAGAGCGAATACGATGGAGAAAGCATATAAAAGGAATAGAAAAACAGCAGCGGCAGCAGCCAGCAGGCGTTTGGATTTCATGAAAAAACCTCGCTTTCCGAATTCAATTGCCATTTCGAACCTCCGCCTTGCAGCCGGAGACAGAATGATACTGCTATTATACTATCATTTTAAACGGATGTCATGCCCTTTCTGCCGCCGGTTTACACGACAGTCACTTCCTCTGCTCCCATGACGGACGAGACGGGGAGATTATCTTCTAAACCATGCTTTCATGGTGTCATAAATCTGAACCAACTGCTCTTCCTCAATGACATAAGGAACCATGGAATACATATACCGGATAAACGGACGGCTGAATACACCGCGCTTATAGGCAAAATCCTGGAATCCGGCCAGGGTCTCCGGTTCGTCCGTCTCAATGCAGGCACAGCCGCCCATGATTCGGATCTCTCGGATACGCGGATCCGTAAAGCCCTCCAACTCTCTGCGGGTAACGGCTTCAATACGGGCAATGCGTTCCATATAATTTCCCTGTTCAAAGAGTTCAATGGATTTTAAGGCCACACTGCAGGCCAGAGCATTTCCCATAAAGGTAGGTCCGTGCATCAGGGCATGATCGGGATTATCGCTGTAAAAGCCCTGGAATACCTTGTGATTGGCAATGGTTGCGGCATGGCCGATATAACCGCCGGTTAAAGCCTTTCCCAGCACCAGAATGTCAGGGCATACCAGATCGGCGACAAAGCGGTTTCCGGTGCGTCCGAAGCCGGTGGCGACCTCATCAAAAATCAGCAGCACGCCGTATTCGTCACACAGCTCGCGGGCCCGTTTTAAAAAGGAGATATCATACATCCGCATACCGCCGGCGCCCTGCAGAAGCGGTTCTACAATAAAACAGTACAGTCTGTCATGATGGTTTTGGAATGCCTCTTCCAGCGCAGGAATATTGGTAGGAATATGGATGACGCCTTTCTTTTCTTTGAGAATGGAATGATAATCCTCATCATCGCCCACTTCCATGGTTTTAAAGGTATCGCCGTGGTAGGCATGCTCCAGGGAGAGCACCGTATCGCGGCTGCTTCCCTGATTTAAGTAAAACTGAAGCGCCATTTTAAGCGCCACCTCCACGGCGACGCTGCCGGAATCGGAAAAGAAGCAGTAATCCAGATCGCCGGGAAGCCAGGCCTCCAGCTTATCGGAAAGCTTCTGCACCGGATCATGCGTCAGCCCGCCGAGCATAACATGGGCGAACCGGTCCGTCTGCGTTTTGATGGCCTCATTCAAAACCGGGTTTTTATAGCCGTGAATAACGCTCCACCAGGAGGAGACGGAGTCAATGAGCTTCTGATCCTCCGTGTAGAGGTATACGCCCTCGGCATCCATGATTTTATAGGGCTGCTTCATGGTTTTCATTTGGGTATAGGGGTACCAGATCATATTAATTTCTTCCTTTTTCGACTATTAAATTTGCTCTAAGCATTCTGTAAGCAGAGAATTCCTGCATGATTCATAAAACCTTTATTCATAAAGGGAAAGAAGCACCTTTGGATCGATATCCAGCTCTGTATCTCCATCTTTCACACAGGCCGCCACCTTAAGGCCTGTCATCCATTCGCACATCCGCAGATTATCCTCTTCGATGACATCTCCCGGATGAAAATGATTGAAAATGATACCTTTCACCGGTATTTTCTTTTCCTTTAAGTAAAAGGCCGTCAGTCCCACATGGTTAATGGTTCCCAGTCCTGCATCCGCAACGATAAGACAGGGAAGGGAAAGCTCCTGAATGATATCCTCCAGCTGGATCTTTTCTTCATCAAAGCAGATGGGGCACAGGATTCCGCCGCTTCCCTCCATGGTTACATAGCCATATTTCCGGGAAACCTCCTTAAAACCCTGTTTTACAACCTCCATCTCTACCGGATTTCCTTCGAAACGGGAGGCCAAATGGGGGGAATAGGCATTTTCGTAAACATAGGGGCACATTTCCTCAAGGGGCTGAGAGATTCCGGATACTGTTTTGATCCAGAGAGCATCTCCGGGTATCAGAAAATGATCCGGCCTGCGGTCATTCCCGCTCATGGCTGCCTTATAGTAGGCCGGCTGCAGGCCAAGCTGGGCCAGCTTTTTCACAATCAGACCTGTTACATACGTTTTTCCGACATCCGTTCCGGTGCCGGTGATAAATAGATGCTTGCTCATAATTTTTTCCTGCCTGTCAACTTTTCTGTATGAGAGTATACCTCTGCCGGAAAATATTTGTCAACCATAAAATAAAAATAAGTTGACAATTAAAAAAAGAACGATTAGAATGGGCATGAAAAAATGAGGGAGGAATTACAGTATGGATCGCTACAGTATCAAAATGCGTGCTTCCAATCAGGATGGCGGAAGGAGCCATCATATTTCCGGTGCAGAAAAGATTGTATCAGAGGAGGAATTGGAGCTCTATGTGAGCCGTCTTCTGAAACGGGCCATGCACCACAGCAAGGGAAAGCCGGATTTTGTCAATATAAAGATTGAGGCAGTGAAAGAAGAGGAGATTCTGCATCTGAACGCCCTGCCTGTCACCACAGTGGAAACGGAAACGGAGGAAGAGGGACGAATCGTTGTCCGTTCCTATTTGGAAAAGCTGGGAATTGTCCATATCGATGAAATATTTTCCGCCTGGACGCAGACTTATTCCATGCGGGGAGCCATGCTTCTGGATATAGAAACCTTGAAGCGCCTGGAGCCGGACCGGAGCCGGGGCGTACGGACTACCTACATGGATATGGAGACAGGGGAAGAAACACGCCGCGCCGCCTGCTCGGGGAAGAATCATTTCAATGAGGCACTGGTTCTGGCCACCAAGGTGGTAAATCATCCGGCTATTGCGGCGGAGATCTGCATTTCGGATGATCCGGACTACGTGACTGGATATATTGCCTCGAAAAAATTTGGCTATGTCCGCATCACCAACTTAAAACCCATGGGCAGCCCGAACGGAGGACGGATTTTTCTTTTCAGAGGAGACGACGCGGCACTGGCGGACTGCATAGATTACCTGCAGAAGAAAAAGGTTCTGGTCCATATGCCCGGCTCCCGGCAGAATGGCCCTGCGGCAGAAGACGGAAGGAAGCAAGGCGAAACGAATAAGTGGAACTGGATGGAGGAATCCCTGCAGGAGTGGAAACGGCGGGATCTGTACCGCACTATGAAGGTACTGGACAGTCCGCAGAATACCCATGTCCGCTGGAACGGAAGAGATATGCTGATGCTGGCCTCCAACGCCTATCTGGATCTGTGCAATGAAGAACGAATCAAGGCGTATACGGCCAAAATCATGGAGGAATACGGCACCGGTTCCGGCGGCGCGCGTCTGACCACGGGAACAACACGGCTTCATATGGAGTTAGAAGAAGCAATTGCCCGTTTTAAAGGGAGAGAGGCAGCTCTGGTATTTAATACAGGGTTTGCAGCCAATACAGGAATCATTCCGGCAGTCTGCCGGGAGCAGGATGTGATTTTCAGTGACGAGCTGAATCACGCCAGCATTATTGACGGCTGCCGTCAGGCTAAGGCCAGAACGATTGTATACCGCCATAATGACATGGCGGATCTGGAAGAAAAAATACGGGAGAGCGGATGTGAAAGCGGTCTGATCGTAAGCGATGCCGTGTTCAGTATGGACGGCGATATTGTGAATCTGCCGGGCCTTGTCAGGCTGGCAGAAAAATACGGCCTCTTTTCCATGATTGACGAAGCCCATGCTACAGGAGTAATCGGAGAAACGGGCCGCGGATGTGAGGAATATTTCCATATGGAGGGAAGCTGCGATATCCTGATGGGCACCTTAAGCAAGGCTGTGGGAGCAGAGGGCGGCTATGTCTGCGGATCCCATACGCTCATTGAATATCTGAAAAATAAGGGCAGAAGCTTTATCTTTTCCACCGCCCTTTCTCCTGTGACCATAGCGGCGGCCCAAAAGGGGATCGAAATTCTGGAGACGGAACCGCACAGGAGCCGTCAGCTGCAGGAAAATGTACGCTGGTTCTGTACCTGCCTGCAGAAGCAGGGTCTGAATGTACATTCAGATACAGCGATTATTCCCATTCGGGTCGGAGACGAGGGAAAAGCCATGGAAGCTGCCGGCCGCTTAATGGAACAGGGGTATTTTATTCCGGCCATCCGCTATCCTACCGTAAAGAAAGGCGAGGCGATTCTACGGGCCGCTTTGATGTCCTCTCATACGCGGGAAGAGCTTGAGGCGGCAGCCGCGGCAATCGCGCGGACCATAGACGAGGTAAAGGCCCTGTAGAGGTAAGGAGAGCTTTTCTGGCGGTGTAAGGAAAGTCTGCCGGCAATCATAACAATTTTATAACGATTTTATGATATTTCCGTGAAAAGTAATGTAAAGAACCGGTTTTTGTGATATTATGAAGGACAGGCAATTTGTGCGGAAGCTGCATAGCTTTCGCGAAAACAGGGGCGTATGCAGGAAAGGGGCACTGTGTTTTGAAAAAATATGGGGTTCTGTTTTTGAGTGTCTGTCTGATTATGGCGGGAACTGTGAAAACCGTGTTTGCCAACACTACACAGACAGAAGAGGCGGTACAGACGGCGGAAGCGGCGGATCCATCGATTCCGGGAGCATGGACAGGAGATGGAGAGGACTGGCAGTATCTTTTGGAGGATGGCACTTATCTGGAACGCAGCTGGCTTTACGAGGGCGGACGGTGGTACTATTTAAGCGGCAGCGGATATATGCAGACCGGGATACGCAAGATCGGATCAGACTACTACTATTTCCGGGAAAACGGAGCTATGGCAACCGGATGGATCTATGACTATGAGGAAGACCGATGGTACCATGCAGAGGAGGACGGAAGACTGACCCGGGGCTGGCTCTATGCAGGCGGGGCCTGGTACTGGTTCGATTCCGGCTGTGTGATGTACAATCAGGGCGAGCGGATGGTCAGCGGACATAAATATTATTTCTTTGAGGACGGCCAGATGGCAGCAGATCAGTATGTGGGTACCTATTATTACGGGGCAGACGGGCTGCGGGCCAGGCAATATGACATTACCATCAAGGGGAAACGAAAACCGGATGCCGCAGAAAAGGAACGTATTACCAAGGCCATGGCCGGAGTTCCCAGAGAGTGGATCCGAAAGTTCCATGAAAACGGCTGGGAGCTGATGTTCTATACGGATAAGCAGTTTTACTCTGCCCCCAAGACAGAGCAGGGGATTTATTATATCTATCACAAGGCGGACACACACTACCGGAAGTTAAAATTCACTAATCCGGATACGCTGGCCATGGCTTTCGGAGAATATGTGGCCTGGGCCACGGGAAATGATGCGGATGAAAATCAATTTATGGCGGATTATGCACAGTATCTTTCGGAATCCAGCCTCACATTCCCGCTCCCGTCCTATTTTGATGATCATTCCTCCCTGCAGTTCGGACATTTATTTGAAAACTGGTGCAGGGCAGAGGTGCGGGCGGATATGCGGAAGCTGAGTCCGGCGCTGTATCAATACATGGAAGAGACGCTGGGGATTTCCAGAGAGGGCGGAAAGCCGGATTTGGAAGAGCTGGAAGAAGCATTGGAGGAAGAAGAGGGCGGCAGCTATGGAAAAGCAGGGCCGGCCAGTGATGAGAGTCTTGGAAAGAAAAACGGACCGGCAGGCGAATAGGCTTGCGGTCCGTTTTTGCGGCTTTATAAGGAATTTTTGGAGAAAAAGACATTGGGTCAGTCTTCTGCCAGCTCTTCCCACCGTTCATATAAGTCAGTCAGCTTTTCTGCAATTTCTTCCTTTTCTTTATTTAACTCCATGAGCTTTGCAACATCGGAAAAAATGCTTTCCTCGCAGAGCAGGCCGTCGATCTCCTGATCCCTTGTTTCCAACGCATGAATGTCATTCTCTACTTTTTTTAACTCATTCTGGCGTTTCCGGATGCGGGCCTGTTCTTCCTTCTGCTGTTTCCAGTCCATTTTGCCGGAAGCTGTGTCAAAGCCGGGAGAACCGGCTGACGTTTCTTCCTGACGCGTCGTATTTGCCGCGGTGCGGCCTGCACTGCCGGAAGCGGTCTGTGAAGCTGTCACCTGCTCCAGCGTATCCTTTTTCTCCAGATAATAGTCGTAATTTCCGATATAATTGATCAGCGTTCCCATCTTCAGATCCAGAATCCGGGTGGCTGTTTTGTTGATAAAATAACGATCGTGTGACACGTAAAGCACGGTGCCGGTGTAATTGACCAGGGCATTTTCCAGAATTTCCTTGGAGGTAATGTCCAAATGGTTGGTCGGCTCATCCAGGATCAGAAAATTAGCCTCGGAAAGCATCAGCTTTGCCAAGGATACGCGTCCCCGTTCGCCGCCGCTTAAGTCACGGATCAGCTTGAAAACGTCATCTCCGGTAAAAAGAAAGGCAGCCAGGACATTTCGAATCTGGGTGTTATTCATAGTAGGATAAGTATCCTGAATCTCCTGAAACAGGGTCTTTTCCATATGGAGCACCTGATGCTCCTGATCGTAGTAGCCGATATGGACCTTGGAGCCCAGTTTTAACTCCCCGCGGTCCGCTTCTATAATCCCATTGATAATCTTCAGAATCGTGGTTTTGCCGGTGCCGTTATTTCCGATAATGGCGATCCGCTCCCCACGCTTGATGTCAAAGTCCACATCAGAAAAAAGAGTCACGCCGTCAAAGCCCTTGGTCAGGCCGCGGACGGTCAGTACGTCATTTCCGCTGGTCACATTGGGCTCGAGTGTAATATTCATGGCGTCACTGACCTCTGTGGGCTTTTCTAACACCTCCATCTTGGCCAGGAGCTTTTCCCGGCTTTCCGCCCGCTTGATGGATTTTTCCCGGTTAAAGGAGCGGAGCTTGGCAATGACCTCCTCCTGATGCTTGATTTCCTGCTGCTGATTTAAATAAGCCTTCATGATACCGGCGCGAATCATGGCCTTTTTCTCACTGTAAGCAGAATAGTTGCCCAAAAAGGTGGTGGCCCTGCCCTGATCTAATTCTACGATTTTTGTTACCACCCGGTCCAGAAAATAGCGGTCATGGGCTACAATAACAACCGTGCCGGGATAATTCATCAGATAGTTTTCCAGCCATGCAATTGACTCCATATCCAGATGGTTGGTCGGCTCGTCCAGAAGAATCATATCCGGTTTGGAAAGCAGAAGCTTGCCCAGAGAAACACGTGTTTTCTGTCCTCCGGAGAGCTCATGAACCGGCTTTGAAAACTCATCCTCTGTAAAGCCGAGGCCCTTTAAGACGCCGGTAATCTCGCTCTTCCAGGCATAGCCGTTCTGAAGCTCAAACTCATGATTTAAATGACTGTAGGTTTCCAGAAGCCGTTCCAGCTCCTCGCCCTCTGCAGACTTCATCCGAAGCTCCAGAGACCGGATCTGCTGTTCCATTTCCAGAATGGGACGCTTTACCTCCATCAGTTCATCATAGATGGTGCTGTGGCTCTTAATATCCTGATGCTGAGCCAAATATCCTAAAGTTTTCCCTCTGGAAATCGTAACGCTGCCCTCATCTGGCGACAGTTCCCCGACAATGATTTTAAAAAGTGTCGATTTGCCTGCCCCGTTGATACCGACAATGGCTGCCTTTTCCCGTTCTTCTATGTGAAATGACACATGCTCCAGAATGGAATCCGTGCCAAAGGATTTTGTAATGTTGCTGCAAGACAGAATCATGATTTCCTCCCAATCGCTCGATATAAGTGATAAACTGCCAGTTTCCCATTATAGTATAAAATGGACGAATTTTCAAGAAAATGAAAGAAAGAGTTATGAATCTAAAAATCGGAAATTATTTGACAATAATTTGTCATATGCTATAATAAAAGTATTACTTAAAACAGAGAGAGGGTGGCGAAGAGCCGTGGAACAGAAAGAGATATCAAAGGCAGTAATTTCAAGGTTACCCAGATACTACCGTTATCTGGGCGAGTTACTGGAGGAAGGTGTCGAGCGGATTTCTTCAAATGATTTAAGCATCCGGATGAAGGTCACAGCTTCACAAATTCGTCAGGATTTAAACAATTTCGGCGGATTCGGCCAGCAGGGCTACGGATATAATGTGAAATATTTATATACAGAAATAGCAAGAATCCTTGGAATTGATCGTCAGCATAACCTGATTATCATCGGAGCCGGAAATTTAGGTCAGGCCATTGCCAATTATACCAATTTTGAACGGCGCGGTTTTATGATCAAGGGCATGTTTGACGTGAATCCGCGGTTGGTGGGTTTGGTGGTCCGAGGTGTTGAGATCCGTGGAATTGAGGATCTGGAACAGTTTATAAAGGACAACGAGGTGCAGATCGCAGCCCTCACGATTCCCAAATCTAAGGCGCCGGAGATTGCGGATCGCCTGGTAAAAGCCGGAATTAAGGCAATCTGGAACTTTGCACATACCGACCTGCAGGTTCCGGATGATGTAGTAGTGGAAAATGTTCATTTATCCGAAAGCCTGATGCGCTTATCCTATCGTGTATGCAATATGCAGGATCAGAAGGAGCGGGAGCGGGCGAAAGCCAAATAAAGACAGCGGACCGGAGAATAACATGATAATAGGTGTGGGAACAGACTTAGTTGAGATGGAACGCATCGAAAAGGCCTGTGACAAAGAGGCCTTTTTGATGCGTCTTTATACTGAAGAAGAGCGCCGGCAGGCCGGGAAGGGGATTTCCCGTCTGGCCGGCAATTTTGCCGTTAAGGAGGCTGTGGCAAAAGTGTTCGGAACGGGCTTTCGAAGCTTTGGGCCGGATTGCATTGAGGTGCTGCGGGATTCTTTTGGAAAGCCCTATGTGCGCCTGCATGGAAGGGCGCAGGAGCTGGCCGGAGAGCTGGGGATAGGGCGGATTCATGTCTCCATCACCAATACGGCCGGGTATGCCATGGCTTTTGCCGTGGGGGAGAGTGTGGATGAAGCAGGCGGGGCCCGCAGCGTGCGGGACAGCCGGGGGAGGAGGAAAATCGGTGAGACGTTTGGTGACGGGCACACAGATGAAGGAGATTGATAATTATGCAATTCACACCATAGGCATTCCGTCCATGGTACTGATGGAGCGGGCGGCGCTTGCAGTGGCAGAGGAGATGCTTTGCGCGTATGAGGAGGCAGAAAAGCAGCCGCTTTCCCGGGTACAGACTGCCGTGTTCTGCGGGACAGGCAACAATGGGGCCGATGGGGCAGCTATTGCCAGGATTCTGCATCTGCGGGGATGCGGCGTATGGATTATTACCGTGGGGGACAGGAGTCGGTGGACGCCGGAGATGCGCAGCCAGATTGCCATTGCAAAGAATCTGGGGATTTCTGTCAGACGGTTTGAAGAACTGGACGGAACGGAGGAGCCCTTTGAAGCAGCGGTGGATGCCATGTTTGGAGTAGGCCTTTCCAGACCTTTGGAAGGCGTATTCCGGGAGGCGGTTCAGTATCTGGATGCGGCGCGGCCGAAATTTACCGCAGCCGTTGATATTCCTTCCGGTATTCATTCCGGTACGGGAGCCGTGCTGGGAGCTGCCGTGCGGGCTGACCTGACGGTAACCTTCGGCTTCGAAAAGCTGGGGACAGCCATTTATCCAGGAAGGGGCTATTCCGGGCGTGTGTTTGTGGCAGACATCGGATTTGCGCCCTTTGATCGGTATGCCGGAAGAAAGTATTTTGCCTATGAGGAAAAGGATTTTGAACAGGTGCCGCGGCGGAGGGCAGAGGCCCATAAGGGAACCTATGGAAAGGTTCTGATCGCGGCCGGCAGCGAGGGCATGTGCGGGGCCGCCTATTTAAGCGCTTTGGCTGCATACCGGATGGGAGCCGGACTGGTCAAGGTCCTGACTGTAAAGAGCAATGCGGCGGCACTCCAGACCCTTCTTCCGGAGGCGATTCTGACTCTTTATTCACCGGAGGAGGCGGTCGGTGAGCCGGAGACTTTTAAGGAACTGGTGGAACGGGAGTGCGCCTGGGCCAGTGTGATTGTGCTGGGGCCGGGGCTCGGAAAGGGCCGCCATGTGGAACAGCTGGTGCAGCATGTGCTATTATCTGCCTATGTCCCCATCATTGTGGATGCGGACGGGCTGAATGCAGTGGCAGAATACCCGTATCTGGCCGATTATCTGACAGAAAATGTAATCATTACTCCGCATCTGGGCGAGATGTCGCGCCTGACGGAGCGGGAAATAGAAGACTTAAAAGAGGATCTGCCGGAGGCGGCGGTCCGTTACAGCGAGGAGCGGGGCGTAACCTGTGTCCTAAAGGATGCTGTTACGGTGACGGCGCGCCGGGACGGGACAGTCTTTATCGGAAACAGCGGCTGCGGTGCCATGGCAAAGGCCGGCTCCGGCGATGTGCTGACCGGCACCATAGCCGGGCTGATTGCGCTGGGCTTTCCGGAGGATGAAGCGGCATCCTTCGGCGTCTGGCTGCACGGCCGGGCCGGGAGCTATGCAGCCGGTCAGACAGGGGAGCACGGGCTGCTGGCCAGAGAGACGGCAAATGCCCTCTTAAAGGGATAGAAAAAACGGGCAATGGGAGGAACAAAATGGAAGCACCGTACAGTCGGATTTATGCAGAGATTCATCTTGACAATATTGTTAAAAATATGGAAACCATGGCAGCCGGTCTGCCGAAGGACACAAAGATCATCGGAGTGGTAAAGGCAGACGGCTACGGACACGGATCGGTGCCTGTGGCAAAGGCCATCGACCCGTTTGTGTGGGGATATGCTGTGGCTGCACTGGAAGAAGGCATCATTTTAAGAAAGCATGGAATTACAAAGCCGGTTCTGATTTTGGGAAGCACTCCTGAGCGTCAGTTTGAGAGCCTCCTGGATTATGATATCCGTCCGGCTGTTTTCAGCCTGGAGAAGGCAAAGCATTTATCTGAGCTGGCAGAGAAACGCGGAGTCTGTGCCCGGATCCATCTGGCTGTGGATACGGGAATGAGCCGGATTGGATTAAAGCCTTCGAAAGAGAGCGCAGAGGAGGCGGCAGCCATTGCGGCTCTGCCGGGCATTGCGGTAGAGGGAATGTTTACCCATTTTGCAAAAGCCGATGAGGCAGATCCGGCTTTTACAAATCAGCAATATCAGCTGTACCGGGATTTTGCGAAAGAGCTGGAAAAAAGGGGCGTTTCCATTCCGCTTCACCACTGTGCCAACAGCGCGGCCATCTTAAATCAGCCGGGCATGGCGCTGGAGGCAGTCCGGGCCGGTATCTGCATGTATGGAATCTATCCGTCGGACGAAGTGGATTGGAAGGAGACCCTGTATCCTGCCATGGAGATTCGAAGCTTCATTACATACATAAAAGAGATTAAGGCTGAAACACCGGTCAGCTACGGCGGTGCTTTTGTGGCGGAGCGGCCGATGCGGATCGCCACCATCAGCGCCGGATATGGGGACGGCTATCCCAGAAGCTTATCAGGCAGAGGATATGTCCTGATTTGCGGAAAACGTGCTCCGATCCTGGGCCGTGTCTGTATGGACCAGTTTATGGTGGACATTACGGATATTCCGGAGGCCAAAGAAGAAATGACCGTTACTCTGGTCGGAAAAGACGGAGAAGAATATTTGTCCATGGAGCAGCTTGCCAAGCTGGGAGAAGGCTTTCGCTACGAGATTCCCTGCGTACTGGGAAAACGAGTGCCCAGAGTCTATTTAAAAGACGGCAGGATCGTGGGAACTAAGGATTACAATGACGATGTATACCGGGACTTTTCAGACTGCTGATCACGGAGTGAACAGCAGTCTTTTCGGGACAAAGGAGAAGCTGCTTCAAAGCAGAAACATAAAATGCAAAACCGGGTATCAATTCAGAACCGGACGCCTGATTTTTTCATATGATAACACGGAAGGGAGTCTTTAGTTTTTCATTCTGGGAAAGACAGTATGAAAAGCAGCGAATAATCCGTTTCAAACAGGTTAATACTAAAGCTATAAACATGTTGACGGAGAGTGAGAACTGTGATTATCAGGCGCGGAGATATTTATTATGCGGATTTGCGGCCTGTCGTCGGCTCGGAACAGGGCGGCGTGCGGCCGGTGTTGATTATACAGAATGATGTGGGAAATAAGCACAGCCCAACGGTGATCTGTGCGGCGATTACCTCTAAGATGAACAAGGCAAAGCTTCCGACCCATGTGGAGCTGAATACAAAGCGGTGTGATATGATACGGGATTCCGTAATCCTGTTAGAGCAGCTGCGGACCATTGACAAGCAGCGCTTAAAAGAGCGTATCTGCCATATCGATGAGGAGCTGCAGCGGGAGGTGAATCGGGCGCTGATGATAAGCCTGGAGCTGGATACATAAGTATTAGGTTATCATTGACGAACCGGTTTAAAGATGTTATATTGACGGTACAAAAGACAAATAAAGGAGTAAAAAAGGAATTATGGACGATGGGTATTGGCCCTTCAGTATTTTGATACTGGCCGCTTTTATTTTGATTGACGCGGTACTCTATGGCTTCGGAGCTGCTATTCAGAACATGAATGTAAACAGTCTGGAAAAGGAGGCAGAGGAAGGCGATGAGCGTGCGGGCCGGCTTCTGCAGCTGATTAATCAGCCGGCAGAGTTTATTAATACAGTTCAGGTAATGACAAATTTAATCGGCATTGTATCAGGTGCCTGTGTGCTGGGACATCTGGGCTATTTATTCCGGATCCTGGTGCGGGGAGCGCAGAGCGGCCATGAAAGGCTGGTATACGGCATATCGCTGGCAGTGGCCGGGATTTTTCTTCTGGCAGTTATCATCAGCTTCGGCATCATTGTACCGAAAAAGTGCGCAGCCAGAAAGCCGGAACGCTGGGGATTCGGCGTTTATCCGGTGGTTCGCCTTCTGGTGTTTTTATTAAAGCCGTTCACGGTTCTGGTATCCGGACTTTCGGCTGTGGTGTTAAGACCGATGGGGATCGATCCGTCGCTGGATACGGATAATGTGACAGAGGAAGATATCATGCTGATGGTCAATGAAGGCCATGAACAGGGCGTTCTGGAAGCCGGCGAAGCGGAGATGATCACCAATATCTTTGAACTCAATGACAAGGAAGCCGGGGATATCATGACCCACCGGACCAATGTGGTGGCCCTGGATGTAAGCATGACCCTGTCAGATGCCGTAACCTATATTTTGACCGAGGCAGGCAATTCCCGCTTCCCTGTCTATGAAAAGGATATTGACGATATCGTGGGAATTCTCCATATGAGGGACGCACTGGTCTATGCGGAACGGGAGGAGAACCGTGCTATGACCATCGGTTCGCTTCCGGGGCTTTTGAGGGAACCCCACTTCATTCCGGAGACAAGGCATATTGATACTTTGTTTAAGGAAATGCAGTCTCAGAAAATACATATGGAGATTGTGGTGGATGAATACGGCCAGACAGCCGGCGTGGTCACGATGGAGGATATCCTGGAAGAGATCGTCGGAAATATTCTGGATGAGTATGATAAGGATGAGGAATTCATCTCAAAACGCGAGGATGGAAGCTATCTGTTTGACGGCCTGACCCATCTGGATGATGTGGCACAGGCGCTGGAGATTGAATTTGAGGAAGAGGATCACGATAATTATGATACCTTAAACGGTCTTTTGATCTCCAAGCTGGATCGGATTCCGAAGGAGGGAGAACAGCCGGAGGTGAGCTATAAAGGGTATTTATTCCGGGTCCTTTCTGTGGAAAATAAGATGATTCATCAGGTTCTGGCTATACGGGAACCGGAGGAAGAAAAAATTTCAGAAAGAAATAATTTTCAGACTGAAAACATTTAGGAAGAATCCTGCAGAAAGCAGCGATTCCGACAGATTGGAAAATGCGCCCGAGCCGTGCGTGCCCGGGCATTTTTACGGCTGAATGCCGGAATATACAGGCAGCCGGCTGCGGGAAAGCCGCAGCGGAATATGCAGATTAAGATGAGAAAATACAGGCAGGATGATAGGATGGGAATATTAAGGGATACAAAAATGATGCTGTCAGATCGGATTTTTCTGTCTAAGGCGGCAAAAATTGCATTTCCGGTAGCAATGCAGGGTATGTTAAATACTGTGGTAAATATGATCGATACGATGATGATAGGCTCACTGGGATCCACAGCTATTGCGGCGGTGGGACTGGCAAACAAGGTCTTTTTTGTAATGACGCTGCTGGTCTTTGGAATTGTCAGCGGCTCCGGGATTCTGGCAGCCCAGTTCTGGGGAAATCACGACGTGAAAAATATCCGGAAGGTGTTGGGAATGGCGCTGTCTTTAGCTCTGGCGGCGGCAGTTCTATTTTTGCTGCCGGCTGTATTCTGTCCGGAGCTTACCATGCGCATTTTTACAACCAGTGCTGCAGCCATCCAAATCGGTGCCGCCTATCTGGCAGTGGTGGCGCTTTCCTATCCTTTTACGGCGGCCAGCAATACCTATGTGGCCATGATGCGTGCCGTAGGGCAGGTAAAGGAACCGGTTGTTATCAGCTGCTGCACGATTTTTATTAATATCGCGTTTAACTACATTCTGATCTTTGGTAAATTCGGCGCACCGGCTCTGGGCGTGGTGGGGGCGGCCATCGCTACGCTGATTGCCCGTATTGTAGAAACCACGGCGCTTCTCGGTGTAGTCTATATCAGAAAGTCCCCCATTGCCTGCCGGCCGTCTGAGATGTTTGGCTATTCCGGTTTTTTTATCCGGAAATTTTTTTCCACAGCCTCCCCGGTCATTGCCAATGAGTTTGTCTGGGGCCTGGGGGTGACCATGTATGCTCTGGTCTATGGACGGATGGGAGATCTGGCTATGGCATCCATTACCGTGGCTACCACAGTCCAGGACATTATGATGGTGCTTTTTCAGGGCCTGGGTGCTGCTACTTCCGTCATTTTGGGGAATGAGATGGGAGCCGGACATATGAAAAAGGCAGAGCGGTATGCGACCAACTTCCTGATTCTCCAGTTTCTTTTGACCATTGTGGTGGCCTGTCTGTGCGTGGTCATGAGGCAGCAGGTGATTGGGCTTTACCGTGTGACAGGCGAGGTGGCAGAGGGAGTCAGCCGCTGTCTTCTGGTATTTTCCCTTTTTCTGCCGGCTAAGAACTTTAACTATTCGAATATTGTGGGGATTCTGCGAAGCGGCGGAGACACCAAGGTCTGTCTGTTCTTAGACTGCAGCGGCGTCTGGCTGATCGGTATTCCCATGGCTTTTCTCGGAGGCATGATATTAAAACAGCCGATCCATATCGTATATGCCATGGTCATGCTGGAGGAGGTTTATAAGATGGTCCTGGGATATCCGCGTTACCGCCAGAAAAAGTGGCTGCGGAACCTGGCAGTGGAGATAAATGAGGCTTAAAGGGGTGAATGGGAATGAATGTTAGAATAGATTTCCCTTTATAAAATCCTTGCCAAGCCTATGGTTTAGTGCTAAAATAGTAAAGATTATGAGCGCAATTTTATAAAAAGCAATGAATACCATATAGAAAGAGGAGTGTTATTTATGTCAGGACATTCAAAGTTCGCCAACATTAAGCACAAAAAAGAGAAAAATGATGCCGCAAAGGGAAAAATCTTTACCGTCATCGGCCGTGAGATTGCCGTAGCAGTAAAGGAAGGCGGAGCCGATCCGGCCAACAACAGCCGTCTGCGTGATGTCATTGCCAAGGCGAAAGCGAACAACATGCCCAACGATACCATTGAAAGAGGAATCAAGAAGGCAGCGGGCGATGCAAATTCCGTAAACTATGAGAATCTTACATACGAAGGATACGGCCCCAACGGAGTAGCTATCATCGTAGACACACTGACCGATAATAAGAACCGTACGGCAGCCAATGTCCGCAGCGCTTTCACCAAGGGCGGCGGAAATGTCGGCACACCGGGCAGCGTTTCCTTTATGTTTGATAAGAAGGGTCAGATCATCATCGACAAGGAAGAGTGCGAGATGGATCCGGATGAGCTGATGATGCTGGCTTTGGACGCCGGCGCAGAGGATTTTGCAGAGGAAGAGGACAGCTACGAGGTAGTGACCGATCCCGATGATTTCTCCGCAGTGCGCGAAGCCCTGGAGAAGGCAGGCATTCCGATGATGCAGGCTGATGTGACCATGATTCCGCAGACATGGGTAGAGCTGACCGATGAGGATGCCATCAAGAAGATGAACCGGATTCTGGATCTTCTGGATGAGGATGATGATGTGCAGGCCACCTATCATAACTGGGACGAGTAATCGTATTGCATATTTTATTTCGATATATCAAAACGGCAGCCGGAGCATTTCCTTGCTTTGGCTGCCGTTTTGCTGTATCGCGTTCTATTGCATTACGTTTTGCTGCATCGAGTTTTATTGGATTATATTTTACTGTATCAGATTCTGCCGTGCAGAGTCTTTTTTTGTTTCCTGTATCCGGAGCACCGGAATGTTAATCATTAAAATGATAGCTGTCCAGAAGCTGATTCTTCATATGCCACAGCTCATTGGACAAATCTACATGAATCTCATGCGGATTCACAAGACGGCGGGATTCATCCCAGAGAGTATCTAACTCCTTTAAGCAGTATTCCCGGATGTCCATTACTTTTGGAGATTCATAGACACACCGGCCATCCTTAAATACCGGAACGAGGAGTTCGCGCATGGTATACGTATTGGGGGCCAGATGAGTCTTCTTCCATGTCTCGATCGGATCGAAGAGCAGCAGGGAATTTCCTTCATCAAAGGTTTCCTCTACCAGACAAATCAGATCGGCAATGATCTTGCCGGTATTTTTGTCATAGATACGCCGGATCGTTTTATTGCCGGGATTCGTCACCTTCTCACTATTCTCGGAAAGCTTAATCTTCGGAATAAACTTTCCTGTATTTTTATCCATAATGGCAGCCAGCTTATAAACACCGCCAAAGGAAGGACAGTTTTTGGAGGTGATCAGATTCGTGCCTACACCCCAGGAGGTAATCGTGGCGCCCTGGATCTTTAAACTGTCAATCAGGTATTCATCCAGGTCATTGGAAGCGGAAATAACTGCATCCGGGAAACCGGCTTCATCCAGCATTTTTCTGGCCTTTTTGGAAAGATAGGCCAAATCGCCGCTGTCCAGACGGATGCCATAGAAGGTGAGCGGGATACCGGCCTCACGCATTTCTTTAAAGACTCTGATGGCATTGGGCACACCGGAATCCAGCGTATCATAAGTATCTACCAGCAGGATGCAGGCGGACGGATAAAGCTTTGCATAGGTACGGAATGCGGTTAACTCGTCCGGGAAGCTCATGATCCAGCTGTGGGCGTGGGTTCCTTTGATCGGAACATCGAACATCTGTCCTGCGAGGACATTGGAGGTGCCGATGCAGCCGGCAATCATAGCGGCTCTGGCGCCGTAAATTCCTGCATCCGGTCCCTGAGCGCGGCGAAGTCCGAATTCCATAATTCCGTCTCCGCGGGCAGCATAGACGATGCGGGAGGTCTTGGTGGCAATCAAACTCTGGTGATTGATGATATTTAAAATAGCTGTCTCCACCAGCTGTGCTTCCATAATGGGAGCGATGACCTTGATTAGCGGCTCTCTCGGGAAGACAACCGTGCCTTCCGGGATGGCATAAATATCGCCGGAAAATTTAAAATGAAGAAGATAATCGAGAAAATCTTCATCAAACAGTCCGACACTGCGCAGATATTCTACATCTTCCGGTTCGAAATGGAGGTTTTTAATATAATCCACCACCTGTTCCAGTCCGGCACAGATCGAAAATGCATTGCCGTCCGGGTTGCTGCGGTAGAAGGCGTCGAAAATAACGGTTTCGTTGGCATCCTTCTCTTTAAAATAGCCCTGCATCATCGTTAACTCGTACAGGTCTGTCAGTAGGGTTAGGTTCCTTTGGTACATAGTGTTCTCCTTAGTTTCACTGCGATTTCCCTTGAGAGGGTTTAGATAAAGATAAGTATACCACAGAATGGGGAAAAGGCAAAATGGTTGACAGAAGTTTAACAATTGGGGGGAGGCCGGATGGGGCGCTAGGCTGCGTCTTTTTGTATGTCTCTGTAAACTGCTGCATACACCGGCAAGTCCCTGTTTCGCGGTGACGTTCCCCTTCTCACGCAAAAATCCGGCAATTTACCCGAAAATTCCCTCAAAATCGCTCCAAATTCCTCCATTAAAATCCCTGGAATTCCCTAACAGGAACTTGACAATCCCAGGGAAAGTGGATACAATAAAAACGCTGAGCCGATTTGTTACAAAGATTTAGCAGGCAAAAACGTTTAAATATTTGAACGAACTGCATCGGTTCTGCATTGAAATGGGAAAGACGAAGATGGAGACAGTAATTTCTGCAGCCAACGCCAAAGCGAAGCGGGGACGGTGAGAGCCCGCTGCCAGTAGTGCGGATATGAAGATCACTCCGGAGTCTCGGTCTGAACGCCTGATGGGTCAGTAGGTGCCGACGGTTTCCCCCGTTACCGGGAGCGCATATAAATCGGCCAGATTCTGTCCGTGTCCGGTATGCAGTAATAGGTGGTATAAAGCAAGTAGGCCCTTGTCCTGTTACGGGATGGGCCTATTTTTTTATCAGATTCATTTTGTTGCTGGGAGGCCAAAGGCCGAACAGCTACCATTAAATCAGGAGGAAGAGAGCATGTACACAAAAGTTTCTGCAAACCTGAATTTTGTGGAAAGAGAAAAAAACATCGAAAAATTCTGGGAAGAGAACCACATTTTCGAGAAAAGTATTGAAAGCCGCAAGGAAGGTCCGACCTATACCTTTTATGACGGACCGCCGACTGCCAACGGAAAACCCCATATCGGTCATGTTTTGACCCGCGTTATCAAGGATATGATTCCGAGATACCGTACCATGAAGGGCTATATGGTTCCGAGAAAGGCCGGATGGGATACCCATGGACTTCCGGTGGAGCTGGAGGTAGAAAAGCTTTTAGGCTTAGACGGCAAGGAGCAGATTGAGCAGTACGGATTAGAGCCGTTCATCGAGCACTGCAAGGAGAGCGTGTGGAAGTATAAGGGAATGTGGGAGGATTTCTCCGGTACGGTTGGTTTCTGGGCCGATATGGAGCATCCTTACGTTACCTATCACAATGATTTCATCGAGTCCGAGTGGTGGGCTTTAAAGCAGATTTGGGATAAGGGCCTGTTATACAAGGGCTTTAAAATCGTTCCCTACTGCTCGCGCTGCGGTACCCCGCTTTCCAGCCATGAGGTGGCACAGGGCTATAAGGATGTGAAAGAGCGTTCCGCCATTGCCCGTTTCAAGGTAAAGGGCGAGGATGCCTATATTCTGGCATGGACGACCACACCGTGGACTCTTCCGTCCAACGTGGCACTCTGCGTAAACCCGAATGAGACCTATGTAAAGGTTCAGATGAAAGAAGAGAACATGGTGTATTACATGGCAGAGGCCCTCTGTGATACGGTTCTGGGCGCAGATACCTATGAGGTGCTGGAGCACTATGTCGGAAAGAATTTAGAGTACAAGGAGTACGAGCCGTTATTTGACTGTGCCGTAGAGGTTTGTAAAAAACAGAATAAAAAGGCATACTATGTAACCTGTGATAATTACGTTACACTGACCGATGGTACCGGCGTGGTACACATTGCTCCGGCCTTCGGTGAGGATGACTCCAAGGTGGGCAGAAAATACGATCTTCCGTTTGTACAGCTGGTAGATGCCAGAGGCGAGATGACCAAGGAGACTCCGTGGGCCGGTACCTTCTGTAAGAAAGCGGATCCCATGGTATTAAAGAGCCTGGAGGAAAAAGGGCTTCTCTTCTCCGCACCGGTATTTGAGCACAGCTATCCGCACTGCTGGAGATGCGACACCCCATTAATCTACTATGCAAGAGAGTCCTGGTTCATCAAAATGACGGCAGTGAAGGAGGACTTAATCCGCAATAATAATACGATTAACTGGATCCCGGAGAGCATCGGTAAGGGACGTTTCGGCGACTGGCTGGAAAATGTTCAGGACTGGGGTGTAAGCCGGAACCGTTACTGGGGAACTCCGCTCAATATCTGGGAGTGTGAGTGCGGCTGCCAGCATTCCATTGGAAGCATCGAGGAATTAAAGAGCATGTCCGACAACTGTCCGGATGAGATTGAGCTGCACCGTCCTTACATTGATGCAGTTACCATCCGCTGCCCGAAGTGCGGAAAAGAGATGCACCGTGTGCCGGAGGTAATCGACTGCTGGTTCGATTCCGGTTCCATGCCGTTTGCACAGCATCATTATCCGTTTGAAAATCAGGATCTGTTTGAGCAGCAGTTCCCGGCTGACTTTATTTCCGAGGCAGTGGATCAGACGAGAGGATGGTTCTACTCCCTGCTTGCGATTTCTACTCTGTTATTTAACAAGGCGCCGTATAAGAACGTTATCGTTTTAGGCCATGTACAGGATGAAAACGGACAGAAGATGAGTAAGTCCAAAGGAAATGCAGTCGATCCGTTCGACGCGCTGGAGACCTACGGCGCAGATGCGATCCGCTGGTATTTCTACATCAACAGCGCACCCTGGCTGCCCAACCGCTTCCATGGCAAGGCTGTAACAGAGGGCCAGAGAAAGTTCATGGGTACCCTCTGGAATACCTATGCATTCTTTGTGCTCTATGCGAACATTGACAATTTTGATGCTACGAAGTATCAGTTAGAATACGACAAGCTTCCGGTTATGGATAAATGGCTGTTATCCAAGTTAAATACTCTGATTAAAGAGGTGGATGATAATCTTGGAAACTATCGGATTCCGGAGGCGGCCAGAGCCCTCCAGGATTTTGTGGATGACATGAGCAACTGGTATGTCAGAAGAAGCCGCGAGCGTTTCTGGGCAAAGGGAATGGAGCAGGATAAGATCAATGCCTACATGACCCTTTACACGGCTCTGGTAACCGTTGCCAAGGCAGCGGCTCCGATGATTCCGTTCATGACAGAGGACATTTACCAGAACCTGGTAAGAAGCATTGATAAAGAAGCTCCGGAAAGTGTACATTTATGTGAATTCCCGAAAGCAGATGAGGGAATCATTGATAAAGAGCTGGAAGAGTGCATGGAAGAGGTATTAAAGATTGTAGTATTCGGCCGTGCTGCCAGAAATACTGCCAATATTAAGAACCGCCAGCCCATCGGCCGCATGTTTGTGAAAGCAGAGCAGGCGCTTCCGGAATTCTATCAGGAGATTATCGAGGATGAGCTGAATGTGAAGACTGTAAAATTTACGGATGATGTGCGTGACTTTACTTCCTACAGCTTTAAGCCGCAGTTAAAAACCGTAGGTCCGAAATACGGAAAACAGCTGGGCAATATCCGGAAGGCATTGACAGAGATTGATGGAAATGATGCCATGGATACTCTGAACCGGGACGGCCGGCTGACCTTTAACTTTGATGGTGCAGAGGTAGTGCTCACCAAAGAAGATTTATTGATTGATACGGCCCAGGTAGAGGGCTTTGTATCCGAGGGCGATAACTTCGTAACGGTAGTTCTGGATACCAACTTAACACCGGAACTGATTGAAGAGGGCTTTGTCCGCGAGATCATCAGCAAGGTGCAGACCATGCGTAAGGAAGCAGGGTTCGAGGTAATGAACCATATCCGTTTATTCCAGGAAGGAAACGATACGATCGCGAAGCTCCTGAATAACCATACAGAAGAGATCAAGAGTGAAGTCCTTGCAGACAAGATTGTACTGGGCCAGACCGGCGGCTATGTGAAGGAATGGAACATCAATGGAGAAACCGTCATGCTGGGAGTTGAAAAAATCACGGATTGATTGAGGAGGAAAACATGAAAACATTCAGTAAGGAAGAGATTAAGAAGAGCATTATTGACAATGTGAAAAGCCAGTTCCGCAAAACCATTGACGAGGCAACTCCGCAGCAGGTATATCAGGCTGTTGCCTATGCGGTAAAGGACGTGATCATTGATCAGTGGATTGCCACTCAGAAGACCTATGACGAATCCAATGTGAAAAAGGTATACTACCTGTCCATGGAGTTCTTAATGGGCCGTGCTCTGGGAAACAACATTATCAACCTGGGCGCAAAGAAGGAGTTAAAGGCTGCTCTTGACGAGCTGGGCTTTGACTTAAATGCCATCGAGGATCAGGAGCCGGATCCGGCACTCGGAAACGGCGGCCTGGGCCGTCTGGCTGCCTGCTTTTTAGACTCTCTGGCAACTCTGGGTTATCCGGCTTACGGCTGCGGCATCCGTTATCACTACGGCATGTTTAAGCAGAAAATCGAGAACGGATACCAGATTGAGGTTCCGGATGAGTGGTTAAAGCACGGCTATCCGTTCGAGCTTCGCCGTCCGGAGTATGCAACCGAGGTAAAATTCGGCGGCTATGTAAAGACCGTCTGGGACGGACAGCGCAACGTATTTGTTCAGGATGGATACCAGTCTGTACTGGCTATTCCTTATGATATGCCGATCGTGGGCTACAACAACAATGTAGTCAATACTTTACGTATCTGGGATGCACAGCCGATCAACACCTTCAGCCTTGCTGCATTCGATAAGGGAGATTATCAGAAGGCAGTAGAGCAGGAGAACTTAGCAAAGAACCTGGTTGAGGTTCTTTACCCCAATGATAACCACTATGCCGGCAAGGAGCTGCGTTTAAAACAGCAGTATTTCTTCATTTCTGCCAGCTTACAGGTTGCTCTTAAGAAATTTAAAGAGAATAATGACGACATCCACAAGCTGCCGGAGAAGGTAGTATTCCAGATGAATGATACCCATCCGACCGTTGCAGTGGCAGAGCTGATGCGTATCCTTTTGGATGAAGAGCACTTAGAGTGGGAAGAGGCATGGGATATCACAACCAAGACCTGTGCATACACCAACCACACGATCATGGCAGAGGCTCTGGAAAAATGGCCGATTGAGCTGTTCTCCAGACTGCTTCCGCGTATTTACCAGATCGTGGAGGAGATTAACCGCCGCTTCTTAATCGAGGTACAGCAGAAGTATCCGAACGATTATGATAAGGTTCGCAAGATGGCAATCATCTTTGACGGACAGGTAAAGATGGCTCATTTAGCTATTGTAGCAGGCTATTCCGTCAACGGTGTAGCAAGACTGCATACCGAAATTTTAAAGAAACAGGAGTTACGGGACTTCTACGAGATGATGCCGGAGAAATTCAACAACAAGACAAACGGTATCACACAGAGACGTTTCCTCCTGCACGGCAATCCGCTGCTGGCTGACTGGGTAACAGATAAGATTGGCGATGAGTGGATTACCGATCTGCCGCATCTGCACAAACTGGCTGTCTATGCAGATGATGAAAAGTGCCAGCAGGAATTCATGAATATCAAATACCAGAATAAGCTTCGTCTGGCTAAATATATTAAGGAGCACAACGGCATTGATGTAGATCCGAGATCTATCTTTGATGTACAGGTAAAGCGTCTCCATGAGTACAAACGCCAGCTGTTAAACATCCTGCATGTGATGTTCCTTTACAACCAGTTAAAGGATAATCCAAACATGGATATGATTCCGAGAACCTTTATATTCGGTGCCAAGGCAGCAGCAGGCTATCAGATTGCAAAGAAGACCATCAAGCTTATCAACTCTGTGGCAAATGTGATCAATCATGATAAGTCCATCAATGGTAAGATTAAAGTGGTATTCATCGAGGACTACAAGGTATCCAATGCAGAGATTATCTTTGCAGCAGCTGATGTCAGCGAGCAGATTTCCACTGCCAGCAAGGAGGCATCCGGTACCGGCAATATGAAGTTCATGTTAAACGGCGCTTTGACCTTAGGTACCATGGACGGCGCCAACGTGGAGATCGTGGAAGAAGTGGGAGCGGATAAGGCATTTATCTTCGGACTTTCTTCTGACGAGGTAATTAACTACGAAAATCACGGCGGATACAACCCGGTTGAGATCTTCAACACCGATCAGGATATCCGCCGCGTGCTGATGCAGCTGATCAACGGCTACTATTCACCGGAGGATCCGGAGCTGTTCCGCGATATTTACAATTCTCTGTTAAATACACAGAACAGTTCCAAGGCAGATACCTACTTCATCTTAAAGGACTTCCGTTCCTACGTGGAAGCTCAGAGGAAGGTAGAGGCTGCATACCGCGACGAGAAGTGGTGGGCAAATGCCGCCATGATGAACGTAGCCTGTGCCGGCAAGTTCTCTTCTGACCGTACCATCGAGGAGTATGTACAGGATATCTGGCATCTGGAAAAGGTAAAGGTTGAATTAAAGTAAAATGAAACGATTGAGACGGCAGAAACGGATAAAAAGAGGCGGCGTTTCCCTGCCGGTGCTTTTGGCAGTCTGCCTGCTTTTATTGGCGGCGGGCTGCCTGGTGCAGCACCGTATGTCGGCCAAACGGCAGGGAGCGGAGCTGGTTAGCAGGCTTTATGAGGCGGATCGGGAGCCGATGCTTAAGGAACTGGCGGCTGCAGGACTTCCCAGGCTTTACGAGGAGCGGTTTGGAAGCCGCATAACGGAGCAGGGGCGGAATGCGCTTTCTAAAGTGGGTACTCCGTATTGCCTGCTGTTCCGGGAATTTTCCGCCCCGGTGGAACGGACATATGCTGTTTCTGTCCGTCTGGAACCGGATACGGCAAAAGAGATATCTTCCAGAAGCTTCCATTACAGCGTGGATGTGGATTTTTATCTGGAAAAGGGGATCGAAGCGCTGGCACCGGTGGAGCGGCTGACCTTTGAAGGTACGATACAGCTTAAAAAGAGCGGATTTTTGGGGTGGCAGCTGGATGGGTTTACGGTTGGATAGAGGATTCATTCCGGAAGACGCTGAAAAATCCAACAAAAAGAAAAGCACCGTAAAACAGCACGGTTGGGATTGTGTTTTCGAATGCTCTGCATCTTTGGGGCAGACAAAAGATACGAAGCTTCCCACCGTGCTGTTTTACGGTGCTTTTCCATGTATCGGTGCATTTACATATAGCGGCGAAGTGTGCTGCGTCCGATCCCCAGCCGCTTTGCGGCTTTGGTCTGATTCATATTCTCTTCCTGAAGAACCTGCAGGATGACGCGCCTGGTAATGTCATTTAAGGTGCCGTTGACGGAAAGAGAAGCGTGAGCTTCGCCGGAGCTGTGCTCTCCCTCATTTTTTTCCAGAACAAGAAGAATCTCTTCTTTTGTGATGAAGGAAGAGCCTGCGCAAAGGGCCGCTTCCTGGAGAACCCGGCGAAGCTGATATAGATTATCAGTCCAGTGGAAGCTCTGTAATGCATCAAGCGCATCCGGCTCAAATGCGATGGCCCTTGTTGTCATCTGTGAATTAAGCTCATTCAGATACAAAGTGGCCAGATTGGGGATATCCTCCCGCCGTTCATTGAGAGAAGGGATGGTGAGGACCAGAGACTGCAGAATATTTACAATCTCATTTTTCAAGGCACTCTTTCCGAAGGAGGGAGAGAAGTCGGGAATATAGGAAAAAATCAACTGGTTGCGTTTCTCAATGGCGGTATGATGGAGAAACAGAAAAAGCTGATTTTGCTGCTGTTCACTCAGAAGATGAAGCTCCTTAAAATAGAACACATAGCCGTTCCCAAAAAGAGGAGAATCCTCATTTTCAAGAAGATATTCCCATTCCTTGCCGGAGGCAAAGCTGCAGTCGATGATTACCATGGGATTTTCTCTGTGATTGCAGCTTCTATACAGCTCATAAACATAGCTGTCCTTTCCGCTTCCCAGGGGTCCGCTTATGACTACCGGACGTGAGAAAAACTGGAAGGAACGGATCGTGGAAAGGATATACTCCAGAGCCGGGTTTAAGGTGTAAAAGGTTCTCTGGCCGACAGCGGATTTTTCCTCCGGTTCGAAATACCGTATCATAGAATTCTCTTTTTTTATGAATTCATTCCCGGTGAAATAAAAGACAGCCATTGGAGTGCTGCCGTAGTTCAGAATTTTTCCGGTTACTGTATAGCGGGTGGTTCTGATTACCTTGAAAAACCGAAGACTCTGTTTCTCAAAAAGGGCGGGAACTGCCTTTTTCATGTTTTTTCCCAAGGCTTCCGGGCCGTTCGGTCCATGGAGGCGGTTGGAAAAAAGCAGAGTTCCCTCCTGATCATAGACGGCCATGCCTATGTCCAGATGGAATATCAGATCCTGATAGAATTTTAATTCTCTTTTCAGATAGAATTCTTCCTCATAAAGGGAAAGACTGTTATCTAAAACGGATTCTACGCTTTCGGGACTGGTGGTGATCAAAATGGCCTGAAGTCCATTGGCAATAGCTGCCCGGGTAGTAACAACATCGCCTACGATCATGGTGAAGCCCTTCTGTTTTACCTGCATTAAAGAGGAATTAATCTCCTCCACCGACCTTATGGTGAAAACATCAAGCTCACACTGCAGAACATCCTTTAAAACAATGGCGTAGTAGATAATGCTCTGGAAGCCGACGACTGCAAAACGGCCATTGTAATTTTGTGCCAGACGGATGGCGCGCAGGATATCATAAATGGAAATTCCCACATCCAGAACATGGCGGTTGCAGACGGATTGGATCATCTGGCAGGTATAGCCGCGGGAAATGATGATGTCATATTTTTCTATGGAAAGAGTCCGGATCAGTGAAGCTGCATCACTGGTATCGCTTTCGTAGGCATCCAGTTCTATATCCTCCCGCTTTGCTACGGCCTCTTTAAAGAGCTTAACGAGGCCGGTATAAGGGGCAATAAGCAGAATTTTTACATTACGTTGTCCGTTCATGAAATCCCTCCCAATATATGTATTAATATGATACAATATTAACAACTGATAGAGTGAGTTGTCAAGATAAAATCAAGAAAAATTCAAAAATGATTCAAAATAATACAGAAATGGACATGGAATAACTTGATTTATGTTTCAAATTGACAGATAATCATTTTAACAAACCGAAATACATATTGAGTCTTTGACAGAATGTTTAAAAAGAGGAGGAAAAGCCATGAAATCGGCATTTGTAACAGAGGTGGAAAAAGTTGAGGTGAAGGAAATTGATAAGCCGGTTATCTCTGATACGGAGGTTTTGATTGAGACAAAGACGGTCGGCATCTGCGGCTCGGATCTTCACCTGTTTCGGGGCACACACCCATTCCGTCATGCACCGGCGATTCTTGGACATGAAATTGCCGGTGAGGTGGTGGAAGTCGGAAAGAAGGTGACCAAATTCAAGGTCGGAGACAGGGTTACAGTAGAACCTCAGGTTGGCTGCGGCGAGTGTGAGATGTGCAGGCGCGGTTATATAAGCCTTTGCTCTGAAAAAAAGGTTCCGGGGACTCCCGGGTGGATCGGGGCATTTTCGGAATATTTCAATGCAGAGGAAGCCGTTACCTACAGGCTGGCGGATGAAACCAGCTATGAGATGGGAACACTGGCAGAGCCTCTTGCGGTGGCAGTCCATACCCTGAATCATGCGAAGTGTCAGTCAGGTTCTCTGGTCATTTTGGGGGCCGGAACCATCGGCCAGCTGATTCTGGCATTTGCGAAAATAAAAGGCTATGATCCCATTATCGTGACGGATACCGCCGCGTTTAACCGCGAATTTGCCTTAAGTCACGGCGCGGCTGCGGCTCTCGACCCGCTTGCGGACGATATACCGGCGGAGGTGAAGCGCCTGACCGGAAAGGGAGCTGATCTGGCGATCGTGGCAGCCGGTGCGGATAATATACTGGATCAGGCCTGCGGCTGTGTACATAAATGCGGGGAAATCGGTATTGTGGCGATGATTACAAAGGTGATTCCCTTCTATTGCTATTCTGTGGTGTTTAATGAGATCCGGACATATGGCGCTATGTGCTATGAACCCAAGGATTTCGCGGAGGCAGTTGACCTAATCAACAGCAAAAAACTGGATTTAAAGGATTATGTGACGCAAATTATGGAAGGAATTGACAAAACACAGGAAGGGCTTGACATTTTAAGTCAGAAAAAGGAAAATGTGGTAAAGGTTTTAATTCGAGTATCTGAATAAGCCTGTGAAAAAAAGAAAGGGGTATTTGCGTTGAAAAAGAAACCGGAACATATCCTGCTTGGCTGTGTGGCAGACGATTTTACAGGTGCCAGCGATGCCGCATCGTTTCTTGCCAGCCAGGGGATAAAAACACTACTTTTCAATGGGATTCCCAGGGATCATACGGTAATTCATGACTGTGCGGCGATTGTAATTGCATTGAAAACCAGAAGTATTCCCGCAAAAGAGGCAGTACATGACACACTGGAGGCATTAAAATGGCTGGATTCCCAGCAGGTGGATCAGTTTTATATTAAATATTGCTCCACCTTTGATTCTACTCCGGAGGGAAATATCGGACCGGATATCGATGCGGCGATGGAGGCATATGGAATCCATTATACACTGCTTTGTCCGGCGCTTCCGGTAAACCGGAGGATTGTGAAGGATGGAGTTCTGATTGTGGACGGAAGACCTATTTCAGAGGGGCATATGGCCTGTCATCCGCTGAATCCCATCTGGGATTCCAGGATCGAAGAACTGATGCGGCCGCAGGGGAAATATCCGTGCATGATCCTCGGAGGAAAACTTTTGAGCCAGCCAAAGGCGGAAATCATGAAGGCAGTGGAGGAATTTGGGAAGGATAAAGAGCATTTTTACATCATTCCGGACTACACAACGGATTCAGAGGGAGAAAAGATCGCTGAGGTATTCGGAGAAAACAGGCTTCTGACAGGAGGCTCCGGAATTCTAAAACATATGGCGGACCTTTACAAGGAAAATTTTGATTGTGCCGCAGGAGATGAGCTTCCCTCCTGGACTGAGGGGAAGGGAATTGCTCTCTCCGGAAGCTGCAGTACAGCCACCTGCCTGCAGTGCCATGCCTATTCGAAGGGCCATAAGACGATGGCTGTCTATCCGGGCAGACTGCTGGATGGAAGCCAGACCGTAGAAGCGCTCTGGAGCTTTATCTCGGAAAACGAAGAGGAGGAGGTCCTGGTGTATGGAGCCGGAGCAACGGATCCGGAAAGCCGGAAATATCCGGACGGAGAGACGGCTGCAAAGGCATCTGAGGCTCTGGAGCAGGCAATAGCAGAACTTGGAAGAAAAGCCTTCGACAGCGGCTATAAGAGAATCATTGTGGCAGGCGGGGAAACCTCCGGCGCTGTGGCATTGGAACTGGGGTTTGATGCGTTTATTATCGGGGAAAGTATTGCACCCGGAGTACCTGTGATGATTCCGCTCCATAATAGGGATATTCGTATTGCCCTGAAATCCGGAAATTTTGGACAGGAAGATTTTTTTGAAAGGGCGTTTGCCATGACGGGGAACCGTGTCGAGGAGGGATTGTTTTGAGAGAAGAAAGAGAGGACGCCAAAGAAAAGCAGCTTCTTTCGGAGGCCTGCTGGATTGCCCGAAGTCTGTTTGAAAGGAATAAAACGGCAGGCTCTTCGGCCAATTTAAGCTTTTTGTACGGGGATCGGCTCTATATTACAGCCGGTGGAACCTGTTTTGGTACCCTGGATCATGAAAGCTTTGCTGTGACTGACCTGGATGGACATGTACTGAATGGGAAAAGGCCCAGTAAGGAGCTGCCGCTCCATCTGGCTCTTTATCAAAAAAAGGATTCCCGGGTACGGGCAGTGATTCATGTACACAGCTTTTATTCCGTGCTCTGGTCATGTCTTGGGCATTCCGGACATGAGGATGACGTGATTCCTTCCTATACGCCTTATCTGGGGATGAAGCTGGGGAAAATCCGACTGGTGCCCTATGCGCCTCCCGGAACGGAAGCGCTTTTTCATGCATTCCGGGAGAGGACAGCAGAGGAAAACGGTTATCTTCTGGCTCATCATGGGCCGGTTGTAGGAGGGGAAAGCTTAATGGAAGCCTTCTATGCTCTGGAAGAGCTGGAGGAGAGCGCCAGGATTGCCTGGGAGCTTCGCAGCATTCCGGAAGTAGAACAGATATAAAGGGGAAACGGTGAAGGAATAAACAGATATTTTTAGGAAAGGTGATCGTGATATAAAAAAAATTTAGTTTTGGCAGCAGGTATTTGTTTATCAGCAGCAATACTCGCAGGCTGTGGGGGAAGCAGCGATTCAAAATAAATTTGCAGGAAGCAGCATAGAGTCCTCCAATGGTCTTGTATGTATGGAAAATCTGACAAAAACCTTTATGTCTCTGGGAGGCCAGGAGCTTCAGATTAATGTGGTAGACGCGAAGACACTGAAGGCGGCACAGGAGAATCCTGAAAAGTATGCGGATCTGGTTGTCAGAGTGGCCGGCTACAGCGCATATTTTATTACCCTAAGCCGAAGTATACAAAATGAAATCATTGCAAGGACCGAGATGCTGGTATAATGGAAAAAGGCATGGGAAAAAGCATCTGAGGGAAATGCATAAGAAACCGGCTTCCGGCATAGAATGATAGCAGAAATCTATGATTCTATGGAAGGAAGCCGGTTTTTTATGCGGAAAAAAGCAGCAGCATGCCTGTTGGCCTTATTGATTCCATACATAACGACACTCGCATGGACAGGCCGTGTGGAGGGAAGTACCCAGAGAATAGAACGGACGGGAAAAGTAATCCGCCTGGATCGGGGAGAGACAAGCCGGATTATGGATCGGGAGGAGTATCTGATTGGAATTCTGGCTGTGCAGATACCGCCCGAATATGAGATGGAAGCGCTGAAAGCGCAGGCGATTCTGGCACGGACTGCTATCTGCCGCCAGATGCAGGGAACGAATGAAATTCCGGAGTCAGCGCTGGATATGGATTATCTGGAACAGGGGCAGATGGAGGCTCTGTGGGGGCGGGAGGCGTATCTGGAAAATTATAAGAGGCTGCGGACTGCTGTGCAGGAGACGGCAGGTCAGGTTATAAAATATCAGGGAGATTACATAGAACCGCTGTTTCACCGGTTAAGTGCCGGAAAAACACGGGCCGGAGATGATCTGCATCCTTATCTGGTATCTGTGGAGGCAGCGGAGGATTTACAGGGGGAAAACTATATAGGGATCTTTCTGTTTACCCGGGAGGAATTGGCAGAAAAACTGAATTCCATGCCGGAACCGCCGGATGTGGCGCCTGAGGAGGTGCTGGAAAGCATCCAGATTATAAAAAAGGACAGCGCAGGCTATGTAGAATCCATACAGGTGGGAACGAAAAGCTATACCGGAGATGAGATTCGCTATGCTTTGGGGCTGCCCTCCGGCGCGTATCGTTTTGAATCAGCAGAGGGAGGGGTACGGTGTACCGTCAGGGGAATCGGGCACGGCTATGGACTGGATCAGTACGGCGCCGATCGAAAGGCAGCAAAAGGCTGGACAGCAGAGAAAATTTTAGAATTTTATTATAAAAATATTGTGATCGTTTCTGAATAAAAAACCTCGGTCCGGTAAGACTATTACCGAGGTGATAAACGTGAAAAACAAAATGAATCAGCTGTTCAAGGACAAATTGCTCCTTGTCATGATGGTGTTAGGCCTGCTGACTATTGTTGCGGCAGCAGGAGCGGTAAGGATTCGAAAGGGAGATCACTTAAACGAGCAGAATCCATATCTGGAGGTTCCGGAAACCAGCGGGGTGTTAGCCCAGCAGACACCGGACGGCGGTAAGAATGAAGATAATGCCGCGAAAGAGATGGAAAAAGCGCAGGCAGCAGGAAGCTCTGATGCCACCTATTCTCCTCAGGATAAATCCGACTCCGCGGAACAGGAAAAAGCGGCCAAAACCGAGAAAACAGGCGCCGGAAATGGGGCAGCAAAGGCTGTCACGTTAAATTATAACGGCACAGACAAGCTTGGATGGCCCATCCGGGGAAATGTTATCCTGGATTACAGCATGGAGACCACTACTTATTTTCCGACTCTGGACCAGTATAAGTGCAATCCGGCCCTGATTATTCAGGGAGAGGTAAGTGATCCGGTCTGCGCGCCGGCCGATGCTGTGGTTTTAGAGGTAGGGGCCAATGAAGAAATCGGAAACTACGTGGTACTGGACCTGGGAAGTGATTATACAGCGGTCTGCGGCCAGCTGAAGGATATCCAGGTAGCCAGAAATCAGTATGTCTCAAAAGGAACCATGCTCGGCTATGTATCCGAGCCGACGAAGTATTATTCGGTGGAGGGAACGAATGTATATTTTGAACTGATGCATTCCCAGAAGCCGGTGGATGCTCTGGACTATTTGGAGTAAGGAAAGAGATTCAGAAAGACAAAGAGAGGCTTTTACTTTGCCGAGAGAAAGACCTGGCAGAGTGAAAGCTTCTTTTTCGTTTTGTCAGGATTTTCATGTTTTGCGTCAAGACATTTAAGGTTTTCTGTTTTGGTAATTGTTAAAATAAAACCAGAAAAAAGGTAAGAAAAATGAGGAGGCAGAACATGACAAAAATTGTAAAAATGGCAGAAAAAGAACCTGCTTACATGGAGCGGATTCAGTTCATGAAGGATCGTGTAGTTCACACCACTCCGGAGATGGATCTGGAGAATGCAAGAATTCTGACAGAGAGCTTTCGGGAAACCGCCGGAGAGCCGCTTTGCATTCGAAAGGCAAAGGCCTTCAGAAAGCAGTGTCAGGAAAAGACGGTAAAAATCTGGGAAAAAGAGCTGATTGTCGGCTGCTCCGGAAGCAAGATTCGGGCGGGAATTCTCTGTGCGGATACCTGCTGGTCTATTTTGGATGAAGAAAAAGATACCATCAGCACAAGAAAATACGATCCGTTTTATTTTAGACCGGAGGATAAAGAACTCTTTTTAAAGGAGATCAAACCTTACTGGGAGGGACGTTCCACCTATGAGGCATGGCTTAAGCAGATTCCGGATGACTGCCGGGAGCTTCGCGACTGCGGTCAGGTTTATATTAACAGAAAAGCAGTACGTGGCTGGGGCGAGACAACTGCGGGTTACACCCAGGTCATCACAGAGGGCATCGAAAGTATCTGTGAAACAATCCGTGAGAGAATGAGCAAATTAGATCCGACGGTTCCGGGCGATATTGAAAAGGAAGATTATCTGAGGGCTATGCTGATTTCCGCAGAAGGAATCTGCGAGCTGGCAGAGCGTTATGCCAGGGAAGCGGAGCGCCTGGCTGCTGAGGAAGGCGATGAAAAGAGAAAGAAAGAACTTTTGGAGATTGCCGAGGCCTGCCACCGGGTTCCGAAGTATCCGGCCAGAACCTTCCGTGAAGCTCTTCAGTCACTCTACCTCTATCAGATCTGCATTTTTATGGAGCAAAATGCGGCCAGCTATAATCCGGGACGTATGGACCAGTACCTGTATCCATTCTACAAAGCAGATTTGGAAAAAGGAATCCTGACAGAAGAAGAGGCACAGGAGCTTTTAGACTGTCTGTGGATTAAATTCTCTGAGCCGTGCCTGTTCCAGGATGCAGTAACTGCAGAATTTGCTGCGGGATATCCGATGTTCCAGAATGTCTGCGTAGGAGGTGTGACAGTATCCGGCCAGAATGCGGTTAATGACCTTTCCTACTTAATCCTGCAGGCAACCATGGATGTCCAGCTGTATCAGCCGTCTCTGTCAGTTCGTTACAGCCTGGCAAAAAATCCCAACCGCTTCTTAAGAAAGATTGTAGAGCTAATTCGTCTGGGAACGGGATTCCCTGCATTCCACAATGATGATATTGGTATCCGCATGCTGATGAATAAAGGAATCCCGTTAAGAGAAGCCTTTGACTGGAATCCCTGTGGCTGTGTGGAGACTAATCTGGAGGGAAGACTCCGCCATTATACGGCATTGGCTGATATTAACTTAGGCGGCATAATAGAGTTCGTAATGACCAATGGCGTGAATCGAAAGAGCGGCCGTCTGGTATCGAAGCAGACAGGAGAACCGACGGAGTTTAAGACCTTCGAAGAGTTCAAAGAGGCTGTAAAGGATCAGATTCGCTATGCAGTCCGTGCTGTAGTAAAAGGAAGCCATGTCATTGACAATGTCTGCATGGATCGGATTGTTCCGGCCTTATCCTTATCCTTCCGTGAGTGTGTGCAGAACTGCAGTGACTATGCATGGGGAGGGGCAAAATATAATACTGGAAACGGAATTATCATGATTGGTGTAGCGGATCTCATCAACAGCATGGCTTCGATAAAAGAACTGGTATACGACACAAAAAAGGTGTCCATGAAAGATATGGTAGATGCTCTGGATGCGGACTTTGCCGGATATGAGGAGATAAAAACACTTTGCAGCAGTGTACCGAAATATGGAAATGATGACGAACTGACCAATGAGATCGCCGGGGAGATGTTTACCTTTATTGCGGATGAGATTGAAAGCTATAAGAGTAAATTCGGCACTATGACACCGGGTATCCTTCCTGTATCGGGCAATACGCCGTTTGGTTTGGAAGTAGGAGCTTTGCCGTCCGGAAGAATGGCCTGGAAGCCGCTGGCTGACGGTGTAAGCCCATCTGGAGGAAGCGATGAAAATGGTCCGGGCTCTGTGTTGAAATCCGTAGCACATTTGCCCCATGATCGTTTTGTACAGGGAACACTTTTAAACATGAAGGTGGAGCCGGAGCTTTTGAACAGCGAAAACGGAATTGAGCAGATGATGGCTCTTTTAAAGAGCATGTGCAGCTTAGGGATTTTCCATGTTCAGTTCAATGTAATTGATAAAGAAACTTTGATTCAGGCTCAGAAGACGCCGGAGGACTATAAGGGGCTTTTAGTTCGTGTAGCCGGATATACTGCATATTTCACAGAGCTGGGAAGAGATGTGCAGAATGAGATTATCGGAAGAACCGAGCAGGAAAGCCTCTGTGGATGCAGCTGCGGGTGAGATTGGAGGAGTAGATGAGCGGACAGACAGGGAGAGTGCTTCGCATTGAAAAAACCTCGATCCATGACGGAAACGGCCTGCGCACTGTGGTGTTCCTGAAGGGGTGTCCTCTTCGCTGCAAATGGTGCTCAACCCCGGAGTCCCAGAAGATGGAGACAGAATGCGGATATGGAAGAGATATGACGGCAAAGGAGGTCATTCGGGAGGTATGTAAGGATGAGATTTTCTTCTTTTACTCCGGAGGAGGAGTTACCATAAGCGGTGGAGAGGTTCTGATGCAGCCGGAATTTGCAGCTGAGATCCTGGAGGGCTGCCGGGAGCATGGAATACGAACTGCGGTGGAGACGAGCCTTTATGCCTCCTATGAGGCCATTTGGCAGCTCCTTCCTTATCTGACGGAAATGTATGTTGACTTTAAGGTCTATGATGATGATAGGCACCGCTTTTATACCGGAGTGTCTAATCAGAGAATTAAGGAAAATCTACTTCGCTTAAATGCGGAATTCAGAGGGGATATCCATATCCGGATTCCCGTTGTGCCTGCAGTGAATTTGTTTCCTGAAAATATGAAACAGACGGCCCTTTTTTTGAAACCGCTGGAGCGGGTCTGTGATGTGGAGCTTTTGCCCTATCACCGTCTGGGCATGGATACATATCAGAAACTTGGGCGTGTGTATGAATTAAAAGAGATTCAGACACCGGATATGGAATCCATGCGAGAGATGGCCAGAGTGATTCACGAGGCCAATCCGAAGCTGCCGGTTAAAATTAAAGGAGAATTATTGAGCCTGTAATTATAGAAGGCAAAACAAACGAAAAATGATCTGAAAAAGGGCCCGGACTGAGAGTTCCATATCAGACGGGCCCATTTTTTTGTGTAAATTCTTTAGGTCCCCCATTTTCTGTAAATATTGTATTTTTTTGTAAAATAGCAGGATATTCGTTGACAAAAAGAAGTGCATACAATATAATTTAGTGTATACAAAATATAAATAAAAATCCAATATAGTTAATTGTACACAAAAAGAAGGGAGAAGAGGATGAAACTGAAAAACATGTTCTCTATTGTAGAAACACACACAGTAGGGCAGCCGACCAGAACTGTCATCGGCGGAATACCACCCATTCCGGGAAAAACGATGGCGGAGAAAATGCTCTATCTAAAAGAGCAGAAGGACTGGATCCGCCGGATTGTGACATGGGAACCCAGGGGAAGTAATATCATGTCGGGAGTAATATTGACAGAACCCTGCAGTTCGGAAGCTGATTTCGGAGCCATCTATATAGAGGTGGGAGGGTATCTGCCCATGTGCGGACACGATACCATTGGAGCAGCCACGGCGCTGGTGGAATCCGGACTGGTGGAGGCAGTGGAGCCCTATACTTATGTGACACTGGATACTCCGGCCGGATTGGTGAAGGTTAAAATAAAGGTCAGGGATGGAGTCGCTAAGGAAGTGACTTTTATAAATATTCCCTCTTTTGTGGCTCTGCGGGATGGTGAGGTAGAAGTAGAAGGGGTGGGAAAAATTACATTTGATGTGGCTTACGGCGGAAACTTCTACGCGATTGTGAAAGCAGAGGAGGCCGGATTGTCTCTGCTTCCGAAGGAAACGACAAAGATAATTGCATGTGGGGATAAAATCCGCACTGCCATTAATGAGAAATACCAGATTGTCCACCCGGAGAAAGAATTTATTCAGGGAGTGACCCATGTGGAATTTTACGGTGAAGCGGTCAGTTCAAAAGCACATTGCAGGAACGCAGTGGTGATTCCGGATGGTTCTCTGGACCGTTCCCCCTGTGGTACGGGAAGCTCGGCCAAACTGGCTCTTCTGTATGAAAAGGGAGAACTGGGGATAAAAGAAGAATTTGTCCATGAAAGTATTATCGGTTCGCTGTTTCGATGCCGGATTTTGGGAACGGATTTGCTGGGGAACAAAAAGGCGGTTATTTCGGAGATTACGGGAAGCGCCTATGTGATGGGAATTCATACGCTGGTTTTAGATCCGGAGGATCCATTCCAGGCTGGATTTTTGCTTAAATAAAAAGGAGAGAGGAATATGGGTGAGTATGCAACGAAAAAAAGAGAAAATTGGAGCAGCCGATTTGGATTTATCATGGCGGCGACAGGAGTTGCTGTAGGAATCGGAAATATTCAGCGGTTTCCGTATCTGGTAGGAGAAAATGGCGGTGCTGCCTTTGTCGTAGCTTATTTAATTATCATGGTCTTTTGCACCATCCCGCTTGCTATGATGGAGATTGGCATGGGGCAGAAGACGGGGAAAGGAATTATTGGAACGTACATTGAAGGCATTGGCAATAAGACAGCAGGCTCTGTGGTTGGAGGTTATATTTCCATCATTCCGCTTCTGCTCAATATGTATTATCTGGTAGTAATCGCGTATGTTATTTATTACATATGGGCCAGCTTAACAGGAGTATGGGTTGGAGCAGATACACAGGAGGTTTATAATTCTATTTGCAGCAATAAAGCGGTTCTTCTTGTATTCTTCCTAATTGCCTGTCTTGTGACAACTTTAATTGTATTCCGCGGTATCACAGCCGGAATTGATAAGGCATGTAAGGTTATGATTCCCATTGTATTCCTTACGCTATTTGTGGTACTGGTTCGCGGTATGACTTTAGAGGGATTCGGAAAAGGATTGGAGTTTTATATGAATCCCGATTGGTCTAAGCTGGGCGACTGGAAGGTATGGCTGGCAGCAGCCGGACAGTCCCTGTTCTCCATCGGAGTTGGTCCCGGTATGATGATTGTATATGGTTCTCATCTAAAGAAAAAGGATGATGTAACCTTGAACTCTGTTACTATCTGTTTTCTGGATACAGCAGTAGCTCTGTTAGCTGGTTTTGCAATCGTACCGGCAACCATTGCACTGGGCTTTAGCCCGGCTTCTGGTCCGTCCCTGATTTTTGTGGTTTTACCTGCCCTCTTTGATAAAATTGCAGGAGGACGTATTCTGGCCGTTTTATTTTTCATCGGAGTTGCTTTTGCCGGAATCAGCTCTTCCATTTCTCACTTGGAGACCCCGGTAACCTCTTTCATGGATCATTTTAACCTGGATCGAAAGAAGACAGTTATTATCTGTTCTATCGTGGAATGTGTAGGCGGAGCACTATGTGTGTTCTATGACGAAATTTATGCACTGGTATCCACCTATGCCGGAGATTATTTCTACGGACTTTCTTTTCTTATTTCTGTTGTTGTATTTGCCTGGATTTTCGGATCCAAAAAGGTCAGAGAGAATTTCAATATTTACAGTGATATTAAGATGGGAAGCAGTTTTGACCTGATGTTAAAAGTCGTAGTAACACCGATACTGGCACTGGTAGTTCTGGATCTGTTTATCTAATGGGAGGAAGAAAAATGACAATCATTATGACATTTCTTTGCTGTGCATTTGTGCTTGGCGGGGCAGGGGTGTGCCTGTATCTGTCCATGAAGAACCAGCATGATGAGGATGATGACTAGGAGACAGCTGGCGTTTTGTTTTCAGGACAGCAGTTGCCTGAGAATGAAGTTTCCAGAGTCCCGCTCCTGTATTTTTCCATGATTTCCAATTTGGAAAACGATTGAAAAATATACCCAAATCAGATAAAATAAAAGATAATAATGTAAAAAGAATTTGGGGTGAAAGGCGTGGAATCATTAGAGGAAGTTGCGTATCGAACGATTAAAGAAAGAATTGTAAATCTTACTTACTATCCGGGAATGTATCTGACAGAGACAGGGCTTGCAAACGAGCTGAATTTAAGCCGTCAGCCTGTCCGTGTGGCAGTGAGGCAGCTGGCTATGGAGGGACTCATTGTATCGGATTACTATAAAAAACTGCAGGTCAGAAAGATTACCCGGAAAGATGTGGAGGAGATCTATCAGCTTCGAGAGATGCTGGAAGGAAATGCCATGAGGCTTATCTTCAGGCAGAATCGCGAGGAGGAGTATTCTTATATTATTGAGGAGAAGGTAGTACGGATGAAGGCCACCAGAAACGATAAAGTGGCCTGGGAGAAAGCAGATTCTCAGCTTCATACGGCGATAATTGAAGTATATGAAAATGACAGAATTCAGAAGATCTATCAGGATAATCTGACGGAGCTTGTCCGTATAGGGCTTCTCAGCGAGAAAAAGCAGGACCACATTAAGCACACGAATGAACGCCTGGAACAGATGATTCGTTTCATGCGGGAGGGCGATTTTGACAGGACCTACCAGATTTTGTATGAGGATCATTTGATTTTAGGAAAGGATATGGCACTGGAAAAGATTACGGAATAATCAGGAGTACGGAGAGGGGCTGCTGCAAAGCGAGCACAGATGTGTTTGGTTCGTAGCGGTTCCTTTTCTTATACGAGGACAACGGGTCAAGGCCAAATTTAGATGGTCTTGGTGGCTGATGCGATAACTGGAAAAGCTCGAAAAACAGGTTTCATTTGATTAACCCGGGGAAGGCACAGAAGTAGAAGAAAGGAAAACGCGACATGGAAAGTGGAAGAACAAAGGAAAGCTTACCAAAAGAATCATTTCATGAGAAGAATCATTATGAGGATGCTGCCTTCCCGGTGGGAATTTATAAGGTAACGAAAGAAAGCATTGTTCCGCCCGGAAGGGGCTATATGGATTTGCATTGGCATGAAGAACTTCAGTTTACCTTGGTTACGGAGGGAGTTCTGAAACTGCAGGTAAATGCAGAAGAGTATAAGGTAAAGGCTGGAGAAGCTATTTTTATTAACCGCAATCTGCTTCATATTACAACAGAACTCAGCGAACACGGAAGATATATAAGCCTTAATTTTCCGGACAAGATGCTGGGATTCTTTCCCGGCAGCCGTATGGAGCAGGATTTTGTGCATCCTTATACCGGGAATTGTGCTGTTCCGGCCATTGTATTGAGGGAGGGAGTGGAGTGGCAGAATGGAGTATTGAAGCTGCTGCGGCATATTATCGCTATTCTGGAACAGAAAAAGCAGGGAGAATACGAATATCTGATTGCCATGAAGCTGACAGAAATGTGGTATCGGCTGGTATTTAATATAAAATTTGATATAAAACGGCCTTCCTGCAGTTATATCCGCAAGCAGGAGAGGATCCATCAGATGCTGATATTTATTCATAATCACTATATGGAAAAGATTTATTTAAAGGATATTGCGGCTGTAGTGAATATTAGTGAGGGGGAATGCTGCCGATGCTTTCAGGGAATGCTGCGGATGAGCCCCAATCAATATCTGCTCAATTATCGGATTTCGAAGGGAATGGAGCTTTTAAACAGCACGGAGCAGTCCGTGACAGATGTAGCTTATGCGGTAGGATTTAACGATTCTAATTATTTTATACAATATTTTAAGAAGAAGACAGGAATGACGCCTAAGGAATATCGGAAGAAGTAAAGAGAAACGGCGCGGCTCTTTCTCGCACTCTGCAGGCAGCCGCCGGAAATCTGTGAACTTAGCGATATTACGGGAATACTGTTTTCCTCGTACTGGCTTCAGTGTCCTTTTGCCTCCTTTTTGGTTGCTGTTGCTGAAGAAAAGAGGTATAATGAGGTGAGAAAACAGAAGGAAAATGATTTCCATCGCCTTGAAAGTGGCGGGTAAGGAGAGATGAATATGAATCGCGAGTTACTGAAGAAAAATTTTGAAAATCATGGCTTTCAAACATCATTTTTCGATACAAAAGAGGAGGCAGCCGCATATCTGGCATCACAGATAAAAGGGAAGAAGGCAGCTTTAGGCGGCAGTATGACTCTGAAAGAAATGAAGCTGGATGAAATTTTGAAGGAAGAAAACGAAGTGATCTGGCATTGGAATACACCGGGCAGGGAGACCCTTTTAAAGGCCAGAGAGGCTGAGATTTATTTAACCAGTGTCAATGGGGTTTCAGAGACCGGAGAGCTGGTAAATATTGACGGGACCGGCAACCGGGTTTCACAGACTGTGTATGGACCGGAAAAGGTATATTTTATTGTGGGCAGCAACAAGGTCTGTCCGGATATAAAAGCAGCACTCTGGAGAGCTAAAAATATTGCGGCTCCCAGGAATGCACTGCGTCTGAATGTAAAAACCCCCTGTGTGGCTTCAGGCGGCGAAAAATGCTTTGACTGCAACAGCCCGGCGCGTATCTGCCATTCGACTGTGATTATGGAAAGGCCCAGCGGCGGAATGGAAGTAGAAATCCTTTTCATTGAGGAAGAATTGGGATATTAAGGAAAGCTGGATAAAAATGCGGACAGGACAGAAGCGGAGGACATAAAGCATGAATATTTTGTTCTTTTTAACACCGAAAAGTGAAGTGGCGTACATAAGCAGTGATGATACCTTAAGACAGGCACTGGAAAAAATGGAGCAGAATAAATACTCAGCTGTTCCGATTATTAACCATCAGGGAAAATACATGGGGACACTGACCGAGGGCGATCTTTTATGGGGAATCAAAAATCAGTATGCCTTGTCGTTAAAGGATGCGGAAAAAATTCGAATCATGGAGATTCCCAGACGGCTGGATAATCAGCCGGTGCTGGCAGATGCCGATATGGAGGATCTGCTGGATAAGGTGCTGAATCAGAACTTTGTGCCGGTACTGGATGATCAGAGATGCTTTATCGGAATTATTACGAGAAAAGATGTCATTAAGTACCTTTGCAGGAAAAATGCATAAAGGCGGACAAGACGATGGAGAAGGAACAGGACTTGTGGGAGTCCATGCTCCTTCTCCTTTATCATTTTCAGGATTTTTACATAGTATACAGTATAATTGCCAGGAAAGGTTTATGAAATATGAATGATGCAAATTATCTGTATATGAACCGGATCGGACATAGAAATCAGGAGGCTGGTTCGGAAGGATGCAGCAGATGTGTGCAGGATCCGGGAAAAAGGGGAGAAATGGAGAGGAGAGATCGAAGAATGCCGCCGTCGGGAATCCGCCCTGCATCGGAAGAAATGCCGGGAAGAAGCCGTGAAGAACAGCCCTTCGGAATGCGGCCCTGGATGGGAGCCGGTCAAAGAAATATGCCCTGTTTTGCTGGAAACTGGGCAGAACAGTTTCCGGTAGGAATGGGATATGTTCCGATGCAGAACTGGCAGCAGACCTATTCCATGGAGGAGGCTTTTCAGCGGGGAACCATTTTCCCGATCCTTGATCTGCCGTTTGTGATGGGGAGGTGTATGTAAATGAATGACAGAATGAATGAAAAAGCGCTCATGAAACGGCTGAATGAAGCCAGCTTTGCCATGGATGATGTGCTCCTTTATCTGGATACCCATCCGAATGACAGGAATGCGATGAATTATTATCATCAGGTATCTGCCATGAGGCGGGAGGCCATGAATGCCTATGAGAGTCAGTATGGCCCCCTGACGGTAGATGCAGTGAAGAGTATGGATGAGTGGACATGGCTGACGGATCGCTGGCCGTGGGAAGGGGAGGCATAGCTTATGTGGAGATATGAAAAACGCTTACAGTATCCGGTGAAAATCACCCAGACAAATCCGAAAATGGCCCAGTTTATCATGAGCCAATATGGCGGTCCTGATTGCTGAAAGAGATGGTAACCATTTCATGCGGCAAAAGTAAGCTTGCTCTGCGGCTTTGCTATATCCCTCGATAACATATTCGAAAGGTTCGTTCCGGCCCCCAAAAGATTATTTCACAGATAAGGCAGCGCAGAATTTCATTTTTAGCGGCTTCCGTAACGGAATCAGAGCGCAAAGCTTTCATAAGGCCGGACATAGAAAGCACATAGGTATCATCAGAAGCTGCGTCTGTTTCCGTTATGGTTTCTATGGAAAGCTCTTCCTTGAGACAGCGGATCCTTGCCTCAATCTGCGCTTTTTGCTTTCGATATTCCTCCAGAGAGTCGATTCCTTCCTCATAAGCCCTTTTGATGCGGGAAATCCTGGCCTTTTCGTTCTGAATCAGCCTGGGCAGAGCGGGAACAGAACAGCCCTCCTGCGCATCCTGCGGTGCCGCAGTTTTGGAATTATGAATCTTTATAGGAATTTCGGGAACAGAGCACCCGGCAGAAAACATGGAAAAATCCCGTTCCATCTGTTTCAATACAGCCTGATTCAGAGCATCCAGAGAGATATAATGGCTTTCTTTGCATTGCCCCTTAGCGTAGCGATGGCATTGAAGGGCGCGCCCGCCGGCCGTACGGCTTAAAGCCGCACCGCAGCTGCTGCATCGGACCAGACCGCGAAGCATGAAACCTGCCGGTTCAGAGGTGCATTTTTTTATATGGCAGCCTTCAAAAGTTCGGAGTCGATCCTGAACAGCGAGGAAAAGAGGTTCTGTAACAAGAGGAGAATGGAAGCCTCTTACCAGAGCATAGGTACTGCCGCCGGGGATATCAGGATCCTGTTTGCGCAGAAAGCCCAGATAAACCGGATTTGACAGGATATAACGGACTGCACGCGGTTCAAAGCGCCTGCCTCTTTTCGTGCAAATCTCCATAGAATTTAGAAAAAGAGCAAGGTCCCGCAGAGAGGCACCGGCCAGAAACCTTTTATAGATGAGAGGAACCCAGGGGGCCGTAAACTCATCCGGCTCAAAATGGTTTGCCCCCATCCGATAGCCAAAGGGAGGAGAAGAAATAACGCCTCCCCGGGAGAACTTTTCATTCATGCCGCGTTTTACCTCCTGAGCCAGATTGATGGAATAATATTCATCCATGGCTTCCAAAAGAGCCTCGATCAGGATAGAGGTGGGATCGCCGGAGAGCTGTTCCGTAATGGAGACTACCTCTATGCCGCAGTCTTTGCGGAGCATGGACTTATAAAAGATACTGTCCTGGCGGTTTCTCGCGAATCGGGAATATTTCCATAAAAGAATAATATCAAAGGGTCTTGGTTTTGATTTGGCTGCAGCGATCATATGCATAAAAGCGGGGCGCTTGTGAGCTGAACGGCCGCTGATGCCTTCGTCCAGGTAGATAAATTCATCCGGCAGGCGGATGTTTTTAGCATCAGCGTATTCACGGATTTTTTTAAGCTGGCTGTCGGGAGAATACTCGATCTGATCCTCTGTGGAAACACGGATATAGGCGGCGCCGGTCAGAATCTGGCCGGGGGTTGGAGAAAGATGATTCATGAGAAATCCTTCTTTTTTTGATTTCCCGATAAAATATGATATGTTACAGGAAAACATGCGTAAAGGGGAAAATACAGGAGAAGGAAAAGAAGAGAGATAGCAAAGGGAGGCAATATCGATGTCCGGAAAAAGAAATTTGACTGCCCTGCCGTCTGTGATGCGGACAGGAGAGGGAAAAGATGCAGAATTTCGGAAAACAGCGAAAGAAGCATGGCAGTCACAGACTGCCAAACAGCTGGGAAGCCGGATAAGTGTCTATTATGCTTCACAGAAAGATGAGCTGGAGGGATTTTTGTATGCCGCGGAAATCGGGCGGAATCCGGTCAATGAGGAAAGCAGATAAAATAAGAATGTAGAAAAGTTAACAAAGTGTTAAAAAAATCTGGACAGCCGCCGGATTCCCTGTATAATAGTAAATGATATGACGTTGTATGTTGAATACAAAATACAGAGATTGAGAGATGGATACAGTTTATCTCTGCGAGACGAAAGAAAAGAAATAGGGGAAATGGATTATGGAAAAGATGCAGCCAATGTTATTGACCACATTAAAAACCTATACGAAAGCGCAGTTTATCAAAGATTTGGTGGCTGGAATTATCGTAGCTATCATTGCGCTTCCGCTTTCGATTGCCTTGGCGCTGGCATCCGGAGTAGGTCCGGAACAGGGAATTTACACGGCGATTGTAGCTGGATTTGTTATTTCAATGCTGGGTGGAAGTCAGGTGCAGATTGCGGGACCGACGGCGGCCTTTGCCACCATTGTGGCGGGTATTGTGGCCAGAAACGGAATTGACGGGTTGGCAGTTGCTACTGTTTTAGCCGGAATTATATTGATCCTGATGGGCTTTTGCAAGTTCGGAACTTTGATTAAATTTATCCCATTTACGATCACAACCGGTTTTACATCGGGAATCGCTGTGACGATCGTAATTGGCCAGCTGAAGGACTTTTTTGGTGTCACCTATCCGGAGGGAATGCCGACGATTGAGACCATGGAAAAGCTGAAAGCGTTCAGCACCGGAATCGGAACCTTTAATCTCCATGCATTTTTGGTGGGCGCTGTCTGCCTGCTGATTTTAATTGTTGCTCCGAAGATTACGGAGAAGATTCCGGGCTCTCTCCTGGCGGTAATTGCAGGAATCCTTATGGTAAAGCTTCTGCCGCTGCAGGTTAATACAATCGGAGATTTATATACGATCAGCAATAAGCTTCCGGCATTCCATATTCCAAAGGTAAGCTATGGAATCATACAGTCCTCTCTTTCAGACGCTTTTACCATCGCAATTTTAGCGGCTATTGAGTCCCTGCTTTCCTGTGTGGTAGCAGATGGAATGATTAACGGGAAGCACCGTTCCAATATGGAGTTGGCTGCTCAGGGAGCCGGAAATATCGCATCGGCTCTATTTGGCGGAATTCCGGCCACCGGCGCGATTGCAAGAACGGCAGCGAATGTAAAGAACGGCGGAAGAACACCGGTTGCCGGCATGATCCATGCGGTTGTGCTACTGTTGATTCTGGTGGTTTTAATGCCGTATGCAGGCTGGATTCCTATGCCCACCATTGCAGCGATTCTGTTTATGGTAGCCTATAATATGTGCCAGTGGAGAACCTTCCTAAATCTGGTAAAAACAGCTCCAAAGAGTGATATCGCCGTACTGGTTATCACCTTTGTACTGACTGTGGTATTTGATCTGGTAGTTGCTATCGAGATTGGCATGCTTCTGGCTTGTCTGTTATTTATGAAGCGTATGAGCGATGAAACAGGCATCCGCAGCTGGCGTTATGTAGAGGATCTGGAAGCCGACAATAAAGGAAACGAAGCCGATGCAGCAGCTATGGAAGCCAAGGAACAGAAAGAGAAGGCAGAACAGGAAAAGCTGCGTAAGATTCCGGCCAGCATCAGCGTTTATGAGATTACAGGGCCGCTCTTTTTCGGAGCCGCCGATCGAATTGCTCAGATTGCGACCCGTGATGTGACCCAGTGTCTGGTGCTCAGAATGCGAAGCGTACCTGCCTTGGACAGCACGGCTATGAATGCCCTGGTAAGTCTGTATGAGCGCTGCAAGAAAGAGAAGATCACTTTGATTCTCTCCCATGTCAATGAGCAGCCGAGAAAGGTAATGGACAAGGCCGGCTTCACAGACCTGGTAGGAGAAGAAAACTTCTGCAAGAATATCAATGCAGCGATCGAGCGGGCTGAGGAACTGGTAAAATAAATACATCAATACCATATCCTATCGCAGTCAGGCGGTCCTGACGGAGAGATAGGCGCATCCATGCGTTATCTTTCTCAGCGATATTCCATGCCGTATAAGGTGCAGAAGGGGCTTTTGACAGACATCGGTACCGAGGAGCTGGCCCATATGGAGATTGTGGCTGCGATCGTGCACCAGCTGACCAGAAATCTGACGCCGGAGCAGATTGTGGAGTCTGGATTCGGTCCTTACTATATTGACCATACAACCGGGATCTGGCCTCAGGCGGCCGGAGGTGTGCCGTTTAATGCCTGCGAGTTCCAGTCCAAAGGAGATGCGATTACGGATCTCTATGAGGATATGGCAGCAGAGCAGAAGGCCCGAACCACATACGATAACATTCTGCGTGTGGTAAAGGATCCGGAGGTCTGCGATCCAATCCGTTACCTGCGGGAACGGGAAATCGTGCATTTCCAGCGTTTTGGAGAAGCCATGCGGGATCTTCAGGATCGTCTGGATCGAAAGAATTTTTATGCATTCAATCCGGAATTTGACAGAAAAAGTCCGGTTTCGTAAAAAATTCAGGTTTCGCATAAGTAAAGAAACATAACAAAGTAAAAAGGATGCCTGCGAGGGAGGAAGAGAACGGTCAATCTGTCTGTGGCCGCAAATTCAGAATGCGCAAGGCATCCTTTAAAATTACAGCTGTTTGAGTGTGTGCAGAGTCAGAAGCAGGGAGGACGAAGGATGGAATACCATGCAGCGTTATCAAAGCCATATATCCGCGTTTGCCGCCCGGAAGGAATGTCATTCGGAGGAAGCCAGGAATGGTTTCCGGACAAAACTATCCGGGATTACGGGTGCGGCCTCATAGGAGCGTCAGATGTCCTTTTGTATACCGGCTGCGGTGAGACAAAAGATTCCGAAAATCCATTCATAAAAGAGCCGGAGATGGTAAAAGGCCAGGAGACTGCAAAGATTCCTTCCAATATTTTCAGAGCAGAGGATTATGAGCGGCTTGTGAAGATGTATAGACGCTACTTTCCGATTCTGCCGGGATTTGGAATGCCGGGATGGTTCCTGCCCATCGGTTTTAACCTGTGGTTTCGCAGGCATGGATTTTTATGGAAAGCCAGATGGGGTGTTTCCTATAAAAAACTGATGGAGTCTGTGGCCGGGATGCTGGAAGAAAATCTTCCCGTGATTCTTTCTGTCGGTCCTCACTTTCCCTACTTCTGGAGGAAAGAAGGGCTGCTCCTGTATCAGAAGGAAGCAGACCATCACTTAAAGCCTTCTGTGAGAACCAGAGCCCACTATGTAGTGGTGACGGCTGTCTGCGGAGAATGGCTTCAGATATCATCCTGGGGGAGGGAATACTATATCCGGATTTCCGAATACGGAGAGTATGTACGTAAATACAGCTGCCCTCTATTCAGTAATATCTGCCTGATTCGGCGCAGACGAAGCTCTGTCCTTTTCCGCGGACCAGTTTAAGGAAATTCCGTCGCTTGAGACGGATATGGTTCCGGATTCGTCAGTACGCCAGATAGAAATGTTTCGTTTCTGAAGGCGTTCCAGAACAGACTCCGCAGGGTGGCCGTAGGAATTATCTGCTCCGCAGCTTATCACTGCATAATCCGGTGAGACCCGATCCAGAAAAGCGTCACTGGAAGAAGTAGGGGAGCCGTGATGTCCGACACAGAGCACATCGCTCTTTAGATCCGGCCAGGCGGCCAGCATCTCCTGTTCACTTTCGCTTTCCGCATCTCCGGTCAGGAGAAAGGAGGTGTCTCCGTAAACCAGGCGGATGGCAATGGAATAGTTATTGGCATCGTCATAGCTGTCAGACAGAGGGGAGAGAACCTCAAAATATCCGTTTCCAAAGGAATACCGGTTTCCCGGCTGAGGAGCAGTCACTTCTTTGCCGAGCTCTGAAGCCGCCGAAACGAAAGAGCGGTAGACTTTGGAGTCAGCGGTGTAACTGGGGCCGAAGATCTGCTTTGTTTCAAAGACATGAAGGGCACCCACCAGTCCGTTTATATGATCTGCATCATAATGAGAGGCAATTAGATAGTCCAGGCATTCTACGCCTTTCTTTTTCAGATAGGCAACGACAAAAGAAGAAGCGCTTCTGTCTCCGCCGTCATAGAGCATAAAATGTCCGTCTGCCTCAATCAGCACAGATAGTCCCTGGCCGACATCCAGAAAATCAACGGTGAGGGATTCGTCTCCTGTCAGTGCTTCGGACCCGGGAAGAGCAGCTGCCGGAGCAGAATCCTGGGAATTTTGACTCGGCAGACGTTTGTCAGAGACAGACTTCTCCAGAAACTCGCAGAGAGTCTGAACCTCAGGAAAGTCCTGTTCCAGTTCCGGAAGGAGAGCCGGAGCCAGATGCGGCGCGGCGGTCAAAAATCCGATAATAAGGAGCAGGGCAAGCACTCTGGGGAGTGTAAGCTTCGTACGGGAACGTTTTTTTCGGCGTTTTCTTGATTGTTTTGTCATGATAAAACCTCCATAGATGTTAACCTGGCTGTCATTTGCTGGTTATTATACTACAGAGAGAACAAATATTCAAGCAGAAAAACGAACATTTGTTCTTGCTTTAGGGATTGACTTTTGAAAAAAACAATGCTATAATTCTATTTACTTGCAGATATGGTTCATCGGTAGAACGCTAGCTTCCCAAGCTGGAAAGGCGGGTTCGATTCCCGTTATCTGCTCTGATGTTACCCGCAGACCTGGAAGTCTCCAATGCCTGCGGGTTTTTTGATAATATAGGTACTAGAGGATGGCGCATCCGTTTCTGCGGCGCGGGGCGTGCATAATCATTCAAACGGCCGCATAAATTATATTATCTTATTTTCAGCATTCTTTTCTTTTCCTGGTATCAGCCATTTTCAAAGAAAAAACGCAAAAATTGAGATTTTAATCAGAACTATATGGATGAGGTTTTGGACAATTTAACAAATAGAACAGACGGATTGGAGGGATCTAATGAAGAAAAAAAAGATCATATTATTGGCTTTTTCGGCGATATTTGGCCTGAGCGCCATGCTGACAGGCTGCAGTGCAAAGGGAAGCGAGATTGTATTTGCCGATGTGGGATGGGACAGTGTAAAATTCCATAATGCTGTGGCCGGTCTGGTGGCAGAGTCAGCCTTTGGTTATACCTGGAGGGAGCTGCCCGGTTCAAGTCCTATTATGCATGAGGCACTTAAAAAGGGTGAAATTGATGTCAATATGGAGGAATGGACGGACAATCTGTCTACCTATGCAGAGGATCGGGAAGCCGGACTCTTCCGGGAGCTGGGGACAAACTTCGGAGATAATATACAGGGCTTTTATGTGCCGCGTTACGTTATTGAGGGGGATGAGGAGCGCGGGATTGAGCCGATGGCTCCTGACTTAAAAACGGTACAGGATTTAAAGAAATATGCAGATATCTTTCCCGATGACGAAAATCCGGGCAAAGGGCGTATTTATGGTGCAATCCCGGGATGGGAGATTAATGAGATTATGCTGAAAAAGGTCCGGTATAACGGCCTGGACAGTATGTACAATTATTTTCAGCCGGGGTCTGATTCGGCGCTATCAGCGGCTTTTACCTCTGCATATGAAAAGGGAGAGCCCATTGTAGGCTACTACTGGGAGCCGACCTGGCTGACCGGGAAATATGATTTGGTGCTTCTGGAGGATCTTCCCTATGAGGATTTGGAGGCATATAAAGCCGGTGAAACGGCATGCCCTTCGGTGAATGTGACCATAGGCGTCAGCAATCAGTTTTATACAAGGGAGCCGGAATTCTGCGAATTCCTTGAAAAATATGAGACAAGCAGTGCTCTGACTTCAGAGGCTCTGGCCCATATGCAGGAGACAGGGGATAATTATTCAGAGACGGCAAGATGGTTTTTGACAGAACACAGCGATTTAATCACACAGTGGCTTCCGAAGGAGGAGGCCCAGAAGGTGATGGGAGCGCTGGGCCTTGAAGAAGAGAAGATAAATTATTTCTTTGACTTCCCCTTTGTTCTTCCCATTGACGTAGAGGCCTTTGATTTGTCCGTCAAGGCATTCTCCTCCCGGTTTTCCGGCGTATTCGGCGCGGTTCGTGGTGCTTTGAACGGTCTGATCGGTTTTATAAACGGAATTTTGCATCTGATTCCCTGGTGGCTTCTGATTGGAATTGTGATTTTTGGCGGCTGGAAGCTGAGCGGCCGGCTGCGCACCGGTATTCTCTATGGAATTATGCTGTTTGTGGTAGGTTTAATGGGGCTCTGGGGACTGATGTACGAGACCCTGTCGATTGTTCTGGCTTCCGTTGTGATTTCGCTTTTGATTGGACTTCCGGCGGGAATTCTGATATCGGGAAGCGATAAGGCCGATGTGATTGTACGGCCGATTCTTGATACAATGCAGACCATGCCGGTATTTGTCTATCTGATACCTGCGGTACTGTTCTTTGGATTGGGGAAAGCGCCGGCTGTCATCGCAACGACGATCTATGCCATTGTGCCGGTGATCCGTTTAACCAGCCATGGAATCCGCCAGGTGGATCCCGAGGTGGTGGAAGCTGCCCGTTCCTTTGGTTCAACGAAGCTTCAGTGCCTTTTTAAGGTCCAGATTCCCCAGGCGCTGCCGACGATTTTAACAGGTGTCAACCAGACTCTGATGATGGCAATGGCGATGGTAGTTACATGTTCCATGATCGGCGCCTCCGGACTGGGAATGGAGGTTTTAATCAGCGTAAACCGTATTGAAATCGGAAGAGGCCTTCTGGCCGGCACCGCAGTTGTTATTGTAGCGATTCTCATGGATCGCTTAACCCAGGGCTGGTTCAAGAGAAAGGAGGAGAATGCAGATGGCAGACGATAGAATGCAGAATCGAGAGAATGACTATATCATACAGGTAAACCATTTGACAAAGCTTTACGGCTCCTCCAACCGGGCAGAGGCTGCCAGAATGATGAAAGAGGGAAAGTCAAAGGATGAGGTGTTCAGAGAGACCGGAGTGACGGTAGCGCTGTGGGATGTCAGCTTTAAGGTAAAAAGAGGTGAGGTTTTCGTCATTATCGGTTTATCCGGTTCCGGAAAATCCACGGTGATCCGGACTTTGAATATGCTAAATAAGCCCACCAGCGGCCAGATTTTCTTTGAGGACAGCGAGATTGATACGTTCGGAAAAAAGGATCTCAACGAATACCGCCGGGATAAAATTTCCATGGTATTTCAGAGCTTTGGACTGATGAGTCACAGAGACGTACTGGGAAATGTGGTTTATGGTCTGGAAGTAAAAGGGATCCCCAGAGTAGAACGGGAAAGAAAAGCCATGGAAATGCTGGAAATGGTAGGGTTAAAGGGTCATGAGCATTCGGCTATTGGAAGCCTGTCAGGCGGCATGCGTCAGAGAGTGGGGATTGCCAGAGCGCTGGCCAATGATCCGGAGGTCCTTCTGATGGATGAACCCTTTTCTGCCTTGGATCCTCTGGTACGAAAGGATATGCAGTTTGAACTTTTATCTCTGCAGAGAAAGCTGGAAAAAACAGTGGTATTTATTACCCATGATATTAATGAAGCGTTTAAGCTGGGAGATACGGTTGCCATCATGCGTGACGGCCGCCTGATTCAGGTAGGAACTCCGGAGGAGATGAGTGCTAATCCGGCGGACGATTATGTGCGGGAATTTATTAACAGCGCCGATAAGACAAAGGTGCTCTGCGCCAAGCATGTGATGATTACTCCCTGCGTAGTGCGGGAGACAGATTCGCCGGATTATGCACTGCGTGAGATGAAAAACGGAGGAGTTTCTTCCGCTTATGTGGTGGATCGTCATATGAAATTCCTGGGAATTGTAAACGTAGAGGCTGCCATCCGGGCGCGCAAGGAGAGAAAATCTTTAAAAGAGGTATATGTAACAGATGTGGCAACGACTGCAGAGGATACCGTAATCAGTGATATTCTGCCGATTGCGGCAGAGGCGAAATACCCTATTGCGGTACTGGAAAACGACGGAAGTCTCGTGGGGATCGTATCGAAGGCTTCTGTATTGTCCTCCTTAATGTAGCATACAATACATAAACCGAATTGGGAAACGGAACAGGCAGGAGCTGTGTAAAACAGCCAGCCTGCTCCGTTTTTCTCTTTGAATGAGACATACTTTTTGGGTGTAAAAACAACCAAACTTTTACAAAATCTTAACACTTTCCGCATCACTTTTTCTATTTTTATTTGAAAAACGTCAATATGGTGGTATAATGAGATAGATATTACGCTTAAAAAAAGATACATACAAAGATAGAAAATTCATACGGAGGATAATTATGGAGGTAATTATTATCGGCTGCGGAAAAGTCGGCATTACGCTGGCGGATCAGCTGGTTAAGGAAAACCATAATGTGGTCATGGTAGATACCTCCTCGGAGCGGCTTCAGAGCCTGTCGGAGGAGATTGATGCCATAAAGCTTTTAGGGAATGGTGCCAGCATCAGTACCCAGATGGAAGCGGGAATTGAGACTGCGGATATACTGATTGCGGTGACCGGGTCGGATGAGATGAACCTTCTGTGCTGTCTGATTGCGAAAAAGGCGGGTCGCTGCCATACCATTGCCAGGGTACGAAATCCGGTATACAGTAACGAGATCAATTTCATAAAAGAACGGCTTGGAATTTCCATGATCATCAATCCGGAGCTGGCGGCTGCCACAGAGATTTCCAGAATTCTCCGCTTTCCGTCAGCCATTAAAATTGATCCTTTTGCCAAAGGAAAGGTGGAACTTTTAAAATTTAAAATCAAGCCGGAGTTTCAGCTGGATGGACTTTCCGTCATGGATGTGGACAGCCAGCTGCGCTGTGATGTGCTGATTGTGGGCGTGGAACGAGGAGACGAGGTTGCAATCCCGGATGGTAAATTCATCTTAAAAGATGGGGATATGGTTTCCATCATTGCTTCTCCGAAGAATTCGGCCGAGTTTTTCAGAAAAATCGGAATTCATACGAATCAGGTGAAGAATACTCTGATTGTGGGAGGCGGAACCGTTGCTTTTTATCTGGCAAAACAGCTTTCCTCCATGCATATCCGGGTAAAGATCGTAGAAAAGGATAAAAAAAGATGTGAGATCCTAAGCGAGCTTTTGGAAGATACGCTGATTATAAATGGAGATGGAACCGATCGGAGACTTCTGGTGGAGGAAGGCTTAAAAAGCGCGGAGTCCTTTGTCACTCTGACCAGCCTGGATGAGGAAAATCTCTTTTTAACCATGTTTGCCAAGGAGATTACCAAGGCGAAGCTGGTAACAAAGGTAAACCGGATTGCCTTTGATGAGCTGATTGGAAAACTGGACTTGGGAAGCGTGATCTATCCGAAATTTATCACAGCAGATTATATTCTTCAGTATGTCCGGGCCATGCAGAATACCATCGGAAGCAACGTGGAAACCCTGTATCACATTCTGGACGGCCGGGCAGAGGCTCTGGAGTTTACCATTCGTGAAGATTCGGAGGTAACGAATGTTCCTTTAATGAATATCCGCTTGAAACGCAATCTTTTGATAGGCTGCATTAACCGCGACGGCCAGATCCATATTCCGAGAGGTCAGGACTGCATCCGAAAGGGAGATACAGTGATTGTTGTAACCAGCCAGAAGGGACTTCACGATATTCGTGATATTCTGAGAAAGTAAGGAGCGGATCATGAATTATTCCATTATATTTTATATCATGGGCTGGATTTTGAACTGTGAAGCGGCCTTTATGCTCCTTCCCTGTGCGGTGGCGGTGATTTACGGGGAGGCTGCCGGATGGAGCTATGTAATAGCTATGGCGGTCTGCCTGATGATCGGAGTTCCTCTGGTTATCCGGAAACCTAAAAATCAGATTTTTTATACGGCAGAAGGATTTGTGACAGTTTCATTGAGCTGGGTGATCTTAAGTCTGATGGGCGCCATGCCGTTTGTACTGAGCGGTGATATTGTAAACCCGGTGGATGCCGTGTTTGAAACGGTTTCCGGTTTTACTACAACCGGAGCCAGTATTTTAAGCGATGTGGAAGCCCTTCCGTACTGCCATTTGTTCTGGCGGAGCTTTACCCACTGGATTGGCGGCATGGGTGTACTGGTATTCATCCTGAGCCTGCTTCCTTTAACCGGCGGATCCCATATGAATCTGATGAAGGCAGAGAGCCCGGGACCGTCTGTCAGCAGGCTGGTGCCGAAGGTACAGACCACAGCCAAGCTTTTGTACAGTATCTATCTGGGGATGACTATTTTGGAGTGCGTCATCCTGCTGGTGGGAGGAATGCCGCTTTTTGATGCCATTACCATCACCTTCGGAACAGCCGGTACCGGCGGTTTTGCCATCAAAAACAGCAGTCTGGGCGGTTATTCGCCTTTCCTTCAGAATGTGGTAACGGTATTCATGATTCTGTTTGGTGTAAACTTTAATGTGTATTTCCTGTTTTTGATAGGAAAATTCAAACAGGGCTTTAAGAATGAAGAGCTGCGCTACTACCTGCTGATTATTGCAGCGGCCATCGGAATCATTACTGTTGATACGATTCATATGTATCAAACGGTCGGAGAAACCATTCGCCATGCGGCATTCCAGGTGGCTTCGATTATCACAACCACCGGATATGCCACCTACAACTTTGATATCTGGCCTCAGGCATCCAAAACGGTGCTTGTCCTGCTGATGTTTGTGGGAGCCTGCGCCGGAAGTACGGGAGGCGGAATCAAGGTATCCCGTTTTGTGGTTCTGGCGAAGACTGTGAGAAAGGAGCTGAATCAGCTTCTGCATCCGCAGGCGATTGCAAAGATTAAGATGGACGGGAAGGTAGTGGAGCATGAAGTGGTGCGTTCTATCAATGTATTTCTTGTGGCGTATGTTCTTCTGTTTGCTCTCTCTGTGCTTCTGATTGCAGCGGACGAGCAGGATCTGATTACGAATTTTACGGCAGTGGCGGCTACCTTCAACAATATCGGCCCGGGCTTAGAGCTGGTGGGTCCTACACAGAATTTCGGTTTGTTCAGCAATTTCTCCAAGCTGGTACTGATTTTTGATATGCTGGCCGGAAGACTGGAGATTTTCCCGGTACTGATTTTATTCAGCCGTGAAACCTGGCGGAAATTCTGATGAAATAACAGAGAAACGTTCCGGGGATGTACCCTCAGAACGTTTCTACAGAATGGTTCAGGATGTCAATGAGCTTTAAGATGGTCTCCCGATCCGGAGCTTCCAGAATCAGCTGATTTCCTTCGCAGTAGAGATCTGCGAACATACTGATCTGGCGGACCGGACCGACGAAGCCGGCGCGCAGCTCTTCGGCTTTGGCAGCACTTTGACAGGCTGCGGCTGCATGGAAGCAGCGGGAAGACTCCTGAATGATAGTTTCTTCTGAGAACATTTGTCTGCACCTCACATTCTATATATTTGCTTTTGGAAAGGACATGTGAATGGATATCTTATTTTTTATTACAGGCTGTCTGGGTCTGGCTGAAACGATAGATCTGTTTTGCCAAAAGGATTTCCTGATTTTTATTTCGGATTCCATTGATCCGGCAGATTATGATCTGCGGAAGGTATATGCGGTGGAAAAATGGCTGTTTGCCATTGACACCCTTTGTTTATTCGGAATATCCTTCCATATAGGAGGCTATTTTGGCGATCTGCTTCTCATGGGGATGGTTTTGATTACGCTGGTATTTCACTGGCATGTATTCAAAAGTCCGAAATTCCGCAGCCCCGGAAACGAGAAAAAAACGAAAAACGGAAAGAAGTCCCGTCGGTAATCCATACTGCCGGGATTTCTTTATTTTTTCGCGGAAAAAGGATTACATCGCCCAGGCAGTCACATATTGTCCTTCTGTACATACTATATACCATAAAGACAAAGAAAAAAAGGAGATTTTAAATATGTGCTGCTTTAATAATAATAGATGTGGATGCAGATGTAACAATGGATGGTCATGCGGATGCAGAGGAACAAACTGGTGCTGGAATAACAACAGCTGCTTCTCCAACAACTCCTGTGGCTGTGATTCAAACAGCAGCAATTTCAGCGGCTGCGGCTTCAATAACTGCTGGGGATGCAATTCCAACCGTTTTTGCGGCTGCTGCACCAGAGCGTATCGGGAAGGCTTTAATGACGGCTATGTAGTGGGATTCCGTGATGGAGTGGATACCCGCTTCAATAATACAACATTCCAGGTGAATTCTTCTGACGGCTGCGGCTGCAGCAATTAAGCAGTCATGATAACAGAGGGAGGCGTTTTACAAATATTTCATTGCGTGTTCAAAAAATGTTCACATTTCCTACAAATTGAAGTCATAATTTAAAGTTATACTTTAATCAGAAACAGGAAAGATGAAATTTAAGAAACGACATTCACAAATAGTAATATTTTTTTCATAATAAGCCAGATGGTCAATGACCATCTGGCTCCTCCTTTTTTACGGCAGATTTTTCCCGTTAAACATCTGGCTTGTTCTATTTTTCAAAATAATGGCATATATTCTATTGATTCGGGAAAAAATGGTAAGAGGAAAGGAGATATACTTATATGCCAAGAGGAAAACGAAAAACATGGAATGAAAAGCTGGAAGAAGTGCAGGAGATGATAGAGACCCTGGAGGCACAGCTGAAGGAATTAAAAGCAAAGGAAAAAGAACTTCTCCAAGAAAAAAAGGAAGCGGAGCTGCGTCAAATTGCAGAAATTTTAGAGGAACGTAAAATGACAGCCGGGGAACTGGTAGAAATTCTGGACCGGGAGGCTATGTCACAGGCAGAAATTGCATAGAACTGCAGGGATTCCGGAAGCAGGGAAAGGCTGCCGGCTATTCAGCCAGCAGCCCTAAATGCAGACAGGCACGGTAGATACCGTCCTCTGAGATAGAGGAGGTAATATAGTCCGCAGCCTTTTTCAGTTCCTCTGCCGCATTCCCCATGGCGACACCGATTCCGGCCTCTCTTATAACCTCTAAATCATTCATGCTGTCACCAAAGGCGACTGTATCGGAAAGATCCTCTTTTTCTCCAAACCACCTGGCCAGACGGCGGAGTCCATCCGCCTTTGAACATCCTGCCTCCATCACATCGGCACCGGATCGTCCGGCAAACAGCGGCATTTTCAGCTGAGGAAAGGCTGCCTCAACGCGGCGTACCTGTTTTTCCTCTCCGATAAAGGCCAGGGTCCGGACAGGCATGTAAAGCATCTTCCAGGGATCCTGAAAACGGCGGCCGCAGCTTCCCCAGAAGCGTATATCACTGGCCTCGATGACCTCGGGGTGGATATAGTAGTCCTCATCGCCCACGGTCATGCCGATTCCATAGCCTTCACGGTCGCAAAACTCCAAAAGCTTTTTCAGAAGAATGGGATCCAAAATATGTTCATAGATAAGCTTCCCGCCAACCGTGATTTTAGTGCCATTCATATGAATAATGGCATCCGGTTTTATAATATCGCGGTAAGGAACGCTGTAATAATTGTCCATATCCCGTCCGGTTGCCAGAATGATCTTGTGTTTTTTTCGAAGCTGTTCAATCGCCTTTAAGGCGCTCTCAGGGATTCGATTGGTGCTGTGGTCCAGCAGAGTCATATCCAGATCAAAACTAATCATAGAAGCTTCCTGCCTTTCGTAACGATATACATGAATTATATCATTTTTTTAGAGGAATGGATAGAGTGAAGAAAAATAGTAAAATTGGGCTTGATAAAGCTAGGAAAGTATAGCTGCGATTTCGGATTTGCCGCCGATAAAAAGTGTAAAATGTAAAAAAGCCGGTTCCTTACTATAAGGTTCCAGCTTTTTTTCATGGAATCGGGGCAACAGGATTTGAACCTGCGACCTCTCGGCCCCCAGCCGAGCGCGCTACCAAGCTACGCCATACCCCGGACTCACATTGTATAATTATAACAGGAAATCAAAAAAAATCAACCCCTTTTTTACATTTCCAGGCCGTCTCTCATTGAATTCCTGCTGAATTTCAAAGGATGTTTTCTGCCTTCTGCTGATGCGCCGTGACTGAATATCATGCATCCATAAAATAAAAAAGAAAAATGCACGGATGTTAAGTTATGCGCTTTTCATAAATTTGCGCGAAATGGTAGGATTTTCCATTCAGACTTATCACTAGGTTCCGATAGTTTTTGGTGTCGGAAAATCCAGCATTTTTCCACCTACCTAAATATCCCAACCATTATATATCAAAGGAACGAAAAAGTCTGATTTTTCGTTCAAAAGTCAGACTCAAAGGAGAATGTAGGATGGAAAAGAGGATCCTGCGGGAGGATTTGCGAAAGAGAACCAGACACGGATGGCCTTTTATGCTTGTTTTGGAAGAAAACAGCGAAGCACAGGAGAAGGGAACCATTTATCAATTTCATACGGAGTGCGCGGTTCGTTTTTCCAGCCTTGCAGAGGCAATTCTGCTCATGGAAAGGCGGATGGAGGAACAGCAGCTGCCGGAAGCCCCGGAGGTTCTCAGAAGCTTTCCGCACATGGGCGGAGAAAACGTGCAGAAAGGGGATGCGATGCCCTCATTTCGAATCTGGGAGCCTGCATCCTATGTGATTCAGGCAAAACCTCGGGCTGTGTTCTATATTTATGTATTTTACCGTCAGAACAGCAGCTGGCAGGGTGAGGTAATCTGGAAGGATAACGGAGAAAGACGGTATTTCCGAAGCGTTCTGGAACTATTGAATTTACTGGATTGTGCCTGCCCGAACCCCTTTTTCTGCTCTGATAACGAAACGGAAAGCTGACGGACAGGGGGCGGTCTTAAACCGGGGGAGTGTGGAAAAACAGGGGTATTACTACCATTACTATGGGAAGTATTACGAAAAATACTACGAAGAGAAATAAGACAACATACGAAGGGCTGATTTTCACACACCCGCCGTTAAAAAGCGGGATGCTGGTCACAAGGTGAGCAGTAATAAAAAAAGAAAGTGAGCTGTAGAAGAATGCTGATTAAAAACAGGGCATTTTACATACTGATGGATATCGCTGTCATCCTGATTTCCTTTGTCGTCGCATTCGTCGCAAGGGAGGGAGTGATGCAGGAGCGGCTTCCGAAGTTGTTTTCGGAATACGAAATATTCATTCTGCTGGTATATTTTATCGTGATTCTTTTTTATCAGGTGAAAAAGCCCCTGATGAAGAGGAACAGCTGGAAGGAGCTGCGGGTAGTAGGCACCATTAATATTCAGATGGCACTTCTTCTGACCCTGATTTTATATCTGCTTCATGCGGGAACAACGGTTCCCAGAAGCTTTTATATCTTATTTTTTATTATCAATACAGTTTTCATGTATCTGGGACGCATATTTCTGAAAAAAATAATGCTGGTGTATTACAGGAAAGCAGAGAACCGCCGCCGGCTGGTGCTCTTTGCCAACGAAGAGAATGTACTGCGGATGATGCAGAAATACGTGACTTCCTATATGTATGACTATGAGGCAATTGGTGTAATTACGGTATGCGGCCACGAATCGGATGGAGATCCGGATATCAAAATCAACCGTGTAAAGCGCGGAGACCGCGGGACCTATATGGAAAGCGTTCCGGGACCGGTGGAGGAATACTTAAAGCGGGAGGCCATTGACGAGGCGCTGATCAGCATGCCGGAATCGGACAATAAGAGTCTCCGCAAGCTGATTCATTTTCTGGAAAATCTGGGAATCGCAGCTCATGTGACGACTAACACCTTCGGACTCGGAAGCCATGAAAAAAGTGTGGAGGATTTTGGCATCTATCATGTATTGACCTACAGTCCCAGGATCTTCGAGCCAACGGAATTATTTTTAAAACGGCTGATGGACATTGTCGGAGGGTTGGTGGGAGTGATATGTACCCTGATACTGTCCGTCTTTGTGGCGCCGGCCATTTATCTGGAATCCCCGGGCCCGGTTGTATTTAAGCAGGTGCGGATCGGGCGCAATGGCAGGAGATTCCACATTTATAAATTCCGTTCCATGTATATGGATGCAGAAGAGCGGAAAAAAGAGCTGATGGCCCAGAATGAGATGAACGGCCTGATGTTCAAAATCAAGGATGATCCGAGAATCACGAAGGTGGGAAAATTTATCCGGAAAACCAGCATTGATGAATTCCCTCAGTTTTTTAATGTGCTGGCAGGTGACATGAGCCTGGTGGGAACGCGTCCGCCTACAGAGGATGAATTCATGCAGTATTCGGAGCGCCATAAACGGAGGCTGAGCTTAAAGCCGGGGATTACCGGGATGTGGCAGGTGAAGGGGCGAAGTGATATCTCCGATTTTGAGGAGATTGTCAATTTGGATCTGGAGTATATCGATAACTGGTCCATCTGGCTGGATATTCGCCTTCTGTTCGAGACCGTTTATGTGGTGCTTTCTCAGAAAGGGGCATTTTGATGAAGAATCGGAACCGGAGGCCGGAAGGAGCTTCCTCATAGCTTTCTTGGCTTCGCTTTTTGATGATTCCTAAGGATACGATGACAGAGATTACCCTGTTTGACTATTTCGGAAACGAGCTGGGAAAGGATGTGCAGCATCTGACGCTGGCATTTGCCTATGGCGACGGCCGGGAACAGAGCTGTGAGCTGATGGCAGAGGCTGTATCGGATCTTCTGTTCGGCCTGAAGATTGACGGATACTTTGCAGTGAATCTGAGAACCATTGCCGTTTTTAATGATGAAATCGGCGGAGTGGAGGTAGTGATTAAAGACAGAGGGCTGGCTGTCCGGGATCCGGCTTTTCAGCAGGGAGAGGGCATTGTCCTGAAAGGAGAACAGGCAGAGCACATAGAGCAGTATGCGATCACGAACATGGCCAAAGATCAGTACATGGATATGGGACTGGCGATTTTAAACAGTCCTCAGGTTTTTGAGGAGAGAGATCCTCACGGTTTCAGGAAGCGTGCAGGAGACAGAGCTTTACGAAGAATTTTATCCGGATAAAGAAGTATTAAAAAAGATGGTGATTCAGCTGTTTTATAAGGAAATCCGGTAGATAACCGATAGTAAAACACGGCCGCGATCGGGCAAGGGAAGCTACAGGCCTCTGGCTACCAATGCTACAGGTTTGCTATGGCAAGCGGTTTTACAGGCATCGCTTCGGTCGGCGCAACTGTTACGGCAAATGATACCTTGGCAGGAAATAGGGTCAATGTGCCGGCAGACGGAACCACATCGCTTTATCAGGCAATCGGTATTCCTGATACAGTAGGCTGCAATCCCCTGATTCCGGTTCGGATTCTGGTCGTAGAGGATACGGCGGATCATACAAAGACAACCACTGCAGTCAGCGTGACACTGAAAGGCGGTACACTGTTTACTGCGGTTTACAAGAACAAGTAGGAGAACAGAAAAATGACAGACAATGGAGTTACGTGGGAGATTGGATGTAACTCCATTTGACAGATTGGGAAAAGCGCATGCCGGACTCGTCTTCGGGACAGGCCCGGCTGCAGGATACCGGAGAGAAAGGAGGCTGGATATGGCTCAGTCCATGTTTCATGAACAGGATATTGCAGAATCAAAAAGAATCCTTTATACAGCCTCCGCCTTTGCCCGGGCCAATCTTGTACATCTGCAGGAGATCGGGAAGTCAAAGGCGCTCAGAGCCCATGTTAGCCGGAGGGAGAAATTGACCTCTTATCTGTTTTTTGTGGTATTAGATGGGATGGGAACCGTAAGCTTTGACGGCGTTTCTCACTGCGTAAAGGCAGGAGACTGTGTTTTTATAGACTGCCAGAAGCCATATTCGCAGAGCCCGGATCCCGATGCATTGTGGACGCTGAAATGGGTCCATTTTTACGGTCCCAATATGAACGGGATTTACAACAAATATCTGCAGCGCGGCGGGCTCTCCTGTTTCAGCTCCGGCCATCCCGAAAAATACGGAAAGCTTCTGGACAATTTGTATGAGATTGCATCCTCTGATCTTTATATCCGTGACATGAAAATATATGAGAAGCTGATTTCACTGCTTAGCCTTTTAATGGAAGAGAACTGGAGCCAATCAGAGAACAATTCCGCACAGGGCTGTTACCGGCAGGAGATACAGTCGGTGAAAGAATATATCGATCAGCACTATGCGGAAAAGATTTCTCTGGATGAACTGGCCGAGCGATTTTATATCAACAAATTTTATCTTACAAAGATATTTAAAGCTCAATATGGAATCCCCATCAGCACCTATATCGGGCAGCTTCGCATCACCCGCGCCAAACAGCTTTTGCGGTTTACCAATCTGCCCATCGAGGAGGTCGGCCGGCAATGCGGAATCGCGGACGGAAACTATTTCTCGAGGATTTTCAAAAAGGTGGAGAAAGTGACGCCGGGGCAGTTTCGGAGAATGTGGACAAAGTGAGAGAGGGAGGAATTGGAAAATATGAAGAAAGAGAGCTCAGTGATTGGAGTGATCCGAATTATTTAAAACGCGGATAAGGCCTGCGGGACAGAAAGATTGAGCTTACGCAGGATGAAAAAACAAAAAACCAATATTATGCTAAAACCCGCCAATATATTTAATTTTTTCTTTAGGGTATGCGGGGTATAATCTCAACATGGATTATATCTATGCATACCCTTTTGCATTTGCTGCTGATAGAGTACCGAAATATCGCAGCAAATAGCAGCATTACAAAGGCTGCATCTCCCAAACAGAGAGCCTGCCGACATGTAAGGTATGCAGTATCAAGGGGGGGGGGGGAGAATAGAACTAAATACACGAATAAAACACTGCTCACGCAGTTCACGTGGCAGATTTCTTAAATACGGTAAAAAAGGGGAAAAGATTCATCAGAGTATAGAGCAATGCCCCTTAAAAGGAGCAGCAGAATGGAAAATTTTAACGAAGAGTACATAGAAATTGATTTAATACGTTTATTGAAACGTATGTGGCATTGGGCATGGGCGATTGTTTTGGTTATGATAGCCTGCGGTGCGGTGGCTTTTTCGCTGGCATATTTTGTGATTACACCCAAATATCAGGCCAGTGCCCTGATGTATGTAAATAACAGTTCCATATCAGTGGGAAGCACTTCAGTAAGCCTTTCGGATCTTTCCGCATCACAGTCACTGGTAGATACCTACATCGTCATTTTAAAGACACGCCTGACTCTCAATGAGGTGATTGAGCGGGCTGGTGTAAATTATGATTACGAAACCATGTGTGACATAATTGATGCAGAAGCCGTCAATTCAACGGAAATCTTTAAGATTACCGTAACAGATGAAGATCCGCAGGAGGCAGAGCGGATAACCAATACGATTGTGGAGGTTCTGCCGGATAAAATTTCGGAAGTGGTGGATGGCAGTTCTGTACGTACCGTGGATTTTGCTGTTGTTCCGTCCAGGCGATATTCTCCCAGCTTTACGATCTATACAATAGTCGGGTTGGGGCTGGGATTTTTGGTAAGCTGTTTTGTCATTTTCCTGAGGGAAGTGCTGGATGATCAGATTCGGAATGAGGACGATCTGCTTCAGATGTATAATCTGCCGATGCTAGCGGCGGTGCCTGACCTGATTGCATCAAAGAAGCATGCAGGAAATAGCGGGTACTATGCTTATTATACTGCGGTGGAGGAAAAAGAAAAGACATGAATAAAGTAGAGAAAAAGCCGGATACGTCGAAACAGGGCGCATCCAGAGGAAAAAGAAAAAATACGAAGAAAAAGCAGCAGCAGAACCTGACTCTGTCCGAAGAAAAGGATGTATTCGGGGAAAATTTGAGCTTTGCGGCAGCAGAGGCCTATAAGCTGCTCCGCGCAAATATTCAGTTTGCTTTGCCGGATGAACAGAAATGCCGGATTGTAGGCATCACCAGTTCCCGAAGCGGAGAGGGAAAGAGTACCACTGCGCTGAATCTGGCTTATATGCTGGCCGAGGCCGAGCAGAGGGTGCTTCTCGTTGAATCGGACATGCGTCTGCCCACTATTTCCAAGCGTTTGAATATCAAAAATGAGCCGGGGCTTTCCAATCTTCTGGCCGGGCAGTGCAGCAGTGAGGAGGCGGTGCAGGATTCTGGAATACAGGAAAAGCTGCAAGTGATTGCCTCCGGAAGTATACCGCCGAATCCGTCGGAGCTTTTGGGAACCGAACATATGCATTCCTCTATAGAAGAACTGTCAAACAAGTTTGATTTTATTATTTTGGATCTTCCGCCGGTAAATGCGGTTTCCGATGCTTTGGTTGCATCCAGGCTGGCTAACGGCATGATTATGGTGGTACGGAGGGATTATGCAAGCCGCAGCGCTGTGGCCGATGCCATGCGTCAGCTGCAGTACGCAGATGCCAAGGTGCTGGGATTTGTAATGACACGTTCCGATGTTCTGTCCAAGGGAGGAAAATACAGGAAATATAAGAAATATGGCTACGGGTACGGAGAGAAAGCAGAAGGAACCAGAAATCATGATGGTTGATGTTCATTCCCATGTACTGCCTCATATGGACGACGGAAGCAAAAACACGGCTGTAAGCCGCTTGATGCTGAGAGAATCTGCCAGGCAGGGGATTCGCTGGATGGCGGCAACTCCCCATTTTTACCCGTCACAAAACAGCCCGGAACAGTTCCTGGAACGCCGCAAAAGGGCGGCTGATCGTCTCAGAGAAAGGTGGGAACCGGAATTTCCCCGGCTTTTGCTGGGCGCTGAGGTGTACTATTTCGAGGGTATCAGCCGCGCAGCAGGGATCCGGAGACTCTGTATAGAAGAAACGGAACTCCTCCTTCTGGAAATGCCGTTTGCTCCGTGGACCGGGCGGATGGTTGAAGAGATTTACAGCTTGAGCCGGCAGCCGGGCATCACGGTCCTGCTGGCGCATATAGAGCGATATCTGAAATTCCAAAAAAGGCTGTATGGGATGATCTGTTACAGGCCGGAATTTTGATGCAGTGCAATGCAGAGTTTTTCCTGAAGAGAAGAACCCGGAGAAAAGCCCTGCATATGCTGAAAAAGGGACGAATCCACTTTTTAGGTTCAGATTGCCATAACCTGCTCAATCGGGCTCCTCGGTTGGGTGAGGCAATGGAGGTAATTGGAAGCACAGGTATGGAGATTGTAGAGAAAAATATAAGACGATATTTGCCGGCACTGGAGGAACAGAGAGCAATAGAATGAAACGATGGTATTTTGCAGGCGGAATTTTCCTGGCGGCTGTGTGTGTCCTCTGCATGGGGATGCTGCTTTTGCCGAAAAAAAAGTCCACATCAGAGGTGGAGGCCCGGATTGCAGCCGAGCTGGACAGCCGGGAAAACGAAAGAAAAGAAAATGAGAAGTCCGAAGAGAAAAACGGGCCGATAAACAACTCAGATAAGAATTTCGAAGCATCAGAAGAAAATTATGTGAGTCCCATCGATTTTAAGGCTCTGCAGGAGGAAAACCCGGATATTTACGCATGGCTTTATCTTCCGGATACAGGAATCAGCTATCCGATTCTGCAGAGAGAGGATGACGGAACTTTTTACCTGGATCATAACAGCGAATGTGAAGAAGACAAAAACGGAGCGCTTTTTTCGGAGAGCAAGTATAACGGCAGAGATTTCACCGATCCGGTCACAGTGATATATGGTCATCATATGCGGTCAGGCGCCATGTTCGGCCAGCTGCAGGCTCTCTATTCGGAAAGCGACAGCTTAGAAAAATATCGGGAAATGTTTGTATACCTGCCGGAGGAAGAGCAGAAATACGAAGCCTTTGCAGCACTTCCCTTTGAAAGTGACCATATCCTTTACTATTATGATTTCAGCCAAGAGTCCGATTATCTGTCTTTTTTGAATCGGATTTATGCCGTGCGGCAGATGGGCGCAAAGACAGACAGTGTCAGAAGAGCCGATCCGGACGATCAGCTGCTGATTCTGTCCACCTGTTTAAGCGGCAATAATAAAAAACGTTATCTCGTCCTCGCCAAGAGGATTGATGATAAAAAATAAGTTCCCAAATTTAAAGAAAAGAGAGGAAGAATTGTATGAAAAAGTTTAAGTATTTAGTAACTGCGTTTCTGATGACCATGATGCTGACTTTTCCGGCCTATGCTACATCATTTGACATCAGCCCGTCCCGTCCGGATATCCCGGTAGTGGATGAACTGCCGGATCCCAACGCTCCGGACAGCCCGGAGACCGTGGTGATTACAGACGGCGATGTACCGCGCACCTACATGAAATATAAGAATCCGGACGGCAGTTATATTTATATTCTGGAGGAAGAGATTCCGCTGGCATCCCTGAACGCAAGAGTTGCATCTCCGCAGACCGGAGAAAACAACGGAGCAGTTGTCTGTGCAGCAGTGGCAGCCGGTCTGGGCGCAATGGTTCTTTTAACGGCAGACAGAAAGAAAAAGGCTTAATGAGATGAAAGTCCGGCTGGGTAGGGGACTTGTGAAAGCTTTTGTTTGTCTGATGGCAATTCTGGCACTCTGTTTATGTGCAGTCCTGGCAGTCCGTGTCTGGGAGGAAAAGGAAAACAGGGCGCAGAAGGCGGCAGAAGCCGGCGATGAGGCAGATAAAAAGGAAGAAGACCTTGTTTATTATGAAAATGCATGGTATACCCCCAAGAAAAGTCTGGAAACTGTGCTGATCCTCGGCATTGATAAATATGTCGAGGATTCGTCACAGTCGGTACACGGAACCTTTGAACAGGCGGATTTTATCATGCTTCTGATCCTGGATCGAAAGGTGGGAGCCTCCGTCGGCATTCATCTGAACCGGGATACGATGACAGAAATCTCGGTTTTAAATAATGTCGGCGCGGTCGCCGAAACGAAAATCGGACAGCTCACCTTGTCCCACACCTATGGTGGCACCGCAGAGATCCGCTGTAAAAATACGGTGGATGCAGTGTCAAATTTGCTGTATGGAATGAAAATCGATCATTACTTATCTCTTACCATGGACAGCGTAGCTGTGCTGAATGACTTGGCAGGGGGTATCACTCTGGAGGTCCTGGACGACTTCAAAGGGATTGATGATACGCTCGTAAAGGGCGAAACAGTCACCCTGAGAGGAAGCCAGGCCCTTACCTATGTCCGAACGCGAAAAGATCTTGAGGACAGCTCTAACCTTCGCCGCATGAAGCGTCAGCGTCAGTATCTGGAGGCACTTCAGACCTGTGTATTTGAAAAAATGGATACGGACGATACTTTCATGCTTTCCGCCCTTTCGCGTGTCAATCCATACCTGGTATCGGACTGCAGCGTCGAGCAGCTTTCCGATTTGGCAGAAGCCATCAAGGAATGTGGCCAGAGGGAGTATCTGACACTGGAGGGAGAGGCGAAAAAGGGAAAAAACTATGTGGAGTTTTATGTGAATGAGGATGCGCTTCAGAAGATGGTGATGGATGTCTTTTATGAGCGGGATGCAGATTATGAAGTACAATCCATAGGTGATTATGGTCATTAAGTCCACCATTCCGGCTGGATATACTGTGAATATTCTGGAAAAGCTTCCTTGAGATAAGGCTATAAACAAAAGCCTCACTGCTGGCCCAGCATCATAAGGTGACTGCAGTGGATATTATCCCTAAAAAGGTAGAATTGAATATCTGGCAGAAAAAGGGCTGAATTTGACAGCTACACTGGACGCGAGGGAAGCATATTCTGATGCAGACTTTGTAGTTATCGCTGCTCCGACCAATGTCTATGCGAATTTTTCAGTAGATTTGTGATGGGGTATGGTGACAGGAATTATCATGTACTCTGGCTTCGCATTCCTATTATGCAAACGAAATTTCAGGTTGTAGCTTGCGGATGCTGATGATTACATTTTTAAACAGAACTTCGGATGAACATTGAAATTTTTAGTTCGTGTTGATGGGGTGAGCAAAGAGAAGCGGGGACGGGTGAAATTATCAGTTTAAGGAATAAACACCATGACAGGTTCAATTGAATGAGTTCAGTGAAGTATGAGAGACACATTTAAAATTAGAAGGAATTTGCTGTGGAGATCATTGTAAAACCAGATGATTTCCACAGCGGATATAAATAGATTATACGAAGATTCAATTATAAATTTGCAGCCCTTTAATTTGGTGGAGAAATGAGGAACAAAATGACCAGAGCATCTGAGACAGATAAAAAATATACAATTGCGGTTGCGGGAACCGGTTATGTAGGTCTGTCAATTGCTACGTTGCTGTCCCAGCATCATAAAGTTTTTGCTGTGGATATTATCCCTGAGAAAGTGGAACTGATAAACAACCGTAAGTCTCCGATTCAGGATGAGTACATAGAAAAATATCTTGCAGAGAAGAATTTAGATTTGACCGCAACGCTTGACGCAAAGGAGGCGTATAGTGCTGCGGATTTTGTTGTAATCGCGGCCCCCACAAATTATGATTCGGCTACACAGCACTTTGATACTTCTGCGGTGGAAGCTGTAATCAAGCTGGTTATGGAATATAATCCGGAAGCAATTATGATCATCAAGTCCACAATTCCGGTTGGATATACAAAGAGTGTTCGTGAGAAGCTTGGCAGCAAGAATATTATTTTCAGCCCGGAATTCTTAAGAGAGTCGAGAGCATTGTACGACAATTTGTATCCCAGTCGTATAATGGTTGGAACGGATATGGAGGACGAACAGCTGGTTGAAGCAGCCCATATATTTGCCGGACTCCTGCAGGAAGGAGCAATCAAGGAGAATATCGACACACTGTTCATGGGATTCACCGAGGCAGAGGCTGTTAAGCTGTTCGCCAATACATATCTGGCACTGCGTGTCAGCTATTTTAACGAGTTGGATACCTATGCAGAAATGAAGGGATTGAATACGAATGCGGTTTAATTTTAAAAGCTTACAGAAGCTGGCTTCTGTTACCCTGATGGTTGCTGTCACGGCCTATTTACTTTCGGCAATTCAGGGCGTTTCAACTTTGATGACGCAGATTACTGGTCTGAATTATCAGGTATGTGTGATTTTGGCATGGCTGGCTTTCACAGTGTTTACGGTATACTCTGGTTCTATGGGTGTCTTGATTACGGATACGATTATGTTTCTGATTTTCCTGGCTGCTACTTTGATTGGTATTCCATATACTATTTCCGCAGCGGGTGGGTGGAATGAAGGAATTGCGGCCTTGGCCACTTCTACTACAAATCCTGGAATCATCAGTTGGACGAATAATCTAACTTATCTGTATCCTACTGGCGTTCAGAACTTGATTTGGGCAGTTGTATACGGAATTGTATGGGCAATAGTTGTAATGGTAAGCCCTTGGCAGACTAGCAGATACCTTATGGCCAAAGATGAGCACACTGTTATGCGATCCTCTGTCTTTGCGTCAATGGGTGTTGTTACTGTGACAATGCTTCTTTATTTCTCTGCGGCATTTGTTTACAAAATTAATCCGAATCTCGAAAATGCAAGTACCTGCCTGATTTGGACCTCTATCTTCTGGAAGAGCTTCCGAAACACGGAGAATTTGAATCTCCGAACTATTTGGATGACCTGCTCCCCTGGTCAGACAAGCTGCCGGAAGAATGCAGGAAAGTCAAAAGTTCTGAAAGCTGCTCATGTTTGATATATGCCGTTCGTAAATGCTCCATAGCCAGTACCTAGATAAAAAGGATGCCATCCTTCGTGGACGGCAGATATATATAAACTCGGTCAGTTTTCGGGTGTTTTTTTCTGGTAGCAGCCCTCTGGCAGTGTCTCTGACCATGGAAGCAGCTGTTCGACATAAGAAAGATCTTCTAA
>Ga0129308_1000138_pt1 | contig 126930 bp, 112 predicted proteins | sample L827metagenome_FD_94440 | JGI IMG/M metagenome (GOLD analysis project Ga0129308, IMG submission 94440) | Ring-tailed lemur group fecal microbial communities from Wisconsin, USA - L827 metagenome | ecosystem: Host-associated > Mammals > Digestive system > Large intestine > Fecal | place: USA...
CGACTTGCATGTGTTAAGCACGCCGCCAGCGTTCATCCTGAGCCAGGATCAAACTCTCATGTTATAATTTGTTTGACTCTGTCCAGATATTATCTGGCTTATCACTTCGTTGTTCTTGCGAACTCTTCCGTGATTTTACTGTTTTAGGCTGCTTCCATCTTTTCGATTGGAAGCGGTTCGTCTGTCAACCAAATATGTTTGGTTCGACAGCTTGAAATTCAAAATCTTTCAAGGTTATTTCACTGTTCAGTTATCAAGGTTCCAGCATCTTTGCTTCGCAAAGCTGCTTAAGTTGCTTCGCAACTTTTTGCTGTTGTTTAGTTCTCAGCGACAGCTTATTTACTATATCACTTTCAAACTTGTTTGTCAACAACTTTTTTTCATTTTTTTGAAAGAAGTGTTTTCTTCAGCGAAGTATTCTTCGCTATTATATAGAAGAAAGTGTTCTTTCCTCGGAACGTCTGTTAGTTGTTCCTTGTTGCTTTTCAAACGCGACAACTTTTATATCTTATCATAGGTTATCTTGTTTGTCAACAACTTTTTTCTTCATTCGACATTTTCAAAACCTTCAAACTAAGCCAAAGTTCTTCAAACCATCAAACAAAAAACCTTCTCAAAATTCCTGCAACCGCAGTTTTTCAAGAATTCTCACCGCTGTTTCAGCAGTCAGCTTGTATATAGTACCACCATGTTTTCCGATTGTCAACGGCAAATTTCGACATTTCCCAAAGAAAGTTTTCTTTTGCATTTTACATTAATTGTACACACAATTCAAACAATATCCTTTTCTTATTTTCCCCACGAAAACCTCCCCCTAGACGTTGCCGTAAGATTCGGGGAGGGGGCAAAAGAGGATACTGGAATGGCTACCCCGGCGGAATTCCTAGACGTTGCCGCAGGATTCGGGGGGCAAAAGAGGCTGTCAACAACCGCTATCGGCAGACGGCGCAAAGGGGCGCTGGTTTTGTGACTATGGGAAGAGATTAGATGTTCTTAGAAATCTGCCCGATACCCAGTGACGCCCAGCCACGGACGGCTGGCGAGGTCCAACGGCGCCAGGGACGGCGTCAATATCCGCCGCCTCAGATCAGACGCGACGGATATCTATAAACTTATTTTAGATTTTTTACTTGTCTACTTGACAGGGGCTGATCATAATCATTTATGTAATCTAAGCGATGCTTTCTGTATATATTTAAATATCTAATTACTATTTTTCATTAAATTCTTACAACATTTTTTATATTTTACGCCCACGGTCTTTAGTTTTTAAGAGTTTTCACTAAAGATACCTTTAGCACCAATTAATCTTTAATAAATTAACCATAGCATCTACCTCATAGCCCAAAACAAGTCTGCTGCAAAGTATAAAAACATTTTAACTGTGCTTGCACAATAGCCCCCTCTGGATTTTCTATTTAAAATTAAATATATACAGTGGAGCAACAACAATAATAATGTCAAATAATAAAGTCATTATCTTTAATATTTTACTTTTCTTCCAGAAAAAATAATACATTGCAAACTGCAATATCGTACTTATTGTAAAATATAGTATCCACTTTAATTCCCATTGAACAATAGCTCTTATTGATTCGTAATCAAACTCAGTAAAAATTATGCATACAATGAATATCCAAAGAAAAGGTACAAACACAATAAATTCATAACCTATCAATGAAAATATTTTTTTTCCTGCATTTGCATTTCGCATAAAAAAAGCAACTCCAATAGATAACAAACACAATAAAAATGTTCTATAATAATCTGAGAAAATTATTTCCGTAATCACACTCGTATCCCTCTATATAAAGCAAAACTTTTAGTAAAATAATCACTCTTTTCTCAACATCTAAGTAAAATAACAAAAATTAATTTTATATATCTCTCGAACACAAACTATTCACATGGAAAAAATTCATAGGTACAAATAATAGAATAATCACTTTCTGCATCATGGACTATCTTTTCCTCTGTACCAACATTCTCACCACATACCCAATGCGAACCATCATCCTTTAGAATCACTGTGTTATTTAAATAATAAGGATATACATCTCCCAATTCCATAATACTTTCACATTCCGTATCATATTTAAGCCTCCCTATCCAAGCCATTTCAAACTGCTTCTGCTCCGGCTGCGGATAACCATCCACCGCCAAATCAGTCCAAACCATCACAACATCCTCTGCCACCATAATTGGTTCATTGACTAAAGAAAGGTCTGTTACACCACAATTTCCGGCATTATTATATCCCCAAGTCCAGACCGTTCCATCCTGAAGCAATGCTGCATGATGAAACCAACCTCCAGTAACCAAAACAGCATGCTCCAAAACTTTTTTGGGAGCGGCTATATAATATACATTATCTGACATATAATTCATTGCATAAACTGTTCCCCAGTTCCAGACTGTTCCGTCATTCTTCAGGCAAACAACATCATCCCTGCCACAGCTTGCATAAGCCACATCTTCCATAAGCAAAACTGGTGTTGTTACCGCATAATCTTCTCCGTTTGTATACCTCGTCCAATCAAATTCTTCATATTGTCCTAATGCTCCGCCCCCAGAATTTCCAACACCATAGAGTTTATGATCATCTGTAAGAAAAATAACAAACCCTTTTTGTGAATAATCTACATGAACGACATTCTCTGCAATTTTTAAACCTTCACTATAAAATTCATAATCTTGTGTCCCTTGCCCTAACTGTCCATATTCATTCCGTCCACTTCCCCATAATACATTGTTATCATCAATGTAATAGAAATTTCCTGGATCTCCTATATGAGTGATATAGTGTTCCATAAGATTTATAGTAATCTTTAATGATTCTGACATATCAGAATTTTCAGAATTTTGGCTACTTTCTCTAACAGTTATTTTAGGCTCCGATTCACCTGTATTTGAAATTGGTTTCTTATAATGTAATGTTATAAATACAACTAGAAATCCAACAATGCTAATTGAAATTGATAGTATAACTTTTGTTTTTTTCAAATTCTTAACTTTGCTTTTCATAAGCTCTCCTTCATAATCTATTAAATTCTATATCATCTATTAAAAACAACGTATCGGTATGACTTGAGACATACCTCTATACATCGAAAACTTCTTAAATACACATATTATCTCTATTTGAACTAAAAATAAATTTATTTTTAGTTTACAAAACAAGCAAGATTATCTTTATTTTATATAGATTTGCAAATCCAATAAAAAATAAAAACAAAAAGGAGGAACAGAGACCGTTTACGTCCCTCTTCCCCCCCCCGAATCCGTCCCCCACTACTTCATAATATACCCCAACGCATCCTTCACCGACCTAACCCCCACCAGCTTCATCCCTTTCACTTTCTGCAAGCTATCCTTCCCACTCTCCAAACAAACCGCCGGCAGAATACACGTATCAAACCCCAGCTTCGCTGCCTCCGACACCCGCTGCTCCGCCATACTGACCGCACGCACCTCGCCGCTTAACCCCACTTCTCCAAAACAAATCACTTTCTCATCAATAGGTCTGTCCTTATAGCTCGACATGATTGCCAGCACAATACCAAGGTCAATCGCCGGCTCATTCATTTTAATTCCCCCTGCAATATTAACATAGGCGTCGCAGTCCCCCAGTTTCAATCCAATTCTTTTTTCCAAAACCGCCATCAGCAGATTCACCCGGTTAAAATCCGTTCCCGCTGCCGTCCTTCTTGGAATTCCAAAATTACTATGGCAGACCAGCGCCTGCACCTCTATCAAAATGGGGCGTGTCCCCTCCATCGAACAGGTAACCACAGACCCGCTTGCCCCCTCCGGTTTTCCGCTCAGCATATATTCCGACGGGTTTTCCACCTCTGCAAGACCGTCCTGGCGCATTTCGAAAACACCGATTTCATTGGTGGAGCCAAAACGATTTTTCACCCCTCGCAAAATACGGTAAGCAGCATGACGGTCCCCTTCAAAATACAGCACCGTATCTACCATATGCTCTAACACCCTTGGACCTGCCACCACGCCCTCTTTTGTCACGTGTCCCACAATAAAAATAGAAATCCCCATTCCTTTCGCTATCTGCATAAAGGTAGAAGTCGCCTCCCTCACCTGGGATACGCTGCCCGGCGCAGAGGACACCTCCTCCTGATACATAGTCTGGATAGAATCAATAATCACCATCTGAGGCTTTTCCCGGTCTATCACGGTTTTTATGGTATCCAGATTCGTCTCACACAAAAGACTTAAGCTGTCCCGGAAAGTCCCAATGCGCTCCGCCCGAATCTTAATCTGCTGTAAGGATTCCTCCCCGGAAATATACAGTACCCGGATATCCTGCTCCGCTAAATTTTTGCAGACCTGAAGCAGAAGGGTGGATTTTCCAATCCCGGGGTCACCTCCCACCAGTACCAGAGAGCCCTGCACGATTCCGCCGCCCAGCACCCGGTCTAACTCCTTCATACGCGTTGAAATCCGTTCGTCCTCGGACATTTCTATTTTAGAAAGGGGAAGCCCCTTCACCTCCATACCACCGCTGTTTTTGGGTTTCCCCGCACTTTTTTTATCAATAATTTCTTCCACAAAGGTATTCCACTCCTTACATGCCGGACACTGCCCCATCCATTTTGAGGACTCATGCCCGCAGGACTGACAGAAAAATACCGTCGTTTTTCCTTTTGCCATATGCTTTTTCTCCTGTTTCCCATTATCTTATTTTCCTGCCGGCTTCCCCGTCGGCAGCCGCAGCTCTGCCAGAAAATACGCTCTGCCAGAACTCTCTGGCTCTGAATAATACTCTGTGACAGTTCCTTGGTTCAGAATATGCTCTGCGCAAACTCCGGCTCTGAATAATACTCTGTGACAGTTCCTTGGTTCAGAATATGCTCTGCGCAAACTCCGGCTCTGAATATACTCTGCATTACTAAATTTAGTAGAACGAAAATGCAGTACCCAGAATAAACTTCCGAATACTGCACTTTATTATTTCCTTACATTTCCGATAACTTATATGAGCCTTAGCCCATACCATTTCTATACATTTCTGATGACTTATATGAGATTTAGTCTACAATGCCTCTATACAGCTCTGATAACTTATATGAGATTTAATCGCAATACCTCTACACACCATGATAACTTATATGAGATTTAATTGCAATACCTCTATACACCATGATAGCTTATATGAGCCTTAGCCTGCAACGCCTCTATGCGCTTCTAGCAGCTGTTTCAAAATCTCATCCCTTATATTAGCACTTCTGAATCTTAACAGCAACCGCCTGCTCCCCAAGCTCTACGCTGAGGCTGAGTTTTCCGCCGAGATTGGTTTTCATCTTTCCTGCGTCTGCTCCGTCAATCTCGATATCATACTCCGCTTCGCTCTCTAATTCCACCGTAAGCTGAGCGTCCTCTGCGCCTTCTACCGAAAATGTCATACCTGTATCGGTTGCATTTAAGTTCGTAACAGCAGTTCCCGGAACGGATTCATATACAAACATTCCGTTACGCTCTAGTTTCGTAATCTCATTGTAGGTTTTCACTTTGTATATGTCTCCCTGGTGTTCAAAATTGTCCAGTTTTGCCTTTACACCTAAAGTATAGTCTCCAAAACTGATTGTTCCATCTGCTTCTGAACGAATTAACTCACTAATAACAGCCATTTCTTCCTCCTGTGGGAACCTTTCATTTTCCCATGTGTAATTTTGTGTTACCCGCCGCCTCTGCAGGCGTCATGACAACCGTTTTTCTTCCAGCTTTCCGCCCGGAAGTGTATTTTTGTCTTTGCGTTTATTATATACTATCTGCCGTTCTATTTCCAGTTATTTTGTCATGTTTCACAAAGATTTTTGCTGACGGTTTTCACCCTTTTTAAATGGTTTCAAACACAATTTCATTCTTCTTTGTGGTGACAATGACGGTACTGTTCCGCTTCACGCCGCCGGATAAAATTTCTTCCGCCAGTTTATCTTCAATCTCATTCTGGATTTTCCGGCGCAGAGGTCTTGCACCGTATTTCGGCTCGTATGCTTTCTCCACAATATAATTTTTCACAGAATCCCGCACCGTCAGGCTGATGTTCATCTGCTTTTTGCAGCGCTCCGCCACCTCTTTTACCATGAGAGTCACAATTTGTTTCATATCCTCTTTATTAAGAGAACGGAACACAATCGTCTCGTCAATTCGGTTTAAAAATTCCGGTTTGAAAATGCGGCGCACTTCCTCCATCACGCTGCCCTTCATCCTCTCATAATTCTGCTTTTCATCATCCGATGAAGCAAAGCCCAGCTTCTTGGGCTCCACAATCGCCTGCGCTCCGGCGTTGGAAGTCATGATAATGATAGTATTTTTAAAATCCACCTTCCGCCCCTGAGCGTCAGTGATATGACCGTCATCAAGCACCTGCAGCAAAATGTTGAACACATCCGGATGTGCCTTTTCAATCTCATCAAACAAAATAACAGAATAAGGAGTTCTGCGCACCTTCTCGCTGAGCTGACCGCCATCCTCATGTCCCACATAGCCTGGCGGTGAGCCTATCATTTTGGAAACACTGTGTTTCTCCATATATTCAGACATATCGACCCTTATCATAGACTGCTCGCTTCCGAAAACCGCCTCCGCCAATGCCTTGGAAATCTCGGTTTTTCCTACGCCGGTTGGTCCTAAAAACAGGAAAGAGCCAATGGGACGTTTCGGGTCTTTTAAGCCTACCCGTCCCCTGCGCACTGCTTTTGCCACCGCAGTGACCGCTTCCTCCTGCCCGATGACGCGTTTATGAAGGGTGCCCTCCAGCTTGCGCAGCCTTGCGGCTTCTCCCTCTGCCAGTTTTTTCACCGGAATTTTTGTCCAGCCGGAGACAATATCTGCTATTTCTTCCTCTCCCACTGACAGATTTTTCCTCCGCAGCTCCCGTCTGGTTTTGGCATAAAGCTTCTCTAACTCTGCCTCCTTAGCTTCCTTTTCCTCTTTGCGGATTCTTGCCGTCTCAATGTCACCGTTTTTCAACGCTTCGAGCAGCTCGCTCTCTTTTTCCTCTATCTCTCTGCGCAATGCGGCAGCCGTCTCCGGGTGCGTCCCCACTCCAAGTCTTACCTTTGCCGCTGCCTCATCCATCAAATCGATTGCTTTATCCGGCAGGAAACGGTCATTGATATAGCGCGCCGACAGCCGTACCGCTGCCTCCACGCCCTCATCGGTGATGGTAACCTGATGATGTTTTTCATACTGATGGCGCAGTCCCATCAAAATCTCGATTGCCGCTTCCTCTGTGGGTTCTTCCACCGTTACCGGCTGAAAACGCCGCTCTAATGCCGCGTCCTTTTCCACATGCTTCCGGTATTCCTCCACCGTCGTTGCGCCTATAATCTGGATTTCCCCTCTGGCAAGGGCGGGCTTTAAGATATTGGAGGCATCAATCGCCCCTTCCGCTCCTCCGGCACCGATGATGGTGTGAAGCTCGTCAATAAACAGCAGTACGTTTCCTGCCCGTCTCACTTCCTGAATCACCCTTTTAATGCGTTCCTCAAACTCGCCCCGGTATTTTGACCCCGCCACAATGCCGGATAAATCTAAGGATACCACTCTTTTCTTCAACACCGTTTCCGGCACCATTTCCGTGACAATTCTCTGGGCAATGCCCTCCACAATGGCAGTTTTTCCCACTCCCGGCTCTCCAATGAGACAGGGATTGTTCTTGGTTCTCCTGCTTAAAATCTGTATCACGCGGTCAATTTCTTTCTGTCTGCCTACCACCGGGTCTAAAACCCCGTCTCTTGCAAGCCTGGTCAAATCCCTGGAATACTGGTCTAAGACCGGAGTTCCTTCTCCGTCCCGTTTCCGGATAGGTTTTCCATTCTGGAAATCTTCTTTATAGAGACTGGCGTCCTCGCCCATGGCAATCAGGGTATCTACATACATTTTCTGGGTATTGACTGCAAGCGTATTGAGAAGCCTTGACGCCACGCAGTCTGCCTCTTTAATTACCGCCAGCAGAATGTGCTCCGTGCCGATTTTTTCAGAACGGAAACGGGCTGCCTCCCTTGCCGCTCCCTCTAAAACGCCTGCTGCCCGCGGGGAATATTCCTGTCCTTCCATGGTAAGCACGGTTCCCTCCGGTGCAATCAGTTCCTCTATCAATTCTAATACCTTGTCTAAGGCTACGCCGTTTTCTGTCAATACCTGTGCCGCTGTCCCGGTTCCTTCTTTTAACAGCCCTAACAGCAGATGTTCTGTACCTACATAATTGTGATGCAGGGATTTTGACATTCGGTTCGCCAAATCCACCGCTCTTTTCGCTTTTGCTGTATATGGTGTCTGCATTGTTTTCCCTCTTTCCTCTATAAATCATTGAAGTCTATGACTTCTATTCCGTCTTTACTTCTGGTGACGGTTTCATGTATCTCAGTCTCCCCGGCGCTTTCTTCCTGTCTGCGGGTTTCCGACTTCTTCACACGCTTTGGACTTTCTTCGTAATCCTCTTCAAAGCTGTCACTCTCCCGCTTTACGAAGCCCGGCTTCTTCCTGACTTTCGGCTGCTCTTCCAAATCATCTGCAAAGTCATCTGTCATCCGTCTGGCAGGTCTTGATTTCTTTTCCGGTTTCGGGTCTTCTTCATAATCATCTGCAAAATCATTGGCTGAACGTCTGGCTGCTGTCGATGTTTTCCTGACTTTCGTCTGCTCTTCCAAATCATCATCAAAATCATCGGTAAATCGTCTGGCTGCCGCCGATGTTTTCTTCACTTTCGGTTCTTCCAAATCATCCCCAAAACCATCGTTAGAGCGTCTGTTGACTGTAGTTGTTTTCTTCACATTCGATTCTTCCTCAAAGCCTTCTTCCAAATCATCCATAGAACGTCTTGCGAATCTGGGCTGTCTTTTTGTCTTAGGTTCTTCCTCATAACCGTCCTCATCATCCTCGTCCTCAAAATCCATCTCATCCCTTCTGCGCAAAAGCAGATTAATGATAATGACAATCAAAACCGCTATGATAAATATTAACACACCTATGGTAGTTCTGGAAAATGATTTTTCTTTTTTCATTTCCGTCTCCAATGCCGTGTATTCTTCCTGCAGGTAGGCAGTGTTGGAATCCGCCTCTTCCTCCGTCTCTCCTTCCGCTGCAGCGAAAGATGTATTCTGTCTCTGGTAAGTCTGCTCTATGGCGTCATACTGATACCATCCGGTGATTCCGTCCTGGTTTACCGCATAGAAGAAAGAAAAATCTGTATTTTCTTCCCCTGCCGGCTGATGGACGCTCATGGTGTCACCGTCATTTACGGCAATCTCCACCTGTTGTTCTCCCTCTGCGGCAGTGTACTCCGCCGGAGTCGGAAGCCATATGATAAAATTATCCCCATGTTTCAGCTGAATAAACGGATAAAATCCGTCTCCCGCAGCATCATAAAGGAAAAACTCAGCAGCCGAAGAATCCGCAGTCCCCACAGGCACAAGATAAAGCATGGATAAATTGCCCTTTTCAAAGTTTACGCCTTTATAATCCGTTCCATGATAATTGATGGTAGTTTCCGAAAATCCTGCCGGTATCTGCTCTGCGGAAAAATTGTCAACGATACTGTAGGAAACCTCTCCGATAGTCACCGCTTCCCCTGTGGTTTCCACCGGCTCTTCCGTCAGAACGTCAGGTTCATCCGTGTTTTCGGAGGACGCCGCCGTCTCCTGCCTTGTTACGTTAATGGTATAGGTTGCAGTGACGCCGTTTTCCGCCTTTACCACGATTTTCACCGCATTACTTCCCACGGAAAGATTTTCATTTCCGGTAACAGACTCCACCGTCGCTTTTTCATTTGCCGGGGTTGCCGTCACTGCCACCCTGGTCACATCATTTGCCACCGTTGCGGTATATTGCACGGTTTTTCCGGTAAATGCCGGAGAGAGCGTCCCCGGTGAAATAGAAAGCGTCTTTAAGGAATTGTCTGCCGACAAATTCTCTGTGGCTGTATTCTGGCTGTTTCCGTTAGCTGTGGTATTGGCATTGTCTGCCGTTGTCCCGCTGGCAGTCCCCGTGCTGCCTGTCGCCTCCGAGGCAGCGTTATTGACTTTGATGGTGGTACTGCTGCCCTCCATGGAATCTAACTCCTGGTTGGTGTCAAACACCACTCCGTCAGAAGCCGCCACTGCCACTTTACAGCTGCCTGCCCCCACCGCTTTTAAGGTGACGGTAAAACTGTCCGAGGTGGCTGTGACGCTGCTACCGCCGCCCCCATAGGTAGCGGAGCAGTCCACAAAAGAAAATACTGCCGTGTCATAGGAAACGGTCATGGTGGCTACGGTTTTCTCGCCGGACGGTCCTGTCGCCCGCGCCGTAATTTTTACCGTATCGCCAATATTGACGGTGCCCGCAGAAACCGCCACGCTGGTTTTTCCCGTCGCCGCCTGCACCTGAACCGCTGTTCCGAAAAACAGCAGGCACATGCAAAATACTGTTAAAAATGTTCCCAATTTCTTTTTCATAATAAAACCATCTCTCCCTCCGTAATTGCTGCATTTTTAGGTTCTATCTCTTCTGCTGGCTGAAGCCTTATCCCTTATCATCACCGGCTCAATTTCTGTACCATATTACTGCTGGCTGATAGGTTCTATATTTAAGATATGCTTCTGCAGAATAACCAAATCCTTGTTTGTAATGCCGCCGTCATGGCTGACATTGGCTGCCTCTAAGGCGTCCCCGGTCAAAGTCTCTATCTTTAAAATATGCTTCTGCATTAAAACCAAATCCGCATTGGAAATCCTTCCGTCCCCGTTGATATCTCCGTAGACAATCGACTGACCGCCGTCATTTGCCGCCGTACCATCCTGACCTGCCGCTGCATTTCCGTCACCCGCCGCGCCTGCATTATCTGCACCTGCCGACGTTCCTCCGCGCGCCACGGTAATGGTATAAGTCCTCGCCTCACCGCTCTGGGAGGTACAGACTACAGTGATTTTATTCTCTCCCACATTTAACGCATAATCCCCGGTGCCTGACAGCACGGACTTCTTCGCCACAGCTTCGGCATTGACTTTAATATTTGCCGTTTTCTCCTCCAGCACCAGCGTATAGGCGGTAGTTTCCGGCTTAAAGGAAGGCGTCAGGGTACAGCCCTCCACCTCTAAGGCTTTCAGCCAGTTATTTGGGTTTCCTTTATCGGTAAATGTCACCGCATTTTCCGGCATGTTGCTGTACACCGGAATCCGAAATACAAACGCCTGGTTTTTATTTTCATAAGCCTTTCCCATGCTGCTGCCTTCACTGATTGCCGCCATGAGGTTTGTCATATACTGGTGGGAATACAGGCTCTTTTGGTACACCACATTAAATTTTTCAAAATATATGGTATTCTGCCCTTTTTTTACATAATTATTTGCCACCACAGTGCTGCCGCCGGAGATGGATTTATAAATGGAATCCCATCCGTTATTTTTTGCCGTGAGCAGACCGTTTACCGCCGCCGAAGCCGTGGAAGTAGTGTAGGCGCCCACATTAAAGAAATTGTAATATCCCTCGTAATTATTATAAAGCCCGGTAATGAGGGGACTGCTCCCCTTTTTTCCCTGCTCCTGCTTGCAGCGGGACGCCAAATGATAGGGGCTTACGGAAAGACCTGTCCCCACCTCTAAAAAGGTCTGGGCGTAATTCCGCTTCTGCCCGTCAGTATCATTATAATCCCCCGCCATAAAGGTTCCCTTGAGGATATTATTTACGCCCGTAATATCCTGGTAAGCCTCATATTCCAGGGTTTCAAACTGGAAAATATACGTCTCGTCCAGAAAATTCCGCGGGTCCATGCAGTAGGCTATGTATTCCTTTGAGGCACAGACCCAGCCGTCGCCGTCAAATCCGTACCATTTATTGGTGCTCCAGTTATAGGCGTCCTCCCCGGTTGCCTTTCTGGAATCGTTGACCGTACTCTCCACTAAATTTTTCCCTGCCACGCTCTCCGCCGTCACGGAAGCCTCCCAGTCCAATCCGGTCTGCACCGCCACGAACTGCCAGTTGGGATATTTTTTATGCAGCGACAAAAGCTTCATGCCGTAGCTTTCCGGAAAGCCTGCGTCCCTTAAGCTCTGCAGATACGCCGCATCTTCCTCGGAAGTCCCCGCCAGGGAGACAAAGTCCGACCTGGTGTAACCCGTCACGGATTTTCCATCCACCGTAAGCTGTATCTGATACCAGACATTTCCGTCTTTGCCCTGCGTTTCGTCCGTCACTGTCACTGCAGTCTGCGCCGTTACGCTGGTAATGGGCGTTCCGTCCACCGGAGCCTCCCTCACCCAGACCGGACCGTCTGCAATGACCGCCTCCACCGGATTATAGGCATGACTGGATGTGCCGAACGCAAAAAAGGATACAACAATAGCTGCCAAAGCAATGCAGATGGCAGCCCCAAAGCAATATTTTTTTGTCTTTATCTTAATCTTAGGAAGGTAACTGCGCATTCCATCCCTCCAGAGCATTTTCATAACCATTAACCAGTCTCATTATAGGAGATATTGTAAAGTGCGTCAACCGAAATATCATATATTTCGACGATGTTTCTTTGTTATAGAGCCTTTTCGACAAATTTTCCGGCGGCAGCTCCCTCCTTCGGCAGATAGAAAAACAGGGTAAACTGCTCCCCCTCCCGGCTGATTTCCATATGTCCGCCATACTTTTTTACCACCTCCCGGATGCTGCGCAGCCCGAAGCCGTGGTTTGCCGTATCTTTTTTGGTCGTTTTTGGCAGGTCGGCAGTTACATCGGCTTTAGAATTTTCACAGGAATTTTTTATCTTCACCGCAAGAAGCCCCTTCCCCTGCCGTGCCTCTAAGGAAATCTCCCTCTGTCCCTCCGGCATTTTTTCACACGCCTCCACCGCATTGTCTAACGCATTGGCAAACAGGGCGCAGATATCCGCCCGCTCCATCCAAAGCTCCTGTGCAATTTCCACCTTCGCATAAAACCGAATGCCCTCCTGCCTCATCCGGCTTTCCTTTGCCGTCAGCACTGCATTGACGGTGGAATCTCCGCAGTACGCCAGCACCTTGGAAAAGGCGGGATTTTCTATCATGCCGTCTATGTAATGATTTTTTTCGTCCTCCGGCAGCGCCCGGAGTATCTGCAGGTGATTTGCCAAATCATGCTTTAAGCGTCGGGTTTCAAACTGCTGCTGCTCTAACGCCTCATAATATTTCTGATGGTGCTGCGCCAAGACAAACTCCTGTTCTAACTGCTGCTGACGCTCTAACGCAAGCATTGCCCATAACAGCCCCACAAATGCAAAAAATGCAATGAGAAGCAGCGCCGTATCAGAAAGAATCGTTTCTTCCAGCCTGGAATCGGGATTTCGGAACAGCACCAGAGCAAATTCAATTCCAACAGGACTTAAGGTTAATAGAAAGAGTAATTTCCAAAGCGTGTCCGAAAGTTCAAAATCCGGCTCAGGACTGCGTCTGCGAAGCCAGAGATAAAGCAGCAGCGCAAACAGGAAACGCAGCGTACCGCCAAAATAAACGTCCTCCGGTATTACGCTCACAATATAATTGAAACTGTTATCGCAAAGTCCGTTAAAGGCAAAAACAACGCTGGCAAGCATAAGCCCCACGGTAAGCCGTTTGGACCGGGAACCCCTGCAGCACCACCATACTGCCAGAAGAAACACTCCTAAGGTGGGCGGCAGATTCACCCAGTCGCCGATAAAAATAATCATGGAATTCATGAGCCAGCAGACAAAATACACTGCCACGCGGCAATACCATTTTTCCTTTACGGGAATAAGACGCTCTAAAGAAAGATAGAGAAAAGCTCCGCCTGCCAGACCGAATATCATCTGCAATACATAGTTTCCCGCCAGGATAATTTCCCGCATTTTTCTCTCCCTCCTCCTTTAAACATTTTATTTTCCAAAATCAATACTGCAGCATTGCCTTTGCCAGCTTCACCGTTGCGCTCTCCTTTAACGCCCGGCTGATGGGAAGCCTTTCTTTCCCTATCGTGACAAAATCCCCTCCGATATGCTCCACCTGCCTGGGGTTCACGAAATACCGCTGGTGAATCCGGACGAAGCTGTCAGAAAGCTCCTGCTCCACCTCATCTAATTTTCCGTAAAAAGCATATTCCTTTTCCCGGTACACCAGAATCACCTTCCGCTTGTCACTGTAAAAATAGGAAATCTCCGCCACCGGAAACCGGAACAGCCCGTCCGTGTTCTTCAGCGTGTAGCTCCGTTCCCTCTCCGCCGACAGCCGCTCCCGCACCCGTTTCATCACCTCCGAAAGCCGCCCTGTATCCACAGGCTTTATCAGGTAATCCAACGCCCCTACCCGGTAGCCGTCGAACACATAATCCGAATATCCGGTGCAGAACACAAGCATCAGCCGGGTATCAAATTCCCGTATCTGCCCCGCCGCTTCCATGCCGTTCAGCCCCTCCATCTCCACATCCAAAAACAGAAGGTCAATCTCACCGGGGTGGTTTTTCAGCCATCGCACCGCCCCTGTTCCGGAAGAAAACTCGTAAACGATTTCCTCCCTGTCCTCCTCTATGATTTTCTCCAAAGCAAACCGCAGGGCGTCCCTGGCGTCTGCCGAATCATCACATATTCCTATCCGAAGCATAATTTCTCTCCTAACGAAAATCTATACTTAGTCAGACATTGCTGCAAGCGCAGCCCTATCCAAATCACACTTTTTTCTCAAGCAAAATCTGTACTCTGTAAACGCATTCTATTCTAACACAAAACTTTACAAAAATCCTGCCAAAAATGACATCTTTTCCAAAGACTTTCCCAAACTTTACATAAGAACTTCCAAAGATAACATTTCAGATTTCACCATGGAAAATCTGTGCTATCCTCTTCTTAACTTAAAAAATCTAAAAGAAAGCGCAGGTACATCGACTATGCTATATGTAAAAAATCTACACAAATCTTACCGGAGCGGAGGCAAATCCTATCCCGTCTTAAAGGGCGTGGATTTCACCGTCGCCCAGCAGGAATTTGTTGCCGTGATGGGGCCTTCCGGTTCCGGGAAAAGCACTCTGTTAAACTGTATCTCCTGCTATATCCCCTTTGACGAGGGAACCATCACCTTGGGCGGACAGGAGATGAAAGACCTGTCCGAGGACGCTCTGGCAAAAATCCGCAATGAAAAGCTGGGCTTCGTCTTTCAGGATTTCATGCTGTTAGACGGTTTAACGGTGCGGGAAAACATTTTAGTCCCCCGCATTATTCAGGGCAAAGTGGATAAAGAAGCGGAAGCCCTCTGCAGCCGTCTGTTATCCCTCTTCGGCATTGAACACATTGCAGACAAATATCCGGCAGACATTTCCGGCGGGGAAAGGCAGCGTACCGCGGTGGCGCGGAGCCTTATCAACCAGCCCCTCATCCTCTTAGCTGACGAACCCACGGGCAATCTGGACAGTAAATCCAGCCGCGCCGTCATCGACGCCTTTTTAAATGCCAGACAGAATTTAAACGCCACCATTTTCATGGTGACACACGACAGCTACGCCGCTTCGTTCTGTGACCGGGTGATTTTACTGAAAGACGGCGCCGTATATAACACCCTGGAAAAACAGGGACACAGCCCGGACAGCCCGGAAGAACGGGGCAGATTTCAGGAACGTCTGTTAGAGGAAATCAAAAAAATGGGTGAGGAAACCGCTTAAAAAAGAAATGAGGTCATTATGAAAGCATACGATAACACAAAAACCGCAATACCGCCGATGGCAGCGCCATCGGACATGTTTCAGAAATTACAAAAAGCTGACCGGAAACAGGCTGCGCTCTATCTGTTCTGCAACTTTGTTTCCCTGCTTTTAATCACAGCTTATTCTGCCATGATGTTTTCCCCCACGGTGCTTCTGGTGCTGCCGGAGGGAGGCGACAGCCGGAAACAGATGCTTGCCATTTTCGTATTGGCGCTCTTTGGCTGCGTAGTATTTACCATCTATGCCTCCCATCTTTTTTTCCGCAAAAAAGCAAAGCAGCTCGGCACGCTGATGGCTTTGGGCGCGTCCCGCAGATGGATTGCGCCGGGACTGTTCCGGGAGGTACTTACCTTAAGCGGCATTTCCTCTCTCCTTGGCATTGCGGCAGGAATCCCCTTTACCTGCCTGCTCTGGGGACTGTTCCGCCTTTTTATTGTGGACAGTGCGGAAATGAAGCTGGCGTTTGATTTTAAATGCCTTTACCTGTCCTTCGTATTTTTTATTATCGTGGTGGCGTTTTCCTGCATGACAGCATACCGTTATTTAAAACGTACCAACATCATGGACGTGATACACGAGGAACACAAAAACGAACCGGTGAAAGAGCTGGGACGCTGGTGCGGTCCTGTTGGGGTTCTGCTGCTTTTCGGCGGCGCCGTTTTGGGCTACTGCGCTCCCCATATTTACAGGGCGGTGTTTGGTTATTACTATCCCCCGGTATGGCTGAACCTTTTCTATGCCCCGGTGTTTGTGGGACTTTACCTGGTTATGCTGCACACCGTCGTCCACGGCTGGCGCTCCCATAAAAAGCACCCCTACAAAAATATCATTTCCCGCAGCATGATGAAATTTCAGGGAAAACAGACGGTCAACAATCTGCTGGTTTCCACCGTGCTCATTGCCGGAGCGGCGTTTGCCATTTTCTATCTGCCTACCATGTCCGCAGGACAGTTTGTGGATATGGGCAACCGTCCCTACAGCTACCTCTGCCGCTATCCGGATTCCCAGAAGGTTCTCAGTGAGAAGGAAATCTCTGATTTGGCGGCGGAATACGGTCTTTCTCTAAAAGACTTCAAAGAACTGCCCTATCTGGTGTTAGGGACGGACGGCATGGCAGAAATAGAGGACGAGGGAAACCGTTACCATACAGAGTACAGGGAACTCCTGCAGGAAGGGCGTTTTCTCTCCGAAAGCTCCTACTGCGCCCTGACGGGACAATCCCTGTCCGTAGCCCCCGGAACTTATTATGCCGTTTCCACCACAGATGAAACCGGATTGTATTACACCAATTCCGACTGTACCCTTTTTACCAATCTGACAACAGGGGCGACGCTTCCGGTATCCTTCCGGGGGTATGTCCATGCGGATTTTCTGGTGACGGAAAAAGGGCTGAATGTGCTGAATGACAGCGACTACGAAAAAATTGCCAACGGGCTTTCCGAGGACTGGCGGGAACACATTTTTGTATTTAATATAGAAGGAAATGACAGCTATGAGTTTGCCTCCGCCCTGTTTTATCAGCTGGTTGACTGCTATGAGCCGCAGTATGCGATTCCTACCTATTATGACAGGGTGGAGAAAATAAATGCCAATGAAAGCGGCGAAGTCTACTGGGGAGACACGGATACTATGACCAACATCAGCTTTGACGAACCGGATTCCACGGACTTCCGCAGCTACTGGACTTATATGCCGCAGATAACCATACTGAATAAGAATGATTTTTTGCGGACTTACGCCGTGTTTTTGATGATATTTCTGTTTATCTCCGTTATCTGCATTCTGGCGGCGGTGATTATCAGTTATACCCGCTGTATGACGATTGCGCTGAATAACAGATACGTGTTTGATGATTTGAAGCGGCTGGGAGCTTCGCCGGATTTTCTGATGAAGGAAGTGAAAAGCCAGTCGAAAAATGTGTTTGCTGTTCCGGCGGGAGTTGGAATGGGGGCGATGTTTGTGCTGTATACGCTGATTATGTGGGGAAATGATGGGAAAGTGACCGGCATGGAGGTGATTTCGCTGGGGTTATGCCTGATTATTGTGGCTGTGCTGGGGGGATTGTTTTATCTTGTTTACTGTTATACTGTTAAAAGAATGTGCGGGGAACTTGGCATTTTAAAGTAGGGGGGAGTAAAGGTATTGGAGGCAGACGGCACACGGAGGGGCTGGTTTTGTGACGGTGTCCGGAGATAAGATGTTCTAAGAAATTTGTATTTAGGTTACTGGCTAGGGACGTGAACGGTACAAAGGCGCCGTCCCTGGCGCCGTTGTACCTCGCCCAGCCGTCCATGGCTGGGCGTCACTGGGAATGGAACAAATTTCTAAGAACATCTAATCTCCTCCCACAGTCACAAAACCAGCCCCTCCATGTGCCATCTGCCAATATCAGTTACTGGCTCGCCCTGTAAAAAAATGCTGGTGGGCTTTAACAATAGTTAGAAGGGTTGCTGTTTCATGCCTGATAGATTAGGTTAGCCAGTGTTTGGGGGCTATGAGGATGAAAATGATGATGGCGGCTGCTCCTGCTGCACTGCCTAAGCGCAGCAGGATGGAGAGGTCGTATCTGCGCTGTATCTCCTGGTCTAATTCCTGGTTCAGGTACATCCATTGCTGAGAGGCGTCGAGGTAATAGAGGGTTCCGGCGGTGTCGGTGGGAAGGTTATATTTTTGGGCGGTGTTATGTTCCGGGGTGTTGAAATCCAGCAGGATTTCGCTGGTTGCATAGGGAAGTTTAAGTTCTCCTTTTGAGGGGATTTCTAATGCTGTGTCGTTTAGGAGGATTAGGATTTTTTGTCCCTCTTCTAAGGTTAGGAGATAGTATTGGGCGTAGATGGCTTTGTTTCTGTTAAGGAGTGTCTGCAAATAGCTCCTGGTGTATTCGGGAGGATAGTTGTAATCGGTGGTTTTTGTGCCGGTGGCGCCACGGCGAAAGGTTTGGGCGGAGGAATAGGTCTTAGCAAAGCAGGATACGCGTTTATAGAGACCTGTGGGGGTGAGGTTTTCAGCTTCTGTTTTCAGGCAGATTGGGGTTTCCGTTGCTTTTATGAGGGTTTCAAAATCTGTCTCTGTTGTCTCCATTCCCTCTGTGGGATAGCCGTTAAATTGTCCAATCCAGGGGGCGCCGTCGGCTGATGAAAGGGCGGTCTGAAGAGTTTCTCTAGTGATGGGGGTGGTGTTTTGGTACAGCTCTTTTTCGTAATGGGGGAGGTAGATTAGTTTGCCTGCGCAGAGTGTCAGTAGTAGAAAGAATACAAACAGGGTGATACATACGCTGCCTGTTTTTTTCTCTGATTTTCCTCTCTGGTTTTCCTCTCCTGTTTTCTTCCGGGTCATGGGTTTTTATACTCCTTCACAGTTAAATGGGGGGATAAAGCTTTCTTCTGCGGTTTCGCCCTCCTGAATATAGCCGTTCTCTATGCCTAATTCTATGGCGTAGTCCACCACTTCGTCGTACTCTGCTTCTGTGAGGCGGCGGTTTAGTTCCGGGCAGGCGGAGAGGCTGTCGCTTAGGGGGGTAAACTGATTCATGATACTGATAAAAATGTTATCACCGTAAGTCTCATAAAGATAGCGGATAACGGCTTTGGAATCCTCTGTCTGTCCCGGCAGGATGAGGTGGCGGACGATGGTGCCCCTTTTTATCAACGCTTCTTCCGTATCGCCGTCCGTTTCTTCAAAAACGGGGGTGCCTGTCTGGCGGAACATTTCGGCTATGGCGGCTTTTGCTACGGCGGGATAGTCCGGGGCGTGGGAGTATCTTTGGCTTAAGTGTTCGCTCATGTATTTGAAATCCGGGAGGTAGATATCCACAAGACCTTCTAATTTTTTTAAGGTATCCACATTTTCGTAGCTGCTGGTGTTATAAACCACAGGGAGATTCATGCCCTGGCGCTTTGCCTGTTCTAATGCTGTGATAATCTGGGGGATGAAGTGTCCCGGAGTTACCAGGTTGATGTTGTTTGCGCCCTGCTCCATCAGCTCGAAAAAGATTTCGGCGAGGCGTCCGGTGGAAATTTCTTTTCCTGCTGCGCCGTTGGCGATTTCCCGGTTCTGGCAATAGACGCAGTGGAGGGCGCAGCCGGAAAAAAATACGGCGCCGGAGCCGCTTTTTCCTGAAATGCAGGGTTCCTCCCAGTAATGGAGCGCTGCCCTTGCCACCTTTAATTGTTCGGTCTGTCCGCAGACGCCGCGCTCTCCGTTTTTCCGGTCCACGGCACAGGCTCTCGGACACAATTTACATATTTTTCCGTTCATAGTCCGCTCTTTCTATTAAAATTCAATATTGATAATCTCCGCTTTTTTGGGTATGATATTGTGTGCACAACGGTTGCGCGTACACTAGGTATGTGCATACCCGATATGCTGCATAGTCAGCATCATTTTTACTATTATAATTGCTGCTGTCACCGGAGGCAAGGCGTTTTCCCTAAAAATATCACTTTTATGGGAAACACTAGGTTCAGGCTGCAACTGCTTTTATCGGCTGCGGATACTGCTCTGGACTGACAGCGTCAAAAATTACACAAAGGAGTTTATTATGAGTCTGAAAAACTGTATGGTTGCACAGTCCGGCGGTCCCACGGCTGCCATCAATGCAAGCCTCGCCGGAGTTATTGACGGCGTAATGAAATCAGAAAAATATGACACCATTTACGGTTCCTTAAACGGCATCACCGGAATTTTAAACAACGATTTGATGAATCTGTCCGCCCTGATGGAAAAGGATGAGGAATATCTGCACCGTCTTACGGTAACGCCTGCCATGTTTTTAGGTTCCTGCCGCTACAAGCTGCCAAACTATTTAGATGATGATTCTTCCTATGTCTATATCTTCAAGCAGTTTGCCGATTATGACATTGACGCCTTTTTCTATATCGGCGGCAACGATTCTATGGACACAGTTTTAAAGCTGTCGGAATACGGGAAAAAAATCGGCAGTCCTGTCCGCATTATCGGCATTCCGAAAACCATTGACAACGACCTCTGTGAGACAGACCACACGCCGGGCTTTGGTTCCGCCGCAAAATATATTGCAAGCTCTCTGCTTGAGATTTCCCATGACACCTTTATCTACGCAGTGAAAAGCGTTACCATCGTGGAAATTATGGGACGTGACGCCGGATGGCTGACTGCCGCCGCCGCCCTTGCGAGAAATGAATACAACAAGGCTCCCCACCTCATCTATCTGCCGGAGGTTCCCTTTGACAAGGAGGATTTCCTGCTGGATGTGAAACGTCTGCTGTTTGAACAGAACAACGTCATTGTGGCAGTTTCCGAGGGTATCCGGGACGCCTCCGGCAACTACATCAGCGCTTCCGAGCAGTCCGTGGACACCTTCGGGCACAGCCAGTTAAGCGGCGTCGGAAAGACCTTAGAATTTCTGGTGAAGGAAAAATTAGGTGTGAAGGTGCGCTCCGTGGAAGTCAATGTTTTACAGCGCTGCGCCTCCCATTTAGCCTCCAAAACGGATTTAGACGAAGCCTTTGCTTTAGGAAAAAAGGCTGTCGCACTTTCCGAAGAAGGTGTCACAGCCTCCATGGTTACTATGAACCGTGTTTCTAACGAGCCTTATTCCATTGAATATGGGTATGCAGAAATCAAGCATATTGCCAATGAAGCAAAATCCGTTCCCGCAGAGTGGATTAGCGACGCCGGAAACGACATCAAACAGCCGTTAGTAGATTACCTCGCCCCGCTGATTCAGGGGGAAGTGGACGTGACCTATCAAAACGGGCTTCCGGTTTATATGAATGTCAGTCATCTTGCAAAACATCAATAAATTTTCCGATTTCCACCCACGCTCTTTTAGATTCCGGCAGCATTTTTGCTGCCATCTGAAAGATGTGGAACATTCCCTCATAAATGCTTAAACGCACCTTTACTCCCTGCTCTCTGGCTTTCGCCGCCACACTCACCGAATCCGACAACAGCATTTCATAGGAGCCCACCTGTATCAGCATGGGCGGAAACTGCCGGAAATCTCCGAACAGAGGGGAAATATAGGCGTTTAACGGGTCATTGTCCCCGATATAGTCTTTATTGTAAATCAGGCTGTCCCTGGTTTTTCCAAACAATGGGTCCTTCTCATAATTGGTGTCGTAGGACTCCCCGCCGGCAGTCAAATCCGTCCAGGGGGACATGGCAATCACGCCGCAGGGCAGCTGCATTCCCTTATCCTTTAAATAATGGCACAGCGCCATGGCAAGACCGCCTCCGGCGGAATCCCCCGCCACAATAATCTGCTCCGAAAACCAGCCGTCGTCTAAGAGATAACAGTATGCTGCAAAGGCGTCCTCTAACGCCGCAGGGTAAGGGTTTTCCGGCGCCACCCGGTAATCTACCGTAAGAACGCTCATGCCGCGGCTCACCTCATTGTAAAGCCCCGCAAACATCCGGTAGGCATTGCGCATACCTCCCACATAGCCGCCGCCATGGAGCTGTAAGATGATTTTGTCCCGGTTGGGATTTTCCTTTGAAGCTAAAAGCTCCATCTGAAACTCTCCCATCTCAATCACTGTCATTTCAAAGCATTCCGGACATTTCCAGGGCGGCTCCGCCGTACCGATTTTCTTCCTCAGTTCTCCGTTTTTTATTTTCTTTCCAATCAGATGGTCGCTTGTCATACGGGCAATCAAATCCCGCATTACTCTGCCTCTGATGCTTGCTTCACTTTCTCCCATCTCGTTTCGTATTTTTCTCCTGTTCTTCCAAGTTAAAACAAAATGCGTGCCTGCACAACGTACCTACAGTTCACTTAATCAGCGGATATGGAATCTTCTCTTTAGCTCTACCCGCGCTCTGCGGTCCCCGATAATCAATGTCCCTAAAAATAAAAATACCGAACACCCGGCGGCAACGAAAGACAGCGTCGGCGCAGTAATCACATCCAGCGCACAAAGAATCAGCGGAACCATGCTGCAGAGAATCATAAAAATCTGCCACATCATGTAGCTCTGCCAGTTGCGGCGGTTGATAATCATACAGAAAATAATTCCCGCATCAATCAATATAATGCCGGAGGGCAGCACATAATTCACCGACCAGCCCCGGTAGCCCACCACCCAGTCAATGCCTACCAGCACCAGGATGGCTATGGCGGTGAGAAGAAACGTCTTTCCCTTATAACCTGATTTTCCCAGAATGGCAACCCGAAGCAGCAGATACCCGTATAGCAGCACCAGCCCCACAATCAGGCTCCACCAGACATCCGGGTGCTGTTTTGCATTGATGGATAAAAACATCGCCTCTAACAAAATGGCGCAGAACAGATAAATATTGCTGATTAAGGTCAGCTTCCGCGCCCGCAGCCGGACGTCCGGATACATATTTTCCACCTCTACCGTGTGCTCTAACACCGAACCGCAGAGCGGACAGCGTTCCGTTTCGTCTAACACTTCTATGTTACAATTTCTGCATTTACTCATAATGAACCCCGTTACTCTCTATTTCTACCTTGATGCCATCCGCCGCTATTTTGCGGAAAAATCCCCTCTGGACGTCCGGCTCCACCAAATCATAGCTGAAGCTGAATACCAGCGTGGAGTCGTAGGAACATATGGTTCCCTTCAAATGCTGCCCCTTGGACATGGCAAGGAACGCATGGAACAGCTCCACATAGGGGCGGTATTCCTCCGCCACGGAAATATTTCCGATATTCGTCACCGTAGCCGTATTGGCAAGCGCCGAAGTGGTATAGACATACCGCATGGCAATATTTTTCAAAAACAGCGGGACTGCCCTTGCAATCCAGAGCTTCTCATTGGACACATTATAAGAAAACAGCTTTTCTAAATGCTCCCTGTTTATCTGGCTTCTCAGGCTCTCCTGCACAATCTCTAACACTTCCTGAAAGGTGTAAACCTCCTTTGTGGGGTGGAACTCCGCCGACACCATGACAAAGAAATTTTTGGTGGTGTTGGAATTAAAATACGGTCTTAAATTCACCGGAACCGCTACCCGGATAGGCTTCTCCGAGGGCATTCCGTGAAGGCACTCCGTGTAAACACTCCAGATGTAAACACCCACCAGATATTCGTTAATGCTGACGCCGTACCCGTGGCAGACTTTTTTTAGTTCCGGTATCTGCATATAGCCGTGCATGACGCCGAACTCTCCCGGACGCAGCTTTTCGCCCTTGATTAGATACGCCTTCTTCGTCTGGTAGCCCTTTGCCGAACCCTTTTTATAGTTCTTTAAAAAACTGTCCTCCCGGTTTAAGGAGGTGTCAATGCTTAAGGTGTCCCCTAATTTTTCCTGCAATTCCTCATGGGCTAACCGTAGATACTGGTAGGTCAGCTCCTTTAAGAAATTAATGCCTCCCATGCCGTCCGTCAGCACATGGAATACCTCTAAATTAATGCGGTATTTATAGTAAGTTACCCGGAACATATAGCTGCGGTTCTTGTTCTGCCGGATGTAGCGGCAGGGGAAGGAGCTTTCCTCCCTCACCCTTGGCGCAGCCTTGCCGTTTTCCTCAAAATAATACCAGAACACCCCCTGCCGCAGCCGCAGATTAAAGCCGTCAAACTTCGGCAGCACCATATCCAACGCCTGCTGCAGCAGTTCTGGCTGTACCAGCTCCTTTAAGGTGACGCTGATACGGTAAACATTGCTCATGCTCTCTCCGGCAATGACGGGAAACAGGTGCGCTGTGTTGTCCAGCCTGTCCCACCGGATATCTTTATCTGTTTTTTTATTTTCAGCTTCCCCTTTTTCTTTCTGCAGGGGCTCTTCCGCTGTTTCATTTTCCTTTTTTTTCATAAATACTCTCTTTTACCCTTTATTATGCTTGTTTCACATCTCTGATTATAAAATAATTTCTGAAAAAAAACAATCTATCCTACATCATACTCTTGATTTTTTTGTCCCGTAACACTAAAATAAGAAACGTGGTATGTGGACATACCACAATCAACTTATTTTTACAGGCTGTTTGTGCCGGAGCATCACAAATAGTTTCTCTGCTTTACCGCATTTGCTCCGGAATGGAGATTTATATGAAATTAAAAAAATTAGTTGCCCCCTCCCTGAAGGAACTTTTCGTCACGGAGTTGGAAAATATGATTATTTCCGGGAAACTGGAAATCGGTTCCAAGCTGCCCTCCGAGCGTGAGCTTGCCGCATCCATGCAGGTGTCCCGCGCCGTGGTAAACGCCGGAATCGCCGAGCTGGAGAAAAAGGGCTTTCTTGTGGTAAAACCGCGGATTGGCACGTTCGTGGAGGATTTTCACCGGAACGGAACCATTGACACCTTAGTCGCCGTGATGAAATACAACGGCGGTATGCTGCGGGACAATGAAATCCGCTCTATCTTAGAGGTACGCACCATCTTTATCTCCCTCGCCTCCATACTGGCAGCGGACAACGCCAGTGACGAGGAAATCACCGCCCTGCACCGCTACTTAGATGATTTAAAAAACTGCAATGACTGCGAAGAGGCAGCCAGACTGCTCTATGAATTTAACCATGAAATCGCATTCATCAGCAGGAATACCTTTCTTCCTCTGCTCTATGCTTCCTTTAAGGATTTGACCTGCACCCTTTGGATACGCTATGCGCAAAGCTATGGTATCAAACCGCTCTATCTGAGTTCTTTAGAGTTTTACCGCCATTTAGCAGACCGGGACAAGGAAGCGCTGCAAAAATACGCCGATACCACCTCAAAAGAAAGTATTGAAGGAAACCGCCCTATTTATACAGAGTAATTTTTCGTCAGAAAACAAAAATCGTAGGAAAATATCTGCCGATATTTTCCTACGATTTTTTATTTTGCAAACTGGCTGTTGTAAAGGCTTGCATAAAAACCGTTTTTCGCTAACAGCGTCTCATGATTTCCCTGCTCCACAATGCTGCCGTCCTTCATCACAAGGATGATATCCGCCTCCTGTATCGTGGAAAGGCGGTGCGCCACAATGAAGCTGGTTCTGCCCTGCATCATCTTTGCAAAGGCTTTCTGGATTCTTATCTCCGTTCTGGTATCAATGGAGGAGGTCGCCTCGTCTAAAATCAGCATGGGCGGCAGGCACAGCATCACCCTGGTAATACACAAAAGCTGCTTCTGTCCCTGAGACAGGTTGCCGCCGTCCTCCGCAATCACCGTGTCATACCCCTCCGGCAGACGCTTGATAAAGCTGTGGGCGTGGGAGGCTTTTGCCGCTGCAATGATTTCCTCCTCCGTGGCGTCCGGTTTTCCCATGGTAATGTTATCCCGGATGGTGCCGCTGCGAAGCCAGGTTTCCTGCAACACCATGCCGTAATTGTTTCTTAAGCTCTCCCTGGTCATCTTCCGGATGGGAATGCCGTCCACCGAAACGGTTCCGCTGTTTACATCATAAAACCGCATTAACAGGTTGATTAGCGTGGTTTTTCCGCAGCCCGTAGGACCCACGACTGCCACTCTCTGTCCCGGCTTTACGGAGAGATTGAAATCCTCAATGAGCTTCTGCTCCGGGGTGTAGGAGAAATTCACATGGGAAAGCTCCACTCTGCCCTCTGCATGGGACAGCACCGCCGCATCGGGAGCGTCCGGCGTCTCCGGCTGCTCCTCCATCAATTCAAACACTCTTGCCGCACAGGCGAGGGCGTTCTGCAGCTCCGTCACCACCCCGGAAATCTCGTTGAAGGGCTTGGTATACTGGTTGGCGTAGCTTAGCAGACTGGAAAGCTGCCCCACCGTGATTCCTCCGGCAATGGCTAAAAAAGCTCCCACAATTCCCACCACGGCATAAACTAAGCTGTTGATAAACCGGGTCGCAGGATTGGTGATACTGGAAAAGAAAATCGCCCGCAGGGAATATTTCTGCAGCCTGCCGTTTATCTCATCAAATTTTTCCAGGGCTTCCTTTTCGTGGGAAAACGCCTGCACCACCTTCTGGTTTCCGATGATTTCCTCGATAAATCCCGTCTGCTCTCCCCTGGTTTCCGACTGCAGCTTGAACATGGAGAAGGTCTTTTTTGCAATAAAGCTCGCCACAAACAGGGAGAGAGGCGTAATCAATACTACCGCCACGGTGATTTTCACATTGATGGTAAGCATGAAAACCAGCGTACCGAAAATCGTCACCACCCCGGTAAAAAACTGAGTGAAGCCCATCAGAAGCCCGTCGGCAAACTGGTCCACATCTGCGATGACACGGCTCACCACTTCCCCGTAGGAATGGCTGTCGATGTAGGACAGGGGGAGGTGTTCAATCCTGTCAAACGCCTCTTTCCTGATATCCCGCACCACATTATAGGTAATCTTATTGTTGCAGGCATTCATCACCCACTGGGCTGCCGCCGTCAACAGGATAACCACTGCCATCCGTTTTAAAATCACCAGAATGCCCTCAAAATCCACCAGACCCTTTGCCACAATCAAATCCACGGCGCGTCCTGTGAGAATGGGAATATATAGGGTCAGCGCCACTGTCACTGCCGCAAGAAAAATGGAAAGTCCAAGGTACATCCAGTACTTTTTGATATACCGCAGCACCTTGCCTATGGTTGTTTTCTGCTGCTTTGTCACAATCTTTTTCACGCCTGCTCACCTCCCGCCGCTTTTTTAAACTGGGAATAGTAAATCTCCTGATAAACCTCACAGCCCGATAACAGCTCCTCATGGGTGCCAAGCCCCACGATAACGCCGTCGTCTAACACCACAATCTTGTCCGCATGGCGGATGGAGGCTGCCCTCTGGGAAACGATAAAGACGGTAGTCTCTCCCTCCATCTCCCGGATTGCCTTCCGCAGCGCCGCATCCGTGGCAAAGTCAAGGGCGGAGGCGCTGTCGTCTAAAATCAGGATTTCCGGGCGTTTCACTAAGGCTCTTGCAATGGTGAGACGCTGTCTCTGACCGCCGGAGAGATTCTTTCCTCCCTGCTCAATCTCAAAATCCAGTCCTCCCTCCTTCGCCTCCACAAACTCTTTCGCCTGGGCAATACGAAGGGCTTCGGTCATCTCCTGCTCCGTCGCCGCGCCATTTCCCCAGGCAAGGTTTTCCCGGATGGTTCCCTTAAACAGTACCGCCTTCTGCAGCACAACGCCCACCTTATCCCGAAGCTCCTTTAAGCTGTACTCCCGCACATCTTTTCCGTCCACTAAGACGCTGCCTGCCGTGGCTTCGTAAAAACGGGGAATCAGGTTGACCACAGAGGATTTTCCCGAACCGGTGCCGCCGATAATTCCCACGGTCTCGCCCTTTTTCACTGCAAAATGGATATCCGTCAAAGACTCTTCCCCGGCTCCCGCATAGGTAAGCCCCACATGGGAAAATTCCACAGCAAAGCTCTTTTCCTTCTCTTCTCCGCCTTTGGCTGTCCCGGAAACCTCAGCTGCCGCAGCATCTTTATCTTTGATAGAAGGCTCTAATTCCATCACCGCCTGAATCCGGTTTCCGCAGGCAATGGATTTGTTGACGTTGATAATCAGGTTGGCTAACTTCACCAGCTCCACTAAAATCTGGGACATATAATTGACTAACGCCACCACTTCTCCCTGGGTGATAAAACCGTTTTCCACCCGGAGCGCCCCGGTCCATACCAGCGCCACGATGGCTCCGTTGACAATGACATAGGTGACCGGATTCATTAGGGCAGAAATTTTTCCCACATAGACCTGAGCCGCCGTCAGCGTTTCATTTTGTGCATTAAAGTTTTTTATCTCGTCCTCTTCTTTATTAAAAGCGCGAATCACCCTGGCGCCTGTGAGATTTTCCCTGGTAATTCCCAGCACTTTGTCTAACGCCCCCTGAACCTTTTTGTAAAGGGGAATGCTGATAAACATAATCCCAAAAACCACTATGGAGAGCAGCGGGATTGCCACCACAAACACCAGCGCCGCCTTCACATCAATGGTAAACGCCATAATCATGGCGCCGAATACGATAAAGGGAGAACGCAGAAACAGGCGCAGCACCAGATTTACGCCGTTCTGCACCTGGTTCACGTCGCTGGTCATTCTCGTAATCAGAGTGGAGGTTCCCACGGTGTCCATTTCCGAGAAGGACAGCTTTTCAATATGCTCAAACAGCGCATGGCGCAGCCCGGTGCTAAATCCCACCGCCGCCTTCGCCGCAAAATACTGTGCCGTGATGGAGCACACCAGCCCTATCACCGCTAACAATACCAGCACCAGGCACATTTTTAAAATATAAGGCTTATCTGCAAAAGCCACCCCCTGGTCAATGATGGCTGCCATGACAAGGGGGACGATTAACTCAAAGGACGCCTCTAACAGCTTAAACAGAGGCCCTAAGACACTTTCTTTTTTATAATCCTTTAAATATACCAATAACTTTCTCATACTGCTTCCTCTGATTATTTTTTCAAATCCTTCATTTTCTGCATTCCTAAAATAATCACTCCGCCAATCACAAAGGCAACGATGGAAAACTCACTCCATGTCATAGGCGGCTGCGGATTTTCCAGCGAAGCCGGACCCATGATGACAGCATAGATGGAGCCTAACATCAGTCCCACGATGGTATAGATGGTCTGGGCGCGGAAGCTTTCCAATGCCTTGCGAATCAGCTTTACCACGCTGAGAGCGCCCACGATGACGCCACAGCCGAAGAGGAATACCGTCGGCAGAGCGCTGAAATTCAAATGTAAAATTTCCTTGATTGCCGCAACAATCGGAAGGTAAAGCCCCATGATAAGCAGCAGGGTGGAACCGGAAATTCCCGGCAGCACCATAGCAGAGATGGTAATCATCCCTGCGATAAAGACGAAAATTGCAAGGGACGGGGTCAAATGCTCTAAGCTGACGCCCTCCCCGCCTCCGGTGGGGTTAAAATAAGTGATGGCGGTTACTACTGCAATGCCTAAAAAAACGAAGGGAATGCAGCTTCTCTTCGCTAACAGGCATTCCTTTTCCTCCATCGCCACGATGGGGATGGCAAAAATGATAAAGCCGATAAACAGGGAGCTGACCACATAAATATGGCTCTCAAAAACGCTTGCTAATACCAGCATGGCAAGGATAAAGCCGCACACCCAGCCGATGCCAAGCTTAATTAAAAAGAACAGAGCCTTCTTTTTCTTTTCCATGTTTCCGCTGATTAAATCGTCAATGGAGCCGATAAAATCGTCATAAAAACCAAGGAGAAATGCAACTGTTCCACCTGATACACCGGGGACGCTGTCGGCTAATGCCATGCAGAAGCCTCTGATAAATTGTATTACATACATCTTACTATTACCTCATTCCTTTTTTATATTCGTTTTCCTATTATAGCCTTATGTGGTATGGTTTGTCTATCTACAAATTATAAACTTTTTTATAATTTTTTTATAATCGTATCTCTTTTTTCTTCCAGAAAATTTCCGAAGCAGTGTTTCGCTCCCTGTCCTCTTTCATACTCCATCGCCCAAGAGGACAAAGCAAACAGGAGACACCATTCCGGTGTCTCCCAACTTCTTTTTATTCTAATCAATATACTTGTCCAACTGGTAGGAAACTCCCAGCACATCATCCAGCAGATGTTTGGTGCTGGCTGCGTTGTCTAAGTTTTTCACACTTAGCTCCGCTGCCTGGACGGAGGACGCCGTCACCTCTTCCGTGGTGGCGGAAAGCTGCATGATATTTTCCACAATCTGGTTATTCGCCTCGGATAAACTGTTTAGCATGTGGTCGATTTCCCCGATATCCTCAATCAACTGCTCCACATTGCCGTTCATTTCCCCAAAGCTCTCGGAAGCTGCGGCAATCATGCCGTCCTGGGCGCTGGCTGCCTCCACGGAGCGGGAAACGGCATTTCCTGCTGTCTCTGCGTTGGTGGAAAGCTCCGTTAAAATGGATGCGATATTTTGTCTCCTGCCTTGTTTTTTCTGCTAACTGGCGGATTTCGTCTGCAACCACGGCAAAGCCACGTCCCGCCTCTCCGGCTCTTGCGCTCTCAATAGAGGCGTTTAACGCCAGCAGGTTGGTCTGGGTAGAAATAGAAAAAATGGTGTCCGCAATGCTCTTTACTGCGTTGGTGCGCTCCTGAAGCTGCCGCATGGCTTCTGCCACCTCGGAATTTGTCTCGGTAATCACTTCGGACTGCCGCTTCAATTCTTCCATCATCTGGGCGCTCCTGTTGTTCAGTTCCGTGGCATGATTTGCCACCTGTACCATTTTCTCGGACCGCTCTAAGGTCTGGTCAATGGAATCCTGAATACTCTGGGTCATGGTGGTCTGGGTCTGGATATTCTCTGCGGTATGTAAGGTGCTGTCGGAAATATCTTTCATGGCACCGTTTACCACTCCGGTGGAGTCGTTTAAATCGCTGACGATATTCATGGCATTTTCCGTACCTGCCCGTACCTCTTTTGCCACGAAAAGCACATCCTTTAACATTTTCGCCTGCTCCTTCTCCTTTTCCGCCAGGCTGCCGATGGTATCTACACTAAACTGATGTCCCACCATAGTCGTCATGTAGGTCAGCGCCAGAAGCAGACAGACCGCAAAGGTGGCGCAAATCTGGTCGGAAAACGCACTTCCCTCATAAGCGTTCTTAATGCCGAACCGCATCAATGTGGTAAGTATACTCAGGGCGCCCATGCTGATGCCTGAAACTGCCGAAAACTTTTTATCATAAAACAGAATACACCCCACAAAAGGAATTGCCGCCATGAATTTCAGATAGTAGCTGTCAAAGGCGTAGGATGTAAAAAACGACACAAGCAAAAGTCCTATCAGCGCCACATACCGGATTTTATTATCTGACGAGTTCCTTTTATACATAATCAGCGGAGCTGCGATAGACAAAAGAATAAGCACTGCCAGCATTCCGGTAAACCCGCCGGTACGTTCCCCCCGAATATAGGCAAGCCCTATAATCGCCATCACAAATACATAATATATTATGAAGCCAATGGTAAGGAAATGATTCGCCCTCTTAATCTGCTCTTTTACATCTGCATATAAAAACCTTTTTTCCTCCATACTGTCACCTTCCTCTTTCTGTGCCTTCCAGCAATGGTACGTTATATTCCTATCTTTTATTATAACACACTGCCCCGCAGTATTCCTAGTACCATATTCTTATATTTTCACATATTTTCTATATTGTATAAAATTTATCGTTTTCCGGTGCAGCGCAAAAACACCTCCTCTTATGTGCTTTCAGAAACCACCGTCTCTCTCAGCATCCACAGACAGAGCAGGTTGGGAATCGCCATAAAGGAATTAAACAAATCCGACAGCCCCCAGACAATGTCAAGGGACATCACCGCCCCTAAATAGACAAACAGCATATATACCACCTGAAATACCTTTTTCCCGCCTTCTCCCCAGAGATATTCCGCCGCACATTCTCCGTAAACATTCCAGCCGATGATGGTGGCAAAGGCAAACAGCACCAGAGATACCGACAGCATTTCCTCCCCGAAAAAGGGCAGCTCGGAAAACGCCGCAAAGCACATTTTATCTATTGCCACATTCTCATACGCCTCCGGGTGGGCAATCATACTGCTGACAGAGGAAATCCCTGTGACAGCGCACATCACCACAGTATCCCAGAACGGTCCTGTCATGGAAATAAGCCCCTGCTCCACCGGGGATTTCGTCTCCGCCGTTGCCGCCGTCATAGGGATAGAGCCAAGCCCCGCCTCATTGGTAAAAAGCCCCCTGGAAATCCCGGTTCTCATTGCCGCCATAAAGGCAGAGCCCGCCAATCCTCCCCCTGCTGCCGGCAGCGTAAAGGCAGAGGAAAAAATCAAACGGACTGCCTGCCCTAACACCCGGTAATTCAGAAGCATAATGAGGATACAGCCCCCCAGATAAAAAATACTCATGGCAGGCACCAGCCATGTACACACCTTCGCAATCTGCCTGCTGCCGCCGATAATCACCATCCCAGCCAAAACCCCCGCCGTTATGCCGATAAGGTGAGGTGAAATATCCACCTGCTCCCGCACCGCCATACTGATGGAATGCGCCTGCACGCTGCTGCCAATGCCAAATGCCGCCAGCACGGTAAAGAGGGAAAAAGCAACTGCCATTCCCTTTTGGTGCAGCACATGCTCCAGCACGTACATCGGACCTCCCCCATAGGTGCCGTCCGCCTTTTTGATACGGTATTTTGCCGAGAGAAAACACTCCCCATAACAGGTGGCGATACCAAGGGCTCCCGTCACCCAGCACCAGAACACCGCCCCCGGTCCTCCGATGGCAATGGCGGTGGAAATCCCCACGATATTTCCCGTACCGATGGTGGCAGCTAACGCCGTCGCCAGCGCCGGAAAGCCCTGTTTATTTCCGGAAATGCTTAAACGGATTCCTTTTGGAATTTTCCGCTGGATAAAACGCAGGCGGAACGTAAAATAAAGATGGGTTCCCAGCAGCAAAAACAGCATGGGAAAGCTCCAGAGATACTGCTGAAAGGTTGTGACAAAACGCCCGAATGCCTCCATAAAGCTCCTGACCATTCAATCATACTATCTACTAATTATATGGAAACATTCTCTGCGCCATGCAAAAAAACATATTCCGCCCCGTAGTTCAGACGGATTAATCCGGCAGAATAGTTCCGCCTCTAAAGGGCTTCACCGTCCTCCCTGCCCTTCCAAAACATCATGAAAAAGCTGACCAGAAGCAAACCACAGGAAAACCATATCATGCGGTTTCCGAATTTTGCAGATAAATTCCCTCCAATACCCGCTCCCACAGCAAAAATCAGGATAATGCCAAAGTAATGCAGGGATTTTTTCAGCTGCTCCGGTTTCTTTTCCCGGATATAGCCGGAAAGCGCCTCGGTGCCGCTCCTTAAGTTTCCGATACACATGGTGCTGGCGTAAGCGTAACCGTTGACTTTCCGGAAGGTCTGCACCTGCATGGCACAGCTTAGTGACACCAGCACCGTCGCCGCCATATTAAGCTCCGCCGGGAAAAAGCCCACCAGAAATAAAATCAGGATTTCCGCTAACAGAATGCCCTGCCTCCAGTGCAGCCTTCTCGCATAACGGTAGCGGTACTGTATCTGCTCCGCAATAAAAATCCCCAGGGCGAACGCTAAAATAGGCAGCAGATATTTCAGTCCCGCAAGCCATTCCCCCGTCATAAAATGCTGGCTCATCAAAACCACATTTCCTGTCTGGGCGTTGGAAAATACACCGTCTCTGGTATTGTAGGTATAAGCGTCCTGAAAACCGCCGGAGAGCGCTAAAAAAGCGCTGGTGCAAAAGGCCTCTGACATTTGTTTTGCTTCTTGTTTTTCCATGGGATTTCCTCCTGATTCTGTCTAATGTATGCTGTCCTGTTTACAGTAAAATACCATAGTTTCCTTCTAAAAATAGCATTTTTAGAAACAATGAATTCTTTCAAAGCTCACATTTTCACAGTACTGCAAAGAAAGGTTCTGCCTGCGTCCCTCTTTCCTGCCCTGCAGATAAATATCCCGGAACACCACGTCCTTTAATTCATGCCCCGGCTCGTCAAAGCCGCAGAGCTCAATGGCGTCCCCGGAATGCCACTCTCCGTCATGGTCTAAATATTCCCCGGACACCCGGATATTTTCAAAGCAGCAGTTCTCAAAAACGGGAGGCTTTTCTGCTCCGACGCCGTCATCATTATACCCCACGGAATGAAACATGATTCTGGCGGCGGCACAGTCGTAAACCCGGACATTTCTCACATAACCGCCCCGCTTTTTCGTGCCCTTGATTTCAATGCCGCACATGGAGCTGCTCATATCACAGTCCCAGACTGCCACATCCTCAATCCCGCCGGATATCTCACTGCCGATGGTAATGCCATGACCAAATGCGCTTTTGCAGTCAAAAATACGGATATGGGAGGTTTTCCGGGCAATGACGTTCCCCTCCGGATTTTTGCCGGATTTAATGGCAATTCCATCATCCCCGGTATAAAACATGCAGTCAAAAATCGTACAGTTGGTGGAGGAATCCGGGTCCCAGCCGTCCCCGTTCCACACGTCCTCCGAATAAAATTTACAGCCGCAGGTGACAATGTTATCACTGTAAATCATATGAACATTCCAGCTTGCACCGTTTCGGAAGGTAATGCCGGAAAGTATCACGTCTTTGGCGTTGCTCATATTGATAAGTCTTGGGCGCACCCTGCCGGGTATGGTCTCCGGTTTTTCGCACTCCGAAATCTTATCCCCCAGCTCTTCTAAATAAGTTTTCAGCCGTTCCCGCTCCGAAGCTATCACCCGCTCCGCTAACACCCTGCCGCCGCTGGCAATGGTTCCCGCTCCGCGGATGATGACATTCCGGCAGGAGAAGCCTCCCTCATGGTCTAATTCTCCCAAATTCAGCACACTGCTGTAGCATTCCTGCTCGATGCCCTCGAAACGGCTCCAAATCCTCGGCAGATAGTCCTCCACCTTATCCGTCCCCTGCAGCACCGCCCCTTCCGCTAAATAAAGCTCCATATCGCTGTGCATACGAAGCGCTCCGGTGAGATAAACGCCTGCCGGGATAAAAACCATTTCTCCCTCCCCGCAGTCATCAAACGCCTGCTGCAGCGCCGCCGTATTTAAGGTTTTTCCGTCTCCTTTGGCAAAATAAGGAGCCCTCGTGACGTCTATTTTTTTCTTTTGCTCCGGCACTGTCAAGATGACAGGCGGATACTCTGCCAGAATTTCCCCGGTTTCCGTCACAATCTTCACAAAATATGTATAAGTTTTTCCGGGAATAAGCTCCTGTGCGGTATAGTGGGTTTTATCGGCGCTTCCCGCCATTTTCCCGTCCTGGAAAATATGATAGCAGCAGTTTTTCGGCAGCTGCCCTGGTTTTTCCCAGTAAAGCACTGCCTCCGTTCCCACGGAAAAGCCCTGCACTGGCTGTAAGGTCATGGTAATGTCTCCTTTCCTTGCCGAATCAAAATGGCTTAAAAATTTTTATTTGATTAGTTGTATTCAGCATACAGCATAGGGAGTATTTCGCATAAATTACGATATTCTATGCAGCAATGTTCCGCCATGCCTCTTGCCATATCATCTGTTATTACAATCTTCCGCAGCAAAGGCGACTTCATCGTATTTCCAAGCCAAAATCTGCTAATCATAAAAAGACCATCTTCTGTCTGCTTGAAGATATGAGCCATCTCCGTATGCTTAACCAAATTATTAAACGCACCGACATGACCGCAGACAATCTTAGGAATATTATTATCCTGCATCAACTGTCTTGAGAACCCGAATTCCTCTGGTGTCACAAAATCAATCCGCAGCGGCATTTTCATGCCGCCAATTCGTTCCACGGGACATTGTGTGTTTGGTACAAAATCAGGCACGGTCGGCTGTTCAAAGAATGCTCTGTCTTTCTTGTGATATTTAATGCTAATATGGGCTCCCGGATACCAAATTTGATAGCGAAGGTTCTCCTGCGGGTGCCACCAGAACCACCACTCAATCATATCCACAGTAATATTCGGCATCGGGCAGAACATGGATACCAGATAGGTGCCATCGTCCATTTTGATGTAACCAGCCTCGCCTTGCAATTCACCATTTGACAATATATCGTTTTTGTCCTCTAAAGATGTTTTGGTAATCTTTTTTTGGCTCAATGCGTCTGCAATCTCAGGCGGCATTTGTGGCAATGGTTTATTTAGTAAGTCTTGTAATTCCATTTCGTACCTCCGTAAATCTGAATTGAGAATTGGGGGACACATCTAACTATATCACAGACCGCATAAAAGAATCAATCTGTTGGGAAACAAGCGAGATGACAAGATAGGCTCCCGTTGTCTACCTGTTTTTTCGTAATTCAGCTTCTTCCTCTAAATCAGTCTTATCAATGATTCTGTCCTTAAAATAATACCTGCTGTCCCTTTCATCAATCTGTCGAATTACTTTACAAGGATTACCTACGGCAACTGAATTTTCGGGTATGTCATGGATAACAACACTTCCTGCCCCAATTACGCTGTTTCTTCCTATTGTTACCCCCGGACATATCGTTACATTTGCCCCAATCCAACAATTATCTTCAATCGCTACAGGCGCAGTATACATATATTCTCTCATATCAGGGCAGATAGGGTGTCCTACTGTCGCAATCGTTACAGCAGAACCAAACATAACACGTTTTCCTATTGTAATGATACCATCATCAATAAAGTTACAGTTAAAATTGATGTAAGAACCCTCTCCAATATAAATATGCGTTCCATAACAGAAATAAAAAGGCGGTTCAATCCATACATTTCCTGATTTGCCGAGCATTTGTTTTAGCATTTCCATCCGTGCAACCGGATTTTCAGGAGAAGATTCGTTAAAAGATTTCATTTTCTTTTTTGCGGCTGTGCGTTCCTCCGGAAGTCCCTCACATTCATCCGTAAATAGCTTTCCGCTCATAATTCTTTCTCTCATTGTCATAACTTTTTTCCTCCGTTAAATTGTTATTTCAATCTGATTACCCTCAAAATCAATCAGACAGCTCTCATAATATCCGTCCCCTGTTGTCCGTGGATTACTGATTATGCGATAACCGTCTTTCCTTAATTGTTCTGTCAGCGAATCGACTGTTTCCTTTGCACCTACAGAAAGAGCGATATGTGCATACCCTGTACGGGCAAGTGGCTTTTCCATATTTTTCATTTCGGGTTTGCTCATAATCTCCAATCTGCACTCCCCTTGAAAAGAAAGAAAATAGGACTGAAAACCTGTTTTTTGATTATGGTACTTTTCCCCCACCGTTGCATGGAAATAATGGGTAAAGAAATCCTTTGCACGCTCTAAATCATTTACATACATTGCGATATGTTCCATCTTCATATTCTGTTTCCTCCATATTATTGGTTTGTAGTTAAGTTTTTCACCCATTTATATTGTTTATAATGCCTGTAAACGGCGGGCATTTTTACTAATTCGTCTAAATTCAGTAAAAAATAAACTGCCAGTATTGGAAGATGTAAAATAAATGCGGCGAACGCCCCAATCGGTATAATAATGAGCCACATGGTTACAACGTCACATAGAAATCCAAATTTTGTGTCGCCGCCTGCACAAAAAATTCCTGCGACTACCGTAGAGTTAATGGATTTCCCTATCATATAGTAGGAGCATATGTATAACATAATTTGTAAATAGGCGTGGGCTTGCTCTGATAAACTTGTAGTGAAGGTCAAAACCAAAGGACTTGATAACAAAATCAAAAGTCCGGAAACAGCTCCGGCAATCAATGCGATTTTACAAAGCAGGCTGCCGTACTTTTTTGCTGTTTCAAGATTACCTCTGCCAAGTTCATTCCCGACTAAAATACCGCTGCCTGTGCTAATTCCCAAACATACACATGCAATTATGTTTTTCACAATATTAGCCACTGAATTAGCGGCAACTGCGTCACTCCCAAGATGTCCCATGATTACGGAAAACATGGTAAAGCCGCAGCCCCACACTAATTCATTTGCTAATACCGGCATTGTATAACGGTAATAATCCCGTTTTAATCGAACAGAATCAGAATGAAAATATTTTAATCTTACCCGGACAACACCTGTTTTCATGTTCTCGATAATGGTAAGTACCAATTCAACTGCCCTTGATATTGTCGTTGCTAAAGCTGCTCCTGCAATCCCCATTTGTGAAAATCCAAACAAGCCAAAGATAAATATTGCGTTTAACAGGATATTCAATATCAATGCAGAGGAACCGTATATTGTACTTTTGGTTGTCCTGCCGCTGTTTTTCATAATACAGAGATAAACCTGCGAAAATCCCATAAACAAGTAGGACCAGCTAACAATCCGCAGATAGGGGATTCCTGCTTCAATCAATAACATCTCATTTGTAAATATCTTCATAAGCGCCCGTGGAAAGAAAAAAGCCACCACAAAAAATATCAAAGAAATCAGGAATGCTATTTTCAATGCAATACAAAGAACTTCCTCTACGGCTTCCTTGTCTTGTTTTCCCAAATATTTGAATTGCAATAGGAAGAACCAATGCAATCAATTTTTTGTAAAAGACTTTTTTTTCTCTTCTCATAGTCCTGCTTTTCCCTTCCCCCGCTTTTCTTGTTTTTTTCCGGTATTTTGTTATAATTATAGTGTTTATTTTTTGCCTTTTCTAACAGAATTGTCGCTAAAAAGTATAAATATTGTATTTTGGAGAGGATAGAAGTATGGAAACGATTGCGATTGAACTCATGCAGGATTTTTCGGAAATTGTCCATTATGAGCATACGGGGATTCCGTTATATATCCGTACCGCTGATTTAGCAGTTTATCCCGGAATGAGTGCGCGCTGTCATTGGCATGACGATATTGAATGGATTTATATGATATCGGGAAAAATGTGTTATTACATCAATGGCAAAAGGATTCTTCTGAACGAAAAAGATTCGCTTATGATAAATGCCCGCCAAATGCACTATGGATATTCCTATAAAGAACAGAACTGTTATTTTTTATGTATTTTGTTTCACCCGTCTTTATTTGGCGGCAGTAAAACTTTATTGCAAAAATATGTCACCCCTGTTATTGAAAATGCTGATTGTGAATACCTGCATTTTCATTCAGAACACATAAGAGGACGGGAAATTGCAGAATATCTGGAACAAATTCGCCGCTTAAAGGAAGAATCTGCAACCGCATATGAAATGCAGGCTATTGCAGTCATGTTTCAGTTATGGAGTCATTTATTGCAATGCGGGGAATTAGTTATTCAAGATAGCAACAGTAATAACAACAGCGATCTGGAGATTCAAAAAAGTATGGTGTCATTTATTTATCAACACTATGCAGAGCAGATATCATTGAATGAAATTGCGGCTTCCGGAAATGTAAGCCGCAGTAAGTGCTGCCTTATTTTCAAACGCTATTTGCAGCAATCTCCGGTGGATTTTTTGAATACGTTTCGGTTAAAAACAAGTTGTAGTCTGCTTCGGAATACGGAAAAAAGTATTACAGAAATCGCTTTTAGCTGTGGATTTAATCATTTAAGCTATTTTTCAAAACTGTTCATCCAGAATTTTGGCTGTACCCCACGGGAGTATCGCAACCAAAAAACTCCCGTATAGGTGTATCTGTCAATACTCAGGCTGGAATGCTGCGTTGATTTCCGCTATCTCCCGCTCTCCGTTGATGTAGTCCCGGTACATTTCCCACAAATCAATCTCGCAGTCCTGCAGACCGTCGTCATCAGGTACCCACTCTTTGATGAGGGCAATGCGTTCTTCTTTTGTGGTGTCTTTTATCAATATGCTTTTCATGTTCTTTCCTCCATGGTAATTTCTTTTCTTAGTATAGCGGATTTATTTTTAAAATACAATGTTGCCTTCTTCTTAGCCCCGCCGGACAAAAACAATAACCGTCATATTTCCGCAATTATAGAAGCCCCGTAAAATTCCGCTGTTTTGCATCACTATATTCTATTTCAGACTATCGGGCGCAGATTGCTTTGATAAAGAAACAGGTCTGATAAATTGCTGCAAAGCTTCACTGACCGTTTTGGCATACTGTTCCGGCGTCTCCTGCATTCCTGCAGCGACCCAGCGGGAAAGCAGCAGGCAGAAACCGCCCGTGGAATAATCCGCAAAATATTCGATTCCGCTGACACAATTCTGCTCCGCACTCTCCATACGTTTTTTTATAACGGTAAGAGACGCCCGGCTGATTTCATAGTAAAGCATCTCCTCCAAATCACAGCGGCGCATCAGCAATAAAAAATCCCTATGCTGATACCAGAACCCGAAAAACTCCTCCGCAATTTGGCTGATATTATAATTGTTCAAGACAGGAGCCCGTCGGCAGTATTCCTGACACAGCCTGTCCAGATAGCAGCGGAGCACCTCATCCTTTTCCTTATACAACCGGTAAAATGTCCTCCGGGCTACATCCGCCCTCTTCACAAGTTCAGATATAGTTATCTGCGAATAGCTTTTTTCTCTCATTAATTCAAACAGCGCTTCCTCTATCCTTCTGCCGGACTGCTCCCGCTGCTTTTGATGACCGTTCATTTTATTTTCCTCTCCTATTCCTGCGAAACAAAGTACGCCCCATGTGCAGACAGACGGAGCATTTCCGCTGAATCCGGCACAGATGCCGGGATTTGTAGCACTTCCCCGCAGGCTCTTGATTTTTCCATAACTCCAGTATAAGATAAGTCAGAAAAAGGCACAAGTGTAACATTTTCAAAGGAGGATTTTTATGAATCAAATGGTTGTTATCTATGAATCCAAATATGGCTCTACGAAACGATATGCGGAATGGATTGCAGAAGCCCTCTGCTGTCCGCTCTATGAACGGAAACATTTTTCGCCGCAGGATTTCGCTAAATATGACCTGATTTTATATGGCGGAGGGCTCTATGCAGGCGGTGTAAGCGGGATAAATCTTCTCACCAGACACCAGGATATTCTCTCAGAGAAAAAAATTATCCTCTTTACGGTGGGGCTTGCAGACCCAAACAATCCGGAAAATATTTCCCATATCAGAGACGGATTAAAAAAAGTTCTTTCCGATGAACTCTTTTCACATACGCAATTTTTTCATCTGAGAGGCGGCATTGATTATTCCCGGCTGAATCTTGTACATAAAGCCATGATGTCCATGATGAGGAAAATGCTGCTGAATAAAGATACGGACAGCTTAAGCGATGAGGATAAACAGCTTTTAGATACCTATGGGAAACAGGTGGATTTTTGTGATAGAGAAAGCATTCAGCCTTTGGTGCGGCTTTCGCTTACTCTATAATATAAAATAGCTTATCCCAAAATGATAAGAGGAAAACTTCACGCTTTCCTCCTGCCCCGCTTCCTGCTTAGCGCCAGCGTCATCCCCGCAAGCAGAGTGGGCATGGCAGCCGAAACCCCAATTACCAGCGGCTTGTGAAGATTCGTATTGGATATCATGGTAATCGGTAAAGAATCCGCCGCATATACCTGATTCGTAGCATAATCCGCCACATTGGCAACCAGTTTAAATTTACCCACATACATAATGCGGAGTGGAATGGTTATCGTCACTGACTCTCCCGGCTCTAGTATATCAATGTTCCGCGTCTGGTAAGAATCCGTGCCAAACTCATCCATGGGAAAGGACTGCTTCCGTTCCTCGTCCACCACCGTCAGAAAACAATTCAAATCCCTTTGTGGGACGTCCGACTGGTTCGTCACAACAATGTCTACATTTCCTTCATAAATTGGCGTTGTTTCTATGAAATCCGGCGAAACAATTTCCACCTGTACCGCCTCCGCCAAAGCCGCCTGGACATTCCTGCCGCCCAACGCCAAAACAACCGTCCCGACAAATAATAATAATTTCTTTTTCATCTCTACTGTTCCCCCTTTAACGCAATTTTTTCACTGGTAAAAAATAATAAGCCCAGAGATAACGCTGCAAACAACGCTAATGAAAAAATGTAATTTCCCAATAAGAAAAATGATGCCCTGTCTGTCAATAACTTTGTCATCATATCAAAACAGCCTGCCACCGGATTTATTTTTAAGATAAAATTCCCCACTGCGGACAGCTTGAAGATTCCCTGTATCATTGCAGGCAGAGTCAGTACAATCATAATAAGAATGGACGTCAATACCGATGCCTTGGAGCTTTTCATCAGGATGGACAGTACCATGGAAAGCGCCACAAATGCCGTCAGCAGCAAAGAACCTCCGAAAAATGTGATAAATACTGCCGCAGCCCCTATTCCCGAACCAAATCCGATGGCTGTCAGATAGGGAACGGATGCTGCAAAAAGAATTTCGCCGATTAATATGACTCCCATATATTTCGCCAGAACGATGTTTTTCTTTGAAATCGGCGTAAGCAGCAGGCTCTCTAAGGTATTTTCCTCCCGCTCCGCAATCATGCTGGACGCCCCGAGCACCATTGCCACCGTCAAGGTTAAAAATAACACTGCCTTAATGGCATACTGTAAAATATCATTTTGCGCAAGGACAGACCCCTCCTTTATGCTCACCACAAGAATACACAGCGCCGTCAGTATTCCGGAAACCGCCACAATCATCCAAAGCCCCTTGCTGTCATAAAGGCTTTCGTGAAATTCTTTCTTAACCATATGCTTATTCATGCTGTTTTCCTCCCTTTAAACTCCTGTTATCCGCCGTTGCCCGGAAAAAGATTTCCTCCATACTGAGAACCTTGCGGCTCATTTCCTCAATGGTAAAACCTCCCATAATAATCTTTGTTTTTCTCTTGTTAACTCGCTTTTTCTCACATTTTCATTTTTCCATAGAGATATTTACTAAGTCTATTTCATCCCCCTTGGCCATAAATCATGGATATCAGGATGTTAGGGTACACAAAACAAGACGCCGTCTTATTTTGCTATGATTGGCCTTTCTATCCCCAACTCCTTACGGCAGCCTAACCTCCCATATCATACGGGATCACCTATACTGCAGGGTCCTTAATTCCTTCATTCTGCTTATCCATAAAGGGGTGTCATGATGCTCCCTAGCTGAGTCCGTGCTCTGATGGATTAAAATCTGACTTGGCTCTCTATGTTTTGTTTTTCCCTGTTCCTTTCAGCACCTTGCGGTGGGCGTCTTCCTGAATCTCACAGTTGTTCTTCTTATGCTGCCTGCGGTTGCCTATGAATGTCAGAAATCATCTTCTGCGGGTCATAGGTCACTCCTTTTGCCAGGATCGCATAGAAAACTCGTATCAGCTTACAGCTGATGGCAATCACGGATTGTTTCTTCTTCAGCGGATTGTTTGCTCTGGTCGTGTAATACTCATGCAACGACCGGAACTCCGGGTTCTTAGCTATCAACGGAATCGCTGCATTGAACAGTACTGCTCGCAGCTTACTCCGGCCTCTTTTGCTTATGGTCGTCTGTCCTTTGTGCTTCCCTGAGCTGTTCTCCCGTAATGAGAGTCCTGCCAGCTTTTGTATCTGTCTGGGTGATTCGAAACGCCTTACATCACCCACCTCAGCCAGAAATCCGGCTACCGTGATCACCCCTATACCTTTAATGGCAAGCATCTGCTCGCTTTCGGGTATCTTCTTACACAGACTTTCTATCTCTTCCATAATGGAATCAAGCTGTGCTTTTTTATATTCGTAATCCTCAAGCAACAGTTTCATTTCATACTTGGCAGCTGAAGAGCCTTTCTTTAAGCCGATGCTTCGTTTTGCTGTCTCCCACAGGGTCGTTGCCCTTTTCATTCCGACAGCTCTTAGTTTTGCATCACGCCAGATTTGATTGATTTTCTCAGCTCCAAGTTCCACGATTGCTTCCGGAGTACAAACTTTCTTTAGAAGCAGCATACTGCTCTGTGCTTCATAGTCCCCAAACACTTCTGTATACTCGGGGAAATATATGGCGAACCATCTGGCAAATCTGTTTTTGATCTGGGTCATCTCCCTGATGAGTCTCTTACGATTGGCCACCATAATTCTTAAATCAGCATACACACCATCCGGTGTATACGGTGCAGAATACCGTCCTTCGGTAACCAGCTTTGCTATTACCTTGGGATCTTTTCTGTCATTCTTACTTTGGTTGTTGTCATCCAGTTCCTTGGTCTGCTTTACCGCATACGGGTTGACCATAACCAGGAGGATGCCTTCATCCTCAAGATAAGCGCCAAGATCAAACCAATAATGACCTGTCGGCTCAATTCCTACAATGACATCTGACTTTTTGTATTTGTCCTGTAAACGCTGCATCCATGCTTTGAAGTTCTCAAAACCTTCTCTGCTGTTGCTGAATGGAAAGACTTTCCCAAGCTCAATGCCCCGCCAGTCAAATGCTCTGGCGTACTGTGTCGTACTTCCGATATCAATTCCAACTACCAAAGTTGATTCTTTTACTTGATTGATTTTTTCATTCTGCTTATAATTCATTTGTGGGTGTCTCCTTTGAACAATGATTTTTATTAACCGCCAAGTTAACAATCATTATTCTACGGGTGGCACTCATTTTTTGCAAACCGGTTATTTGTTACTTAACAGGAATGCTCCCTCTATGATTTTCTGCACCATAAGATGGCGTGCAGCGGTTACTTCCGGCGCAGACAGCTCCTTTTTCAGCTTGATTTCCAGCCTGCCGTCATCAAGCTCCCTTACATTCCGTGTGGTATTCATCTTTGCAATCAGATAGCCCACCATCTCATTATCGCTGGTATCCACATACATGGTGTAATGTGCCAGATATTTTTTCTGCAGTTCCTCAATATTCCCCTGCTCCACCATAACGCCATTTTTTACAATGCACACCTTGTTGCACAAAACCTCAATATCCTTAAGCTGATGGGAGGTTATAAAAATGGTAATCTTATCTTTCCTGTTAATCTCCAATAAAAGCTGCTGAATTTCCTGCTGCCCCCGGGGGTCCAGCCCAAGGGTAGGCTCGTCTAAAAATACAATTTTCGGCTGGTTAATCAATGCTTTTGCAATTCCCAACCGCTGCTTCATTCCTCTGGAAAACTGCCCCACCGCCACATTTTTCTTTTCATACAGCCCAACCTTTTTCAGCAGATATTTCACATATTCCTCCGCATTCCGGTCCGCATGGAACAGAGCTGCAAAATACTCTAAGTATTCCTGCGCCGTCATGGAGTAATAATATCCATGGGACTCCGGCACCACGCCAATCAGTTTCCTGATTTCGATGGCATGCTTTGTGATATCCATGCCCGCAATCTGCGCTCTTCCGCTGGTGGGTGCATGCAGACCGTCTAACATCCTTATAGTTGTTGTCTTGCCTGCTCCGTTGGGGCCTAAAAACCCGAAAATATCTCCCTGCTCCACATGAAGATTCAGTCCGTCCACCGCCTTGAAACCATTTTTATAAATCTTCGTCAGATTTTCTGTTTGAATCATAAAAAACCTCCTTATTGTTTTTGGCAGATGTATTTCATCTGGAACTACTATATCCACCTACCCTAAACGCCTAAGAGGTTTTTTCCTAAATAAATTTTAAATATCAGTAAAACAATTCCTATTTCATATTCAAGCGGTACCCGGCTCCCCAGACCGTCTCGATAATCGTCGGTTTTTTCGGATTATCTTCTATTTTTTCCCGAATCCGGTTAATGTGCACCATTACCGTTGCGCTGTCCCCCACGTAATCATATCCCCAGATACGCTCAAACAAATGCTCCTTTGAAAAAACGATATTGGGATTCATGGATAAATATTTCAGCAATTCAAATTCACGGTTAGGAAAATGAATCTCCTCCCCCGCCTTCATTACCCGCCAGCTTTTTGTCATTATTTTCAGGGAACCTATTTCAATACAATATTCCTCCGCATTAAATTCCCTTTCCTCCGGCACAGGCGCATGTTTCTTCGTCAGCCGCTCATACCGGAGCAGATGGGACTTCACCCTCGCCACCAGCTCCGCCGGGTCAAAGGGCTTCACCACATAATCATCCGCCCCTAACCCCAGTCCCCTTATCTTATCAATGGACTCTGTCTTTGCCGTTACCATCAAAATCGGAATATCTATCTTATCCCGTATTTCCCGGCAGATATCATATCCGTTTTTTCCCGGAAGCATAATATCGAGAAGCATCAGGTCAATGCTTTCTTCCTCTAAAATGCGCAGCGCCGTATCGCCGTCCTCTGCAATGACAGCCTCATATCCGCTGATTTCCAGATAATCTTTTTCCAGGTTTGCAATTTCCGCATCGTCCTCCGCAATTAATATCCGTGCCATCTACGCTTCCTCCTGTCTCTCCCCTTCTTCTGACCAGTTCTCCTCCTGTCCCATTTCCGGTAAAGCTATCTTGATATGCAAGCCGTTTTCATTGTACGCCCAAATGTTTCCCCCATGCTCCAAAACAATATACCGGCAGACATACAGCCCCAGCCCGTTGCCATCACACTTGCTTCCCCTTGCCTCATCTCCCCGGTAAAATTGTTCAAAAATATGGGGCAGCTTCTCCTCCGAAACGCCTGTCCCGTTGTCTGCAATTTCAATCTCAGCCTGTCCGTTTCTCACTTTTAACATGAAACGCATTTGCAGCGCTCCCTGCTTCCCTCCATACCGGATACTGTTCTCAATGAGATTATCAAATACCCGGATAAACTGCTCCTTATCTATACTGCAATAAACCTCCGCTGCATTCTCCGCCTCCAGAAGAAGGGTCACCTGCTCCACCTCTAACTCCTTCCTCTTATCCGACACATAGCGTTGTAAAAAAGCTCCCACATTGACTTTCTGGCGGAAAAAAGGCATGTTTCTCGTCTCCAGCTTTGAAAAATAAAACAGCTTTGACAACAGCACATCCATATCGCAGGCTTTCTTATATGCAATCTCAAGGTACTGCCTGCGTTTTTCCTCCGTGCCCGCAACCCCGTCTAACATTCCCTTGATATAGCCTTTCACCGATGTCAGCGGCGTCCTCAGGTCATGGGAAATGCCGCTGACCATATCCGTCCTCGCCCGCTCATAGGCTGCATTTTTTTCCATGCCTTCCCTTAAACTCTTCTGCATCAAATCAAAGCTGTCGCAGACACTCTTAAATTCATCTTCATTCTGGTATTGAATCGGAACGGTCAAATCCCCGTCGCTTACCCTTTTTGCCGCCATTCCCAGTTTTTCGATGGGCTCCGATATTTTTCGTATCAGATATTTTGTGAAAAACTGACTGCACAGCAAAATCACGCCAACCGCCAGCAAGCCAACAACCAGAAAGACACCCAAAAATATCTCAAATATCCCCCTGTCTATTCCCCAAAAAGCAATATCCTCCGGACAGCTGGCTGCACAGATATTGTATACGGCTCCATCTGCCTCATACTGCGTCATTAGTATGGTGACACCTTCAATTAGGTAAGTGTCAATCCGGTTCTCTTTTTTCTCTGTTGTTAAGACGGATTCTACCGCCTCCCATTCATTAAACTTTAAATTTTTATATTCTTTTCCATCCGAAGCTCCGGAAACATACAAACGGAAATCATACCCCGACAACGCTTCTGCCGCTGCGTCCCAGTCTTCTCCGTATTCTCCCAGGTTCTTCAATAACTCCTGCACCTCGTAGGAATGTTCCGACAGGCTTGCTGTTTCGCTGTACCAGTTTAAAAACTCCCCTTTAAAAATTGAAATAAGGATTCCGCCTATGCCCAGCAGAAGCATTAAAGATACGAATACCATAAGCGTATTAGCGTAAAACAGCCGTTTTTTTATTGTCATTTTTTCCTCCCAGGTGTTTTTCCTATCATTTTCTCCGAATTTGCTGACGCCTTCACCATACTTCCGTAATGGTCTGGATAATGAAATTATATAAAAACACTTTAAACACAGGGTACTGCAAATATAAACATTTTATAAACTTTTATTCATTCTCCCTATATTTGATGATATCGGCATACATCTCTTTCCCGATATAAAATCCAAGCCGCGGATGCTCGGTGGGATTGACTGCCGCGTCATAGACGTCCATCATCTGTTCCAACGTCATAATCGTTCCATCCCAGCCGTCATAACGCTGGCGCAGCCTTTTCCAGTCTGTATACATGATGAGCGCCTCTCTGTCATCCTTCCCCTTCATCGTTGCCACCATAAATTCTGCTCCGCGCTTTAACGTAATGCCGCCTGCACCATCTGCCCCCTTCGGAAAGTCTTTTCCCGGCTTCATCGGGACAAGAAATTTCGCTTTTGCAATCTCCTGGGACATAAAACGGTAGTAAAGCCTATAAATCAGTTTTTCATCCTCCGTCTCCGGTTCCTCAAACTGCGCCATTAAAAGCATCCACCGCATCAAATCCGGGTTCATAACCGGAATGCTTATCTGCTGCACTCCTGAAAAATCCGGCGGCGCCACAAGCATTTCTGCGGAAATTGCCACCTGCCCGCTGTTAATCTCTACTCCCTGGGTGCCGTTCAGATAAAAGCACTCTCCCAGGAAATTCTCAATGCCTTTGCCATCCGCCCCATTCTCAATCTTTCTCATTTCAAACAAAGCTTCCGGATAGTATTTTTCCTGATAACCTGCATATGCCTTTGTAAATATTCGGATATCAGGCGGTGTGCAAAGATAGCCTTCCCCCTGCTTCACGGTATTGGAAAACAGGTGCGGCTCGCCTGTGTGCTTATTGTACAGGCAGTATAGTTCCTCTGCCTTCAGAATTTTAGAGGCAAGGGCTGCGCCTAACCGATCCATTTTTTCCCGGCTGCAGCTGCGTTTTTCTTCCGTATCATCCGGAAGCACCTTGCTGTGAAGCCAGCTATACAACCGCCACATTTCAGCGCCGTCCGTGATGCTCATGCGGTTCCACTCTTCCTCCGTAAGTTCAAGCTGTTTTTCCTGAACATACTTATCGCCGATTGTTTTTGTGAAAAGCTTTGCTTCTTCATCGGAGGTAATTACATCTGCGTCGCTGCGCACCAGGGGATTGGACGCTTCCATGTTGTTTGTAGTATTTGTATTCTTTGTATTCTTTTTGGTTTTTTCCTGTTTCTTTCTAAAATCAAATAATCCCATATGGTTTCTTCCTTTCGGATATTCTGCTGACTATGAAATAACTATGCCTCTGCCGATGTGTCTATGTCAAGAATAATTTTGGGAAATTCAGGCAATCTTCTATTGGATTTTTCTGATAAGCGTGCTATACTATTCTTATGGGGCATTAGCGCAGTTGGGAGCGCGTAACATTCGCATTGTTAAGGTCACGGGTTCGAATCCCGTATGCTCCAGTTATTTTTTTCTAAAAAGGGTTTTTCTCTCTTGATTTTCGATTTTGTGGTGCTATAATAATTGTTATGGAAGCATAGCTCAGCCGGGATGAGCGTTCGCCTCACACGCGAGAGGTCACGGGTTCGAGCCCCGTTGCTTCCATTTTTGTATCAACATTTTCTTAATCCATACTATCATTCTGTATCTGCCGCACCACCTGCAAGATGCTGGATTGTTCGTTTAAGTTCGCCTTCTAAAGCTGTTTCGTTGAAAACACAGCTCTGGTCTCGAATATATACTTCTACATTACGGAGCCAAAATTCCAAAGAAACTCTTTCGTCTTTTTCTATCAGTTCAATAATATCATACAAGTATTCCTTTATTGATAAATTCTGACTATTGTTTTGTATCATTTCCTTGTACTTATTCGTAAACTCACATTCTCCAAATAAGTTACCTTTAAAATAATCAGGCTCAATTTCTTGAGAATCGTCCAGTTGATGAAGCATCAAATATGATTGATATAATGCATAAAGCTTTTCGCATTTTGGCATTTCTTTTTCTCCACGCACCAATATAATAAGTGTTGAAAAAGCTTCTTGCAGATTACCTTTTTCTATCCAAGTCACCGCATCATCCAAAATGCTTTCCCTGTAGGAGCATTCATTCCCACCATTTGAAATATCCAGTGCCAATAGTTGTGCCAATTCACAGTAGGTATCCTCGCCTATATACTTTGTTATTGCTGATTCCAGCATGTCACTTTTCCTGTAAAAATGCCACCCCATTTTTATACTCGGTAAATATATGTAATAGACAACATCGTTTGTTATAGTGAGCGCTGTCACCCCAAGCCATTTAGTATTATGAGGAATGTTATTATTTTTCAAGGTATCTTCTATATTTATTTTATCCCCATCCACTAATCCTCCTATTGGAATATTACGTTTTGAACAGATTGAGCCTTCTGTACTTATTTTTCCTACTACAGAAAAATCATTTTCCATAATCGCAAATAGAATCTTCACATTTAGAATAGGTGCCTTTTGTGGATTTTTTGCAAAAATCTCTCCATCTCTAACATAAAAAAAGGGTAATGATTTCTCAAATTTATCCTTTTCATCTTGTTTAAGAAATTCTTCTTTCTGCTTTTCCTTTTCTATACGTTCCTGCCTGTCTTTGCTTACCTGAAAAAAATATACTAAACTTGGAATTGTTAAAGGAAGCGTCAGTTCAATAAATCTAATAACCACATACTTCCCATTTAATAAGTCTGTTATTCCGTCATTACAGAAATAAACGACTAACAAACAAATAGTATAACATAATATATATTTAAACCGCATTGAAACACCTCTTTAAAATCCGGATTATGAAACCTTTTCCATAATCCCAGAAATTCTACTACCTCTCGATTTCTCATCCAATTTTCAATAACCGCTGTTGGGTCATCACTTTTATACCGTGCAATATCTGTTTAATGAAATAAATTCATTTTCAAGTTCCTGCATATAAATTCCAATATCTATCCCATTGTACCTCCTGCAACTATATCCCATTACACCAATATCACCTAACATGTCATTCCACGGAGTGATAAACTTTCCTTTTTTAAATTTATGTTTTTCCAGTTTACTATGTTCCATTGTCATTCCTCAAATTATACTCAAATACTATATTCCTATTAATTCCCTTTACATGTTTCTCTCTAATTTGGGCAAATTGTTTAAATTCACTGTTTCCAACGTCTGCAATTGCTGCACCGCTAACTGACGAAGTAATTCCATTCGTTCTTTTTGATTTTTCCCCTGGTTAATCAAAACTGCATTATAGCTTTCCAAATTCGCAAGTACCAATAACTGATTCAGCGTTGCTGCATCCCTCATGTTTCCTGTCGCGGTTGAATTTTCTTCTTTCCACTGCTTCGCTGTTTTTCCAAACAGAACCACATTTAACATATCTGCCTCATTAGCGTATGTATAGGATATCTGTGCAGGCGATAATTCTGGTGGAATCAAATTTTCTTTAATCGCATCCGTTTGTATCCTATAATTCAACTTAGAAATCTCTCTGTTCAAATTCCAGTTCAAAGATAACCGGCTATTCTCATCTGTTTTTAATCTCCTGTAATCCCTCATAATATATAACTGGAACTCAGGCGAAATCCAAGTTGCAAAAGACATAGCAATATCACTATGAGCATATGTTCCGCCATAACGTCCCGCTTTCGAAACAATGCCAATGGCATTCGTAGCTTCTATCCACTTCTTTGGTGACATTGTAAATGCGTTTGCTCCTGCCTGTTTTCTAAACCCCTCGAATTCGAGGGGGTTAAAATTTGGATTGTGAAGTCTTTCCCATAATCCCAAAAAATCTATCACATCTCGATTTCTCATCCAATTTTGTATAACCGCTGTTGGGTCATCACTTTTATATCGAGCTATGTCCGTCAATGAAATAAATTCATTTTCAAAGTCCTGTGTATAAATACCAATATCTATCCCATTTGCATGAATTGTATCCTTAATTATTTTTCCCATTACTCCTCCTGTAATAATATCACAAACCTTCTCAAGCATTGTAACTGTTACTTCGCTTAGATATATTATGCCAAATAGTCATTTGTTTTCATCTTCCCACATCTCCCGATATGCTTCAATATAAAATTTGATACACCTCGGATATACATATAAATATCTTCTGCACACTTTCTTGTATAATCTCAACATTTTCTCACCACATGCAAAGTCCAGTAGATAATCAAGCAAATGTGATAATTTATCTTCCAACACAGTTCTACTGCACACATCTTCAATTAACGTCAAATAAACCTCATAGACTTTTTAATATATTTCAACTATCTGTTCTGCAATATGAAACATATTTTCATCCATCAAATCACTCCAAACTATTTAAGTGCCTCTGCTATCGCTTCTACCTTTTTTTCGGTGGATACTTCCTCAGCTGTTTTAATTCTTCTACCACATTAGGTGCATCATACATTGTTAATCCCAAAGACCTTTTTACCTCCGCAATATACGCAGTATGTACTTTAAATCCATATTTTTTCTCAATATATTCCTGTATCATTTTATATGTGATTTTCGGCTTTGGCGGATATTCTTTTGCCCGTTGTAGGCTTCACCCATTGCAAAATTGGCTGTCTGATAAACTTTATTTCTTGCTGAAAACAGAATTTTCTTAATCTCATTATAAAATTCTTCATTCATAACCCCCTCCACTAATCCACATAAACCATTTATCTCATGTTTTATTTATACAAATCTTTTCTAAGTCGATTCACAAGTATATTAAACTGTTCCTCATTTTTTAGCTGAATAAATTTTTCAACCGCTTCTACAAGTCTATCATCTTTAGAAATCAACTTCAATTTAGGAACTGCCATTTTCAAATCATTTATAGCATTATTTCTATTTTCATCATCAGATAATTTTTGTATATTATATCTGGCAACGCCTAAAGAAAACCTTGCCTCAGCAGGAAAAAGTACAATTTGAGCAAATACAATTATAGATTCATATACTCTCTTTTTTTCATCAAAAATATACTTCTTTCTGTCTTGCATTGGTTGAAAGATAAATGTAGATAACACTAACGTTATAACTGAAGAGCCCAGTATACTGATAATTATAGATATCACATTATCTATACTCATTTTCTAATCCTTTCTACTATGATTAAATAACCTCAAAATGCTTCAGCGCATCTTTGATTGCTTCAACTTTTTCTAGCGTTGGATGTTTCCTCTGCTGTTTCAATTCCTCTACCGCATTTGGGGCATCGTACATCGGCAAGCCTGAATCCCGTTTTACCTCTGCGATGTATGCGGTATGTACTTTGAAGCCGTACTTTGCTTCTATGTACTCCTTAATCACCTTGTAGGTAACTCGCTCTTTCGGCTTACAAGCTGTGGCTCTCTTAGCGATATTATCAAGCGGTACTTTACCCTCTCCCCCGCCAAACTCCACTTTTACATTAATTACGCTGTCAGATTTTTCAGTGAAAGCAAACAAACAGTTTCAATATTCCCAGTAGCCGGAAACATATCCACACAGCACACCTTCTTCACCTCATACCCCCTTTCCTGCAGCACCACCAAATCCCGCGCCAGACTGGTAGGCTTACAAGAAATATACACCATCTGCGGCACCCCATACCGGATAATCTTCTCCAAAGCCTTCGGGTGAATCCCATCCCTCGGCGGGTCAAGGACGATATAGTCCGGCTTATCCTCAATGGCGTCAATCACCTTCAGCACATCCCCGGCAACAAACTCACAGTTATGTAACCCGTTCAATGCCGCATTCTCTTTCGCAGCCTCCACCGCCTCTTCCACGATTTCCACGCCAATCACCTTCTTCGCCACCGGAGACAACATCTGCGCAATGGTTCCCGTACCGGAATAAAGGTCAAACACCACCTTCTCCGGCGCACTTAACGCGTCCCCAATAAACTCCCGCGCCGTCTGGTATAATACCTCCGCTCCAAGGGAATTGGTCTGGAAAAAGGAAAACGGCGTAATCTTAAATTTCAGCCCCAGCAATTCCTCAAAAAAGAAATCCTGTCCAAACAAGACCTCCGTCCCCTCATTTTTCACCACATCCGCCACGCTGTCATTTTTCGTATGGAGAATGCCGGTCATTTTCCCCTCGTAATCCTGCTGCAGCAGCGCCTCTTTCCACCCTGTCAGCAGACTTTCTTCCTCAACCTTTTCCAAAGTCCCTGCGGTACACTCCGTCGTGGTCACCAAATCCACCAAAAGTTCCCCGGTTCTCGCTCCTTTTCTCACCAGCAGATGGCGCAGATACCCCGTGTGGCGCAATTTATGGTAATAAGAAATATTTTTCCCCTTAAAATACGCTAGCGTCGTCCGAAGCACCGTGCGGAAATCCTCATCCACAATCTTGCATTCCGGCACATTCACAATATCATAAAAGCTGCCTCTCTTGTGCATTCCAAGAGCCAGCGGTCCGTCCTTGTACTCGTCCCCAAAAGAAAACTCCATCTTATTGCGGTACCCCTGCTGTCTTGGGCTTTCCTTGATATCCAGAAACTCATACCCGTTATTTTCCGGCGAAATCACCTCATCCATCAGCTTCTTCACCTGCTCCGCTTTCATGGAAAGCTGCTCCTCATAAGGCAGGCTCTGAAACACACAGCCCCCGCAGGTGCCATAATGCACACACCCCGGCGTCTCTAACTCTAAGGGGGATTTCTCTAGCACCTCCAACAGCCGCCCCTCGCATTTTCCCTTTCTCACCTTATTAATAGCGGCAGTTACTTTCTGACCCTTGATGGCATTTTTTACCACCACCTGTTTTCCCTCTTCCGTCACAATAATTCCCTTATTCGGAAAATCCACTCTCTCAATTCTTCCCTCTATGATCTGTCCCTTTTTCATCGTTTCCTCCTTGCAAATCTCTTCCTGAAACATCTACGCCTGCTGCACATTTCTCGTCCAAACAATATCGCAAAACCATTAACCTCTTCTCTGCTTTCTATCCTGTCCGCAGCGCTCCCAAATTCTCGATACAAACCTCTGAAACCACTATCCCGCAGCAGCAATCTGTCCTCGCTAAAAAAGGGGCTGCAACCCTGCAGCCCCCAACTAAGCTTTCTTAATATTACTCTTCCTCTTTGCTTTCCTTTGCCGGCGCTTCTTCCTCGTCCTCTTCATCCTCAAAGAAGTCATCATCGAAATCGTCCTCGAAGTCGTCCTCAAAATCCTCTAAATAATCCGGTGCAAAGAAACGGTACAGCCCGTAAGCTGCTGCTGCCAACGCTGCAACAATACCGATGATTGCAAAAATCCAAACTACCTTAGAAGCCTTCTTCTCTTCTTCCTCTCTCTTGTTCAGCAGCTCGTTTAATTTTGTCATGCTGATTAAGTCTTCCACTTTGTTCATGCTCGTTTCCTCCTCTTATTTCTACATCCCATATTTAGCATACTGGAATTTATTTACTGATTTCTTATTCTTAAATTATAACATATGTTTCCCATTTCGCCTATAAAAAATTTATAAATTAAAGGATTTTATATTTTTTTTAATTTTGCAAAAGAGGCAAACATCTTTTTCGTTCCCGCTGTATCAAAATTCACCGTCACCTCGAAATCCCTGCCGCCTTCTATCACTCCGGTTACGGTTCCCTCCCCGAATTTCATATGGGAAACCCGGTCCCCCACGCCATAGGAAAGGCTGGTCTTTGCCGTATTCACCGAAGAAAAGGCTTTCGCAGCTTTGCTCGCCTGCATACTCTGCCCCGATGGCTGCTGACGAATGCCGGGACGCTTTGACCGCACAGCGCTCTGGCGTTCTTCCCGTTCCCACAAAGCGGACGGCTGGCGGATTTCTCCGTTTAAAAGCTCCGACGGAACTTCTTTGACAAAGCGGGATACCTTATTATACTGCGTTTCTCCCCGAATCATGCGTGTTCGGGCGCAGGTAATGGAAAGTTCTTTCATTGCCCTGGTGATTCCCACATAGGCAAGGCGGCGTTCCTCCTCTAATTCCTCCACGGAATTGTCCGACATGATGGACATATAGCTCGGAAAAAGCCCGTCCTCCATTCCTGCCAGATAAACCTTGGGAAACTCCAGTCCCTTAGCGCTATGCAGCGTCATCAAAACTACATAATCACTGCCATCCTCTAAGCTGTCGATATCCGCCACCAGAGCGACTTCCTCTAAGAAACCGCTTAAGGTGGGATGTTCTTCCCCCTCTTCGTAGGCTGTGACTTTACTGATTAACTCGTCGATATTCTCTATTCTTGCCCGCGCTTCATCCGTATCCTCCGCCTCTAATTCCGCCACATATCCGGTTTCCTCAATCACCTCATTCAGCAAATCCGATACGGAAATCAGCTCCGTCTTGCTGCGAAGCATCTGGATAAAATTCACAAAAGGCTTAATCTTTCCCGCCGCTTTTCCCATGGAGGGAATTTCCTCTGCGCGCTTTAACGCCTCATAAAAGCTGATACCGTAGGCGTCCGCATAGTCTGTCACACGCCCCACCGTAGTGGCTCCAATCCCCCGCTTCGGCACATTCAAAATCCGGCGCACCGCAAGGTCATCCCTGGCGTTGTCGATAGTCTTTAAGTAGGCAAGTAAATCCTTGATTTCCTTCCTTGCATAGAAATTGACACCGCCCACTATCTTATAAGGAATATTTGACACTACAAAACGTTCCTCAAACAGACGGGACTGGGCGTTGGTACGGTACAAAACCGCATAATCGCCGTAGCTGTAGCTGCCCTCCCGGACGCCCGCCAAAATATCCCTAGCAATATAATCCGCCTCTTCGTATCCGGTGTCAAACTGCTCAAAATCAATCTTTTCCCCTGCGTCATTGGCAGTCCAGAGAGACTTTGCCTTTCTGCCTATATTATTGGCAATGACGCTGTTTGCCGCATCCAGAATATTCTGGGTGGAACGGTAATTCTGCTCTAATTTAATAGTAACGGCATCGGGAAAATGCTTCTCGAAATTTAAAATATTGTAAATATTTGCCCCGCGGAACTTATAAATGGACTGGTCATCATCTCCCACCACACAGAGATTTTTGTATTTGTCCGCCAACAGCCGTATCAGCTGAAACTGGGCTGTGTTGGTATCCTGATACTCGTCCACCATGATATACCGGAAACGCTCCTGATAGTAATCTAACACCTCCGGGTCCGACTGGAACAGCTCCACGGTCTTTACAATCAAATCGTCAAAATCCAAAGCGTTATTTTTATGTAACGTCTCCTGATACTCCCTGTATACCTCCGCCTGCCGCCGTTTCGCATAATCGCCGGAAGCCTCCGCTCTGAGGGTAAACTCTGTGGGAGAAACCAGCTCGTCCTTCGCTGAGGAAATCACCGCTAACAGGCTTTTCTCCTTAAAAATCTTGGTGTCAATATTTAACTTTTTACAGATATCCTTCATCAGCGACTTGGAATCATCGGCATCATAAATCGTAAAATTCGTATCAAAGCCGATACGGTCAATGTGCCGCCTTAAAATCCGCACGCAGGAAGAATGGAAGGTAGAAACCCAGATACTCTCCGAACCGTAGCCCACCAGGTTATCAATTCGCTCCCGCATCTCCCCCGCCGCCTTGTTGGTAAAGGTGATTGCCATGATATGATAGGGATTTACGCCTTTTTCTTCTATTAAATAAGCGGTCCTGTGGGTCAGCACGCGGGTTTTGCCGGAGCCTGCCCCTGCAAGTATCAGTACCGGACCCTCCGTCTGAAATACCGCCTGTCTCTGCTGTTCATTTAAGGTGTCATATATACTCATTCTTATGTTTCCTTTGCTCTGTTATTTTACAGCTACAGTATAACATAACCGCAGGAGAAAGAGAACGTATTTTCTATTTTTTATCCGATTTTTCCAAAAAAAAATCTCTCCGTCTGCCTTTTTTTCATTTCGCTCTTGTCATCTGGTTTTGAAAACTATATAATGTGATTGATAGTATCTAGTGTGAACAGCCTGACAAAGCATAGAAATCCCCCGCAAAATACCCATTGGCGTGAGGGGGAAATTTCTCTTCACACTTCTAACCATACGGCTGTATGACAGCAAAGCGAGGAAAATAATGAATTCGAACACCAAACAATTTCTCAGCGGTATCCTGACGGAGCTGAGTAAAATAGATTATGTAAAACCGGAGGATATTCCAAATATCGACTTATACATGGACCAGATTACCACTTTCATGGATTCCCAGCTCGCCTCTTCGAAGCGCCATGAGGATGACAAAATCCTCACCAAAACCATGATTAACAACTACGCCAAAAATAATCTGCTGCCGCCTCCCGAAAAAAAGAAATACAACAAGGAGCATGTGCTGACTCTGATTTTTATCTACTATTTTAAAAACATTCTAAGTATCAGCGACATTCAGGGAATCTTAAATCCCATCACAAGCAAATATTTTGGAACAGATGCGAATTACAGCTTAGAGGATATTTACAAAGAAGTATTCAGCTTAGAGAACAATGAATCCCGCAACATCATGAAGGATTTAGCCAAAAAATTCAACACCGCCATGAATACCTTTGCCGACGCCGATGAAGATGAGGCAGATTTGCTCCGCACCTTCAGTTTCATCTGTATGCTCAGCTACGACGTATATATCAAGAAAAACCTTATCGAAAAAATGATTGACCAGATGGCAGAAAAAACCGCTCAGGATACCCCAAAAACGAAAGAAACGAAAAGCGCAAAAGATGCGAAAAATAAAAAGTAACCGCAAAAAAGTCCGGGAATGCTCCCGGACTTTTTCTATCTATTCGGATGGCTGTCTCCCTGCAAATATCAGGTTACATCCCCATTCTATTCAGATTCCGTTTTCTGGATTCTCGCAAACACCATATCATATCCGTCGTTTCCATAATTTAAAGAACGGTTCACACGACTGATTGTAGCGGTGGATGCGCCTGTTTTTTCTGCAATGTCCAAGTAGGTTTTCTGGTCACGAAGCATCTTTGCCACCTCAAACCGCTGTGATAAAGAAAGCAATTCATTTACCGTACAGACATCCTCAAAAAAAGTATAGCACTCCTCTCTGTTCTGCAGACTTAAAATCGCATCAAAGAGATGGTCCACTGCCTCTGTCCTAAGTTTCTTGCTCATATTCCTTTCTCCTTTTTGATTGATAACACCTAACTTGAATTTTAGCATATTAAAGTTTTAAAGTAAATACCATTTTTTACATTCCGCTGCGCCAAATTCCGCCCCTGTTTTCCCCGCGCTTGCATTCCATTCCCGCCATTGCTATAATACTTCATATGGAAAATACATTTTTCTAATAATTACGACTGGAGATATTACTACTATGAAAAAAGCCGGTTCCTTTTTCTTTACCTTTGTCCCGGCGCTGCTCGCCTTAGGGCTGCAGTTTGCCGCTATGTTTTTTGCCATAGGAACATCCTCTCTGATAGAGTTCCTCTGGTACAGTCCCTCAAAAAACATTTCTTTTTCAGACATTTACACAGACTTATCCGTGTTATGGAGCAATCAGCGGTTCAACACAGGGATTATGCTGCTCTTTTCCATTTCCTGTATCGCCATCTTCGGCTTGTGGTATTACAGCCGCTATGAGGGAAATTTTCTCCCAAAGCCTTCCCTGGTATTCCACCCGGTATCCATTCTGGGGCTTATCCTGCTGGCTCCGGCGGCGCAATACCTGACTTCCTATCTGATTAGTTTTGTGTCGGTGCTCTTCCCCTCCTGGTTAGAGGCGTACCAAAAACTCATGGAAAGTGCAGGCTTAGATGATAACATCGGAATTGGAATGTTCATTTACTCTGTGCTCTTAGCCCCGGTTTCCGAAGAGCTGATTTTCCGCGGTGTCACTCTGCGCCAGGCGAAAAAGTCGCTCCCCTTCTGGGCTGCCAACCTGTTTCAGGCTGTGCTCTTCGGCGCATTCCACATGAATATGATGCAGGGTATTTACGCCTTCTGCATCGGACTGCTTTTGGGGTATATCTGTGAGAAAAGCGGCAGCATTTACAATTCCATTCTGCTGCACCTTTTCTTCAACCTGTTCGGAACCATATTGAGCGGTTTTATCCACATTGGAAATTCCGCCTTCGCCCTGATTGCCTGCTTCTTTGTCAATCTGCTTCTGGGGATACTGGGGATTTTCCTCTTCCGCTTCGGTGCAGAAAAAAACAGTGCCAAACGCCTTACCTGAAAACCTTATTTCAGGTAATCTGTCAGGAAACGAATGAGGGTTTCCATTTCCTCCTGAGTTCCAATACTGATACGCAGATAATTGGAAATCCTCTCCTTAGAAAAATAGCGTACAAAAATATGCTCTTTTTTCAGCGCCTCAAAAAGCTCCTTTGCAGGCACGGATTCATGGGCGGCGAAAATAAAGTTGCTCATGGAATCCCCGAAGGAAAAGCCTAATTTTTTCAATTCCCCCTTGGTCCACTCTCTTGTGGCAATCACCTTCTGCCTTGTCTCCTCGAAATACTCCTTATCCTTAATCGCCTCCACTCCCAGCGCCAAGGCGGTCTGGTTCATGGTGTAGGAATTAAAGGAATATTTTACGTCATTGATATATTTGATTAATTTCTCATTTCCCATGGCAAAGCCGATACGCATTCCTGCTAAGGAGCGGGATTTTGAAAAGGTCTGCACCACCAGCAGATTGTCATATTTTTCGATGAGAGGCAGTGCGCTTTTTCCGCCGAAATCAATATAGGCTTCATCCACCACCACAATCACGTCCCGGTTGTGCTCCACAATATCTTCTATCTCCGAAAGCTCCATCAATATTCCGGTGGGCGCATTGGGATTCGGGAAAATCACGCCCCCGTTTTCCCCATAATAATCTTCTTTTTTTATCAAAAAATTTTCATCTAAGAGCTTTACCTCATAAGGTATCCGCAGCATATCCGCCCAGACGTCATAGAAAGAATAGGTGATATCCGGAAACAGAATCGGTTTTTCGGAATTAAAAAAGGTCATAAAAATCATGGCAAGCACATCATCTGAGCCGACTCCCACAAAGACCTGGCTGCTGTTTAAGCCGTAGTACTCCGCAATGGCATCCACTAACACCCTGCAGGTTGGCTCCGGGTACAGTCGCAGCCTGTCCGTATCGAACTGCTCTAACGCCCTTATCACTCCCGGCGCCGGGGGATAAGGATTTTCGTTTGTATTTAACTTGATTAAATTGCTCTCCTGAGGCTGCTCTCCCGGTACATAGGGCACTACCTTCCTTACATATGCTTCCCAGTTACTCATATTTTCCTCCATTTGCATCATTATAAACCATAAACCTCCGCTAACTTTGCAAAAGCCGGCAGCGCATTCTCTATCGTCTCATGGGAAACGCAGTATGCCAGCCGCACGAAGCCCGGACAGCCGAAGGCGCTTCCCTTCACCATCAGCAGCCGGAACTTCTTGCCCTCATTGACAAAGGCTTCCTCGTCCGCCACCGGGGATTTTACCCAGAGATAGAAGGCTCCCTCCGGCTTGATACAGGTAAAGCCCAGCTTTGTCAGCCCTTCGTAGAGCATTTTCCGGTTTTCATCATAGAAATTAACATCTGTCTTTTCCTCTAAACACCTTGCCACCGCCTTCTGCACCAGAGACGGCGCATTGACAAAGCCCAGGGTACGGTTTGAGATTTCCATTCCCTGAATTAAAAGCTGGGAATCCGAAGCCTCGTCCGGCACCGCCACATAGCCGATACGCTCTCCCGGCAGGGATAAGGACTTGCTGAAGGAATAGCCCACAATCGTGTTTTTATAATACTTCGTCAGAAAATCCTCTTTGTTTCCGTCATAAACCAGCTCACGATATGGCTCATCGGAGATCAGGTAAATGTCATGTCCGAATTCCGCCTGTTTTTTCTCTAAGATTGCACCAATCTGCTCCATAGTTTCCGGCTTGTAGATAACTCCGGTGGGGTTATTGGGGGTATTGACAATCAGAGCTTTCGTCTTTGCAGTGATTTTCGCCTCAAAATCCGCCATATCCGGCTGGAATGTCTCTAAATCAGGGTTGACGGCAACAATCTCGGCATCAAAATTTGCCGCATACTGACGGTACTCCCCGAAGAATGGCGCAAACACAATGACCTCGTCCCCCGGGTCTAAAATGGTCTTGAAAATAATATTCAAACCGCCTGCTGCGCCCACCGTCATAATAAGATTATGCGCATCAAACTTCGTTCCAAACCGCTTGTTCAGATTTTCCGCGATGGCGGCGCGCACATCCGCATATCCCGCATTTTCCATGTAGCCGTGAAGCACTAAGCTGTCCTCTTCATCCACCAAATCCTTTATCGTCTGATTAAAAGCGGCAGGCGCCGGAGTTGCCGGATTTCCCAGTGAGAAATCGTAAACATTCTCCGCCCCGAACTTTGCAGCCATCTCCTTGCCCTCCACAAACATAGCGCGGATCGCCGAGCTTCCCTGTAACGCCTTTTCTATTTTTTTTGAAATCATAGTTCTTCCCCCGTTTCTTTCTTCGAAATTCCTGTTTCACTTTACCATATTAACACAAGAAAGTAAAGACTGGCACACCAAAATGTACCAGTCTTTTCCTATCAGAATTATTTATTTACATACTCCACAAAACGTAAAAATGCTTCTCTGCCCTCTCCGGTGCACTTATATACGCCCGCGTCCTTCAATACCTCCATAAACACCAGACCAATCTCTGTCTGTACAATTTCATGAAGTTTTTCTGGGGAAACCTCTCCCTCTAAACCGCTGCCTGGGGTAAATCCGTATTTCGGCAGAAATTCGTCCACCCAGTCCGCATGTTTTTCCAATACCTCGTCCTGACGCAGGGAAGTCCCGTCAAGCAGCGCCTGCTCCAGGGCTGCCATCTCCCCCTTCAGACGTGCCGGGAGAACGGCAAGCCCCATCACCTCTATCAAGCCGATATTTTCCTTTTTGATATGGTGCAGGTTTGCATGGGGATGATAAACGCCCAGCGGGTGCTCCTCCGTGGTAATGTTGTTGCGGAGCACTAAATCCAGTTCAAACTCTTCCCCGCGTTTTCTGGCAATCGGAGTAATGGTATTGTGGGGTTCTCCCTCCGTCTCAGCAAAAACAAATGCCGCCTCATCCGTATAACCTCTCCACGCCAGCAGTATCTTATCCGCAAGCTCAATGAGACGCTCCTTTTTCTTTGCCCGGATACGGATAACGGACATCGGCCATTTTACAATGCCTGCCGTCACATCCGAAAATCCCTCAAAGCTGATTTCCTTCTCCACCGGAGCCTTTGCCATGGCAAACTCATAATGACCGCCCTGAAAATGGTCGTGGCTTAAAATGGAGCCTCCCACAATCGGCAAATCCGCATTGGAGCCAACAAAGTAATGAGGGAACTGCTCCACAAAATCCAGCAGCTTTCCGAAGGTAGCGCGCTCGATTTTCATCGGGGTATGGTTCGCATTAAAAACGATACAGTGCTCATTGTAATAAACATAGGGCGAATACTGGAAAAACCAGCTGCTGTTGTTAATCATCACCGGAATAATTCTGTGGTTCTGTCTCGCCGGGTGATTGACACGTCCTGCATAACCTTCATTTTCCTTGCAGAGCAGGCACTTGGGATAACCGCTCTGTTTTGCCAGCTTCGCCGCCGCAATGGCTTTCGGGTCTTTCTCCGGCTTAGAAAGGTTGATGGTAATATCCAGCGTTCCAAATTCGGTATCCGCCGTCCACTTCATATCTTTTTTAATGCGGTATCTGCGGATATAATCGCTGTCACGGCTCAGCTTATAGAAATAATCCGTCGCCTCCTTCGGAGAACCATTGGCATAAAACTGGTTAAAGGTGCGAATTACCTCACTGGGTCTTGGCATTAACATGCTCATAATTTTGGTGTCAAACAGGTCGCGGTAGGTAATGGTATTCTCCGGCATAAGCCCCTGCTCCGCCGCATAGTCAAGCATTTCCGCCAGAATCCCCTCTAAGGCGTCCTCCGCCTGCTGCTGCGTCATCAGCTCTTTTTTCTCATGCGCCTCCACAGCTTCGTCCTCTAACTCGTCTAACTGAAATAATTCTAAAAGACGGTTGATGGTATATATCTCGTCCTCCGGTTTCACCAGACCTGTCACAAGCCCATATTCTGTTAATTCTAAAATCCGTTCCTGAATCATACTCTTCTCCTATTCTGTAAATTTCCTGCGGGAAAACTCCCTGTTTCGACGTCCCCTATTTGATTTTTACCGGGCCGTCCCCAATCTCAACCACATAAAAGTCCGCAGCATAACCGATTTTCTCCTGATAAGCAGCCCCCACCTTTTCAATAAAGGTATCTACCGCCTCATCCTTTACAATGCTGACCGTACAGCCGCCGAAGCCCGCTCCTGTCATACGGGAACCAATCACACCCTCAATCTTCCATGCCTCCTCCACCAGAGTGTCCAACTCAATTCCGGTCACTTCATAATCATCCCGCAGAGACACATGGGAAGCGTTCATCAATTCCCCAAATAACGCCACATCATCGTTTTTCAGCGCCTCCACCGCCTTGACAGTTCTTTGGTTCTCATAAACCGCGTGTTTCGCGCGTTTCTGGCAGACATCATCCTTGATGGCTCCTTTATACTGCTCAAACTGCTCCTCCGTCAAATCTCCCAGCGCATTAATGCCGATAACCTCTCCAATCTGAGCTAATGCGCTCTCGCACTCGCTGCGGCGCTCATTGTATTTCGAATCACCCAGTCCGCGCTTCTTGTTGCTGCAGGAAATAACAATCTTGGCATTGTCCAGTTTAATAGGCGCATACTCATATTTCAACGTAGCGGTATCTAAGAAAATCGCATGGTCTTTTTTCCCCATGGCAATGGCAAACTGGTCCATAATGCCGCAGTTGACGCCATTAAATTTATTCTCGGAATACTGCCCGATTAACGCCAAATCCTGATTTGTCACATCAAACCCAAACATATCCCTTAAAATAAATCCCGTCAGCACCTCCACCGAAGCAGAAGAAGAAAGCCCTGAGCCATTCGGAATATTACCAAACAAAACAAGGTCCATTCCCTGCTCCACCTTCATGCCCTTCTCTCCAAACGCCCACATCACGCCCTTCGGGTAATTCGTCCAATCCGCCTCTTTCTCCGGCTTCAACCCCTCCACCGAGGACTCCAAAACCCCTAAATTTTCAAAATTCATGGAGTAAAAACGCAGCTTCTTATCCTCTCTCTTTCTCGCCACTCCATATGTACCAATGGTCAGCGCACAGGGAAACACATGCCCCCCATTATAATCCGTATGCTCCCCAATCATATTCACGCGTCCCGGCGCAAAATAAACGCCAATCTCTCCCTCATCCCCAAACAACTCCTTAAATTTCGCAACTACCTCTTCCCAAACCATAATCATTCCTCCTATACATCATTTTTTCTCATTTCTTGATTCTAAAATCCCTCCGTGGAAAATCCGGCAGCCACCCCCGTCCGCATTTAAACTCATCTCGTTCCACATCTCACATATCTCCCGTAAGATCGCCCTTTTCCACAAAAGTTATTTCCCTTTATTTCTTATATTTCCTATTATAACTATTACTCCATTCTTTTCAATCCCCATCAGCGAAACTGCAACATTGTGTTGAAAACCCGCAACAAAATTACATATTTTTATTCAAACCCGCTTTCCAAAAAGAACCCAACTTTCTCCAGCACGGTAAATTCAGCCATAACCCCCAAAGGATTCGGGTGGCAAAAGAGGCTGTCATTCACTGAAATAGGCAGACGGCACAAAGGAGGCTCTGTTTTGGTGACTATGGGAAGAGATTAGATGTTCTTAGAAATCTGTTCAACCCCCAGTGACAACCAGCCACGGACGGCTGGTTGAGGTTTGGCGCCGCCACGGACGGCGGCTCCAAACCGTTCACGTCCCCAGCCACAACCCCCATACAGATTTCTTAGAACATCTTATCTCTGGACATCGGAACCAAAACAGAGCCCCCTTTGTGCCGTCTGCCCCACTTCACTAAAAAACAGCCCTCTTTTGCCACCCGAATCCGCCCCACTTCACTAAAAAACAGCCCTCTTTTGCCACCCGAATCCGCCCCCAGCAAAAAAACAGCAGCCCCCAGCCCATCCCTGCGCCGAAAGCCGCCATTTTCTCCCTTCACTTATTCCACCTTAAAATCCCGAATCAACCCCCAAGTCGGCAGCGCATTCCCCTCGTAGTCAAAAAGCGCCTGATTCGCCCACTCATTTCCGCAGGGTCCCGGGTCCTCCATATATTTTAGCGACGCCGGAGTCGCCCACCCCGAACCGCTCACCGGAATCCATGCCGGCTCCCAGTAAAAGAATCCCTTTCCTTTTCCGCCATTGATATGGCTGATACGTTTCAAAAAGTCCTCCATAAAATCATACTGCCCCTGCACCGTCATCGGATACTCAATTTTTTCCACCAGAGAAGGCTTCGTAGCATAGCCCTTCCGCTCTTCGTCAGAAAGCTTCTCATACTCTTTATAGTCCTCCATGGTATATCCCATGGAAACCTCCGCCACAATCAAGTCCTTTCCGTAACGCTCCGCAATATCATTCATGTTATCGTTTAACATATCAAGGGTGCCGTGCCAGAACGGATAGTAGGACAATCCAATGATTTCAAAGTCCTCCCCCCGCTTTGTAAAATTGTCAAACCATTCCCGGTAAAGGGCATTGTTTCCGCCGTTGTCCAGATGTATCATCACCGGAATTTTTTCTAATGCAGTCTTATCCGCCGCCTCTTTAAACTTTCCTGCCAGACGCTCTTCGTCCGCCTTTCTTACGGCTCTGATTCCCGCATTGACAAACGTTGCAATATTGTCATAGTTCGGCACTTTTCCCTCCGGCCAGAGCAGACCGTTAGACAGCTCATTTCCCACCTGTACCATGGTGATGTTGACGCCGTTTTCCAAAAATGTCCGCATCGTATCCAGCGTAAAATCATACACCGCCTGCTCTAACTCTTCCACACTGTAATCCTTCCACGCCTTCGGCTTAAACTGCTTTCCGGGGTCCGCCCAGAAATCACTGTAATGGAAATTCAAAAGCACAGAAAGCCCTGCCTCCGTCACTCTTTTTGCAATGGCAAGGGAGGTTTTCAAATCATTCTCCCCTGCCCCGTAAGACTCGCCGCTCTCTGAATATGGGTCATTCCAGAGACGGATGCGGATAGTGTCCACGTCATATTTTTTCATAATGTCTAAAATATCCGTCTCCTTGCCATCATCATAATATTTTGCCCCACATTTCTCCAATTCCAGCAATGTGGATAAATCCATTCCTTTTACAAATTTCTGCATTTTTTATCCTCTCTCAAATTTTTTTCATTTCAGCTGCAACAATGCGGAGCTCCCTCCCGCTAAATTCCGCGGAACCGGAACTTAAGTTCCAACGGTTTGTCCACCGGAATATGATATTCGGGATGCACCAGAGCTCCCCAGCTGTCATCGCCGCCGACGCCCATCTGGGCTAACGCCACACGCACAATGGTGTAATGCACCTCCGGCAGTTCATAGGCATGGGCTGCGTTTTCCATTTCATGGGGCGTATAGGGCAGTGCCGAGAAGGAAAGCTCATCTCCCTCAAATATCAGTCCCCTGCCTTTAACGTCCGTCACTTTGGCATAGCGGACGCCCATTTTATTGCCGCACTCCTGAGGAACTAAATATTTTGCCATATTGTCAGCGACTTTATTGCGGTAAATGCCTAACTTCGCCCCATGCTTTCTGTCCGCATAGGTTTCCTCCGGTCCTAAGCCGTACCATTCCACCCGGTCATAGTCCGCATTTAATGTAAACATCATACCAAATTCCGGCATATCCGGCAATCCCTGCACCGGAGTGTAGCTTAATTTTGTCTCTATGGTTCCGTCCCCGTACACCGTGTAGGCAGCCTCACACTTGGAACGCGGCGTTGTGGGCATATAATAGGTAAATGTGACAGTGGCGGTATTTTCTCCCTCCTGTACAGTTACGGCAGGCGGCAGATTCGCCTGGCTTTCATCCGCCTTGTGGGTCACATACATGCTGGCGATTTTCCACTGTGCATAGCGGCAGGTGGCAAGGCTGCCGTAGTCGTTATCCACCGGGGCGCGCCAGAAATTCGGCATCGGCACTTTTTCTATCATTTCTTTTCCTGCATAACGGTAGGAGACAAGCGCGCCTTTTAACTCAGAGAACAGGCAGTCAAAATTTTCGCCCTTCACGCCGATATTATTTTTTCCGTAAATAACACGGATGGGTTTCCCGGAACCCGCAAATACAGGCACTTTTTTGTATACCTTCTGTCCGAACGCAACCTCATGCCCTGCCTTCGCCCATAAGGTATCTGTTTTTAATTTGAAAGACACCGTTACCGTATACTCTGCGTCTGCCGGCACCTCAAAGGGCAGCTCCATGGTATCCTGGGACAATGGCGGCACTGTCATCTGCACCTTCTGTTTTTTTACCAAACCCCCTTCTCTTTCCAGAAGCACCTCACATTGATAAATTTCCGTGCCCACAAATAAATTCTTATTGGTAACGGTAAAATCCTTTTCTCCAAAGGAAATGCTGATATTCTGGTAATTGAATTTTACCTCCTGCATTTTCGGGGATTCGTCACGCTCACCGCCGTAGCAGATACCGTTTCCGCTGAAATTATAATCGGTAGGACGTTCTCCAAAGTCACCGCCGTAGGCCTGAAATTCCTTTCCATAACGGTTCTTCTTTAAAATAGACTGGTCAATGTAATCCCAGATAAAGCCTCCCTGGTATCTCGGCTCTGTATCGGTCAAATCCGTGTATTTATGCATTGCCCCGCAGGAATTTCCCATAGCATGGGTGTACTCACAGCAGATAAACGGCTTCTCTTTATGCTCCGCCAAAAACTTCTTGATTGCTTCTACTGACGGATACATCTGGCTCTCCATATCGCTGGTATCATTATAGCGTCTGTCCTGGAATACTCCTTCATAATGTACCAGTCGATGCGGGTCAAGCTCTCTGAATTTTTCAGACATATCAAAAATCACTTTTCCGCCGTAGGACTCGTTTCCGCAGGACCACATTAAAATAGAGGGATGGTTTTTATCCCGCTGGTAGCAGGAATTGACCCGGTCTAACATCATAGGCTCCCAGTCCATGTTATCTCCCGGAACAATGGTATCCATCTCTGCCTTTCCCTTTACCGCTGCGTCCCAGGAACCGTGGGATTCCAGATTATTTTCCGCAATCATGTATAAACCATATTCATCACACAGTTCATAGATTCCGGAAGCATCCGGATAATGGCAGGTGCGGATGGCGTTGATATTATTCCGTTTCATAGTGACAATATCCTGTATCAGTTCTTCCTTAGAAACCACCCGCCCTGTCTTAGAGCTGAACTCATGGCGGTTGACTCCCTTAAATACAATCCGCTCTCCGTTCAGGCGCATAATGCCATCCTTCATTTCAAAGCGGCGGAAACCGACCTTCTGGGAAACCACCTCGCAGAGCGCTCCCTCCTCTGTGTATAACTCCAATGTCATATCATAAAGAAACGGCAGCTCCGCACTCCAAAGCTTCGGTTTATCCACATGTTTTGAAAAAACTGCTTCTTTTTCCACATGCTCTAACGTCTCTGTAAAAATTTCCGTCCCATATTCCTTCAAAGAAATCTTCACTGCTCCGCTGCCCACGGTCTTTAATGCCAGATGAAGCTCGGCAGAGTTCAAATCCTCCGCCACCACCGGCTCCGTTTTTACGTCATAAAGATGAAATTCCGGCATCGTATAAAGGTAAACGCTGCGGAAAATACCGGAAAAACGGTAAAAATCCTGGTCCTCGCACCAGCTGGAGGAAGTCCACTTAAACACCTTTAAGGCAATCTTATTTTCCCCGGATTTCCAGTAAGGAGTCAAATCAAATTCAGAAGGGGTGAAGCTGTCCTCACTGTAGCCCACATAGCTGCCGTTGACCCAGAGGGCAAAGCCGCTCTCCACTCCCTGGAAAGAGATATAGATTCCCTTTTTCACGAAGTCCTCCGGCAGCGTCACGTATTTCACATAGCTTGCCACCGGATTAAATTCCCGGGGCACCTCATCGCGCCAGATTTCCTCCCTGCCGTCCCAGGGGTACTGGGTGTTGGCATACTGGGGGATATCATAGCCCTCCATCTGGATATGGGCGGGCACCCGGATATCGTCCCATGTTTTACAGTTATAGCCTTCTGCCTCAAAGCCCGGTATCGTCAGGTCATTATTTTTTGCATAATGAAATTTCCAGATACCGTCTAAGGAAAAACGAAAGCTGCTCTCCCCGCTCTCTCCGGCGGAAGCATATGCCACGTGGTCGGAATGCGCCTCCATACAATTTTCTTTAAAAAATGCCGGGTCACTTATTTTTTTTACATCAAAGCCCATCTCAAAAATTCTCCTTTATTTTCAATATCAATATTTTGTTACGATTTTCGCCGTAATCCAATCCTTTGGGAAACGTTTTATCTCACAGGAAGCTATTTCCCATCTTATAGAGAAAGACCGGCGGCAACTCCCGCACCACCGGTCTGACTATCTGTTTTTTATTTTACTGCACCGGTAATACCTTCTGCGAACTGTTTCTGCAATACGAAGAAAATAATCATCGTAGGAATAGAACAGAACAATACGCCCATCATCAGTACACCATAATCTACCGTATAACCTGCCGCTAAGTTTGCAATCAGCATAGGCATGGTCTGTGCACGGTTATCAGTCATAACAACCTTCGGCCACAGATATGCGTTCCATGCGTTCATAAAGGTGATAACGGCTGCTGCCGCATAGGTAGATTTCATAATCGGCATATACATCTTGAAAAAGATTTTAAACTCACTTAACCCGTCGATACGGGCTGCCTCCATAATGTCCACAGGAAAGTTTCTGGAGTTCTGACGGAACATCATAATCAGAAACGGAGTGGATATCGCCGGTAAAATGAATGCCCATACGGTGTTTAACAATTTCATTTTTGAAATCATTTTGAACAATGGTATCATGGTTGCAACCTGGGGAACCATCATGGCAAGAAGCAAAACGCTGAAAACACGGTCTTTATTTTTGTCATGATACAATTCAAAGCCATATCCTGCAAGGGAGCAGATAAACAGCGCTACTATCGTCTGTACGCCTGCATACAGGAAGGAGTTTCCCAAAGAGCCCCACAAATTCTGCTGGGCAACCAGCTTCTGGAAGTTTTCCAGTGCATGGGTGCCGATGGTCAGCTTACCTCTCGCCACTTCCACAGTCGTATTGGTGGCTGCAGAAATCATCCAGTAAAACGGAAAGACCGATATAAAGGAAACAATGGTAAGGAAAATATAGGACGGAATTAATTTTTTCTGTATTCCGGAGGTTTTTCTTCTCTTAGTCACGTTTATCACCTACTTTCATATTAATAAAGGACAGAACTGCCACTAAGATAAATACGAAGAATGACATTGCTGACGCATATCCAAAATTCGCAACACCTGTACCAAAGGAATTATTGTAAATGTAATGCGACATGGTAATCGTAGAGTTCGCAGGACCTCCGCTTGTTAAGTTGACAGACTCATCGAATAACTGTAAGGTACCGTTGATAGACATAATCGCTGTCATAACGATGGTCGGTTTCAGCAGCGGAGCTGTAATCCGCCAGAAGGTCTGCCATCCGTTTGCGCCGTCAATTTTTGCCGCTTCATAAACGGAATATTCAATATTCTGTAAGCCAGCCAGGAAGAATACCATGTTGTATCCTGTCCATCTCCAGATTAATGCGATAATGATAATCGCTTTGGCGCTGGATGCATTGCCAAGGAAATTATAATTTGTCTCTAAAATCCCCAGCTTAATCAGAATACTGTTCATCAAACCCTGTGTTACAAACAGGGATTTAAAAATCAATGAATAAGAAACCAGGGATGTCGCACAGGGTAAAAATACGCAGGTACGGAAAAATCCCTTAAATTTTAAGTCCTTATTGTTCAGAAGCTGTGCCAGAAACATGGCAAGTATCAGCATGATTGGCACTTCCACTAACAGATAAAGGAACGTATTTCCAACAGAACGAAGAAATAACTGGTCCTGAAACATTCGTTTGTAATTGTAAATGATTGGCTCCGCCCACTGCATATTGGCGCTGGAACCTGTTTTAAAAGAAGTAATGATTGCCTGAATAATCGGCCAAAAGCTCATAACCGCAATTAAGAGCGTTGCGGGCGCCAAATAAATCCACCCGGCTGCGTGCTGTTTCGCAGTCACGGTTCTTCTCTGCTTTTTCAACTATAAGCCCCCCTTTGTTTATCGTCCAAGAACGTCGCCGGCAATCCTGCCGTAACCTTATGTCTGATATCACACTGTCTTTATTCCATAAACGGGGAATTCGGAAAAACCGATTCCCCGTTTTATGCTCCTAATACCAATAGGCTTTTTAGTTACCCATTTCAAAATTCAGCTGATCCTCTGCTGCCTTTAATGCTTCCATGGTGTCCATACCGTCTTTGATGTTGATAACTGCTGCTGCAATCTGTGTACGGCAGGTATAGTGGTAATCACTCTGCTCAATAACCGGAACATGAGAGCCCATCTCTACAATCTGTGCGTAGATTGGAGTATTGTTGAAGTACTCAACGCCTTCGTTGTAAACATCAGACTCGCCTGCGGAAATACAGGTTGTGATAACACCGCCGTTTTTCAGCGCTGCGTCATAAGTAACGCTGCTGCCGCCGAAGGTATAGCTTAAGAATTTCTTTGCTAAATCCACGTTCTGGCAGTTGCTTGTAATATAGAGGGAAGAACCGCCGTTAGAAGCATAGCCTTCTCCGCCCGCTAAGGTCGGCATAGAAGTAATCTCCCATTTACCGCTGTTCTCAGCTACCTGCTGAATACTTGGGATAATCCAGTTACCGTTCATAACGCCTGCAACCATATCGCCAAGGATGGTCTGGTCTACATAGTCTGACCAGTCGTTTGCCAGGTATAATACGTTTTTGGAAATCATCTCGTTGATTACTTCCATTATCTCAACTAACTTCGCATTTTCTGTGATGTATGGTTTTCCGTCTTTGAACTGGGACTCGCCCTCTGCCTGAAGCATCATGTAAATCAGGTCATTTCCGTCACCGTCCATGGAAAGTAAGTATTTTCCTGTCTTGTTGTAAACTTCCTCGCCGACTTTGATGAAGTCTGCCCAGGAAATTCCTGTCATATCGTCGATGGTATAGCCTGCTTCCTCTAAGAGGTCTACTCTGTATGCGAAGATAACCGTACCGTTATCTACCGGGAAGCCGTAATGTTTTCCATCGATGGTGGAGTAGGAAAGCTTCTCCTGACTGAAATCAGACCAGTCAACCTCTGCGTCATTCACATCTACGAAAGCATCCGGATAATCAGCTACATAACGGCCAATCCAGTGGTCCTGGAATAATACGATATCCGGTAAGGTGCTGTAATCTCCTGCAGAACCTGCTAAAGTAATAGCATCCTCAATATCGGAAGACTGTGACTGCTCCACGATTTCAAGCTCGAAATCCGGGTCAACATTTGCTTTGTAATCATCTGCTGCCGCCTGTAATGCAGGAATATTGAAGTTTGCGTCCCATGCATATACGGTCAGTTTGCCGCCTGTGCTCTCGCCGGCATCAGAGCCTGTGTCCGTACCTGCATCTGCGGTTCCGGCATCTGTTGTGCCAGCGTTTCCGGAATCGGCTGTTCCCCCGTTGTTACCGCCGCACCCTGCTGTCACGGATGCAATCATTGCTGTTGCCAACATCAGTGATAATACCTTTTTCTTCATGTCTTTTCCTCCCAATAATGACATTTTTAACCAATCATTTTTTCCTGTTTTGTTTTTTCGTCCGTCATTTTAACGGATTTTCTTTGGTTTTTGATTGATTATGTGTATATTATAACTAATTAATGTCTATGATTGTGTTTATATCCATACAAATTCCACGCATATTCAATCATTTATGGGCATTACCACCCTTTCAGTGCAGAAATCTTGTAATTCAGGAGCTTATGTTCGTAATTTTCCGGGTTGATTTTCCATTGATAAGGGGAGGTATTTAAGTACTTTTTAAAGTTCCGGTTGAAGGTGGAGGTGGTGGAAAAGCCTACCTTCTGTGCCACCATATCCATGGAATCATTGGTCTTTTTCATTAAATCGCATGCCTTCTGGATTCGCACCAGATTGATATAATCCACCGGAGACATATTCATGCAGCTCTCAAAAACTCTCCTGAAATGCGTCTCGCTCATATGGCATGCCTGTGCCAATTCTTCCACCCGTATCATGTGCATATATTCCATTCTGACATACTCCAAAGCTGCGCCAATCTGGGATACCCCCGCTGCTTTTCTGGCATTTCCCTCCGGCTCCACCTTGAGGTCCTCCTGCTCATTCATCCGCAGGATTTCTGTCATCAATGCAAATAAAAGCCCTTTGACGCTGTCCACATAGTGCAGGCGCTTTCCTCTCATTTCCTCCATAATCATGCGGACTAACAGCGCTAAATTGCGGTTTTCCCATTCATGGAGAAATAACGCCTTATAATTGATTTTTGCCAGCATATCCTGCTGATAAAGTTCATTTCCCGGATACATCTCCGCCAACAGCTGTGCCGGGTCCAAAAAGAGATATTCCCAGAAGCTTGGTCCATCCTCCATATCGCTGATGGTAATATGGGGATAATTCGCCGGTATCACGCTGACCATGGCAGGCTGGTAACGCATGGAATGCACATCTAACACTAAATCTCCCCCGCCGCTGCGGCAGTAGCCAATTTCCATCAGGTTATGAAAATGAAGTCTTTTCTCATCATGACCGTAATCCCTCACCCAGGTTTCTCCCAGCAGCGCCAGAACATATTCATTCTGCGGCACCTCATAAAACCGAAGTTCCATGGTTTCCGCTTTCTTTTTTTTCATTCAGCTGCCCCCTTTTTCATCGTCACTTCATATGAAAAGAAAAAGCGGAGCGGAATACCCGCCCCGCTGCGTTCTTTTTCGTAGCTTAGTCGAAATCAAATTTCTCGAAACGTTCCATCATCGCACGGTAACGGAAACGAATCATCTCATTTTTCTCTAATACGTCCTCTTCTGTTCCGGTATACTGACAGCGGAGACAATAGTACTCTTTTTTGTCCTTATCATAGAACATATCAATATCTAAATCCCTCATAAAGCAGGACGGGCATCTGTAATTTAATTTGCCTTTTCCAGATTGAGCCATGTTGAAAATACCTCCTTTTCTGCCATTGTCTTTTTATATCCTAAGGTAAACATCGGAGAGAAGGCATATCCCTCACGGATATATCCCTCTGCAGCTTTATCCTCCGTGCTTAACGATACCTTCGTTTCAATCGGCGGAACCACTGCGCTTACTTCCTTTGCACCCGCTGCGGAAGCCTCACGACATTTATACTCGTAATTGATGGTTTCATCGCCGCAGGTTAAGGTAATGCCGGTCATATCCTCCGGATATTCGGTGGTACCGTAACATGCTACCATGTACTCATTGATTTCCACCTTTGCAGAGGGGTCGCTCATCTCTAAGATGTTACGCTCGATACGGATACGTCCCGTTCCCTCTTCAAAATATTCTTTGGTCTGCAGTTTTACCGTCAATCCGTCAAACTCGATATCCACCGGGTCTAAGGTAATCACTCTCGCCGTCACATTGCCGGAAGCGTCCTTTTCCTCAGAGAAGTGGGCTTTCGTGCGGCATAAGCACAAATCCACTTCCTCGCCGTTATAGCAGACTTTGGCGCTTCTTACAGTACCCTCTCCTGCGTAATGGGTGAAATATCCTGCACGGTATTTCTCCTGAATCAAGAACGGATAGGAGGCGTCCTGCACATGCTTGGTTCCGATACCAACCTCCCATTTTAATTTCGCAGCGTAAGGACGTAAATCCACGATGGCGCCGCCCTGGTCCATGTTGACGCAGGCACGCATAAACGGGTCGCAGTACCAGAATACCTGCTTATCGGAGCCGTATAAAATATCTCTCCAGAGCGCACACTCCGGTTCGGTATAGTGTTTCTTCTCACGGTAGTAATCAGCAAACTCAGACATGGTCATATCTGCTAATTTGCCCTCTTTTTTCAGCTTGCCGTAGTATGCACAGCCATCCTCATAGGATTTTAACAGCAGCTCATAAGGAGCCTCCCAGCGTCCCATCTTATTCATCCAGCCGGGTCCTACAAACATCATGTTATAGGCGTAGCCGTTGTTGTATTTCTCCAAGTCACGGTACTGGTCAATCAAATTGTAAAGATAAGGGTATTCCCAGGTCTTTGAATCATAAATCATACCGCGCAGCACGTTCTGCGGATGGGTTCCGAAATTTGAGCCGTTTCCGTCATAACATGCAATCAAATCACGGGATAAATGAGGGATTGCAACGATACCGCTGTCCTCCGCCTCATTTGCCGCCGGAGCGTGGGTATTCTGTTTGGAAGGAATCCATGGCGCCCATGGACCGCCGTCAAATAAGGTATACCAGGAATTGTTGCAGGTATGGTAAGCCTTCGGTCCTTCCTCCCAACAGGTGGCAACGGCACATTTTACCATCGGATATTTTTCTTTAATATAATTGGTCAGCTCTGCGTCCATATAGTAAGAGCCTGTGGACTCCGGATAGAAGCCAAATCTCTCATAGAATTTCTCAAATACGTCGTTAACGATTTCTTTCTTATCCTCCATGGAGAACATCCAGATACAGAAATCCTTGGTGTTATATTTCTCACGGAACTCCTTGCAGGGAAGTCCCAACAGGGACAATGCGATTTCATCGCCGTATTTCTCATGGTGCTCTTTTGCCAGAGAAACCGCCTCGTCATTAAACAGGCTGGCATAGGTCATCTGAATCGTGGTTTTCAAACCGTTTTTGTGCGCCGCCTCCTGCTGTGTTTTAAAAATATCCAGGGACTCGGTCAGCAGCGCCTTCCTTCCAATATCCTCCGTCTTACCATGACCAGTCACTTTTTCCGCATACTCAGGAACCATCTCCGGTCTGTGGATAAGATTCAATACAAATTTATCCATTGTTTTCCTCCTAATTAATTGTTTCTATATAATTTCGAAAAAACGCCCTCTCTGCGCTCATCCTATGAAGAACGCCGCCTTTGCGCTCATCCTATGAAGAACGCCGCCTTTGCGCTCATCCTATGAAGAACGCCGCCTTTGCGTTCTTCTAACGCGAAGCTGGAAGTTCTTAGGCATCGCGTCCAATGGCGCGATGTCTTAGTACTTCCCTTCGCAATTTATCCTTTCACAGCTCCACCCGTCACGCCTTCTACATAGCACTTCTGCATCAGGACAAACAGGATAGAAATCGGAATAGCAATCATAACGCCGCCGGCACAGAAGATTGCGAAATAATCGCCAATCAATGTCTTCTGCAGTAGGTTGTAAAGTCCGATTGCAACCGTCCAGTCTGCGGAGTCCTTTGATTTAATCATGATACGTGCCATAACGAAGTCCATCCACGGAGCTAAGAACGAATTGATAATTGTATATACAATCATCGGTTTTGACAGCGGAATAATAATTTTTGTAAAAATCGTTGCCTCCGATGCCCCTTCCAGACGCGCCGCCTCCCGTAAAGAAACCGGAATGGTGTCAAAAAATCCTTTTAATACCAGAAATCCCAAACCGGAACCTGCGGAATAAATGATAACCAGACCAGCAAGTGTGTCGGTCAGTCCAAGCATCTTCAATACGAAATAAACTGCTATCATGGACAAAACGCCCGGAAACATTCCCAAAATAATGGAAAAGCTCATTAACTGTTTTCTTCCTTTGAATCTCATACAGCTGAACGCATAAGATACCATCAATACAAAGCAGGAAGAAACGATACAGCTAAACACTGCTACAATAAACGTATTCTTAAACCATGCCGGGAAATTAGCCGCCGTATCCGGTTCAAAAAACAGCTGCTTATAATTGGCAAGTGTCCAATGCTCCGGGAAAAAGTGCTGGTTGCTGACTCCCTGTACCGTGGAAAGTGATGTTACAACCAGCCATACAATCGGTATCAACCAGATAATTGCCAGCAGTGCAAGCACCACATGTCTTGCTACTATTTTCCATGTTTTTTCTCTCATTATTGATACACCTCCTCTTTATCTCCGCTAATCATTCTCGAATAACTAAGCAGTGTAAGAAGTGCACAGATGACAAAGGAAATAATACCTATTACAGACGCCATCTTGTAGTTTGAGTTCTCATTCGTCAAAGTAAACAGCCAGGTAATCAGAAGGTCTGTCTCTTTTGCGTTTGAATTTGCAAACGCCATATTAGACGTTACGCTTGTACTCGTAAGCAGGTAAATAACATTAAAGTTATTGATATTGGAAATAACGCCCTGTACCAGGGAAGGTCCGCAGATAAACAGGACATACGGCATTGTGATTTTCCAGAAAATCTGCCATTTGTTTGCGCCGTCAATTCTGGCGCTCTCAAGCTGGTCAGTTGGAATATTCATCAAAATACCCGTTGCCGAAAGCATCTGATACGGCACACCAACCCAGATATTAATGATAATAATCATAACATGCGCCCATCCCGGTTTGGAAAGGAACGGGATAAAGCTGCCTGTTACCAGACCAATATCCTGCAGGAAGCCAGTCAGTCCAATCTTAGAGCAAAGTGTATTGACGATACCGTAATCGCTGAACATCTTGCTGACAAGAAGTAAGGTAACAAACTGCGGAATGGCAATCGTCACAACGAAAAGTGACCGCCAGAGTTTTTTGCAATATGTATGCTCATGGTTAATCAATTTTGCCAGAAGAATACCGCCGATAAACGTGGTAAAGGTTGCCAGCACTGCCCAGATAAGCGTCCATGCCAGAATTCTCACAAAGGCATAGGAGAATGTCGTGGTCATACCGCCTGCAAACATATTTTTGAAGTTGGATAATCCAACCCAGGTAAACAGGTAGTTCGGAGGCATATGATTGATATCATAATTGGTAAATGCCACACAGGACATGAAAATAATCGGTATGATATTCATCATAATGACACCGATACTCGGCAGAGTAAGCAATGTGATATAAAATTTTCCATTGAACAGGGATTTCACATCTTCACGGAAGGTATTGATGTGTTCCCCCTCTTCTTTCATAAGCTGAAGGCGGTAAACCGCTTTCATATTGCTTATATATAAAAGTATAAATGCTATAATTACTAAAATTCCTATAATTCCGTACAAAAGAATTAATAACGAGTTATCGTAATCATTAACAGTATTTTTCAAGGTCAAAGGGTCAAAAACCGACTCATACTGTGTCGTACCAAGTGTGTTTAAGTCCTTAATGTAATTTATGGAGAACAATCCGGTAAACAGGATTACGATGACTTCAAGGGCTGTCATAAGAATACCCTTTATAATCTGTTTCCGTCCCCAGTATCCGGCACCCATAACAATCAAAGAAAGTTTACACCAGATATCGCCCTTTGCCACGGCTGTACCGAAATCAGCAAAGTATTTTCTGATTGCATTTGTAAATGTTTTCATATGATTCACTCCCATGTGTGTGAATTATTATTTTCGGAGGGACTAAATTTTGCCTTTTAAAAATTCCACATGCCTGCTGTAAAGCCAGGCATGTGGAGTTGCAGTGCTATTTTTTACTATTCAGCGATTGGCTGTGTGATACCTGTAACAGCGTCGTCAAGAACTGCCTGAAGGTCTGCTGCGCCCTCAACTAAGTTCTGTCCAAGAGCTTTTGCCGGATCCCAGAAGTTCTGTCCAACAATCTGCTGGTCTGCATATGCTGCCTGAGATGCAAGTGCTGCAAGTGCAGGAGAAGAAATCTGCTCTGCTGCAACGGTGTTAGCAGGACCTTCCTGTGTCGCATTTCCGATTGCTAACTGGCTTGCTTCGTTTGTGAGGTACTCTGCAAGAAGCATAGACCAGCCTACGTTTTCTGCATGGGAGTTTACACCAACGAATTTATAACCTGCATAAGATTTCATCTGAGTAGCAGTTCCGTTTACATTGAAGGTCGGAAGTTTGCAAGCTGCATATCCGTCGCCATATTTCTCTTCGAAGGAACCTGCGTTCCATGTACCGGAAACATATGCGCCAAGTGTGCCGTCATTTAACATTGTGATTGCATCCTGGTCTGCTACGCTTACGAATGCAGAAGAAGAAGCGATTTCCTTAACGCTCTCTGCTACTGCAAGACCTGTCTCTGAGTTCCAGTCACAGTTGTTTGTGTTGTCCTCGTTCATGCTGAGCTCACAGCCTGCGCCTGAGAAGAAACCATACAGATACCAGCCGTTTGCCACATCCATACCAACGCTTGTTCCGGCTTCCTCAGCCTTTGCAACTAAAGACTCCCAGGAAGCTACATCCTCTTCTGAGAAAATAGATGAGTCATAGTATAAGAAGTAACCGTTCGAAGCGGTAAGCGGGTAAGCGTAAAGTTTACCGTCTTTGGAAGCTGCCGCAACAGTTGCCTCAGAGTTTGTTGTTTTCGGGTCATAAGTATAGGTAGCTGCAACTTCCTGAAGTGCGCCGGCATTTACCAAATCATTTACCTGGTCATCTGCAAATACGAATACGTCTGCTGCGGCATCGATATCTTCGAGAATTTTATCTTTTGCGTCAGCCTCGGATACTGCTCCGATTGTGATGTTGAAATCTACATCAGAGTACTCGCTCTGGAACTGGTCTGTCAGCTCTTTCATAACAGTCTGATATGCTTCCAGCTCTGAACACCAGAGGTCAATGTTTACCGTTCCTTCTGTTGCTGCAATTAAGTTTGCAACTACGTCCTCTGAAGCGGCAGCGCCTGCATCTGCCTCATCAGCTGCTGCACTGGTATCTGCTTCTGCCGTAGCATTATCTGCTGCTGCGTCTGTGCCTGCATTGTTTGCTGCTGCATTTCCGTTGCTTGCAGCGTTATTGCCGCAGCCTGCCAGCATTGTTGCCACCATACTTGCGCACAGTAATGCGCTGATTACTTTTTTCTTCATTTGAAATTTCCTCCCTTAAATTTATTGCTGTTTTCCAGCGAAACACCGTTCCCCTGCACCATTGCTTTTTTCGCAGTGTTTCGTGCCGGTGCGCAAAGCGCAATCGGTTGTTCCATGGTTAAAGTATATTCCATAATCGTTTTTGTGTCAATGTCCACATTTTATAATATAATTAGTCAATTTTTGGCAATAATGCACAATATTGGTGGATACATGTTCCTGCACGTTTTTTCATTTTCGACCTTATTGCAACCGATAAACCTTGAAAATACACGCATTTTCGGTATTTCTCACTTTGAAACCAAAAGAAAGCCTGCTGTGCCAAATCCATCCGCCACAGCAGGCTTTCTTTCCTCTTTTTCATTTTTTCAAAGTCACATCACCAAAATTTTAACCAGTGCTCCTATGATAACGGCTATTCCAACCAAAGCTGCGATACCATATATTTTTCGCGATTCTTTATCATTTTTTTCTTTTATAAGGTAATAGATGCCTGCCCCCGCAATAACCACTCCAACCAAAAATACAACAACAATAAAAACAATGTCTTTCATCTCTTTTTCCTCCAATTTAGTAAAAATGCAGAATTTACAATCACCAGGACAGAGCCTGCATTATGCACCAGCGCTCCCACTACGGGATTTAAGATTCCGGTAATGGCTAAAACAATGGCTGCAAAGTTTAACGTCATGGAAAAGGTAAGATTGCATTTAATCGTTACCATCATGCGTTTTGCTAACTGCAGCAAATGGGAAATTTCTTTGATTTCATCATTGATAAGCGCAATGTCTGCGGCGTCCACCGCAATATCGCTGCCAATGCCTCCCATGGCAATTCCCACATATGCCTTTTTCAATGCGGGGGCGTCATTGATTCCGTCCCCAATCATGCAGACCTTTCTTCCGTTTTTCTCATAATCCTCAATATGCCGTAATTTATCCTCCGGCAGACAGTCCGAAAACAGTTCTTCGATACGAAGGCTCTCCGCCACAGTCTCCGCCGCATTTTTATGGTCCCCGGTCAGCAGCACCGGTGTGACTCCCACCGCCTTGATTGCTTCGATGGTTTCCTTTGCGTCCTCCCGCAGGGTATCGGACAGTGCAAGAAAGCCCGCAGCCTCTTTGTCTATGGCAAGATAAATAACCGTACAGCCCTTTTCTAAATATCCGGCAGCCTCTTCTTGGTTTTTCTCTGAAACGAAAATCCCGTTTTCCGCTAATAATTCCGGGTTCCCGGCGAGGATTTCCCTTCCCTCCGCCAGCGCACGCACGCCCCGTCCGGGAAGCATGGCAAAATCCTCTGTCCGGGGCAGCTCTTTTCCTCCAAGACGGCGGTAACAATTTACAACTGCTTTTCCCAAAGGGTGCTCCGAGCGCTGCTCTGCCCCGGCGGCAAGCCTGTATATCTCAGCTTCGGACCATTCCTCCCGGAAGCTGCAGACAGCAGCTACCTCCGGCGTCCCGTAGGTCAGCGTTCCCGTCTTGTCAAAAGTAATATTTGATACCAAAGCCAGACGCTCCAATGCATCCCCCTCCCGCACAAGAAATCCGTGCTTCGTGGCGTTTCCGATAGCCGCCATGATTGCTGTTGGCGTAGCAAGCACCAGAGCGCAGGGACAGAACACAACCAGAATTGTAACCGCCCGTATCATCTCCCCCGTGATAAACCAGGTCAGCTCTGCGGCAGTCAGGGCAATCACAACAATCCAGGTCGCCCATCGGTCCGCAAGTCCCACAATTTTGGCTTTTCCGGCGTCTGCAGACTGCACAAGGCGTATCATCCGCTGGATGGAGCTGTCCTCCCCCACCTTTACCGCCCTCATATCAAAGGAACCAAACTGATTCACGGTTCCGCTGGAAACATCATCTCCCGCCTCCTTGTCCACCGGAAGGGATTCTCCTGTCATCACCGCCTGGTTGACCGAGGTATGCCCGGAAAGAATGACCCCGTCAACGGGAATGGTTTCCCCCGGCAGCACCCGCAGAATATCTCCAATCTGCACCTCTTCGGCGGGGATAATGCTTTCTTTTGCATTTTCCACTTTTCTCGCCGTCTGGGGCGTCAGATGCACCAGCTTCTCAATGCCTGCTCTGGCTTTCGCCACGGTCAAATCCTCCAGAAGCGCCCCTAACTGCATGATAAAAGCCACTTCCCCGGCGGCAAAATCCTCGCCAATCATAACGGAGGCAATCAGCGCAAGAGAAACCAGCACATCCGCTTTAATGTCGAACGCCGTTACCAGTCCAATCACCGCCTCTAAAATAATCGGTATGCCGCACAGCAGAATAGCAACCCAGGCAAAATCAAAAGCAAAGGGTTTCAGGTGGAGCAGGCTGGCTATCAGCGCCGCTCCGGAGATTACCAGAAGGGTAATATCCTTTTTCACGCCTCCCCATTCCAACAGCTCTTCCAATTTTTTCATACTATGTTCTCCTTTCTAATACCCATAGGGGTATAGGTGTATTATACCTATAGGGGTATTGGTTGTCAACAAGAATCAAAAAAGCGCCACCCAGTGACGCTTCTGTACTGTCAGAAAGCCGTTTTTCCTATGTCTGGCTTTCCGCAGCGTTTAATTCATATTGGCAAACCGCTCCACCGCTTTGGTAAAATTAGCAATGGTCTGGTCTGCGTCCCCGTGTTCAATTCCGTCCCGCACGCAGTGCTTGATATGTCCCTCTAAAACCACCTGTCCCGCTTTGTGCAATGCGGATTTGGCAGCGTTTATCTGGGCAAGCACATCTTCACAGGGAACATCCTCATCCACCATGCGGTCTATCGCCTGCACCTGACCGATGATTTTTTTCAGGCGTCTGTGCAGATTTTCAGAATCCATACATTGTTTCATTTTATTTCCTCCTGGTATGTAAGACTGTTGTTTTTTTATTGAAATGTTACGTTTTATTTTATCTGTCGGCATTTTACATTAGATAATACCCTTGGGGGTATCTGTATGGAATATTATGATAGAAGTCGGGCGGATTGTCAAGTATATCGTCATTCCCAGCAAGGAATTATTTACATCTTCCGTAAATAAAGCACTTCACAGAAACCTGCGTTTACCTTATAATATTAAGAAAGAAAAAGTACTTTGCTTCTGTTTTTCTAATTACCGTAAAAGGAGGGTTGCCCTATGCCATTACCCAAATCTGATCATTACACAACTGCAGACATTTATGCTCTTCCGGAAGGTCAACGGGCGGAATTAATTCACGGTGTTCTCTATGATATGGCTCCGCCAAACACATATCATCAAAGAATTAGCTTTTCTCTCGCGCGAAAAATTGCTAATTACATCGATTTAAACAAAGGCACCTGCGAAGTTTTTCCTGCCCCCTTTGCCGTTTTTCTCAATGCGGATGATAAAACTTATGTTGAACCGGATATCAGTGTTGTCTGTGACAAAAATAAACTTGACGAGCGGGGCTGCAACGGCGCTCCCGATTTCATCATCGAGGTGGTATCTCCCTCCAGCCGGAAAATGGACTACTCCACTAAAAATGCCTTATACTCCGACGCCGGGGTTCGCGAATACTGGATTGTTGACCCGGAAAAGAAACGCACTACTATTTACCGGTACGAAGAAGATGCCGCTCCCGTTATTTTTCCCTTTGACCAGACGATTATGGCTGGGATATATGGGGATTTAAATATTAATATGGGGGAGCTTTTGCAATAAAACGGAGGATTGCTGTAATATAAAAATCCGGTACAGGATATATTTCGTACCGGATTTTAAGCTGCAACAGCCCCATTCTCTATTCCCACTCATACGGGAACCCTAGTTTCTGCATAAAGTCAGCCATCTGCCAGCAATTCCCCCGTCCAAATTCATCTTCTTCATATGCCTTTTCTTCCTCCTCGCTCTCGAACATTTCCTCTGTCCAGAAAACAAGATATTCCTTAATAGAAGCCTCCTCCACATGAAAATAATCTGAAATAATTTTTGCATTTCCCTTTACTTTCTGTTTCTCTTTCTCTGATAACGCTTTAAAGTAATCAGGAAGCGTCTGAAACGCATCTTTTTCTATTCCATTGTGATAAAGATAATATCCCCAATAATCCTCGTCATAGATATACAGCACCAATACTGCTGTCCCTGTTTCAGCAGACAATTCCTTTGCAAGTTCATCATATCCGACACAATCCTCATTAAGCAGGACTGCTGTCCCGCCGCAGTATGTCTTATACTGGCACTCCTGCGGTTTCAAATCTGCAATCATGTCCTCTTCAGAAAGATTTTCCGCAATTTTCTGCAATGCCTCTCTTACTTGTATTTCTTTACAGTCAGGTATCACTGCCGTCTGTAAAAATAATCCCATCCTCTTTTCTCCTCTTCGAGTGGATTTAAATCCGGAGGGAGTCGAACCCGCCGGGTTCGTTTTCCCCTCATTTTAGTGGACCTGACGGGAGTCGAACCCGTGTCCAAAAACCAATCCCCTGTCCTTCTACGAGCGTAGCCTGTGCTTTCCTGCTATCCCTGAGATAACATGTTCCCTCCGCCGGGCTTGCATAGGCACAATCCCGGTTTTAGTAGCTTCATCATACGCCCACTGCCTCAAAGCTTTGACAGTGTCGTTTCCTACATAGTCGAAGCCTGGGTCCTAAAGTGTAGGTGCTCTAGGTCAGACTGCAGCCATTAGGCTGCGTATGCTAAATTATCTTCAGCGTTTAATTTTAAGTTTGGAATTTAACGCATCCCCTGCGGCTCGCTTCTCCAGCTTCATAGTCCCTGTCGAAACCATTACAAGCCCATAAATTATAAATTTCTCACCTTGAAATCACGCTCTGCTTCTCTGCGCATATCCTTCTTGGCGATATCCTGACGCTTATCATAGAGTTTTTTACCTCTGGCAAGGGCAATCTCTACCTTTACCAAGCTTCCCTTAAAGTATACCTCAACGGGAACTAAAGTGTAACCCTTTTCTGCAATTTTTCCTGTTAATTTTCGGATTTCCGTCTTGTGCATCAGAAGCTTCTTCGGGCGCAGCGGGTCTTTGTTGAAAATGTTCCCTTTCTCATAGGGAGAAATGTGCATTCCGTAGATTATCACTTCCCCGTTTTCAATGCGGACAAATGCCTCCTTGATACTGCATTTTCCCATCCGCAGGGATTTTACCTCTGTCCCGTGCAGCTCAACCCCCGCCTCGTAACGTTCCTCTAAGAAATAGTCGTGATAGGCTTTCTTGTTGTTTGCAATCATTCTTTTTTCTGCTTTTGCCATCGCTGACCACTCCTTTCCGAAACTGCTCCCGGCGGTTTCTGATTTCTTCTCTGTGCTCATCTGTCTGTGCAGCAAGCGTCGTCAACTTTATCAGTATACCTTAAAACCTGCTTTTCTGCAAGGAGCTTCTGCTGTTTTTCCGCATTTTTCTTCGACAAATTTTAACCATTTTGTCAGGTTTTTCTAACGCTCCGCCGCTTCTTCGCCGACAGCGTCATCCTGCTGCTCTTCCTCTTCTTTCACCAGTCGGAAATCAATGGTGCGCATGATTTTATCGGTGCTCGCCACCATGACATGCACCTTCTGCCCCAGTTTATAATGGATATTCGTCACATCGCCAATCAGCTCATAGGTGCTCTCGCTGTAGTGGAAATAATCGTCCACCAGAGAAGTGACATGCACCAGCCCTTCCACAGTGTTAGGCAGCTCCACATAAAAGCCCCATTCTGTCACACCGGAAATGACACCCTCAAAAACCTCTCCGATGTGCCCTGCCATATACTCCACTTTCTTGAGCTTTTCCGTCTCCCGCTCCGCCTCGTCTGCCCGGCGCTCCATCTCACTAGAATGCTTCGCCACCTCCGGCAGGATTTTCTCATAATGCTCGATTTTCTTCTCATTCATTCTGCCCCGGAGATTATCCTTGATAATGCGGTGTATCTGCAAATCCGGGTAACGGCGGATAGGGGAGGTAAAATGACAGTAGTACGGGGTTGCCAGACCAAAATGCCCGGTGCTCATGGTGGCGTATTTTGCCTGCTTCATAGAGCGCAGGGTCAGGCGGCTGATTAAGGCTTCCTCCGGCGTCCCCTCAATCTTTAACAGCAGCTTCTGCAGCTCCTTGGGATGAATTTCCTCCTGTCCGGCTTTGATGGTATAACCGAAGTTATGAATAAATGTTCCAAGCTTTTTGATTTTCTCGGAATCCGGATTGTCATGGGTCCGGTAGACAAAGGGAAGCTCCTGCCAGAAATAATCCTGTGCCACCGTCTCATTGGCAATCAGCATAAAATCCTCAATAATCTTTGTTGCCACATTCCTCTCATAGGGCTTAATTTCTATTGGTTTTCCCTTTTCATCCAAAATAATCTTCGTCTCCGGGAAATCAAAGTCAATGGAGCCCCGGCTCATACGCTTTTTCCGCAGGATAGCGGCAAGCCTTTCCATCCGTTCAAACATGGGGACAAGCTCCTCGTACTCCCTGATTTCTGCCTCGTCCTTATCCTCCAAAATCTTTTTCACGCTGGTATAGCTCATACGGCGGTCCACCCGGATAACGGTTTCCGCTATGGTGTGGTCCACCACATTTCCCTTTTTATCAATTTTCATAATACAGCTGAGCGCCAGACGGTTCTCCCCTGCATTCAGGGAACAGATACCGTTGGACAGCTTGTGGGGCAGCATGGGGATTACCCTGTCCACCAGATACACGGAGGTTCCCCGGTTCAGCGCCTCCACGTCTAAGGCGCTGTGCTCCTGCACGTAGTTGGTAACATCTGCGATATGCACCCCAAGACGGTAGTATTCCCCCTCTTCCGTGATGGTAATGGCGTCGTCTAAATCCTTGGCGTCCTCCCCGTCTATGGTGACGGTCTGCCACTCCCGCAAATCCATACGCCCCGCCATATCCGCAGTGGTGACATCATTGGACACATGTTCCACCTGGTTCATAATCTTCTGGGAAAACTCCACCGGAAGGTCGTAGGCTCTGACAATGGATAAAATATCCGTGCCGGGGTCATTGACATGACCTAAGATTTCTACCACCTTTCCCTCCGGCTTTCTGCCCGCCTTGCCGAAATCGGTGATTTCCACCACCACCTTATGACCGGAAACCGCCCCTTTGGAGCGCTCCTGGGGGATAAAAATATCCGCCCCGAACTTCGGGTTGTCCGGCACCGCAAAGCCAAAGGTTTTACTCTTCTCATAGGTGCAGACAATGTTTGACGTCCCTCTGGAAATTATCTTTGTGACAGTTCCCTCCCTGCGTTTCCCGCTGGTTTCGGAAACGATTGCCACCTGCACCGTATCCATATGGAAAGCGCCGTTTACCTGGCTCTCCGGGATAAAAATATCCTCTTCCTCCCCCTCCACGGAGACAAAGCCGAAGCCTCTGGGATGGGCGGTAAAGGTTCCGGTGAGGTATTTTCCCTCAGATTTTATATATTTTCCTTTGGAGGTTACTTCAATTTTCCCTTCTTCTAACAGGGCGTTTAATACCTCCTGCAATTCCTGCCGCATAGTCTTTGGGACAGACAGCACTGCTGCAATCTCCTTTGCCTTCATGGGCACATAGAAATCATCGCAGATAAACTGATAGATTGTTTTTTTCCGTTCCTGTAAAAGTTCCTGTTCCATCTTTTTCCTCAATTATAAAGTAAAAAAAGCTGCCGTGTAACCACGACAGCCATATTTCTTAAAAAATTCCTGTATCCAACACTGCTGCAAGAACAATGAACAGCACCACGCAAATGGTTGTAGCTTTCACCAAGATACCCTCCATGGAACGTCCTTTGTTCTTCCCCCAGTAGGTATCCGCTGCTCCGGCAATCGCTCCCAGCCCCGCAGATTTTCCTTCCTGCATCAGAATCACAACTGTCAATACTAAACTGATTATGATAAAAATAACGGTTAAAATCGTCTGTAAAATTTCCAAAATCGTTTCCTCCTACGGTCACTAATTCACAACTTTTGTTATTGTACCATAGACCTTCCGATTTTACAAGCCCTTTTTTCACATTTTTGCCTGCTGTCCCAGTTCCTCTTCAATGCGCAGAATCTGGTTATATTTGCTGGTGCGCTCGGCACGACAGGGCGCTCCCGTCTTGATTTGTCCCGCATTGACTGCCACCGCCAAATCGGAAATGAAGGCGTCCTCGGTCTCCCCGGAGCGGTGGGAAATCACGGTACGGTATCCGGCGCATTTCGCCATCTCAATGGCGTCCATCGCCTCCGTCACCGTTCCAATCTGGTTCACCTTAATTAACACGGCGTTGGCTGCCTTCAAATCAATGCCGCATTTAATCCGTTTCGGGTTGGTGACAAACAAATCATCTCCTACTAACTGCACCTTATCCCCCAAACGCTCCGTCAATTTCTGCCAGCCTTCCCAGTCATCCTCAAACAGTCCGTCCTCAATGGAAACTATCGGGAACTCCCTTACCAGGTCCTCATAGAGGGCAATCATTTCATCCGAGCTTCGTTTCACGCTGTCAGGGCATTCGTCCTTTGCAGATGCCTCTCCCTTCGCATTGTTTACCTGCTCATTTTTCTCCGCGTCTCCCTGTTTTCCGGAACTCTTATGTTTTCCGGAGCAACCGCTCTCCCCAGGGAAAATATAGACTCCCGTTTCCTCATCATAAAGCTCGCTGGCGGCGGCGTCCATGGCATAGACGATATCCTCCCCCACACGGTAGCCCGCCAGCTCCACTGCCTTGGACAGGTAGGAAAATGCCTCTCTGGTATCCTTAAAGTCCGGCGCAAAGCCTCCCTCGTCGCCTACCGCCGTACTCATGCCCGCCTTATTTAAAATCTGGCGCAGGAAATGATAGACCTCCGCTCCCATCCGAAGCGCCTCGGAAAAGGTTTTCGCCCCCACCGGCATAATCATAAATTCCTGAAAATCCAGTGAGTTTTTGGCATGGGCTCCGCCGTTGATAACGTTCATCATTGGCACCGGCATCCGCTTAGCATTGACGCCGCCAAGGTAACGGTAAAGAGGCATATCAAGCGCCTTTGCCGCCGTCTTGGCACAGGCAAGTGACACTCCCAAGATGGCATTGGCGCCCAGATTCCCTTTATTGTCCGTGCCGTCAAGCTCTACCATGATGCGGTCTATCTCTCCCTGCTCCAACACGTTTTTTCCTATCAGGGCTTCCCGGATTTTGGTGTTGACATGCTTTACCACCTTTTCCACCCCAAGCCCGAAATAGTTGTCAGCCCCGTCCCGCAGCTCAATGGCTTCAAATCTTCCGGTGCTGGCGCCGGAGGGCACGCTCTCCCTTGCCGTAATCTCTTTTCCCGTGGTCTCCGTCTTTGCCGTTACCTCCACTTCCACCGTAGGATTTCCTCTCGAATCTAAAATCTGTCGTCCATGTACGTCCGTAATCTTAATCATTAATGACATAAAAATTCCCCTTTCCTCATACTTTTTGAATAGTATGCGTATCAGGGGATTTTTTATACTTATCATTCTTTATAAAAATTTATCCAACGTCTCATACAAAAGCTGCGGGTCAATGGGTTTCGCTAAATGCGCCACCATCCCGGCGCTTCTGGTCAGCTGCCTGTCACCCTCGTAGGCATTGGCAGTCATGGCAATGACCGGAACAAACTTGGCGTCCATCCGGTCTAGGGCACGGATTTTTTTCGTCGCCTCCATCCCGTCCATGACGGGCATACGGATATCCATCAGAATGGCGTCAAAATAGCCCGGCTCGCTCTGCACAAAGCATTCCACCGCTTCCTTTCCGTTTTCTGCATGTATTACCTTCATACCCCGTTTTTCTAACAGACGGGTCGCCACCATGGTATTTAACGGGTGGTCCTCCACTAAAAGAACCCGTTTTCCTGCAAAATTCACTTCTTTTTTCCCGGTTTTCTCCCTGCCCTCCGGCTGGTTCTTCTGCTCCATATCCAACACCACTTCCACCGTAAATGTAGTTCCTTCGCCTTCCCTGCTCTCTACCGCAATGTCGCCGCCCATCATTCTCGCATAGCTTCTGGCAATGGAAAGCCCTAAACCGCTGCCGCCGTAGACTGTCGTATTTTCCTCATGCTGCTGAGTAAACGCCTCGAAAATATTAGGCAGAAATTCCTCCGAAATCCCGATTCCCGTATCGGAAACCGTGACCGTAAGCTTTACCTGCTCCCCCTGTTCTTCCTCCGACACCCGCACCCTGACGCTGCCGCCGTCCTTCGTAAACTTAATGGCATTGTTAATCAGGTTGATGAAAATCTGCTCTAACCGGGTCGCATCGCCTATGTAAACTCTTCCCTCCCGGTGTTCCCGCTCAAAGCAGTATTCCACAGACGCCGGAATCGCCTGCGCCTTCGCAATCATATTTACATTATCCCAGAATTTCCCTGCGTCAAAGGGCTGGTGCAGCAGCGCCACATTTCCGCTCTCTATTCTCGACATGTCCAGAATATCATTCAGCAGCGCCAGCAGATACTTAGAAGCAGAGTCTAACTTCTCCGTACAATCCAAAATCTGGGCTCGGTTGTCAATTTCCTCCCGGATAATGGAGTTTAACCCGATAATAGCGTTCATGGGCGTCCTGATTTCATGGCTCATGCTTGCTAAGAAACGGCTCTTCGCCCGGTTGGCAATCTCCGCCATCTCCAAGGCTTCGGATAACTGCTGCTGCTTTGCCTTTTCCTCCTTCACCACATCCTCAATATCAGAAAGAGTAATCAGGATAATGCCAATCTGCTTATTTAAGTACATACAGCGTATCTGTTTTAAACGTTTCCTGCCGCTTCTTGACAGCAGGGATAGTTCCATTTCAAAGGCATTTTCCCGCAGAAGATGCTCTTTTAACCGCTCTAAGGATAATTCCTTTAAAATCCGCTCTTTGTCCTCCGGCACGTCCGTCCGCTCCGCTAAAAATTGCAGTTCATCCTTGTAGTTTCCATGGAAAATCTGGTTCTGCAGCGCATACTGCCCTATCACCGCCGCCTCAAACTGCTCCGCCACGCTGTCCACCGTGTAAATCTCGTCATACTCATAGGACATCACATGCTCTAATATCTGCTTTAATTTACTCTCCATAGTTATATCGTGATTATATAAAAACGCCACAATCTCCGACGTATCCGGGCGTTTCAGCAGGTTAACCTCCACCTTTGCCCAGAGATGGCGTCCCTCATAAGTCTCTATGATATATTCCTCCGCAAAGCTGGTGACGCCCTCCCGGTAAAGACGCAGCAGCCCGCCGGGAGAAAGCCTGTGTTTCTGCTGGTCTGTCAGCCATATTTTTCTGGCAAATGCTTTCATCCGCTCTTCGAAGTCCATGGTATGGCGGTACTGCTTCTCATAGCCGCCCTTTTCCCCGATACGCATGTCCTCCACCACCCAATAGGTCAGATTCAGACGGCTCATGGCAAGGATATTCTCGGACACATTTTTTTCCCGGTAAATCAGCTCGTCCTCGTACTTTTTCCGCACTTCCTCCTTCGCCCGTTTCAACTGCTCCGAAAGCTGTTTCTGCTCCGTCATATCCTCATAATAGAAGGCATACGCCTCCCTTCCGTCCCAGCGTATTCTCTGCCCTTTGACGGAATAGTATCTTTTGTGATAATAGCGTTCGCCCTCCCATCTGTCCTTTTCCCCGGACAGCATTGCCAGACACTCGCTGCAGCGCTCGCCACTGTGATACAGGGATTGAAAACAGTATTTTTCTGACAAATCGCTCTCGACCTGAAATATCTCTTTCGCTTTGCGGTTTACATAAATCACCTCATAGTTATGCGAATCTATTACATAAACCGCCGTTTCGCTTTTATCAAGGAGAGTCCTATATAATTCCTCCATACCCTGCCCCGCATGTTTCGCTTTTGTTTCCTCCGCCATCATTCCACGTCCTTAATTCCCCTGGTTTTCAAAAAATCAACCCAGATATCATATTTTGAACCATATAAATGCAGATTATCAAATGTCAGGTCCGCCCGCAGCCCTCCTGTCTCGTCACAGACTGCCTCGTTGACATCAATGTAAAAAACTGTGACGCCGTCCGCCAGCTGTGCAATCCGCTCATTCCGCGCCTGAATGCCTTCGTTATTAAAAATTGAATCAGCATTTGATTTTTCCGTCGTCACTTTCATGATTCCCTGAAGATAAATATATGCCTTTGGCTGCAGCTGTCTTATTTTTTCCACCGACTGGGCGTATTGCTCCATAAAGCTGTCCAGAGTCCCCCTGCCCATCTCGTTGATTCCAATCTGAAAATACACTTTTCCGTACTGCTTTGCAGATAAGGCTTCCTCTAAGGTCATTTTCTCCCCGTCCACCTCGCAGAATTTATCCGTCCACAAATCATAGACATTCATTCCCACCGTGGCAAAGAAATCTGTTTTCTCCAATCCGCCGTAATCGTGCAGCCCTACAGTTCTGGAATCCCCGATAAATGCGGCATCATCAAAATAGTCCGCCTCCACCGTCACAAATTTTTTGCGGGCTTCCTGCTGTTCTTCCGCCTGCGCAGTTTTCGTTTTCGGCTCTTTTTCCTGCGCAGATTTCTCCTGCATATTTTCCGTTCCGACAGCCTGTTTATTCCCCGCATTTTTCCTATTTTGAACAGCTTCCTCTTCCATATCCTCCAGTTCCTTTGCCAGAACCTGGTTTGGCATCTGCTTCGGATAGTACTCGAACAGCTCCTTCCATTTCAAATCCCATGGATAAACATGGTCGCGGAGCCCCTGGAACACCAGCACAAAGTAAGGCGACTTTGCCGTATCGACGCTATAGTTCTGATAAATATTGTCCTTTCCAAGGTAGCCCGCCCCGGACAGCAGGAACCAGCCTGCAAGTATGGAAACCAACATTTTACTCTTAAAAAATTTTTTCACATGCTCCCTCTTTTCTATCTGTCCCCAGTTATCCCCCGTACATTTAAGCTTCTGCGCCTGATTGCGCAATCTAAAAATTAAAATACAAAAACGGATTGTTCGTCGATATTGCAAGATAATACAGGCTCAAACCCAGCAATCCCATAATAAGCACGTTTCCCAGCCATTTTTGCTGCACCACCTTATAAAATGCCGCCGGATAGGGGGTTGCAAATAAAACACCCAGCAAAAACAAGGGCAGGAAATCCTTCAGATACCGCAGATAGTCCTGCTGATTTATCACCCCCGCTGTCCCGAAAAAGGGAAACAGCCTTGTAAAATATACGCCAATCTGCTTCACTTCGGGAATGGCAAACACCACCCAGGTCAAAGGGACAACAAATAAAAGATACAAATGTCCCACTACCTTGCTTTTTTCTAAATAAGGCAGGAAAAACAGCTTTTCTGCCATCAGCAAAACCAGCAGGGCTGCACCCCATATCAGGTAATTCCCCGACGCTCCGTGCCAGAGCGCCGTCAGCGCCCATACCGCCAAAAGGTTGCACATGGTGCGTTTCTTTCCTTTTCTGTTTCCGCCCAGAGGGATATATACATATTCCCGGAACCATCTCCCCAGCGTAATATGCCATCTGCGCCAGAATTCCGACACTGACTTTGAAATATAGGGATGGGAGAAATTCTTCGGTATCTCAAACCCCAGCATTGCCCCAAGCCCCATTGCCATCAGGGAATACCCCAGAAAGTCAAAGTAAAGCTGGATGGAATAGGCAAAAGCCCCCATCCACGCCAGCGTGGTGGAGATACTCTCAAACCCGATGCCCTGAATATTGTTCCACAGCATTCCTATCCGGTCAGCAATAACGACCTTGGAGGCAAGTCCTATCACCAGAAGCTTTAGTCCGTCCTCAAACTGCTGCAGGGTTACGGTTCTTCCGTTCATTTTCAGCCGCACTTCCGAATAATTGATAATCGGCCCTGCAATCAGCTGGGGAAACATGGTGAGATAAGTCCCAAACTTTACCAGGGATTTTTCCGCCGGAATCTGCCCCCGGTAAACGTCGATGACATAAGCTGCACTCTGGAACGTGTAAAAACTGATGCCTAAGGGAAGCTTGTCCGCCCTTCCGCTGTATTTATAAAAAAATAACATTCCAAAATCATACCCCAGCGCCGCCAGCAGCAAAAGAAGCTGCTTTTTTCCGCGCCCTTCCTCCGGCGTCCGGTACATTGCCCTGCCAAAAAAGTAATTTACCAGCACCGAAGCTAACAGCAGCAGCACATATCCCGCCTCGCCCACGGTGTAAAACGCAATGCTTGCTGCAAACAACACTAAATTTTTCCATTTTGCTGGAGTAAGGTAATATATGACTAAAAAAACCGGTAAAAACCGGAATAAAAATTCAAAACTGCTAAATACCATTGTAACGGCTCTTTTCTAATCCTGCATTTCTCTTTCGCTTTTATTATAATCAAAAAAACAGAGAAAAACCGAGTATTAAGCAAAATTAGTCAAAATGTATTAGTTTTGTCACAATCTCTGTTTTTTGTAACCTTTTTGTAATTTTTTAGGGAAATATGTCGTTTTTATTAATTCCTAATTTTACTTTTCTTTTTTTCTTCCAGATTTCCTCTATCTCACCCACAAAGTAGAGAGAGCCAAAAGCTACCGTACGCTGTCCCGGAACTAATTTTTCCGGTAGAACCGCTTCTGAAATGTCAGTCACACAGCTCGCCGCAACGCCTTTTTTCCGGATACATTCCGCCAGAGTTTCCGCCTGCAGCGCCCGCTTTGCCTCCACCGTTACGGTTCTAAAATCCAGCGCCAGAGGAAGAAGCTCTTCTATCATAGTTTCATAATCCTTATCCGCCATAACGCCCATAATGAAATGGAACTTTTCCCCCGGGAACATCTGTCCGAGGCTTTCCGCCAGAGCCTTCACCCCATTGCCGTTGTGGGCTCCGTCCACGAGAAAATAAGGATTTTCGGAGAGAACCTCCATTCTGCCCTGCCATCCGGCATTTGCGATGCCTGCCCGTATCATTTCATCAGAACAGGCGATTCCTTTTTCCTCGAAAAACGCTTCTGCCGCCAGAATTGCCGCTGCTGCGTTCTCATACTGGTGAACGCCTAACAGCTTCATCTGCAGCTTCTCATACCCGTGATAGGAAAATTCCTGTACGCCCCTCCGGTATGCCCTGTCTGTAATCTCCGGAAGTCTCACCACCTGGCAGCTTTTTGCCTTTTCTGCTGCCTTTAAAATCACTTCTAACGCCTCCGGCTCCTGACTTTCTGCTACCAGACAGGTGCCTTCTTTGATGATTCCGGCTTTCTCCGCCGCAATTTCTGCCAGTGTGTTTCCCAGAATTTCTACATGGTCATACCCGATTTTGGTTATGACGGAAACCACAGGCGTTCCCACGGCGTTGGTGGAATCCAGCCTTCCCCCAAGACCTGTTTCCAATATGACGGCGTCGCAGTCCTGCTCTTTGAAGTAGAGGATTGCCATTCCAAGGCAGTAGTCAAACATGGTAGGGGTTACTTCATATTGCTCCGACAGCAGCAGATTTCCAAGGCGGGTGACGTCCTCCTTTGGTATCATTTTTCCGTCCACCTGTATCCGCTCCTCAAAATCTACCAGGTGAGGGGAGGTGAACATTCCGGTTCGCAGTCCCGCCTCCTTTAAAATGGAGCACAAAAAAGCAGAGACGCTGCCCTTGCCATTCGTCCCTGCTACGTGTATGATGGGTATTCCTGTTTGAGGATTGCCTAAGCTTTTCAGCATTCTTTCCGATACTACTGCACCGGGAAGGCTGCCGAAGCGGCGCTGGTTTTGTACTTTATCTAAAACTTCTTCATAGGTTAAGGATTGCATGTGTTTACTCCTTTGAGGTTTTCTACAAAGAATCATTGTGGCACAGGTGCACAGGTGTGTCAAGAATTTTCAGGCAGGCGTTTTGTGCCCCCTAAATCCCAACGCCAAAAACCTACACCGCCATAATTACGCCGCCATCATTCGCATACATACTGCTCACCCCCGCAGTATCCACCACGATGATTTCTTTAAATTTTGCCAGCTGCTCCACTTTTTCTTTCACTGCCATGGCGCGTTCCGGACAGTTGCAGTGGGAGATGGCAAGAATACGGTTTTCGCAGTCCTTTGTTTTTTCAATCATGCTCTGCACCATTTTTTCTAATGCTTTGTTTATGCCTCTAGCCTGACCTAACTGGCAGATGGTGCCCTCCTTTGTGGAGCCCATGACCGGTTTGATATTCAGGGTGTTGGCGATAAATGCCTTCAGGTTGCTGAGACGCCCGTTTTTCCGGAGGGTTTCTAAGGTTTCGAGTACAAAGTAGGTGTTCATGGAGCTGATATAGCTTTCTGTGTTTTCTACCACTTCCTCGAAGGTCATTCCAGCTTCTTCTAATTCTTTTACCTTTAATCCGATAAGGGTCTGACCGATGGAGGCGGAGCGGGAGTTGAATACATATATTTTTTTAGCGTCCCCGTGCTCTTCCTCAAAAAGGTTTTTTCCTAATACTGCACTGTTATAGGAGCCGCTGAGTTCGGCGGAAAGGGTTACGGCATAGACATGCTCCGCTTCTCCCTCATAGCTTTCCATATATTGCTCCGGGGAAGGGCAGGAAGATTTCGGTCCTGTGGTGCTTTCCCTTACCCGTTTTAAGAAATCCAGCTGATTAAAGTTTTCATCGTCCTTTATTCTGCAGCCTCCTACCTCAAGCTCTAATGCTACTGATGCAAAATGAGGGTCTGCCTTTAATTGCTCTGTTAATTCTCCGCAGCTGTCAATTACTATCTTATACATAATGCTTCCTCCAACCTTAGTGTTCTTCTTTATTTTCTGATACTTTTTTATTTGTTATTCGCAAACTTTTCACGCGTCGTTTAATTCTTCAATAAGTAGTTTTCATTACTACGTGATAGTATCATAAAAACTGCACTTTGTATAGAGGGTTTTCGTATATTTTAGAAATTTTTCAGTGTTAAAAAACAGCATTCTACCATGTTTCCCCCCTAGCCGCCAGAGCCAGCCTCAAAAAACCATAACAAAAAGAACTGCCACAAAGCATGACAGTTCTTCCTCGCACAACTTAAATGGGTAAAATCATTGTGCATAAATATATTTAATTAGGGAAAGGAATTAACAATAATAAAATCTGATTCGCAAAAGCTGATTATCTCTGCACACGTCCGGAAGCATCTCCGCCGGCTAATTTCTTCACTTCATCAACGCTTACCATGTTGAAATCGCCCTCGATGGAGTGTTTCAGACAGCTTGCTGCTACTGCAAACTCAATGGTAGACTGTGGATCATAATCATTTAAGCAGGCGTAAATCAATCCGCCGCCGAAGGAATCGCCGCCGCCTACACGGTCAACAATGTGCATTAAGTACTCTTTGGAGAAGTAGCTCTGTCCATCCTCGTAAAGCATTGCTGCCCAACGGTTATCATTTGCAGAGATAGAGGTTCTTAAAGTAATCGCTACCTTCTTGAAACCGAAACGGTCTGTCAGCTTCTGAGCAACTTCCTTGTAGCCTTCTTTATTTAACTCTCCGGCAGTAACCTCTGTACCTTCGGATTTGATACCAAATACATCATTTGCGTCCTCTTCGTTGGAAATACAAACGTCAACATACTGGCATAACTCGCCCATCACCTGTCCGGCTTTCTCTTTGGACCATAATTTGTTGCGGTAGTTTAAGTCGCAGCTTACGGTAATGCCCTTTGCCTTGGCAGCTTTGCAAGCCTCTAAACAGATAGCTGCTACGTTATCGCCAAGCGCCGGAGTAATTCCGGTAAAGTGGAACCAGTCAGCTCCTTCGAAAATTTTATCCCAGTCAAAATCAGCAGTGGTAGCCGTTGCAATGGAAGAACCTGCACGGTCATAAACAACCTTGGATGGTCTCTGGCTTGCGCCCTTCTCTAAGAAATAGATACCAACTCTGTCGCCGCCGCGGACGATATCAGAAGTATCCACACCGTACTGTCTTAAAGAATTTACACCTGCCTGTCCAATTTCATGAGCAGGAAGTTTCGTAACAAAACTTGCATCCATACCGTAGTTTGCTAAAGAGATAGCAACGTTTGCCTCTCCACCGCCGTAGGTTGCACCGTAAGAAGTAGCCTGTACGAAGCGATAATATCCTTCTGGTGCGAGACGAAGCATAATTTCACCAAATGTAACGACTTTCTTTGCCATTATTCAATCCTCCTAAGTTTTTGTTTCGCAATATGAAACCGTGTTTCAAAATCTATATTTTTATTATACCACCGAAATTCAGAATGTCAAACATGTTTTTATTTCTGTGCAATATTTCTATGAAAAAATATTTTTCAGAAATTTTTTCGTGATATTTTTAAATTTTACTTTTCTATTTTTGCTATGTGTTATATAATAGTCTTAGATAGGTTCGTATTACAGAACTGCGTTTTGTATTGTGAAACCGCGTTTTATTTCTATCAATGTATGCATTGATATCTGTTATTGTACCCACAGAATACGGCATGTATTCTTAATTATATTTATTTCTTAGGAGGATTTTACCATGGACCGTAAATATGATGTTATCACATTAGGGGAGATTTTGCTTCGTCTTTCCACACCAATCAACGGCAGGCTTGCCCAGGGTGATACCCTGATGAAGCATTTAGGCGGTGCGGAGCTTAACATTGCGTCCGAGATTGGACAGCTTGGGCTGAAAACTGCGATTATCTCCAAAATTCCAAACAATCTTCTGGCTGCTTTTATTAAGAACCAGCTGAACGCCTCCCGTGTCAGTGAAAATTACCTGATTGAGGACCGTTCCGATGACAGTCGTATCGGTATCTACTATTATGAATACGGCTCTTATCCGAGAAAGCCCCGTGTGGTTTATGACAGAAAGCACTCTTCCATCAACCACATTGACATTTCCGATGTGCCGGAAACCATGTTTTACAATACCCGCCTGTTCCACACCAGCGGCATCACCTTAGGGCTTGGCGGCAATGCTCAGCAGTTTGCCATTGACTGTATCAAAAAGTTCAAGGAGCAGGGGACTTTGATTTCCTTCGATGTGAACTACCGCGCAAACTTGTGGAGCGGAGAGGAGGCGAGAGCCTGCATTGAGCAGATTCTTCCTTACGTGGACATCTTCTTCTGTTCGGAGGATACCGCCCGCCTCACCTTTGGAAAAACCGGAACAGTTGAGGAAATCCAGAAATCCTTCTGCAAGGACTATCCGATTTCTGTGGTTGCCTCCACGGAGCGTACCGTTATCACTCCGAAAAAGCACAACTTTACTTCCATTATCTACTCTGCCAAGGAAGATAAATATTTCCGGGAGGAGCCTTACAACAACATTGACGTGGTGGACCGTATCGGCAGCGGTGACGCCTATGTTTCCGGCGCCCTCTACGGATATCTGAAATACAAGGACTGCCAGAAAGCCTTAGAATACGGCAATGCCATGGCTGCCATCAAGCACAGTGTTATCGGGGATATGGTAAGTACGGATTTGGAGGAAATCAAGGGAATTATTGAGGAGCACCAGAATACGGGGTATCATTCTGAGATGAACCGATAGGATTTGCATAAAGGCATTAAAATCACATAAACTATAAATACCACTAATAATCCATTTGACAGCTTTCGTTTTCGATGGTATATTATATTTAGTGGTTGTGCTGCGGAAACTTGCGATGCCCGCAGCCGGTGGAGTTCCATGCGTGGACTCCACTTTTTTTTACCACAACACAGGAAGAAGGAATTCATTTGGCAAAAACTTTTCTAACGTACGAACAACAGTTACATATACTTGAACATGACAAGCAACTGGCTATTCCAGACCCGGAATATGCCAAAAGAATGCTGGAAGAAATCAGTTATTATTCACTTATCGGCGGATATAAATCTTTATTCAAGCACAAGGCTTCAAATAAATATGCTCATGGTGTGACTTTTGATGAATTAGTTGCATTTTACTATTTTGACGAAGAACTCCGTACTTTATTTTTAAAATATATACTTCATGTAGAACGCCATATGAAATCCATGTTTTCATATTATTTTTGTGAAAAATACGGAGAACAGCAAAGGCATTATCTTAGCGTAAATAGCTATAATTATAGTAAGAAAAACCAACAGCAAGTCCAACAATTAGTTCACTCTCTGCAAAAAGCTATTTCTGTACCAAGTCAGTACGCATACATTAATCATTCAGCAAATACTCACCATAATGTACCATTATGGGTAGCTGTTAATGCACTAACATTTGGACAAATATCAAAAATGTATCAATATGCTGCTACGGATTTAAGGACCAAAATAAGCAAGAATTTCACGAATATTTCCGAAAAACAATTACACCAATTTATTACGATACTTGCAAGATGCAGAAATGTATGCGCTCATAGCGAGCGACTCTTTTCATTCCGTATCCATGAGACAATTCCAGACACCTTGCTGCATAAAAAGTTGCAAATTCCTCAAAAAAACGGGAACTACCTATATGGAAAGCAAGATCTGTTTGCCGTCGTAATCGCTTTACGATATCTTATCAATGACGATGATTTCAGAGTATTCAAATCAACCCTAACCAAACTAATCAATAATGTCCTTCAGAAATGCCCACATCTTACACGCGAACAGTTGCTAAAGGAAATGGGTTTCCCGGAGAACTGGGAGAAAATTATGCGTTATAAAAAATAAACATTTTTTTATACTTGAGAATCTGGATAATGCTGTATTTTCCTTCCATCATCTGTTCTTTGTGTACTTTTTTGTTTTCTCTTGTCATAGTAAAAAGGTCTCCTATGATTTAGTTTTTATCATAGAAGACCTAAGTCTAATACTTATTATTTCTTTTTCCGTCAGCCCTTAGTCACAGACAACCGTAACCCTCTCCAACTTCCAGATATCATCCACATACTCCTGGATGGTTCTGTCGGAAGAGAACTTACCGCAGTGAGCAACATTTAAAATCGCACTCTTCGCCCAGCCTGCCTCGTCTTTGTACGCTGCCATCACACGTTTCTGCGCCTCTGCGTAAGAGCGGAAATCCTTCAAAATAAAGTAGGTATCCGCATACTGGGTGCACTTGGTATTCAGCAGTGAATTATACAAATCGCGGAATAGCTCGGAATCATTTGCAGAATAGAAGCCATTGATTAACTGCATCAGCACCTTCCGGATATCCTGGTCCTGATTGAAAATCTGCATCGGGTCGTAATCACGGTTTCTCTCATGGGCGATAACCTCATCGGAGCTCATACCGAAAATGAAAGCGTTCTCTTCTCCCACTTCCTCCACGATTTCCACGTTAGCGCCGTCCATTGTTCCTAAAGTTAAAGCTCCATTTAACATAAACTTCATATTTCCGGTACCGGAAGCCTCTTTACTTGCAGTAGAAATCTGCTCGCTGACATCTGCTGCGGCAAAAATCCACTCCGCATTGGAAACACGGTAGTCCTCGATAAATACCACCTTAATCTTTCCGTTGATGCTTCTATCGTTGTTAATCACATCAGCAACGCTGTTGATTAATTTGATGGTCAGCTTGGCATTTTTGTAGCCTGCCGCCGCCTTCGCACCGAAAATAAAGGTTCTCGGATAAAATTCCACTTCCGGGTGCTCCTTCAGCTCATTGTAAAGATACATGATATGAAGAATGTTAAGCAGCTGGCGTTTGTACTCATGGAGACGCTTTACCTGCACATCGAAAATAGAACGCGGGTCTACTTCAATGCCGTTGTGCTCTTTGATATATTTTGCCAGACGGAGCTTGTTCTGATATTTGATATTCATAAACTCCTGCTGTGCCTTCGGGTCGTCTGCATAAATCGCCAGTTTTTCAATATGTGCAAGGTTGGTAATCCAGTCCTCACCGATATGCTCGGTAACCCAGTTTGCCAGCAGCGGATTTCCGTGCATTAAGAAACGGCGCTGAGTGATACCGTTGGTCTTGTTATTGAATTTCTTCGGGAACATCTCATAGAAATCATGAAGCTGCTCGTTCTTCAAAATCTCTGTGTGAAGCCTTGCCACACCGTTGACAGAGTAACCTGCGGCAATGGCAAGATGCGCCATTTTCACCTGACCATCATAAATAATCGCCATCTTGGCAACCTTGTTGTTATCCCCTGGGAAGTTCGCCTGAATCTGCAGTAAGAAACGACGGTTGATTTCCTCCACAATCTGGTAAATACGGGGCAGCAGTCTTGAGAAAATCTCAATGGGCCATTTTTCCAGTGCCTCTGCCATAATGGTATGGTTGGTGTAAGCACAGGTCTTAGAGGTAATCTCCCATGCCTCCTCCCAGCTGAGTCCTTCCTCATCTAACAGAATACGCATCAGCTCTGCCACTGCCACCGTCGGATGGGTATCATTTAACTGGAAGGTCACCTTCTCCGGCAGCTTGTGAATATCATCATGGTTCTTTTTATAACGTGCAAGGGCACGCTGCACACTGGCAGAAACGAAGAAATACTGCTGTTTTAAACGAAGCTCTTTTCCGGCGATGTGGTTATCGTTGGGGTAAAGCACCTCAACTAAGTTTTTCGCCAGATTCTCCTGCTCCACTGCCTTGCGGTAATCTCCCTTGTCAAAGGAATCTAACTCAAAGCACTCGCTTGGCTCTGCGTCCCAAATCATCAGGGTATTGACTACGTTATTGCCGTAACCCACGATTGGCATATCATAAGGAACGGCGCGGACAGACTGATAACCCTCCTGTACAAAACGTGTCTTTCCCTCCGGGGTGTTCTCCGCGCGGACATAACCGCCAAATTTTACCTCATAGGTATATTCCGGGCGGCGCAGCTCAAAGGGGTATCCGTCCTTTAACCAGTTGTCCGGCACTTCCATCTGGAAGCCGTCTTTGATTTTCTGTTTAAACATACCGTAACGGTAACGGATACCGCAGCCATACGCCGGATATCCCAGAGTTGCAAGAGATTCCATAAAGCAGGCTGCAAGACGTCCCAAACCGCCGTTTCCAAGAGCCGGGTCCGGCTCCTGGTCCTCAATCTCGTCTAAATTCAGCCCGATTTCCTCTAAGGCTTCTCTCACGTCCTTGTACTCTTTTAAATTAATTAAGTTATTTCCCAGAGCGCGCCCCATCAAAAACTCCATAGACATGTAGTAGACGAATTTCGGGTCTTTTTCATCAAAGGTCTTTTGTGTCGCCAACCATTTGTCAATAATAATTTCCTTTACGGCGTAAGAAACTGCCTGGAAAAGCTCCTGCTGGTTCGCTTCCTCTAAGGTTTTGCGGTAAAGAAGCTTTACTCCCTCCCTCACATTGGCAATAATTTTTTCCTTCTTCAGTTCTCTTTCCATGTCACTATTCTCCTTTTTTCACTCCTAAAAGAACGGTTTCCCCATTGATATTCCATTCCTTCTGGTAGCCGTCCATCTTATCAGCAACAATCTCAAGTCCCAACACGTCAGCCTGAATCTCTTTGCCATATTTATTGAAAATACCTGCAACTTTCTCATTTGCCTGATAATAAATCGTAATCTTATCCATCACCTCAAAGCCTGCTTCCTTCCGCATGGTCTGGATTTTACTGATAATCTCACGGACAAAGCCCTCTTCCACTAATTCCGGCGTCAGATTCGTGTCAAGCACCACGGTAACCGTATTGTCACCCTCTGTCACGTAACCCTCCATCTGGGTCATGGTAATCAGTAAATCCTCTTCCGCAAGCTTGACGTCCCCGCTCACCTCAGATAAGGTCAGCACGCCGTTTGCTTTTAATTCCGCCATGGCTGCATTTCCGTCAAGACCTGCAAGGGCTTTCTGAATCTGACCTAAGAATTTGCCATATTTCGGTCCTACCGTACGCAGCTGCGGCTTAAAGGTATAGCTGGTATAAGCGCTTACATCATCTGTGAAGTTTACTTTCTTCACATTCAGTTCATCCTCGATAATTTCCACAAAATACTCGGATAAGGTTTCCGGCGCCTTTACAAACATATTTCCGATAGGCTGGCGGTTCTTGATGTTGGCAGAGTTACGGCAGGCACGGCCCATGACAACGATTTTCAATACCTCGTCCATATGCGCCTCTAACTCTTTGTCAATCTGCGCCTCATTTGCCACCGGATAATCGCAGAGATGAATGCTCTCCGGTGCATTCTTGTCGATGGAGCGGACTAAATTCTGGTAAATGTCCTCGGTCATAAACGGAATCATCGGCGCTGCGCACTTGCAGATTTCCACCAGTGCAGTATAGAGCGTCATGTACGCATTGATTTTATCCTGCTCCATGCCCTTTGCCCAGAAACGCTCACGGCTTCTTCTGACATACCAGTTGCTCATATCATCCACAAAATCGTCTAACGCTCTCGCTGCCTCCGGAATACGGTAATTTGCCAGATTTTCGTCTGCCTCTTTGATCACGGAATTTAACTTAGACAGCAGCCATTTGTCCATTACAGACAGTTTCTCATAATCCAGAGTATATTTTGTGGCGTCAAAATTGTCAATGTTTGCATAAAGGACAAAGAATGCATAGGTATTCCACAGAGTACCCATGAACTTACGCTGTCCCTCCTGCACTAATTTGCCATGGAAACGCTTCGGCAGCCAAGGGGCGGAGGAAGTATAGAAATACCAGCGGATAGCGTCTGCCCCGTAAGTCTCCAATGCCTCAAAGGGGTCTACTGCATTTCCCTTAGACTTGCTCATCTTCTGTCCGTTCTCGTCCTGCACATGTCCTAACACGATAACGTTTTCGAAAGGCGCTTTGTTAAACAGCAGAGTGCTTTCCGCCATCAGGGAATAGAACCATCCACGGGTCTGGTCCACCGCCTCGGAGATAAACTGCGCCGGGAACTGCTTTTCAAAAACATCTTTATTTTCAAATGGATAGTGGTGCTGTGCAAAAGGCATGGCTCCTGAGTCAAACCAGCAGTCGATAACCTCCGGCACACGCCGCATGGTTTTGCCGCAGTCCGGGCAGGTAAAGGTCACTTCGTCAATGTAAGGACGGTGCAGCTCCACCTTTGCAGCCTCCGGATTGCCGCTTCTTTCCGCTAATTCTGCACGGCTGCCGATGGATTCCTGGTGACCGCAGCCCTCGCATTCCCAGATGTTGAGCGGAGTTCCCCAGTAACGGTTACGGGAAATGCCCCAGTCCTGAATGTTCTCTAACCAGTCGCCGAAACGTCCTTTTCCGATGGACTCCGGAATCCAGTTGACCGTATTGTTGTTGCGGATTAAGTCGTCCTTTACCTCGGTCATTTTGATAAACCAGGACTCTCTCGCATAGTAAATCAACGGAGTGTCACATCTCCAGCAGTGCGGATAGTCGTGTTCAAATTTAGGTGCGTCAAATAACAAACCTTTTTCCTCTAAATCCTTTAACACCATAGGGTCCGCTTTCTTTACAAAAACGCCTGCGTAAGCGGTTTCCTCCGTCAGCTCGCCCTTTCCGTTTACCAGCTGTACAAAGGGAAGGTCATATTTCCGTCCCACATTGGCGTCGTCCTCACCGAACGCTGGGGCAATATGAACGATACCGGTACCGTCCGTCATGGTAACGTAGTTGTCACAGGTGATATAATGTGCCTTTTTATGCTGTCTTTCAATGATATCCTTTGCAAAATCAAATAACGGCTCGTACTCTTTTCTCTCTAAATCCGTACCTTTACAGGTTTTTAATACCTCATACGCCGCCACTGCCTCAGTGTCAGGCGCACCGTCTTTTCCCTTCGCAGCCGGAGTTCCCAGTTTTCCCAGCACCTTATCAAGCAGCGCTTCCGCCATATAATAAGTATATCCGTCTGCCGCTTTTACCTTGCAGTAAGTTTCGTCCGGGTTGACGCACAGCGCCACGTTAGACGGCAGCGTCCATGGCGTGGTGGTCCATGCTAAGAAGTAAGCGTCCTCTCCCACTACTTTAAAGCGGACAACAGCAGAGCGCTCTTTCACAGTCTTATAGCCCTGAGCTACCTCCTGGCTGGAAAGGGGGGTGCCGCATCTCGGACAATAAGGAACGATTTTAAAGCCCTTATATAATAACTTTTTGTCCCAAATCTGTTTTAACGCCCACCATTCGGACTCGATGAAGTTGTCGTCATAGGTGACATAAGGGTTATCCATGTCTGCCCAGAAACCGACGGTGCCGGAGAAATCCTCCCACATGCCCTTGTATTTCCACACGGATTCCTTACATTTTTTGATGAAAGGCTCCATGCCGTATTCTTCAATCTGCTCTTTTCCGTTTAACCCTAAGAGCTTCTCCACCTCTAACTCCACCGGAAGCCCGTGGGTGTCCCAGCCGGCTTTACGTGGAACATATTTGCCCTTCATGGTCTGGTATCTCGGAATCATATCCTTGATGGTACGTGTCTCCACATGCCCGATGTGAGGTTTTCCGTTTGCCGTAGGCGGTCCGTCATAGAAGGTGTAGGTTTCTCCCTCCTTGCGGTTTTCCATACTTTTGCGGAAAATATCATTTTCTTCCCAGAATTTTTCCACCTGTTTTTCTCTGTCCACGAAATTCAGGTTTGTGTCAACTTTGTTATACATCTCTAACCTCCATATATAATGTATCTATATGCGAACCGCAAAATGCGGTATGCTCCGTATTTTCTGTCCATGTGCGCCCTATATTTTTAATCAGGCTTTAAGAAATCCGGCATTTTTCTCTGATAAACGGCAGAAATTCTTCTGCGCTGCCCAAAGCAAAGCCCTCTGTTTTCAGTATAACCGCCTGCTTTTTCCCAATCATCAATACAATGGAATACTTTAATATGTGCATGGCTATCACCTGTCCATATTCAAATTCCATGGAAACAGCGCCCTCTGTCATCCTGATTTTATCTGAAAATGTAACCACTGTCTCACACGTTTTTCCATTGTGCAGGCGCTCCCCCGCATGTTTCAGCTGAAGACAGGTCAACGGAATGATAAGCAACGATGTAAGCAGCGTTACCAGAAAAAGTCCTCCATACAATCCGGCTCCCATCATATTCCCCTTACCGTAAAAGCCAATGCATAACAGCAATGATACAAAACTGATTGCAAATCCGGCAAACACGGTTTTCTTGCAGAGGACGCGGCTTACATACTCCTTCAGCATCTCATCCGTAATGTAATATCGGTTCTCAAATTCCATATGTTTCTCCTTAATGTAACTATAACAAGGCTTTCCTATGAAATAAAAAAGGCTCCTCATCCTGTATATAGGACGAGAGCCTTCTATCGTTTAACCACCTAAATACTGATGTACGATTTCTCCACGCTATGGAAAAATGATACCCGTTCCCTGTAACGTAGGAAATACGTCAGTTCCTACTCTGCCATCCGGATTTCCGGCTTTCTTCTGCCGTTTCTGTCCTGCCGGCGCATTTCGGGCTGAGGCTTAGAAGTGATATTCCTCTCAAAAGATACTCGCACCGGTTTCCACCTGCTCCGGCTCTCTGGGGGCTTTTTCTCATGAAGTACTGTCTTCGTCATCGCCTTTTTTCATATATGTGATAGTATAAATCCCAAAATTGCCCTTGTCAAGACGTTGCGGTATTTTTCGTGGGGGATTTTTAGTGATAAAATTCTTTCACCATAGAAACAATATCGCTGTTCACTTCCTGTATCCGGCTGTTACTTTCCATCTCCGCTATAGACATCCAGCAATAATTCTTCCCCTCTATACTGAATTGAGGTTTCTTCACCTCTTCCGGAAACTCCTGCACATCCACTTCATAGAAGGTGTGATGATACCATTTCATTCTCTCATCACTGACCGAATATTTTTGATGTATCTTCTCTCCAACCTTTTTCACTGACAGCTGCTCTGTTTTTATCTTAAGGGAATTTGATATATCATGTATCATATTCTCTTCATTCTGACTATCACTCTCACTGGTTCTGATATTGGGGAACAGAAAGCATTTCCATCTGGTATCATAATATAAAAGATATTTATTTGAAAATTCATTATAGGAATCTTTTACTCCAATAATAGAAAAAGGATGTTCCATCCGATTCAAATTTACAACCTCATCATATAATTTTTCCGCTGAATAATCCTTTTTCCTAATCATACTGCTCATTCCTCTTCCTAAAAAGGCAAATGTAAATACCAAAAACGCAAACTTTATTACATCACCTTTGATAAAACCAATATCACGGCATTCTGTATATATCAAAGAAAACAAAAATGTAACAGAAGCAAATAATGTTTCCCATATACCGTCTTTTATCGTTCCGATATAGTTTTTTCTTCTTTCCAATAACAATTTTAACTCTGTTTTATCTATTAAAAGATGTATCAATTTTCTCCTCCTTTATTATAGCTAACTCTTTTGCAATTAACAATACAAAGTTCTCTCCTGGGAATCCGCTTTGAAAGTTCAGGTTGCTGTTCACACGGCACCATGCGCTAGGCTGCATGATGTCCGACCAACAAGTAAGAAATTCAGAAAAAAAGACATAAATTTGAAAAAAGATATTTTATTATAAACCCAATTTTATTATATTACAACTTAAATATTAAAAATACTCCAAAAGATTTTTTCTCATCTTTTGAAGTATTTCTTTTACTCCACATTCACCGCAGCGCCCGGTGCATCCACTCCATATTCCCCAATGACATTACAAAACCGCTCTTTTATACTCGCCACCAAAAGCTGCGCTTCCCTGTCCGTTCCCGTAAAGGGCACAAAGCCGCCTGCCATGGCAGCATGTCCTCCTCCGCTGCCGATTCCCTCTAACGCCCGGCTCACAATTTTTCCTGCGTCCAACGCTTTTCTCTCACTGCGCACTGAAAGCTTTATTCCCTCCGCATTCCGGGAATACACCACAGAAAAAGTCACCGTCACCAACGCCAGCATAAAATCCGAAACGCTGGCAATCAGCGCCGGAGGACAGTTTTTCCCGGTATCGGCAAAGCTGACGTTCCCATAAACCTGAATACTGGAAATCGCCTGGGAATATGCCATCAAATCCTCAAAATAGAGGTTGCTGTTCTGCAGCATATGAATGGTTTCCTTATCGCACAAATCAAACATGCGGTAAATCATTTCCACGTCCATCTTAGAAGCACCTCTGGACAAATTCATGGTGTCCATGCGGATTCCAAAGGTCAGCGCCGTGGCAGTTTTTTCATCCATGGGAATATCATTTTCAAAGAAGTAGCTTGCCACAATCGAAGCGCAGGCGCCGACTTCCGGACGGATATCGGAAAAACGGTAGGAAAATTTATCATTGAGGGGATGATGGTCAATACAGATAATCTCATCTCCCGTAATGTCAATAATATTGGAATTTCCTTTCTGGGCGTCCACTAAAATCACTTCGTCCTCATCCGTAAGGATTGCCGACAAATCCTCCACGTCTAAAAGATTTATCTCCATCAATTCCCGCATTTTATCCGTATTATAACGGTCAATTTTTCCCTTATAACAGATATCTGCATGAATCCCCCGGTATTTTAAAAGCTGCTGCAGCCCGTAGGCGCTGGCAATGGCGTCCGGGTCCGGAAAATTATGGGTCTGGATATAGACGTGCTCCCGGTTAATCTGTTCTAATAATTCATCTAACTTTGTCATCTTCTGCTGCCTCCCGCATCCTAAATTCGTTGTCATTCGTGTGGGTTTTGCTTTGTTTCTCAACCGCCTGCTAAAATAATTGCAGCTCTGCAAGCTGTGAAAATTTTTCTATCCTTGGAACCTCCGTGTCAATGGTTCCGAAGCCATAGGCAGCATGGACAAACTTCACTCCCGCCTTCCTGCTGGCATCATAATCCCCCTGAATATCCCCTACATAAACCGCTTCTTCTAACTGATTTCGCTCCGCCACCAGACGGATATTGTCGCCCTTTTGCAGCAGATTATTTCCATAGCACTCAATGTCCTCAAAATAATCCCATAACCGATAGTAATCTAAAAAGGCTTCAATATAACCCTTCTGACAGTTGCTGACGATATACAGCGGATACTTCTCCTTTAATTTTGCCAGGGTTTTCTCCAAATCAGGATAAAGGACGCCGCCATGTTCCCGCAGATAATCATTTTCCCTTTCACAGCAAAGCCCCAGCAGCTCCATGCGCACTTCCTTATCCAGCCCGGCAAAAAGAATGTCTGCAATGACGTCCATGGTTTTTCCCATAACGCCGTGGATATCCTCTGCAGTCAGCTCCGCCTTCAGCCCGCCTTTTTTTTCGCAGCCCTCTATGGCAAGATTCCAGGATTTCGCCACATTTTCCGCAGAATCCCACAGTGTCCCGTCCATATCAAAAATTATGCCCTGTTTCATCTTTTCCCTCTTTTACAGCCCATTTTCTGTTTTTTACAAATTATAAATTTCCGTATATTTCTTTTTAAAGTAACGGATTAACGGTTCAGCCGAAACCTCTTTTCCACACACCTTTTCCATCACCTCTTTCGGCGTTCTGGTGTTCCCATACCAGTGGATTTTCTCATTGAGCCATTTGGTAATCTCACTGATTCTTCCTGCTGCAAGGAGTTCATCCACGGAACCTAATTCTTTCTCGATAGTATCTAAATACATACCGTCATAAATACTGCCTAAAAGGTAGGAAGGGAAATAGCCGAAGGAACCGTCAGACCAGTGCATATCCTGTAAAATTCCCTCCGCATCATTAGCAGGAACAATACCTAAATATTCTTTCATTTTCTCATTCCAGAGCTCCGGCAAATCCTCCACCGCCACATGCTCCCGGAAAATGGCTTTCTCTATCTCATACCGCACAATAATATGGAAGCAGTAGGTCACTTCGTCCGCCTCGGTACGAATCAGGCTGTTTTTTACATGGTTGATTTTCCAGTAAAATTCGTCCAACGAAATCTCTTTAAACTGGGGCAGCAGTTCTCCTAATTTTTCATAAATCGGCAGCCAGAAATTTTTGTTGCGCCCTAAAATATTTTCATAAAAACGGGACTGGCTCTCATGGATTCCCATATAATAACAGCTCCCCGCCACCGTATTGTCATAGGCGGGATTGACATTCTGCTCAAAAATTCCATGTCCGCCCTCATGAATGGCAGAAAACATGGCGCTAAAGGGGTCTGTTTCATAATAATGGTTGCTGACCCGCACATCTTTGGAACAGAAATTCAGGGTAAAGGGATGTTCTGTCTCTCCCACGGTTCCCTTTTCCCTGGAAAATCCAATGTAATCTAACAACATCCACTGTACTTCCTTTTGGGCGTTCACATCAAAATGTCCCTGAAACTTCTCATCCTCCGGCTGCTTTGCCGCAAGTATCTGTTTTACCAGCGGAATCAGTTCTTTTTTCAGGTCGTCAAAAAGACGGTCAATGGTGGCAGAAGCCATACCTTCCTCATAGTTATCCAAAAGCGCGTCATAGACTTCTTTTCCAGGGTCTGTATATCCTGCCAGCTCTGCCGTCATATCAATCATATTTTTCAAATGCGGCACAAAAAGGGAATAATCAGAAGCATTTTTTGCCTCTCTCCAGGCATTGCCTGCCTCCGCCTGCGCCCGCACAAATGCCTCATACCGCTCTGTAGGGATACGTTTCTCCTTATCCATATCACGCTTCATCCGGGTAACGATAAATTTCATCGTATCGTCTAACTGCTCAAATTCCTCAGGTTTTGCCAGGGTGTCTAACATTTCCCCCAGCTCCTTTGAGGTTCCCATCTCAAAAGCTTTGGTGGAAAAATAGGTCATGGCATCCACGTGCCCCGCCAACCCTTCTTTTGGCGTTCCCGTCTCCATATCCCAGTAAAGCAATGTCGTCACATGGTCATACTGGCTTTTTTCCTCTAAATATTTTTGAAATCTTTCCAATGTCTCACTCATTTTATTTCTCCCATTCTGTTTTCTATAAAACAAAGCGGACAATTCCGCTCTGATTCCCTTACTCAAAACAATGTAAAAGGACACAGGAAGAACTTTCCAATACTTTCTTCCCATGCCCTATCTTACCACAACCTGTCTAAGCTGTCACTTGTTGTTTTTTCAACATTCTCCATGCTACAATCACTAACGCCGCCATAACCGCCGCTCCGCAGGCAATCCAAAGCTTTGGTCCGCCTTCCGCAAAAAACCTGCCAACAGCCGACAACCCGGCGGGGAGCATTCCCTTAAGCCCCCGTCCTATCAGGTCCGGAATCCCGAAGCACGATGCCATCCAGACTGCCCAGATAGTCCACCATGCCTTTGCGCCAAATTTCATGGTCACTGCACCAATAAAAAATTCCAGACACCATATTCCCGCCAATACGGGCAGCAGAATTTTGGGCTGTAGCAGGACATTGATGCCTCCTAACATCGTCAGTTTTGGAAAAATTGCTGCCGCCAGCAGGCACTCTATTCCGTATAAAATCCAAAAACTAATAAAAAGCGCCAGCAGCTCCGCCATGGCTAAAAACCAGTACCCTCCTATGATTTCACGCCTTGTTCTCCCCATGGAAACTGCAAGGTTAAAACTCCGTGCAAATAAACTTAAAGTAAGCGCCGCCTGAAAAATCAAGGATATGACAACAGCCAGCCCCGTTCCCATCGGCACATAGTGACCTGTGCCATGCGCTACCTGTATGCAGCTAATCACAAGCCCCAGCAAATAGGAAATTCCCAGCGCTGCCGCAAGAGCCGTCACACTGCCTGATTCTATTTTCATCACTTTTACTATCATTTTCCTCATTTCCTCTTATTTCCCCTTTCCCAACGAAATCCACCTTGTCTCACACCTTCACTTCATAAGAGGCTAACACCTTTTTCCAGCACCATCCCCCTGCGATACACAGGAGAACTGCTGCAATGAGCAGAGGCAGAAACAATTTTCCCGTCTGTCCGTTTAAAAGAATGCTTAAGCCACCGCTGCAGATAAATAAAATTCCTCCCCCGACAACGACAACACAATAAAACAGCACGGAACCAAGGACGCCTTTCCACCCAAACCTGATATTGGCACACCCCACGAATTCTCCTGCGCCCACGCTCATCATCAGGATAGGCAGATACATTTTCATCCAGGTAAAGCTGTCTCCGGTCAGATAGTTTCCCACTGCCACAAAGAGAAATATCTGAATTGCCGAAAGCCATACCATAAGCTGGATTCCCCACAGCGTTTCCGAACGCCTTGCCCCAAAAGACATGGCGATTCCCACTCCTGTCACCCCAAAAGAATTTATCCCAACCAGAGGCAGTACAATCCCCAGAGTCACCGCATAGATTTTAAACTGTCGTGCCACCTCTTTGGCGCTATCCGCCCCGTCAGAAGAATAACTCAGGCTCATCAAAAAAGTATAAAAAATAACAGCCCCTGCGAAAATAGCAAAGATTCTCTCCGCCCGTTTTCCCCAATATTTCAAATTACTCATAACGGACTGTTTTAAAAGCGACTGACTTTTTCTATCCATGCCTATTCCTCCAATCCGCACAATGCCACAAATACATTTTGTAAATTTACGGGCTGAAGCTGCAGCTTTTCATTTGGCGCAATCTGTTCTCCCTCTTTCAGTAAAACCGTAACTCCCTTGCTTCTTCCCATGACTTCCACCTGATGAATTTCCATGCCTTTAGTGGCTTCATCCACTGCCTCTGATAATCCGCTGACCTTGACGCATCTTTCCACCAGATGTTCCGTATTTTCTTTCAGCAAAATGCCCTTATTTTTCACGAAAATCACTTCTTCAAACACGTTTGCCGCCTCTTCGATGATGTGGGTGGAAACCACAAAGGTTCTTCCGGTATCCATGTACTCCTCCAACAGTTTCCGATAAAAATATTCCCTCATAACCACATCCAGCCCAGCCACCGGCTCATCTAAAAATGTGAAATCCGCCTTGCTTGCCAGCGCCACAATAATGGTCACCATGGACAGCATTCCCTTGGAAAGCTTTGTAATTTTCTGTTTTACATTCAGTTCAAATTTTTCCACCAGTTCTCCGGCTAACTCCCGGTTCCAGTTGGGGTAGTAATAAGAAGCCGCCTGTAAATATTCTTTGACTGTCATGGTTCCAACCCCATTATTGGAGGCTGAGGGAACCAGTTCCCTTGAAAAGCAGATATGGTTTAATGCGTTCCTGTTTTCCCAGACCCTTTCCCCGTCCCAGGTTACTTCTCCGGAGGTAGCGGGATTCTGGGCGGACATAATGGATAACAGGGTGGTTTTTCCTGCTCCGTTTCTGCCGATTAATCCGTAAATTTTTCCCTTTTCCAAGGTTAAATCCACGTTTTTTAAGACCTCTTTGTCTCCGTATTTTTTGCTGATATTGCTGCATACCAATGTGCTCATAATTTAACTCCTTTCCGAATTTTGGCTCTGCCATGCTGACGCAAAATGCAGGCGTACTGTAAATGCCCTCTATTGCTCCTCTGCCTCTGAAATCATTTCTATTATTTCCTGTTTGCCAAGTCCGAGACTTGCGGCTTCCTGCAGTAATTTTTTGATATACTGGTCGTAAAATTCACTGCGCCTGCGCTTTAAAATCATTTCTTTTGCTCCTTCTGATACGAACATTCCGATTCCCCTCTTTTTGTATAAAATTCCGGCGTCCACTAATATATTGATACCCTTTGCCGCCGTTGCCGGGTTGATGGCGTAGAGCTTTGACAGCTCGTTGGTGCTTGGCACCCGCTCTTCCTCTAAGAGGATGCCGCGGAGAATATCGTTTTCTATCATTTCGCTAATCTGGAGATAGATGGATTTCTCCTGGGTCAGTGTTTCATTCATGCATATAACGCTCCTTTCTTCCTTTTGGGTTTATTTGGGTTAAAATGTCTGGATAAGATAACTGATTGTTGTCTTGTGTTTGTTGCTTTGTTGGTTAATTAGTTGTGTAATTAACCATATCACTATATTGGTGTGTTGTCAACTGGTTTTGGGGGAAATATTTTTTTTGGGGGCGGGCTAAAGGGCGCGATTCGGGTGTCAAAAGGGTGCTGTGGGTAAGGTTATGAGGCAGATTGCACCAGGCGGGGGCTGTTTTTGTTCCGATGTACAGAGATAAGATATTCTAAGAAATCTGCTGCCGAATACAGTGGATACGGGACGTAAACGGTCCAAAAGGCGCCTTCCCTGGCGCCGTTGGACCTCGCCCAGCCGTCCGTGGCTGGGCGTTACTGGGTATCTAGCAGATTTCTAAGAACATCTAATCTCTTCCCATAGTCACAAAAACAGCCCCCGCCTGGTGCAATCTGCCGATATCGGTTACTGACAGCCCCTTTTGACGCCCGAATCTAGTGTATCGACATGTTCATTTTTAGCTAAATTGTACTGAATATATTGTCACTCTGCACAGTGGATGAGTGAAGTGCAAGGGTGGCTACGTTGACCAACGACAACGCGGCAGATGGTGATATAGGCAATGCAATTTGGCTAATTATGAACGTGTCAGTACACTAGTGTACTGTATCGCTGATATTTGGTAAAACTACGCAGGATATTCGTTCATCTGCAAGGCGATTTTTGACGGCGTAGCGGTGGCTACGACTAGAAAATCCAACGCCGCAGATGAGCGAATAGACAAGTAGGTTTGCCTAATTATCAACGATACAGTACACTAGGTACTTCTATGGAAAATAATGTCACAAATACGAGTTACTCTGGCAGCACTTTTTGATATGGAATTATTTTTTATGTGTATTTTGATGTAAAATGCTGTATTGAATTTTTGGAAAAAAAGTAATAAGATAAGCGTGTAAGCACTTACATGTGATAGATTGTTTTGGATAAAAGAGAGGTATTCTGCTATGAAAATTTATACCTGTTTCCCGGAGGGGAAAGCGAAAGCTTTGACTATGAGCTATGATGATGGAAAAATTCAGGATGAGCGGTTGGTGGAAATCTTTAACCGCTATGGAATCCGGGGTACTTTTAACTTGAATTATGGGATGATGGATAAGAAAAATCTCACGCCGCCGCGTATTCCGAAAGAGAGAGTAAAGGAATTATATGAGGGACATGAGATTGCCACTCACACTATGACCCATCCCACGATTGCCCGCTGTCCGCTGACACAGGCTGCGAAAGAAATCCTAGAGGACCGGGAAGGGTTAGAAGCCATCACCGGAACGATTATCCGGGGACACGCCTATCCCAATGGCTCTTACAGCGAAGAAATCAAACAGCTTTTCCGTCAGCTGGGAATTGCCTATGCCAGAGTGGTAGAAGCCGTAGACGATTACGCCCTCCCCACAGACCCCATGGAATGGCACCCCACCTGTCATCATAACGCACCCGACCTCATGGAAAAAGCAAAGTTTTTCGCCGAATTCAAAAAAAGCCAATATTTAAAATTAATGTATGTCTGGGGACACAGCTACGAATTTGACAACAACGATAACTGGAATGTGATAGAAGAATTTTGTGAATACATGGGCGGCAGAGAGGACATCTGGTACGCCACCAACATCGAAATCATAGACTACATGGAAGCCGCCAAAAACCTTCAATTCTCCGCCGACTGCACCAAAGTCCACAACCCAAGCGCCACCAGCGTCTGGCTCCAAATCGACGGTGAGAGATATGTAGAAATCAAAGGTGGCAGCCTGGTAACCCTATAACCACTTAATCATTCAAATTTCACACAAATTAACCTTCCGCCATTATCAAAGCCTACTAGCCAACTTTCAAAACATCCACAAGCCACCTTCCGCAGCGAAATCAAAGGCTTGCAGCCAGTAACTGAGATTGGCAGATTGCACAAAGAATGCTCTGTTTTTGTGACTATGGGAAGAGATTAGATGTTCTTAGAAATCTGTCAAATACCCAGTGACACCCAGCCACGGACGGCTGGGTGAGGTACAACGCCGCCATGGAAGGCGGCTTTTGTACCGCTCACGTCCCTCTGCCACAACCTCCGCACAGATTTCTTAGAACATCTTATCTCTGGACATCGGAACAAAAACAGAGCGTTCTTTGTGCAAGCTGCCTCACTCACTCCCCCTGCATCCCTTTCATTTCACCCGGCACACCTATTCACCGCACTGCTCAATCGCCTTCCCAATATCATGCCGCATATATTTATTCGCAAAATCAACCCATTCCGTCGCCTCATATGCTTTCGCTCTTGCTTCCTTCAAATCAGCTCCGGTAGCGGTGATTCCTAAAACCCGTCCGCCATTGGTCACGATTTTTCCTGATTCATCAAATTTGGTTCCGGCATGGAAACAGTAATAATCTTCTTTTCCATCAAACTTCTCCAGACCAGTAATTTCAAATCCTTTTTCATAAGCTACCGGATACCCGTCTGAAGCAAGCACCACGCAGACCGCCGCATTATCCTCAAACTGCAAATCGACGCTGTCTAATTTTCCCTCCACGCAGGCTTCCATCACATCAATGATATCATTTTTCATTCTCGGCAGTACCACCTGCGCCTCCGGGTCGCCAAAGCGCGCATTGTACTCTAACACCTTCGGTCCGTCCTCTGTCAGCATTAAACCAAAGAAAATCACTCCGGTAAAAGGTCTGCCCTCCGCTGCCATGGCGTCCACGGTTGCCTGGTAAATATATTTCCGGCAGAACTCGTCCACCTCTTTGGTATAAAATGGGCTTGGTGAGAAATTTCCCATTCCTCCGGTATTTAAGCCCTCATCTCCGTCCTTGGCACGTTTGTGGTCCTGTGCGGAGGACATGATACGGATGGTCTTTCCGTCCACAAAAGAAAGAACAGAGACCTCCCTGCCTGTCATAAATTCTTCCACAACCATGGTGTTTCCGGCAGCGCCGAATTTCTTATCCTCCATTATTTCCCTGACGCCTGCCTTTGCCTCTTCTAAGGTATTGCAGATTAACACGCCTTTTCCTAATGCAAGACCGTCGGCTTTTAATACGATTGGCATTTTTGCCGTCTCAAGATATGCCAGCGCTTCTTCCGGGGAAGTAAAATTCTCATATGCTGCGGTGGGAATGTTATATTTTTTCATTAAGTCCTTGGAAAATGCCTTAGAGCCCTCTAAGATAGCCGCATTTTTTCTCGGTCCGAATACCTTTAACCCTTCCGCCTCAAAAGCGTCTACCACACCGCCCACTAAGGGGTCGTCCATACCGATAATGGTAAAATCAATCTCTTTTTCCTTGGCAAATGCCACTAATTTATCAAATTCCATGGCTCCGATTGCCACGCACTCCGCTAAAGCTGCAATTCCGGCGTTTCCCGGTGCACAGTAAATCTTATCTACCCGCGGGCTTTTTGCCACGCTTGTCACAATGGCATGTTCACGTCCGCCGCTTCCAACTACTAATACTTTCATTTTCTTCCTCCTGTTTCATTACATGGCAAAAACGTCCACCTTGCGATGGGCGTTTTCGTCCTTAGTCTTTGATAATAACCTGTCCGTCTGTCACGGAAACTCTGCCGTTTGCAATCAAGTCAATGGCTTTCGGCATTATCTGCCACTCCGCTTCTTCCATGACGCGGCGCTGTAAAACTTCCGGGGTATCTCCCTGTTTCACTTCCACTGCCTTCTGTAAAATGATAGGTCCGGTGTCCGTTCCTGCATCCACAAAATGAACGGTAGCCCCGGTCACCTTCACGCCTCTTTTCAGCGCCTCCTCATGCACCTTCAGCCCGTAAAAGCCTTTTCCACAGAATGAGGGAATGAGGGATGGATGGATATTGATGATACGGTTTTCGTACTGCTTTATCATCATTTCCGGCAGCACCACCAGAAAGCCCGCTAAAACCACCAAATCCACCTGGTAAGAGTTTAATTTTTCCAGAAACTCTTTGTTAAAATCCTCGCGTTTTTCATACTGCTTCGGCGAAATACAGAGTGCCTCTATGCCATGCTTTGCCGCACGTTCCAGGGCATAGGCGTTGGCATTGTTGCTGATGACAACGGAAATCTCCGTGTTGGTAATGACGCCGTTTCCAATAGCGTCTATAATTGCCTGCAGGTTTGTTCCGCCTCCAGAGACAAGTACTGCGATTTTTAGCATAAGGTTACTCCTTTTTCACCGTCTTTTACTTCTCCAAGGATATATGCCGTTTCCCCGGCTGCCTTGATTGCCTCCATGGTTTTCTCTGCATCTGCCGCATCCACTGCTAACACCATGCCGATACCCATGTTGAAGGTGTTGTACATGATTTTTTCCTCTACCTGACCTTCTCTTGCCATCATTTTAAAGATTGGCGGAACCTCGTAGCTGTCTTTCTTAATGACTGCATGTTTGCCCTCCGGCAGCATTCTCGGCACGTTCTCATAGAAACCGCCTCCGGTGATATGGCTGCAGGCTTTCACACGGACGCCTGCCTCTTTGATGCCCCGCAGCGCTTTTACATAAATCTTAGTCGGAGCAAGCAATGTTTCTCCTAAGGTCTTTCCTAACTCTTCGTGGTATGTATTCAGGGTTTCTTTGTCCATTTTAAAGATTTTACGGACCAGAGAGAAACCGTTGGAATGCACGCCGGAAGAAGCCATACCGATTAACACGTCTCCCGCTTTTAAATCCGCTCCGGTAATGATATCCTTCTCGTCCACAACGCCTACGGCAAAGCCTGCAAGGTCATACTCGTCCTCCGGCATTAATCCCGGATGCTCCGCCGTCTCTCCGCCGATTAAAGCTGCGCCAGACTGTTTACAGCCCTCTGCCACACCGCTTACGATGGTTGCGATTTTCTCAGGGTAGTTCTTTCCACATGCGATATAATCTAAAAAGAATAAAGGCTCTGCCCCTGCGCAGACCACATCATTCACACACATTGCCACACAGTCGATACCGATGGTATCATGCTTGTCCAACAGGAATGCCAGCTTTACTTTCGTACCGCAGCCGTCTGTTCCTGACAGCAGCACCGGCTTTTCCATGTTTTTAAAAGCTTCCATGGAGAATGCACCGGAAAATCCGCCAAGCCCTGTCAAAACCTCCGGGCGCATGGTTCCCTTTACATATTTTTTCATCAGCTCCACTGATTTGTATCCTGCTTCAATATCAACACCGGAATTCTTGTAATCCATTGATTTTACCTCATTTCTGCACGGCTTGCCTTCCCGTCGCTTCTGGGATAAAGACTGATGTCTTTTGTCCGTGACTGCCGGCAAACACGGACGTATATTGATTGGTTACTCTAGGTATAGTATAGCTTTAAATACGCATATTTTCCAATTATATATTATTATCCGTTCTATTAGTTTTTCTAATATGTGTTGTTTATTAGTTTTTAATTTCTTATAAAACATTTTTATGCAAAATTCTTTTTCCTCTTGCTTATTTTTGGTATCTGTATTATAATTGCTTTACATTTATAAATGTTTTTACAGTAGCTAACTATCATACAAATTGCTTTGCAGTTCGTATGCCACATGATTGCTTCCGGTACCATGGCAGCGGAAGTATCTTTTTCACACATTTTACTTCTGTAAAACAGAAGTCACGGCAGTTCGCCGCATTTATCAGCAAAACAATAGTTACAAAGGAGGATTTTTATGCCCCAAAAGACATTTTTGACTACGCCTGGTGGGAAGGCAGATACCCATCACCGCAGACTGGAGGATTTAAACCTATTAGATGATTTCCTCTTCCGGCAAATGCTGCTGCAGGAAGATACCGGCGAGGAATTTTGCCGGATTCTGCTGCGTACCATTTTAGGGAAACCCATCCGAAGGGTTCGTGTGATTCCCCAAAAAGACATTCCCGGTATTGACACCCACATGCACGGTATCCGCATGGACGCTTATATAGAAGCAGTTCCCGAAGAGCCGTCTCTTACCAGCGAAATACTTCTGGATGCTGAGGTTGTACCTGCTATCTATGATATTGAGCCAAATAAACGCTATGAAAAGGAGACGCTCCCCAGACGAATGCGTTATTATCACGGTCTTATTGATACCCGGCTTCTAGCCGCTGATATGTCCTATGAGACACTGCCGGAGGTGGTCATCATTACCATTCTTCCCTATGACCCCTTTGGCAAAAACCGTATGGTATACACAATTCAAAACCTGTGTGCGGAAGACGTCTCCCTCCCCTATGATGACGGCGCCAAAAAAATTTTTCTGTATACCAGAGGCACGGAAGGAAACCCTAGCCAGAAACTTCAGGATATGCTAAGATATATAGAAGAAACTACGGAAAACAATGTCACCAATCAGGACATTGCCACCGTGGAAAACCTCGTAAACAAAGTGAAACGCAGGAAGGAGGTCAGTATCAGCTATATGAAATCCTGGGAATGGGAACGGATGATTCGGGAAGAAGCAACGCAGGAAGGACGCGCAAAAGGGCTTGCAGAAGGTTTAGAACAGGGAAAGCGGGAAACGTTAAAAGAAAGCATCAAAATTTTTCTGGACACCTGCCGGGAGTTTGGCGCCTCCAAATCAGATTCCTGCGCCAAATTAGCCGAAAAATATCACTTATCTGCCGAAGAAGCAGAAAAATATGTGAGCGAGTACTGGTTGTAAAAACTGCCGATTCCTAACGCTCCTTAAAAAAAATCGAGCAGGAAGAATTTCTCAACAAAAATTCCTCCTGCTCAAATTTCATCTTAGTAATTCTGGTATCCAACCTCCTGCAGTCTGGCATCCTTTGCCTGTACCTGCTCCTTTAATTCTTCCGAATACTCTTTTAATTTTTGTAAAATTGCATCATCCGATGTTGCCAGAATTTTTGCTGCAAGTAATCCTGCATTTACACCGCCGTTAATTGCCACAGTGGCAACCGGAATACCGGAAGGCATCTGCACGATGGAATAAAGGGAATCCCTTCCTCCCAGCGACGTGGTGTGCATCGGGATGCCGATAACAGGCATAGGGAAAATTGCGGCGCACATACCCGGAAGATGGGCCGCCATCCCCGCCCCTGCAATAATCACCTTAAAGCCCTTTGCCTCCGCGCCCTTTGCATATTCAAAAAATACATCCGGCTCACGGTGTGCGGAAATGATGGTCATTTCATAATCAATCCCTAATTTTTCTAAAATATCAGCAGCCTTTGCCATTACCGGCATATCTGAATCGCTGCCCATTACAATACCTACTTTTGCCATGGTTACTCTCCTTTTCTCACTTATCTCTGTTTGAGGCTGTTTCGCCTCATTTTAAAAATTTTCTCTATGTATCAACGGGCGGCTGCCCGCAAATACTCGGTAAATCATTTTTTCTATCAGCTGTCCAGCGGCTTATTTAACTCTTCCGTCCCTGCCAGCACAAAACGCCCGTCGGAAATGATATCCTCTGTGCTGCCGTCGGCACGAATCACCGTAATTTTATCCAGTTCATCATAGGGAATGGTAATATCGGTGTGGCAGTTAAAATATGCCTTTTCCATATCCGTTGCCCGCTGCGCCGAAATGGAATTTTCCCTTGCCACAATCGCCTTACCGTCAGGATTATAGGCTGTGTTATCCTCCTCATGGCTGTAGCAGGTATCTCCCACTGCAAAATGGGGACCCGTCTTTTCAGCAATCAAAATCGGAAGCTTGTCTGCAATATCAAATTCCCTCGCCATACGGTATGCCGTGGTATTGGTTCCAATGGCAAATTCCCCCATAGGCAGAGTCTCATGGTGCATCAGCACATTGTTTCTGATATATTTCTTATTCTCCGCCTCATCCGCAAAATTTGTGCAGGTATACTCTGCAATCATGCCGTCCTTAAAATCAATCTCCAGATTCTGGTAATTCAGTTCATTCAAATACACCTGGCTGACAAAAAGTTTCCCGTTTGTGCCCTCTAAAACCGGGGAGGTAAACACTTCTCCCACCGGAATATTCACATCCGCCACACAGTTTTCAAAAGCGGTTTCCTTTGCGGCGTCTTTTAATTTCCAGATGTTGACATAGAGGTCTGTCTTATTTGCGCCCTTTCCTGTGATGTGCACCTTATCTGCGGTATCAAGCACATCAATGATTTTCTGCTGGATATCCCGGTAAAGCATATAATCTAAGGTATTGATTTTTACCGTCTCTGCAAAAATCTCCTCAAACCGTTCCCCGATGGCAGGAATGGGATAGGCAATGATGGTAAAGCTGCGCTCCTCCCCTTTGATGTAATGATTTAACATCTGGCTTGCCATGTTAATCTCATACACTTCTAACTGCTGCTGTTTTTCACTGTATTTCGGCGCCTCTTTTTTGCTCACCGGAGAAAAAGGAACTTCCCCGAATACCTCAATCACAGCCGGGCCTGCAAAGCCCGCCGCCATCTGTTTCACTTCTTCTAAATAAGTTTTGCGGACCTCTAACCGCCGTTCCGCAAGCGCCTTATCAAAATACAGAGCGCGGCTCTCTTTCTGGTCAAACTCAAACTGCTTGTTGGGTGAGACAGAAGAAACACGCATCGTCGGTTTTAAATTCATTTTTTCAAAGTTGCGGACTGCCGCCCGGACCATGCGCTCAAAACCGATGGGATAACGGATTTCCACTGTTGTCTTTTTGCTCAAATCCTTCCCGGTCGTTTCAAATCCAATGCGGTAGCCCTCGGTATAGGTATCTGCCATCGCCTGAATCTGTTCCTCCGGCATGGCATTTAAAAACGCTGCTATTTTTCTCTCATTCTCACCGATCGGAGCGCCATAACGGTAAAGATAGCGCAAATCCGCCAAATCCGCATTCATGACGATATCCGTCTCGAAATCTTCCCTGGTATCTAAAAGCCGTCTTAAGCCTTCCTCTAAGAAAATCTCGCTGTAATCGTGGAAATACCAGTAAATAATCTGCTGTATTTCCTTCGCTGTCCGGCTGCCTTCCTCTGCCTGCTGTTCTTCCTGCCACTGGAGGAAAACATTATAAATCTCCACAAACAGCTCCATGGCAATGGTAAGCTGCAGCAAATCCCCCCGGAATACCTTCTCTTTTTTCCGAAAAGCCTCAACAGCCACGCAGTTCAAAAGAAGTCCGAATGTCTCACCCAGAGTTTTTACCGCATACTCCGGATTCAGATAACTGGTTTCATAATTTTCCGGCATAATTCCTGCGTAAAGCGCTCTGTTCTGCCTCTCAAGCTCCTGCTCCTCCGCATTCCACAACTCCCCACCGTCTACATTCCGGTAGGTAATGGCAAGGCTCTTTAAAAATTCTGCTGTCCGCTGAAAGTAATCTGCAAAAGGCTCTTTCATCTCCGGTTCGGAAGCAATCTCCGCAATCCGCTGCTCCACCAGTTCAAAACGCTCCTTCGCCTGCTCATTGGTTTCCTGATAAAATTGTTTATAATTCATAGAAAACTGCCTTTCCTTTCATTCATTAATAAGCTTGCCCTCTTTTGCATTCTTCTCAATCAGATTTTTGGCATATGCCCAGATTTCTTCGGAGCCCTCATGTACCCTGACATTGCGCGCCATAACCTGAGATTTCTTCACGCCGTGCTCTTCCCATGATTTACCGCCGGAAGCATCGTTTAATAATAACGGCTGCACCTTGTCTAACATATTGGCAAATTTCGATTCCGGCGTTTCCATGGCTTCAAACTCGTCCCACAATCCCCGATACTCTCTCTGCTGTTCCTCCGGCAGAAGCCCGAAAATACGGTCCGCCGCCTTTAGCTCCCGCTCCCGCTTCGTCTTATTGCCCTCGGTGTCATAGGCATAGGTGTCTCCCGCATCAATCTCAATCACATCATGGAGCAGCACCATTTTCATGGTTTTTAAGACATCAATTTTTTCATTGGCGTAATCCGCTAAAACAAAAGCCATTAAAGCTAAATGCCAGGAATGCTCCGCATCATTTTCTTTCCTGCTGGCGTCGCTTAAATAAGTCTGCCTGCCAATTTTTTTTATTTTGTCCAGCTCCATAATAAAATTTATCTGTTTTTCAAAATCCGTCATATCCTGCTCCTTTTTATCCCATAAATCCCACTGCATAAAGCGCTATCCAGATACCCACTGACAAAAAAGAAAGAATGGTCGCTGCGTAAGGAAAAAATTTATAGGAATTTTCCTCCCCCAGGCTTAAGATTGCCAGCACAAAGGAAACCAGACTAAGCAGCATGGAGCATACCCCTGCGCTGCCTAAATACATACTGCCGTTTCCCCGGTTCTGAAAGGATACCACAATCACCATCACAAAAATTGCAATGGAAACCGCTGCCAGGATAAATGCCAGAATTCCCCGCTTTGACTGGGTCTTATCTGTAAATTTATATCCGCTTCTATGTCGTTTTGCTGCCATGTTTTTTTCTCCTGCCCTGCACTACTGCCGCATAAATCACAAATCCAAGCATTCCGCCGACGGTATTGAGCAGCAGGTCGTCCACATCAAAGCTGCCTACCTTTGTGATAAGCTGAAGCAGCTCCACCACCAGACTTAACTCAAAGCTGTACCAGACGGTACAAAACATCCGCCGGCATCTTGCAGAAAACATGGGTAAAAATGCGCCGAAAGGCATAAATGCCACCACATTTCCTGCCAGATTCAACAACACCGCTTTCATCCCCAGCACTTCCCGGTAGCGGATAAACCTGCCAATTTCCTTAAAAGGCACCAGATTATAGTGATATGCCCGTTCGCTGTAGGTTCTTCCCAATTCCTCGGAAAAAAAGAGGAAATAAAATAATACCAAAAAATAAACCAAAAATAATATGCCTGCCACTGTGCGGCTCTTTTTTTTATTTACATCCATACTGCTTATAGTATGTATCAATCGCAGTTTTTATTTCATCATTAATCACAATTTTTCCCTGACATTCTCTGTTATAAAGGTGCTCCACCACTTCCTCCATGGTGACGATGGCATTTGCCGGAAAGCCGTATTTTTCACGGATTTCATCTAATGCGCTCTTCTCTCCGCCAAGTCCCTTTTCCATACGGTTTAAGGACACCATGAGACCAAGAATTTCCACATCCCCCTGAGCCTTTACAATGGGGAACGTCTCCTCGATGGATTTGCCGGAGGTGGTAACGTCCTCAATAATCACCACTTTGTCACCGTCCTTGATTTTGCTGCCTAATAAGATTCCGGTATCGCCGTGGTCTTTGATTTCTTTTCTGTTTGAGCAGTAGCGGATTTCCTTGCCGTATAATTTAGAAAATGCAATCGTAGTCGCTACAGATAAGGGTATCCCCTTGTACGCCGGACCGAATAAAACGTCAAAATCATCACCGTAGTTCTCATGGATTGCCTTCGCATAGTATTCTCCAAGGCGCATCAGCTGGCTGCCTGTCACATAGGCGCCTGCGTTCATAAAAAATGGGGATTTTCTACCGCTTTTTAAGGTGAATTCCCCGAATTTCAACACATCGCTCTCTACCATAAACTCAATAAATTCCTGCTTGTACTGTTCCATTTGTTTTCAAACCTCCTTATTTTAAGCCGTTTTCAGGCATTCGTCCTTCAAAAAAATTCGCATAGATACGTTTTTTAGTATACCATTGCGGGACTTATTTTTCAACATGCAAAAAACACCTCCCAAGCAGATTTTGGTTCTTTCCGCCATCTGCTTAAGAGGTATCCTGTCAATTCCCTCGTATTATAAAGTAGTAGTGTTTATAGTCCCTCTCCAAGGACTGTATGCTATACTGTTGGAGATACTGTGGTTTGGTTCTATTTTCCTACCACCCGATGGTTTAAGAAAGGCTCCAACCA